>OFIS01000136.1_pt1 | contig 81396 bp, 58 predicted proteins | sample 1775071 | NCBI WGS metagenome assembly OFIS01 (sample SAMN08195774, study PRJEB24354) | sludge metagenome | isolation source: sludge from phenol fed wastewater aerobic bioreactor C | place: India: Nagpur | collected 2016-09-17
GCCAGATTGATGAAGTTCATGATGCCGAACACCAGCGTCAGCCCCGACGCCATCAGAAACAGCGTCACCCCGAACTGCACACCGTTGAGAAGCTGCTCCGCGAAGAGCTCGATGGTCATGGGCGATGTGTCTCCTGGCGGTGTGGTCGTCGGCGAAATCCGCCCTTCGCGGGTGGAGCACGCACCTTCTTCTCCCCTCGCGGGAGAAGATGGCCGCGAAGCGGACGGATGAGGGGGGAGGCGCGCCGCCGCGCTCCGAGGAGCGAACGAGAGGATAAATCCCCTCGTCCGCCCTATGGAGACCTTCTCCCGCGAGAGGAGAAGGAGAGGCTGCGCCTCACTTCATCTTGCACTTGGCGACGTAGCTGTCGGGGTGATCCGCGACGATCAGCGTGCGCTTGGCCATCAAGGGGCGCCCCTGGGCGTCCTTGACCACCTCGGCGAGCCAGAAGTCCTGGACCGGGTAGTGATTGGTGTTGAAGCGGAAATGGCCGCGCAGACTGTCGAACTTCACGGTCTCCAGCGCCTTCTGGAAGGCGGCCGCGTCCTCGATCTTGCCCGAGACGGTCTTCAGCGCCGCGTCGAGCATCATCGCGGTGTCGTAGGCCTGGGCCGCGTTGGGCGAGGGCAGACGATGATACTTCGCCTCGAACGCCGCGCGGAACGCCTTGGAGGCCGCGTCGTCGGCGTCCTCCGCCCAATGGGTGGCGGCGAAGGCGCCGACCGCCGCGTCGCCCATCGCCGGCAGCACGGTCTGGTCGAGCGAGAAGGACGGGCCGAAGAGCGGCGTGGTCTTCTTCAGGCCGGCCTGATCGTACTGCTTGACGAAATTGATGCCCATGCCGCCCGGATAGAAGAAGAAAACCCCGTCCGGCGCCGTGGCGCGCACCTGAGCGATCTCGGCGGCGTAGTCGAGCTGGCCGAAGGCGGTGTAGACCTCGCCCACGACCTCGCCCTTGTAGGTGCGCTTGAAGCCCGCCAGGAAGTCCTTACCGGCGGGATAGTTGGGCGCCATCAGATACATCTTCTTGATGCCGCGCTTCGTGGCCTCCAGACCCATCGCCTCGGGCGAGGTGTCGTTCTGGAACGAGCCGACGAAGAAGTGGGGGTTGCACTGCGCGCCGGCATATTGCGACGGGCCGGCATTGACCGAGACCACGAAGGCACCGGCGTCGAGCGCCGGCTTCGCCACCGCGAGCATCACGTTGGAGAAGTTGACGCCGGTGAGGATCTGGACCTTGTCGCGCTCGATCATCTTGTCGGCGACCTGACGGCCGACGTCGGGCTTGGCCTGATCGTCGCCCTGGATCACCTCCACCGCGCGGCCGCCGAGCTTGTTGCCGGTCTTGTCGAGCGCCAGCGTGAAGCCGTCGAGCAGTTCCTGACCGAGCTGGCCGCCGGGGCCGGAGAAGGTCGAGAGGAAGCCGATCTTGATCGGATCCTCGGCGCGCACGGCGGTGCCGGCGAGCGCGGTGCCGGCCGCGAGCGCGGCGACGAGAATCGTGTGGCGACGAATGGTCATGAATGCCCTCTCCCTGTGTCGTGGACGGAGCCTTCGGCTCTCTTCGTTCGGACCGAGCCTCGGGCTCGGCCGGCACGACGGGGGCGGGACCCGCCATCGAACCGATTGAAGGACACCATACTGATCGTCAGTATACTGTCAATATCCGGAACGATGATTCCTGCGGGTTTTTTCGTATGCGACCAAAGGAGAAGGATGGTGCAGATCGTCGATCGCGCCACGGCCTCAGTCGAAGCGTGGCGGCCGCTTTTCGGCGAAGGCGGCGAGGCCTTCGGCATAATCGGCGGCGCGACCGGAGATTTGTTGCATCTCGCGCTCGAGCTTCAGCTGAGCCGAGAGATCGTTGCTCTCCGAGGCCTGCATCAGCCGTTTGAGCCGGGCGAGCGTCGCCCTCGGCCCCTTGGCGAACCGGGCGCAGATCGCCTCCGCCCGCTCCATCAGCGCCTCGTCGGCGACCGCCTCGGCGACGAGCCCGATCGCCGCCGCCTCCGCGCCGGTGATCGTCTCCGCCAGGAACACCATCGCATTGGCCCGCGCCCGGCCGACGAGACGCGGCAGAAGCCACGACCCGCCGGCGTCGGGGATCAGGCCGATCCGCGAGAAGGGTTCGGTGAGTTTCGCGCCCTCGGCGGCGATCACCACGTCGCCGTGGAGCGCCACGTTGAGGCCGGCGCCCGAGGCGATGCCGTTGATCGCCACCACGACCGGGAAGGGCAACGCCCGGATCCGCGCGACCAGCGGCTCGTAGAAGGTCTCGAGCGAAGCGCCGAGATCGAGCGGACCCTCCTTGATCGCCCGGATCCGGTCGCCGAGATCCTGGCCCGACGAGAAGGCCCGGCCCGATCCGGTGAGGAGCAGCGCCCGGCATTCGGGGTCGGCCTCCGCCTCGAGGAGCGCGGCCATCAGCGCGCGATGCAGATCCTCGGTGAAGGCGTTGAGCTTGTCGGGGCGATTGAGCCGCACGAGGCGCCAGCCGTCGCGCCGCTCGCTCAGAACCAGCGGGGTCTCGCTCATGACGCGTCCTCGAGGTCGATCAGGATCTTGCCGACGTGGCCGTTGGCCTTCATCCGCTCGAAGGCGGCGCGGGCCTGCGTGAGGGCGAAGCGGCTGTCGATCACCGGATCGATGCCGGAGACGGCGATCGAGCGCAGCATCGCCTCGAAGGCCTCGCGATCGCCGCAGGTGACGCCCTGCATCCGCACCTGACGCATCACGGCGAGCGACAGATTGAAGGTCGCGAAATTGCCGGAGAGCACGCCGATCAGCGCCACCGTGCCGCCCGGCCGCACGAAGCGCACCGACTGGTCGAGCGTCTCCGCGCCGCCGACCTCGACCACGAGGTCGATCCGGCCGCCGGCGAGATCGCGCGCGACCGGGCCCCATTTCGGCACCTCGCGATAGTTCACCACCTCCGCCGCGCCGAGTCGACGCATCACCTCGGCGCGTTCGGCCGAGGAGGTGAGCCCGATCACCCGCGCCCCCGCCCGCACCGCGAACTGCAGCGCGAACAGCGAGACGCCGCCGGTGCCCTGGATCAGCACCGTGTCGCCCGGCCTGACCCGCCCGAGATCGACGATCGCCGACCACGCCGTCAGCGCCGCGCAGGGAAGCGTCGCGGCGGTCGCCGTGTCGATCGCCTCCGGCAGCTTCACCACGGCGTCGGCCGCGACGATCATGTGGGTGGCGAGCGTGCCGTCGCCGCCGGGACCACCGAGCGCGGTCGAGAGCTTCTCGGTGTTCGGCTCGCCCGAGATCCAGCCGGTGAAGAAGTGGAGCGCCACCCGGTCGCCCGGCGCGACCCGGGTCACCCCCGGACCGACCGCCTCGACGATGCCCGCCCCGTCGGAACAGGGAACGACCGGCAACGTCTGCTTCGGATTGTAGATGCCCTCGACCAGCAGCAGGTCGCGCCGGTTGAGGCTCGCCGCCTGCAGGCGGAGGCGAACCTCGCCGGGACCGGGCTCGCCGACCTCGCGCGTGGCGAGGCGGAGGCCGTCGAGGCCGAAGGCGGTGATTTCGAGACGGGTGGCGCGAACCATGAAGGGGGATCCTCGTCGGGAACGAACGCCGCCATGTCGCCATGAACACGGCGATCCGTCACGCGGCAGTGCGGCAGGACCGAGCCGGCGCCCCGCGAGGGGGCGTCGGTGTCTTCGGGCGCGGAGGGGCGGGGTCGCTTCTCAATAGGTCTCGACGTGATAGCGGCCCTGGTCGCGCATCTCCTTGCGGAGGCTCTCCCAGTTCATGCCGGCGCCGCGACAGACGTCGGCGAGCGCCTCGTCGACGCCGTGCTCCATGTCTTTGAGACCGCACAGATAGAGATGGGTCGCCGGAGACTTGAGCAACTCCACCATCGTCGCCGCCTCGCGCCGCATCAGGTCCTGGACATAGACCTTGGGCTCGTTCGGCACGCGCGACCACGCGAAGAACTTGGTGAGGAGGCTCTCCGGCACCTTCTGAAGCGGGCCGAAATAGGGAAGTTCCTCCGGCCGCCGGGCGCCGAAGAACAGCATCAGCTTGCCGGGCGCGTTGGGCTGGGTGCGGCGGCGCCATTCGGTCATGCCGCGGAAGGGCGCCGAGCCGGTGCCGGTGCACACCATCACGATGTTGGCGGCGGGGTCGTCGGGCATCAGGAAGGTGGCGCCGAACGGCCCGGTCACCGTGACCTTGTCGCCGCGCTTCAGATCGCAGACGTAGTTGGAGCAGACGCCGTTCGGCTCGCGCTTCACCGTCAGCGACAGATTGTTGTGGTTCGGCCGCTCGCCGTGACGGGGCGAGGCGACGGAATAGAGGCGGACGCGATGCGGCTCGCCCTTCGCATCGACGCCCGGCGGGACGATGCCGATCGACTGACCCTCGAGGACCGGGAACGGCACGTCGCCGAAGTCGAGAATGACGTGGCGGATGTCGGTCGAGGCGTCCTCCGCCGTCAGCCGATAGATGCCGGTGACGGTCGCCACCGCCGGCTTGGAGCGGTTGAAGAGATTGATCGAGGGCTTGGAGGCCGACTTCGGCGCCACCGACTTGCCGCCGGCGCCGCCGTGCGCCGAGGCGATGATCGCGTCGACTTCGTCGTCGATCGCCTCGACCGCGCCCATCGCCGCCCCGCCGAGATCGGGCTGGGCCGGAAGGTCCGACCAGGAATGCTGATCGTCGAGGCTCCAGGTCTCTGTCACCATGCGCCAGTTGTCGATCGCGCCGGTCGGGCAGGGGGCGATGCAATCCATGCAGAAATTGCAGATCGAGGCATCGACCACATAGTTGTCGTCACCATGGGTGATGGCGTCGATCGGACACATCTCCTCGCAGGTGTTGCAGCGGATGCAGATCTCCGGATCGATCAGATGTTGCTTGACGACGGCGGGGCTCGTGGGGGCGTTCATGGGCGGCTCCGGAGGGAGTTCAATCGATTAGTGTCGACGGTCGATCGCGGACGACGGCGTCGTCTCTCCCCTCGGGCGGAGGGGTGGGGTGCGGCGCCGCATCCGGCTCCGCACCCTCTCGTCCTCAGGCGGCGATCTTCACGTATTCGAAGTCGCCCGGCTTGTTGTCGATGCCGACCTTGGGCGGGTTGATCCAGCCGGCGTACTGCCCCGGCTCGACCTCGGCCTTCATCAGGCTGTCGAGATAGGCGAGATCGTCGCGCGAGGGCAGATACTCGTCCTTCTTGGCGGCCCAGTCGGCCTCGGACAGGATGATGCCCTTCGGCGTCGCCTGCATCGGCGCGAACTCGCCGATCTGACGGTTGAAGGCCTGATGCGGCAGCTCCAGGCGGAAGTCGATGCCTTCCTTCTGGATGATCTTGTTCCAGCGCTCGACGCCCTTGGCGCAGTCGGCGGAATAGTCGTCGCGCAGGCGCATGTTGAGCGCGGTCAGCGCCGGCACGTGCTCGATGACGATCTGGCCGTCGACGAACTTCGCCACCGGATAGGTGTCGTCGGTGAGCTGGTGATCGTCGTCGATCTTGGTCTCGCCGAAGCGACCCTTGAGGCCGGCGTTGTAGTAGTTGGCCGAGTTGGTCGAGATCTCCGCGCCGAACAGGTCCAGCGTCAGCGGATAGTGCATGTGCAGCTTCTTCTGGATCAGCGGCAGGTCGATCACGCCGAGCTTGCGCACCGCGGCGACGTCGTAGGGGTCGGTGATCCCGGCCGCCTTCATCGCCTGACAGGTCCGTTCGATGGTGCGCCCGACGCCGGTCTCGCCGACGAACATGTGATGGGCTTCCTCGGTCAGCATGAAGCGGCAGGTGCGCGACAGCGGATCGAAGCCGGACTGGGCGAGGCTCTCGAGCTGCATCTTGCCGTCACGATCGGTGAAGAAGGTGAACATGAAGAACGACAGCCAGTCCGGGGTCTCCTCGTTGAAGGCGCCGAGCATGCGCGGCGTCTCCTTGGAGCCGGAACGGCGGCGCAGCAGCTCGTCCGCCTCCTCGCGGCCGTCACGGCCGAAGTACTTGTGCAGCAGGTAGACCATCGCCCAGAGATGACGGCCTTCCTCGACGTTGACCTGGAACAGGTTCCGGAGGTCGTAGAGCGACGGCGCGGTCGAGCCGAGATGACGCTGCTGCTCGACCGAGGCCGGCTCGGTGTCGCCCTGGATGACGATCAGGCGGCGCAGCATGGCGCGATATTCGCCGGGGACGTCCTGGAACGCCGGCTCACCCTTGTGCTTGCCGAAGTTGACCTTGCGGCCCTCTTCCTTCGGCGCGAGCAGCACGCCCCAACGATAGTCGGGCATCTTTACGTAGTCGAACTTGGCCCAGCCCTGCGGATCGACCGAGACGGCGGTGCGCAGATAGACGAGGGAGTTCTGGAAACCTTCCGGCCCCATGTCCTTCCACCAGTCGATGTAGTTCGGCTGCCAGCTCTCGAGCGCGCGCAGAACCTGACGGTCGTTGACGAGATCGACGTTGTTGGGGACCTTCGTCGAATAATCGACGTTCATCGTATCGGCCATGTCGTCCTCCCTGGGGGAATGGGACCCCCGGCGTTTCCATGTGTTCTGATGTTCGGTGGTCGCGCCCGGGGTCGCCCCCGGGCGGCGGGGTTCAGACGCGACGCATGTCGTAGGTCGGCCGCAGCCCGGTGCCGTAGCGGCGCAGCGCGCCCTCCTCGCCGACCGCGTTGGGACGCTGGAAGATCCAGTTCTGCCAAGCGGTGAGGCGCGCGAAGATCTTGGATTCCATGGTCTCGGGTCCGGCGAAGCGCAGGTTCGCCTCGAGCCCGGTCAGCGCGTCCGGGGAATAGGAGGCGCGCTCCTCGAGATAGACGCGCACCTCGTCGGCCCAGTCGATGTCGTCGCAGGCGAAGGTGACGAGACCGGCCTTCTCGGCCGCCTCGGCGTCGAGGGCGGTGCCGGCGGTCTTCTCCAGCTCGCCGACGTGCTCGGGCGTGGCGAGGAAGCGGTTCTCGAGCCGGGTGAGGCCGTGGCTCATCGGATAGGGACCGAAGTTGGCCGAGGTCAGGGCCATCGTCGGGGCCGGACGGTTGTCGCCCTCGAAGGTGCCGATCAGCATGTAGGAACGGTCGGCGGCGAACACGAGCTCGGCGAGAAGGCCGGTGAAGCAGGAGCCCGGCTCGACCAGCGTGACGAGCGTGCGCGAGGTCACGTCGACGCGCTTCAGCACGCGCTTCCAGTACTGACGGGTCTCGTTGACCAGCCAGTCGCCCTTGTTGGCCTCGAGGAAGGCGTCCCAGGCGGCGACCTTCGCGCCGTCGCCCTTCGACTTGAAGACGAAGGTGCCGATCTCATAGGCGTTGTTGCGGAGATCGAGGATGGCGTCGTCGAGTTCGCGGGCGAGGCGCAGGATCCAGGCGTCGGAGCCGAGCGCGGCGAGCGCCGCGGCCGAGGCCGGCGGCAGGTCCTGCGGACCCTCGAGCGTGATCGTGGCGACACGGGCGGTGGCGTCGACGTCGACGGTCACCAGCGAATAGTCGATGCCGTCGGCGCGGAAGGTGCGGTCGAGCGGCTTCAGGGCGATGCCGGTGCCGGTGCCGCGCGGGGACTTGGCGGCGAATTCGGCGGCGCGCTCGGCGACGGTCTCCTCGAGGCGGGAGAGCGGCACGATCTCGTCGACCAGACGCCAATCGACGGCGCGCTTGCCCTTGATGCCTTCCTCGATGGTGCAGAACACGTCGGCGTGGTCGCGGCGAACCTTGCGCTTGTCGACGACCCGGGTGAGGCCGCCGGTGCCGGGCAGAACCGCGAGCAGCGGCACCTCGGGGAGCGACACCGCCGAGGTGCCGTCGTCGACCAGCATGATGTGGTCGGAGGCGAGCGCCATCTCGTAGCCGCCGCCGGCGGTCGAGCCGCTCGCCACGCAGATGGTCTTGAGGCCGGAGAACTCGGAGGAGTCCTCGATGCCGTTGCGGGTCTCGTTGGTGAACTTGCAGAAGTTGACCTTGTGGGCGTGCTCGGAGCCGGCGAGCATGCGGATGTTGGCGCCGGCGCAGAAGACCTTGGGCTTCGCGGAGCGCAGCAGCACCACCTTCACTTCCGGATGCTCGAAGCGCAGGCGCTGCAGCGCGTCGGCGAGCTCGATGTCGACGCCGAGGTCGTAGGAATTGAGCTTGAGCTGGTAGCCCTCGTAGAGGCCGCCGTTCTCGTCGACGTCCATGGCGAGCGTCGCCACCGGGCCGTCGAACGAGAGCTTCCAATGACGATAGCGCGACGGATCGGTCAGGAAGTCGATTCGGGTGGCGCCTCGCGCCAATTTGCGTGCCTCGTCGGCCATGTTTCCGCCCTCGGTGTTGATTTGGTGGAATGCACTATATTTCCATTTTTGAAGCTGTCTAGAGAGTCTCGGGCCAAATCATGCATTTTTTTTCATGATGACCGACGCGGCTCTCCCGATGCTCCCGGCGCCCATGGGCGCCGGGGCGTGCTTCAGAGCGTGGTCTCGGTCGCCTGCGCCGCGAGCGCCGCCAACATCGTCGGCGATCCCTGGATCGCGGTGCGCTGCATGAAGAAGCGCAGACCGCGCGCGCCGCCCAGTTCCTCGCCGCCGCCGGCCCGGCCGGGACCGCCGTGGACGCATTGCGGCATCACGATCGAATGGCCGGTGTGGCCGCGTCCGACCTCGGCGTCGACCACCAGAACGCGCCCGTGCAGGGGCGCGAGCCGGGCGGCGATCGCCGCCGCCTCCTCGGCGCCGTCGGCATAGATCGAGGCGGCGAGCGAGCCTTCGCCGCGCGCGGCGAGATCGACCGCCTCGTCGAGCGTGGCATAGGGGATCACGGTGACGACCGGCCCGAACACCTCGACGTCGTGGACGGCGGAGAGCACCGCCCCGGTGTCGGCGACGAGCAGCGTCGGCGCCAGAAACGCGCCCTGCGCGGTGTCCGCGCCGACGACCGTGGCGGGAATGCCGCCGCCGCGCACCGTGCGCGTCTCCGGCGCCAGCGCCGCGAGACCGGCGAAGGCGGCGCGCAGTTGCTTCTCGTCGACCAACGGCCCGACCGTCACCTCCGGCGCGGCCGGGTCGCCGACCACCAGAGTGTCGATGCGCGCGGCCAGCGTCGCGACGAAGGCGTCCTTGACGCCCGCCGGCACCAGGATGCGGCGGATGTTGGTGCAGAGCTGGCCGGCCTTGATCGAGACGGCGGCGAGCGCCTGTTCGAGGAGGCGTTCGAAGGCCGCCGCGTCCGGCGTGGCCGAGGGCGCGAGCAGCGCCGTGTTGACGCTGTCGGCCTCGATGCCGATCCGCGGATTGGCGGCGAGCACGGCCGGATGGGCGCGGATCATCCGGCCCGTCTCCGCCGATCCGGTGAAGGCGATGCAGTCGAACGGCTCGACCGCGTCGAGGAGCCCTTCGGCCGAGCCGCACACCAGCGACAGCACGCCGGCCGGCAGCACCCCCGCCTCGACCACGGCGCGCACCATCGCTTCCGCCAGCCATGCCGTGCCCGAGGCCGGCTTGGCGACGATCGGCATACCCGCGACCAGCGCCACGGCGACCTTCTCCCAGAGACCCCAGGAGGGGAAGTTGAAGGCGTTGATGAAGATCGCCGCGCCCGGCCGGGTCGCCCAGACGTGACGCGCCTCGAACGGCCCCTTGGCGAGCTTGTCGGCGCCCGGCTCGATCAGCATCCGCGTCTCGCCCAGCCCCTTGGCGAGGCGGGCGTAATATCTGAGCGTGGCGATGCCGCCGTCGACGTCGACCGAGGCGTCGCGGGACGTGTTGCCGGAATTCTTGCGGGCGATCTCCATCCAATCGTCGCGGCGCGCTTGGAGCGCGTCGGCGATCGCGCCGAGGAGCGCCCCGCGCGCGGCGAAGCTCATCGCCGCGAGCGCCGGTCCGCCGACGGCGCGGGCGTGATGGAGCGCCTCGGCGCAGTCGACGCCGGTGGAATCGATCGTGCCCAGCACCGCGCCGGTGGTCGGATCGACGAAGGAACGGCCGGCGGCGGTGCCGTCGACGAAGCGATCGGCGACATAGCTCTGAAGACGGATCATGTGTGGGCCTCGCAGGTGCGGGCGACCGAAAGGTCGGGAAAGGCGGAGAAGAACCGGCCGATCGCCGCCACCGTGGCGTCGCGCGCCTCGCGGTGGGGCGAATGCTTCACGCCGGCCAGGATCTCGACGAGGACCGGCGCGGGCGAGAGCGCCACGGCGGTGTCGGGCTGGATCATCGTGCCGTACTGATCGTCGGCCCCCTGGATCACCAGCATCGGCTTGGCGATCGTCTCGAGCGAGGCGCGGATGTCCCAGAATTTGAACTGCGGATCGAGCCAGGCCCCGTTCCAGCCGAGGAAGGCGACGTCCGGGTTCGCGTGCCATCGGCCGAGCCTCGCCCGGAGATCGGTGGTCTCCCAGGCGATCTTCGCTTCCGCGATCGCCACGACGCACATGTCCTCGACCAGAAAATGCGGCGCGATCAGCACCGCCGCCTCGACGCGAGGGTCGCGCACGACGCCCAGATGATGCGCCGCGATCGAGGCGCCGTCGGAATGGCCGACGAGCACGCCGCGCTCGAAGCCGATGGCGTCGAGGAGGGGCGGCAGCACCTCCTCTGCCTCGCGCTGCATGTAGTCGAGCGGACGTGGCAGCTCGACCGGGTCGGAGGCGCCGTAGCCGGCGCGGCTGTAGACGAAGACGCCGCAGCCGGTCGCCGCCTGGAGCTTTTCCGGAAAGTCGAGCCACAGCCCGACCGAACCCAGCCCCTCGTGCAGCAGCACCAGGGTCGGCGCCTCGCTCGGCTGCGGCCCGAGATGGCGGTATTCGAGCCGTCGCCCCGCGACGGTGACGAAACCCTCGCGCTCGAGCCGCATCACGCGTCCTCGCGCAGCTTGAAACGCTGGATCTTGCCGGTGGCGGTCTTGGGCAGGGCCTCCACCACCTCGATCCACCGCGGGTATTTCCACATGCCCACGGTCTTCTTGACGTGCTCCTTGAGCCGCGTCTCGAGATCCTCGCCCGAGGCGCTGTCCTTCAGCACCACGAAGGCCTTGGGCTTCAGGAGCCCCTCCTCGTCGGCATGGGCGACCACGGCGGCCTCGAGCACGTCCTCGTGGGAGCCGAGCGCCGCCTCGATCTCGAACGGCGACACCCAGATGCCCGAAACCTTGAACATGTCGTCGGCGCGCCCGCAGTAGGTGTGCCGGCCCTTCGCGTCGCGGATGTACTTGTCGCCGGTCTTGGTCCATTCGCCCTGGAAGGTCGAACGGCTCTTGGCGCGCTGGTTCCAGTAACCGTCGGCGGCGGAGGGGCCGCGCACGTAGAGTTCGCCGATCTCGCCGTCGCCGACGGTGCGGCCGAGTTCGTCGCGCAGCTCGAGGTCGTAGCCCGGCACCGCGACGCCGGAGGTGCCGTAGACGATCGCGCCGGGGGCGTTGGAGAGGAAGATGTGCAGCATCTCGGTCGAGCCGACGCCGTCGAGAATGTCGACGCCGAAGCGCTTCTTCCAGGTCTCGCCGATGTGTTCCGGCAGGGCCTCGCCGGCGGACGTGCAGACGCGCAGCTTCGCCGAGCCGGTCGCGCCGGCGTGGGCGGTGTCGTGCAGCATCGCCGCATAGAGCGTCGGCACGCCGAAGAAGATCGTCGGCTGGTAGGTCTCGAAGAAGGAGAAGGCCGTCGCCGGAGTCGGCCGGCCGGGGTTCAGGACCGCCGTCGCCCCGACCGAGAGCGGGAAGGTCAGCGAATTGCCGAGCCCATAGGCGAAGAAGAGCTTCGCCGCGGAGAAACCGACGTCGTCCTCGCGGATGCCGAGAACCCCCTGGCCGTAGAGCTTCGCCGTCGCCATCAGGGAGGAATGGACGTGGCGCGTGCCCTTCGGCGCGCCGGTGGAACCGGACGAATAGAGCCAGAAACAGGTCTCGTCCGGATGGGTCTCGGCGGTGGTGAAGACGTCGGAGGCGGCGGCGAGCTCGGCGGCGAGCGAACGATGCGGCGCCTTCGCCTCGCCGCCGGAGACGAGCACGTGCTTCAGCGTCGGGATCTCCGCCAGGATCGGCGCGACGGTCGGCAGCAACGCGTCGGAGACGACCAGCACCTCGGCGCGGCTGTCGGCGAGCATGTAGGCGTATTGATCGGCGGCGAGCAGCGTGTTGAGCGGGATCGGCACGATGCCGGCGCGGATCGCGCCGAGGAAGACGATCGGCCAATCGACCGTGTCGAGGAGGATCATCGCCACCCGGTCCTCGCGGACGAGACCGAGCCGGCCGAGGAGATCGGCGAACCGCCGCGTCTCCCGGGCGAGCGCGTCATAGGTGAGCGAGCGCTCGGGATCGACGAAGGCGAGCTTGGCGCCGCGTCCCTCGCGGATGTTGCGATCGACGAGATCGTCGGCGGCGTTGTAGACGGCACTCGTATAGGCGGCTGCGGACATGGGATCGGTTCCGTGACGAGAGGGCGGGGGCTTCAGCGGCCGGTGAACTCGATCGCGCCGTCGGGCAGCAGATAGAGCACGTAGGCCGAGCCGTCGTTCACGGTCGGATGATGGGCGCTGCCCGGCCCGTAGACGTACCAACCCTCGGGGAAACCGTCGAAATTCGGCTCGGCCACGACCGGCATGACCATCCCGATCTCGCCCTTGGGGTGGACGTGGTGCGGCCCCCGGCAGCTCTCCATGTGGACGACGTCGACCGAGAAGCGCCCGGCCTCGGCGCCCGCCTTGATCACCCGGCCCCAACGGATCCCGTCGTTCTCGCGCGGGCAGATCCAGCCCTCCGCGTCGCCGGCCTCGATCGCCTCGGCGATGGCGCGGAAGGTCGGGCCGCCGGCGGGATAGGTGGCATCGAGCCATTTCGCGAGGTCGGCGTCGAGCGGACGGTCGCCAATCGCGGCGGCGATGGCGCCGATCTCGGCGACGAAGGCGCGATGCGCCGGGGTGTCGGTGGTGGACATGGGTGTTGCCTCCGGTTCGCTCCACCCTTCGCGGCTGCGCGTGAGTGGAAATATAGTTCATATTTTCATGCCGCGTCCGCCGGGTTGCCGTCAAGGGGGCGCTGTACTATTTTTCATCCATTCCAAACCGAGCCGCGCCATGACCGAACCCGAAGACAGCGCCGATACCCTGCCCGCCGAGACCGTCGCCACGACCGATCCGTCGAGCGCGGAGGGGTCCGGCCGCGCCTCCCGCGCCACCGCGCGGGAAGACGCCGACGAGGCCTTTCTGGTCGAGTTGGGCCAACGGGTGCGGCGGATGCGGGCGCTGCGCGGCATGTCGCGCAAGGTGCTCGCCAAGGTCTCCGGCATCTCCGAGCGCTACATCGCCCAGCTCGAGGGCGGTCAGGGCAACGTCTCGATCATGCTGCTGCGCCGCGTCGCCGAGGCGACCGGCGCCCCGCTCGAGGATCTGGTCGGCGGCGAGACCGCCGAGACGCCCGACTGGCGCCTGATCCGCGATCTCTTGCGCGGCGCCCCGCCCGCTACCGTCGCCGAGGTCAAGGCGCTGCTCTCCGGCGAGAAGCTGCCGTCGGGGCCGCGCGCCGTCGGCGAGGCCCACATCGCCGTCGACCGGGTCGCCCTGATCGGCCTGCGCGGCGCCGGCAAATCGACCCTCGGCCGCCTCGCGGCGGAACGCCTCGGCTGGCCCTTCGTCGAGCTCAACAAGGAGATCGAGGCCGAACACGGCTTTTCGATCAACGAGATCCTCGCCCTCTACGGCCAGGACGGCTATCGCCGCCTGGAGCGGATCACGCTGCAGCGCCTGATCGAGCAGCCCGGCCCGATGCTGCTCGCCACCGGCGGCGGCATCGTCGGCGAGCCCGTCACCTTCGAGCTGCTGCTCGCCTCCTTCTTCACCATCTGGGTGAGGACCTCGCCGGCCGAGCACATGAGCCGCGTCCGTCAGCAGGGCGATCTCAGGCCGATGGCCAACGACAAGGCGGCGATGTCGGAGCTGATCACCATCCTGTCGAGCCGCGAGCCGCTCTATGCCCGCGCCCGCACCCAACTCGACACCTCCGGCGTCGCGGTCGAGGCGAGCGCGGCCCGGCTCTACGGCATGATCCAGTCCTATTGCGCGGTCGGGTGCCCGTGGCAGTCGCGCAATCGCGGCACCAAGGGGTGAGCGCGACGCCGGACGACGTCGCCGCCCACGCGGGGCACCCGCTGTCGCGCCTGATCGCCGCCCGCGCGCTGCTGCCGGGCGAAACTTTGTTCGCTCTGCGCACGACACTCGACCCGCGCGACGTCACCGACGATCATCGCGTGACCGCCGATCTCCTCGCCACCGGCCACGAACGCGCCTATGCCCGCATGCAGGAGGGGATCGCGCTCGGTTCGGGCCGGGCGATCCTGTGCTTCGTCGGCGAACCCGGCTCGCGCGCCCGCTTCACCGGGCTGCGCCGCTTCTTCGCCCGCCGCCCCGGCGTCGTTCCGGGCGACATCGTCTACGACTACGACGTCGCCGATCTCTTCCATCAATTCGTCGCTCGCTCTCGCCGTCCGGTGTTCTATGATGCGATCGATCTCCCCGGCCTCGACGACTGCGTCGGCCGCCTCGTCGTCGACTGGCCACGCCCGGCGATGGTCTGCCTGCGCCCCGCCGACCACCCGGGACTGATCGTCGCAGCCGAGATAAAATGAACAATATTGCATGATCGGCTTGACCTGGAACATTTATGAAATAAAGTTCCTCTCGCAGGGAGAGGCGTGCCCCGGGCCATGAGCCCACCTCGAGAAGAAGGCACGCCGAAACGTCATCCTCGGGAGGAGTGCCTCATGTCGTCGTCGAGACGCGAATTTTTCACCATGGCCGGCGCCGTCGGTCTCAGCGGTCTTCTGGGCGGCGTCGCCCCCTTCGTACGCCCGGCCTCGGCCGCCGGCAGCCTGAAGATCGGCCTTCTCCTGCCGGCTTCCGGCACCTACGCCCCGCTCGGCGAGGCGATCCGCCGCGGCGCCGAACTCTACGTGAAGGAGAAGGGCGGCGCGCTCGCCGGCCGGGCCGTCGAATTCACCGCCCTCGACGACGAATCCGCCCCGCCCAAGGCGGCCGAACTCACCAACAAGTTGGTCTACGGCGAGAAGGTCGACGTCCTCGTCGGCACGGTCCATTCCGGTGTCGCCGCCGCCATGGTCAAGATCGCCCGCGAGGCCGGCGTCACCACGCTCGACCCCAATGCCGGCGCCGACGCCATCACCGGCGGCCTGTGCGCCCCCAACATCTTCCGCACCTCCTTCTCCAACGGCCAGATCGGCGAGGCGACCGGCAAGGCGATGATCGCCGCCGGCATCAAGGAGGCGGTCAGCTGCACCTGGCGCTATGCCGCGGGCGACGAGATGGTCGCCGGTTTCGAGAAGGCCTTCGAGGCCGGCGGCGGCAAGGTCGTCAAGAAGATCGCGCTGCCCTTCCCCGACGTCGAGTTCCAGTCGGCGCTGGCCGAGATCGCCTCGCTGAAGCCGCAGGCGGTCTATTCCTTCTTCGCCGGCGGTGGTGCCGCCAAGTTCATCAAGGATTTCTCGGCGGCGGGCCTGTCCGGCTCGGTCCAGCTCTGGGGGCCGGGCTTCCTCACCGACGGCGTCGAGGCGGCGGTCGGGTCCGCCGGTGACGGCGTCAAGACGGTGCTCCACTACGCCGAGGGCCTGACCAATCCGGAAGACGCCGCCTTCCGCAAGGCCTTCGAGGCCGCCTACGGCGTCGCCCCCGACGTCTATGCGGTGCAGGGATACGACGCCATGCACGTCCTCGACATCGGCCTCACCGCCGTCGGCGGCGACGTCGCCAAGAAGGACGCCATGCACGCCGCCATGGCCAAGGCGAAATTCGCGAGCCCGCGCGGCCCCTTCGAGTTCTCCGCCAACCGCAACCCCAAGCAGACCTTCTATCTGCGTGAGTTGAAGGGCGGCAAGAACCACCTTCTCGGCGTCGCGGCCGAGGGTCTCGCCGACGCCGGCAAGGGCTGCAAGGCCTGATCGGTCCCCCTCGTCCCGGGAAATCGGCGGCGCGCGGCGGGTTCTCCCCGCGCGTCGTCCCCCGCTCGTCTCGAGAAGGCCTCACCTCATGGACCTCGTCCTCGTCCAGATCTTCAACGGGATCCAATACGGATTCCTGATCTTCCTGGCCGCCAGTGGTCTCACCCTGGTCTTCGGCATTCTCGGGGTGATCAATCTCGCCCACGGTTCGTTCTACATGCTCGGGGCCTATCTCGCCCTGACGCTCACGGAAGTGACCGGCGACGTCTTCCTCGCCTGCCTGCTCGGCGTGCCCCTCGCCGTCGTCTTCGGCTGGCTGATCGAACGCGCCTTCGTGCGCCATCTCTACAAGCGCGACCACCTGCAGCAGGTGCTGCTGACCTTCGCGCTGATCCTGATCTTCAACGAGGTGCAGCGCATCCTGTGGGGCTCCTACCCGCACGGCGTGCCCGCGCCCTCCTATCTCTCCGGCTCGATCCGGCTGACCGATCAACTCGCCTATCCGGTCTATCGTCTGGCGCTGACGGCGATCTGCGCCGCGCTCGCCGGGGCCATGTTCTTCGTCATTCAGAAGACGCGGGTCGGCCGGCTGATCCGGGCGGGCGAATCGAACCGCGAGATGACCGAGCTGCTCGGCTTCGATTCCTCGCGTCTCTACGCCCTCGTCTTCGCCACGGGCACCGCGCTCGCCGCGCTCGCCGGCATGCTCGCCGCGCCGGTGGAGAGCGTCTATCCCGGCATCGGCGAGCGGATCCTGATCATCTCCTTCGTGGTGGTCGTCATCGGCGGCATCGGCTCGATCAAGGGCGCCTTCCTCGGCGCGCTGGCGATCGGCATCGCCGATGCGCTGGGCAAGGTGTTCCTGCCCTCCCTCGCCGGCGTCGTCGTCTATGCGCTGATGGCGTCGGTTCTGGTCGTCCGGCCCGGTGGTCTCTTCGGGAGGGTGATCCGATGATCCGTCTGCCTTCGCTCTCCGTTCTGCTGCTGCTCGGCCTGATCGCCGTCGCCTTCGCGGTCGTGCCCTTCGTCGCCGGCCCCTACGAGGTCAAGTTCGCGACCCGCGTCCTGGCGACCGCGATCTTCGTGCTCGGTCTCGATCTCCTGATCGGCGTCACCGGCCTCGTCTCCTTCGGCCATGCCGCCTGGTTCGGCCTCGGCGCCTATGCGGTCTGGTTCGTCACCCCGCCCGACTACGAGGCCGGCAACCTCCTGGTCGCCCTCGGCGCGGCCGTCGCGCTCTCCGGCGCGGTGGCGGCGGTGGTCGGCCTCTTCGCGGTCCGCACCCGCGCCTTCTACTTCATCATGGTGACGCTGGCGGCGTCGCAGATGATCTTCGCCCTCTTCCACGACACGCGCATCGCCGGCGGCTCCGACGGCGCCTCGATCGACGTGAAGCCGATCCTCGAGATCGGCGGCGCCGCCGTCCTCGACTTCTCCTCCCGCAACACGCTGTTGTGGTTCTCGCTCGCCGCCCTCGTCGTGCTCTACGGCGCCGTCCTCGCCCTCGCCCGGTCGCGCTTCGGCCGGATCCTGCAGGGGATCAAGGCCAACGAGACCCGCATGAACGCGCTCGGCTTCGACGGCGCCCGCTACAAATGGGCGAGCTTCGTGATCGCCGCCATGGTCGCCGGTTTCGGCGGCGCGCTCTTCGCCTCGATCGACGGCTTCGTGCCGCCGGAGATTCTCGGCTGGCGCGAAAGCGGCCTCGCCATCATGATGGTGGTGCTCGGCGGCGTCGGCTCGCTGTGGGGCGCGATCGTCGGGGCGCTGGTCTATGCCCTCGCCGAGGAGGTGCTGAAGAGCGCCGATCTGGTCGGCGCCACCGTCTCCGAACATTGGCCGATCGCCATGGGCCTGTTCCTGATCGCCGCCGTGCTCGGCGCGCCGAAGGGCCTCGCCGGCTGGATGCCGCTGCGCGCGGCGAAGCCGTGGACGCCCGCCGCCGAGACCGGCGCGGCCGTCGAGTCCCGCCGCGCCTCGCCGCCGCCGCGCCTCGAGGTCGAGGGTCTGCGCCGCACCTTCGGCGGCCTCACCGCCGTCGACGGCGTCACCGTCGCCTTCGAACCGGGCCGCATCCATGCGGTGATCGGCCCCAACGGCGCCGGCAAGACCACCTTCACCAACCTCCTGACCGGCGCTCTCCCGGTCTCGGGCGGCACCATCCGTCTCGACGGCCTCGACATCACCGCGCTCTCGGCCCACGCCAAGGCGCGGCGCGGCATCGGCCGCTCGTTCCAGCGCACCAACGTGCTGCCCGCCTTCACCGTCGCCGAGAACTGCGCGGTGGCGGCCCAGGCACGTGGCCTCGCCGGCGCCGGTCCGGCGGAGGAGGCGCGCGCCGTCACCGAGGCGCTGACCTCGACGGGTCTGGTCGATCGCGCCGACCGCCCCGCCTCGAGCCTCAGCCACGGCGAGCAACGCCAACTCGAGATCGCTATGCTGATCGCCTCCGGCGCCGAGCTCCTGATCCTCGACGAGCCCCTCGCCGGCACCGGCCCGGAGGAGACGGCGCGGGTGACCGCGCTGCTCCGGGACCTCGCCCGCGACCACACCATTCTCCTGATCGAACACGACATGGACGCCGTCTTCGCCTGCGCCGACACCGTCTCGGTGCTGGTCGGCGGGCGGCTTCTCGCCCACGGCACGCCCGACGACATCCGCCGCGACGCCGCCGTGCGCGAGGCCTATCTCGGCCGCTTCGCCGGACTGGAGGACGCCGCATGAGCCTCGCCCTCGCGCCCCGCACCCAGGCGGCCGACGCCTCCGTCGAACCGCTCCTCGCCGCCACCGGCCTCGCCACCGCGCACGGCCGCGTGCCCTGCCTGCGCGACGTCGCCTTCACCGTGCGCCCCGGCGAGACCATCGGTCTCCTCGGCCGCAACGGTATGGGCAAGACGACGCTGCTGCGGACACTGACCGGCCTCCTCTCCGGCGGGCCGACCGCCTCGATCCGCTTTCGCGGCAAGGAACTGGCCGGGGCGAAGCCCGCCGCGATCTCCCGCGCCGGCATCGCCCTGGTGCCCGAAGGGCGCGGCATCTTCCCCAATCTGACCGTGCTCGAGAACCTGATCCTGCCCGAGCGCCCCGGCCCCTCCGGCAAGCGCGATTGGACCCTGGAGCGGATCTTCGACCTCTTCCCCCGCCTCGCCGAACGCCGCACCAATTGGGGCGATCAGCTCTCGGGCGGCGAACAGCAGATGCTGTCGATCGGCCGCGCGCTGATGACCAATCCCGAGCTCCTGATGCTCGACGAGGCGACCGAGGGCCTCGCGCCGAAGGTCCGCGACGAGATCTGGCGGACGCTTCGCGTCGTCGCCGAGACCGGCATGGCGATCGTCGTCGTCGACAAGAACCTCGAGGATCTGTTCGAGCTGGCCGACCGTCACTTCATCCTCGCCAAGGGCGAGATCGTCTTCGAGGGCACGACGGCGGATCTGACCGCCGAACCGGACCTCGTCCACCGCTGGCTCGGCGTCTGACGCCGAAAGTCCCGAGAGTCCGTCATGAGCGAAGCCTCCCCCGTGGTGACCTGGGAGATCCGTGATCGGGTCGCCCTGATCGGCATCGACCATCCCCCCGTCAACGCCGCCTCGCAGGCCGTGCGCGCCGGGCTCCTCGCCGCGATCGAGCGCGCCGGCATCGATCCGGCCGTCGACGCGGTGGTGATCTTCGGCCACGGCCGCACCTTCGTCGCCGGTGCCGACATCCGCGAATTCGGCAAGCCGCCGGCGAGCCCGATCCTGTTCGAGGTGTGCCTGGCGATCGAGGACTGCCCAAAGCCGGTGGTCGCCGCCGTCCACGGCACGGCGCTCGGGGGCGGCTGCGAACTGGCGCTCGCCGCCCATGCCCGCGTCGCCGCGAAGGACGCGAAGTTCGGCCAGCCGGAAGTGAACCTCGGCATCGTCCCAGGCGGCGGCGGCACCCAACGCCTGCCGCGTCTCGTCGGCATGCTCCGGGCGATCGAGATGAACGCCTCCGGCAAGCCGATCGGCGCGGTCGAGGCCGCCGGCCTCGGTCTCGTCGACGGTCTCGCCGACGGCGATCTCGCCGAGGCCGCCGCCCGCCATGCCCGTGGTCTCGCCGGCCTCCCGCCGCGCAAGACCCGCGACGTCGCCGTTCCCGCCTTCGACCGCGCCGATGCCGAGGCGACGGTCGCCGCGATCGAAAAGAAGGCACGCGGCCAGATCTCGCCCGGCGAGGCGGCGCGGATGACGTTGAAGGCCGCCGATCTCCCCTTCATGGACGGTCAGGCGGCCGAACGCGAGGTGTTCCTGCGCCTCGTCGCCTCCGATCAGGCGGCGGCGCTGCGCCACGTCTTCTTCGCCGAACGCGAGGTCGCCAAGGTGGCGAAGACGGACGGCGTCGCGGCGCGGCCGATCACCCGCGTCGGCGTCGTCGGCGCCGGGACCATGGGCGCCGGCATCGCCGTCGCCTTCGTCGAGGCCGGGTACGCCGTCACCGTGATCGAGACCACCGACGCCGCCCTCGAGGCCGGACGCGGTCGCATCGACGCCACCTGGGCCCGCTCCGTCGCCTCCGGCCGCCTTTCCGAGGACGTGAAGACCGCGCGCATGGAAGCCTTGCGGTTCTCGACCGATCTCGCCGCCCTCGCCGAGGCCGATCTGGTGGTCGAGGCGGTCTTCGACGACCGAGACGTGAAGCGCGATCTCTTCGCCCGGCTCTCGGGCGTCGTCGGTCCCGACTGCGTGCTCGCCACCAATACCAGCTACCTCGATCCGAACGATCTCGCGGCCGTCGTCGCGAACCCCGGCCGCTTCGTCGGTCTGCACTTCTTCTCGCCCGCCAACGTCATGCGTCTGGTCGAGGTGGTCGACTGCGCCGCGACCCGCCCCGAGACGCTCGCCACCGCGCTCGCCGTGACGAAGAAGCTGCGGAAGCTCGCGGTGGTGACGGGCGTCTGCGAGGGCTTCGTCGGCAATCGCATCTGGGCGGTGTTCCGCCGCGAATGCGAGTTCATGCTGGAGGACGGCGCGCTCCCGCACGAGATCGACGCGGCGATGCAGGGCTTCGGCCTCGCCATGGGCCCCTTCGCGGTGTTCGACCTCTCCGGCCTCGACATCGCCTGGAGCCTTCGCAAGCGCAGGGCCGCGACCCGCGATCCGAACGAGCGCTACGTCGCCATCGCCGACCGGCTCTGCGAGATGGGCCGTTTCGGCTGCAAGACCGGCGCCGGTTGGTACGCCTATCCCGAGGGCAAGCGGACCGTCGATCCGCAGGTGATCGCGATCGTCGAGGAGGAATCGGCGAGGAAGGGCATCGCCCGCCGGCCCTTCGCGGCGGCTGAGATCGTCGACCGGCTGGTCGCGGTGATGGCGGCCGAGGGCGAGAAGATCCTCGCCGAGGGCATCGCCGCGCGCGCCTCCGACATCGATCTGGTGTTCGTCAACGGCTACGGCTGGCCGCCGCGCCTCGGCGGGCCGATGTTCCAGGCGGCGCTGCGGCGCGGCTGAGGCGGGGTCTCTCTCCCTGGCGCGCCCGCCTCACGACGCCCGAGAGACGAAGAAGGGCCGGATCTCGCGAGAGATCCGGCCCTTTCGATTCGTGGGTCTTGGAAGGCCGGGGGCGCCGTCGCCTCCGGCCTTCGGCATCAGTGCGAGAACAGCACCGGCAGCGTCATGTGGCGCAGGATGTAGCGCGTGCCCGAGCCGCGTCCGAGGAAGGCGAAGCCGGCGCCGTCGAAGGCCCCGATCGCCATCAGGTCGGCGGAATGGTCGGCCGCCTGATTGAGCAGCGTGTCCATCAGCTTGACGTCCTCGACCACCACCGACTGGAAGCGCGCGGCGATGCCGTGGGTGGCGAGATCGGCGAGCACGAGATCGGCGAATTCGTCGATCGCCTCACCCGGCCGTCCGGCCTCCACCACCAGCGCCTCGGCGCCCGTCGCCACCAGCGGCAGGGCGTCGTGCAGCGCGCGCGCCGCGCCCCGCGAACGGTGCCAGGCGAACAGCGGACGCTGGCCGAGGTCCTCGTAGGTGCCGGCGTAGGGGACGACCAGCACCGGCCGGCCGCTCTCCTGGATGATCTGCTCGAGGAGATCCGGCGGAACCCGGCTGCCCTCCTCGGTCTGGCCGAGGATCACCAGATCGAAGGTGCGCACGTAATCGGTGGTGCGGGCGAGGATCTCCTGCTCGCCGCCGCGATTGACGTCGACGAAGACGGCGCGTTCGCCGAGATCCCGGGTCGCGGCCTCGAAGACGGCGCGCGCCGCGGCGACCGCCGCGACATGCTCCGCCGAGGGCCAGCTCGCCACCACGCCGACCCGATGGGCACCGGACATTTCGGCGAAGAGCCCGGTCAGACGGGCGCCGTCACGGGCGGCGAGACGGACGGCGATCGCCAGACGCGCCGCCGTGCGCGCTCCGGTATCGAGATGGACGACGATGTTCGCGAGAGCCATGGTCGTTGCGTTCCTTTCCCTGTCGGCCTGTTCTTGTGGGCCGCTCGTTCGATGCTGAGACGATCGGACCGTCAGTGTCTCCGATCGTCGAACCGCGCGTCACGGGTCGCATGTTCATTATTCGAACAACGACCGAATATCCAATGTTCGACGAAAGATGATGTCTCACCCCGCCGCGGTCAGGCGCTTCAGCAGCGCGACCAGCGCCTCGCGTCCGCCGGGGCCGAGGATCGCCTCGAGATTGCTCTCCTGGCGCGCCTGTTCGGCCTTGGCCGCGTCGAGAAGCCTCCGCCCGGCCTCGGTCAACATGACCGCGTGGCTGCGTCGATCGGTGGTCGAGCGGGTGCGTTCGGCGAGCCCGCGCCGCTCGAGCTCGTCGAGCATGGCGACGAAATTGGGACGTTGAATGCCGAGCGCCGCCGCGATTTCCGACTGCTTGCGGCCGGGATTGTCGCTGATCACCAGGAGCACGGAATATTGCGCCGGCTTGAGGTCGAAGGGCGCGAAACGGCGGATGAAGTCCTCGAACACCAACATCTGCGCCCGCCGCAGCGTATAGCCGACGACGCCGGTCAGACCCGAGAGATCGAGCGCGCCGCCGCTCTCGCCGGTCTCCTCGATTTCGTCGATCGTCCGCCGACGCGCCGGGCGCCGCCCCCGGCGCGGCTCCGCCCTGGTCTCGATCGCTTCCTCGACGTCGTCACCCACATCCATTGTTCGCCCCTCGGACGGATCGCCCGGTCCCACCACCGTGATCGCAGCTTGCTCTTATATCCGATAATTGTTATGACATATATCAAATAAAACCAAAATGCCGGGAGGGGCGTCACGTCCCCTGAAGTCTTCGAATTCGTCGCGCCGCCCACCTCGGGCGAACGCGATCCCGCGCGCGGAGACCACGAGAGGGGCGACGACCGTGGACGGCACGATTCTGCTCTTTCTGCTCCAGGACGGTATCACGAGCGGGGCGATCTATGCCCTGCTCGGGATCGCGCTGGTCCTGGTGTTCGCCGTCACCCGGGTGATCTTCATCCCCCAGGGTGAATTCGTGGCCTTCGGGGCCCTCACCTACGCTCTGCTCGAGGCCGGCAAGGTGCCCGGCACGGTCTGGCTCCTGGCCGGTTTCGGGCTCCTCGCCTTCGTCTTCGACGTGGTCGCGGCCGTCCGCGAGGGCGCGCTCGCCCGGCGTCTTCCCAAGGCGGTGCTGATCGACCTGGCGATCCCCGGCGCGCTCGCCGCCGCGACCCTGGCGGTCGCCGGACGCGAACTCGGCTCCGGCGCCCATTTCGCCCTGACGCTCGCCCTCATCACCCCGCTCGGGCCGTTGCTCTACCGGGTCGCCTTCCAGCCGATCGCCGGCGCATCGATCCTCACACTGATGATCACCGCGGTCGGCGTCCATCTGGCGCTGGTCGGCCTCGGGCTGGTGTTCTTCGGCGCGGAGGGCCTGCGCGCGCCGGCCGTGTCGGATCTGATGGTGACGATCGGCCCGATGCTGGTCACCGGCCAGAGCCTCGCGGTCTACGCCGTGGCGACGGTGGCGATCGTCGCCCTGTGGCTCTTCTTCGATCGCGCGCTCTGGGGCAAGGCGTTGCGCGCCACCGCCGTCAACCGGCTCGGCGCCCGTCTGGTCGGCATCCGTACCGGCTTCGCCGGCTCGCTCGCCTTCGCGCTCGCCGCCCTGGTCGCCGCGCTCTCCGGCGTGCTGATCGCGCCGATGACCACGATCTACTACGACACCGGCTTCCTGATCGGCCTCAAGGGCTTCGTCGCCGCGATCATCGCGGGGCTGGCGAGCTATCCCCTGACCGCGCTGGCCGCGCTCGGCGTCGGCATCGTCGAGGCGCTCGCCTCCTTCTTCGCCTCGGACATGAAGGAGATCATCGTCTTCATGCTGATCATCCCGGTTCTGCTGTGGCGCTCGCTGAAGCACACCCACGTCGAGGAAGAGGATTGATCCGATGAACCCGCGTCGCGCTTTTCTCCTTCTCGTCGTCGTCCTCGCGCTGGTGCCGCTGGTGCCCGGGGTGCCGATCTTCTGGATCACGCTCCTCGGCAACGTCGGCCTCGCCGCCCTGGTCGCCATGGGTCTGGTGCTCTTGACCGGCGTCGGCGGCATGACCTCCTTCGGCCAGGCCGCCTTCTGCGGCTTCGGCGCCTATGCCACGGCGGTCCTCACCACCGCCTGGGGCTGGTCGCCCTGGGCGGCGCTGCCGGTCTCGCTCGCCGTCTCCGGCGGCGCGGCGGTGGTGCTCGGGTTGATCACCGTGCGGCTCTCCGGCCATTTCCTGCCGCTCGGCACCATGGCCTGGGGCCTCGCGCTCTATTACCTCTTCGGCAAGCTCGATCTGCTCGGCCGTCACGACGGTCTCTCCGGCATCCCGCCGCTCGAGATCGCCGGCCACGCCCTGACCGATCCGCGCGCCGTCCACTACGTGATCTGGATCGCGGTGATCGCCGCCGGCGTGCTCACCACCCATCTCCTCGACAGCCGCATCGGCCGGGCGATCCGGGCGCTGCGCAAGGGCCAGATCGCCGCCGAGGCCTTCGGCATCGACGCCGCCCGCACCAAGCTGATCGTCTTCGTCTGGGCGGCGCTTCTCGCCGGGCTCTCCGGCTGGCTCTACGCCCATGTCCAGCGCACCGTCACCCCGGCCCCCTTCGGGCTCAACGCCGGCATCGAATATCTGTTCATGGCGGTGGTCGGAGGGTCCGGTCAGATCTGGGGGGCGATCGTCGGCGCCGGCCTCGTGACCCTGATGAAGGAGGCGCTCCAGCGCATCGTCCCGGCCCTCTTCGGCAATGCGATGCAGCTCGAGGGCGTGGTCTTCGGCATCGTCCTGGTGGCGCTGCTCCAGGTCGCGCGCGAGGGCCTCTGGCCCCATCTCGCCCGCTTCGTCCCCGGCCGCCCGCGCACCGCTCCGGCCGAGGCCGCGCCGCTCGCCCGCCGCCCGCTCGGCACCGGCGACACCTCCCGTCCGCTGCTGGTGCTCGAGGCGGCGCGCAAGCAGTTCGGCGGCCTGATCGCCGTCAACGACGTGTCCTTCAAGGTCGGTCGCGGCGAGATCGTCGCCCTCATCGGCCCCAACGGCGCCGGCAAGAGCACGACCTTCAACCTGATCACCGGCGTCGCCTCGCTGACTTCCGGCACCGTCAAGTTCGACGGCGCCGTGATCTCCGGCACCTCGCCACAAGTGATCGCCGGCCGCGGCGTCGCCCGCACCTTCCAGCACGTCAAGCTCGAACCCGAGATGACCGTGCTCGAGAACGTCGCCATGGGCGCCCATCTGCGCGGTCGCTCCGGCGTTCTCGCCTCGATGCTGCGCCTCGACCGTCGCGACGAGGGCCGGATCCTCAAGGAGGCCGCCACCCAGATCGAGCGCGTCGGCCTGACCGAGCACATGACCAAGCCGGCCGGTTCGCTGGCGTTGGGTCAACAGCGCGTCGTCGAGATCGCCCGCGCGCTCGCCATGGACCCGGAGCTGCTGCTCCTCGACGAGCCGGCGGCGGGCCTGCGCCACTTCGAGAAGGAGGCGCTCGCCGATCTCCTGAAGCGGTTGCGCGCCGAGGGCATGAGCGTGCTCCTGGTCGAGCACGACATGGGCTTCGTGATGGGCATCACCGACCACATCGTGGTGCTCGACTTCGGCACCAAGATCGCGGAGGGCCCGCCCGAGACCATCAAGACCCACCCGGCGGTGCTGGAAGCCTATCTCGGAGGTGCGGCATGAGCGAACCCCTTCTCGAAATCGCCTCCGTCGCCGTCGCCTACGGCAAGGTGCGGGCGGTGCGCGGCGTCTCGCTCGCCGTCGGCACCGGCGAGATCGTCACCGTGATCGGCGCCAACGGGGCCGGCAAGTCGACGCTCCTCAACGCCACCATGGGCGCGCTGTCGGTGGCCGAGGGCACGATCCGCTTCGCCGGCCACGACGTCGCCCGCCTCGGTGTCGAGGAGCGCGTCGCCCTCGGCCTCTGTCTGGTGCCGGAACGGCGCGAGCTCTTCTCCACCATGACGGTCGAGGACAATCTGGTTCTCGGCGGCTTCCGCGTTCCGCGCGCCGTCGCCCGCGACACGATGGCGGAGGTCTACGACCGTTTCCCCCGCCTCAAGGAGCGCCGCGACCAGCTCGCCGGCACCATGTCGGGCGGCGAACGCCAGATGCTCGCCATGGGCCGCGCCCTGATGAGCCGGCCGAAGCTCCTGATGCTCGACGAGCCGAGCCTCGGCCTCGCCCCGCGCATCGTCGCCGACATCTTCCGCATCGTCGCGGACCTGCGCGCCGGCGGCGTCTCGATCCTGCTCGTCGAGCAGAACGCGCGCGCCGCGCTGGCCGCCGCCGACCACGCCCACGTCATGGAACTCGGCGAGGCGATCGTCTCCGGCCCCGCCGCCGAGCTCGCCCGCGACGACCGCATCATTCGCAGCTACCTCGGCTTCCACTGAGCCGGAGAGGACCGCCATGTCTTACCGCCCGCCGATCGACGACATCCTCTTCACCCTGACCGAGATCGCCGTCGCCCCCGGCGGCGCCGCGCCGATGGAGCGCGACGACCTCGTCGCGATTCTCGAGGAGGCGGGCCGGTTCTGCGAGGAGCGCGTCGCCCCGCTCGACCGCGCATCCGACACCGTCGGTGCCGCCTGGGCCGACGGCGCCGTCACCTGCCCGCCCGGCTTTCGCGAGGTCTATGCCGATTGGGCGGCGGCCGGCTGGAACGCCGTCTCGCAGCCCGAGGCCTTCGGCGGTTCCGGCCTGCCGACGGCGGTCGGTACCGCGACCATGGAGATGCTGACCTCGGCCTGCATGGCGCTCTCGACCCTGCCGGTCCTCTCCCAAGGCGCGGCCGACGCGATCCACGCCCATGCCTCCGAGGCCCTGAAGGCGAAGTACCTCACCAAACTCGTCTCCGGCGAATGGACCGGGACGATGAACCTGACCGAGCCGCACGCCGGCTCCGACGTCGGCCTCCTGCGCGCCAGGGCGGTCCCCGTCGGCGACGGGACCTACCGGATCACCGGCTCGAAGATCTTCATCACCTTCGGCGAGCACGATCTGGCCGAGAACATCGTCCATCTCGTGCTGGCGCGGCTTCCCGACGCGCCCGCGGGCGTCAAGGGTATCTCGCTCTTCCTGGTGCCGAAGCTCTTCGTCGCCGACGACGGCTCGCTCGGTGAGCCGAACGACGTCGCCTGCGCCTCGATCGAGCACAAGCTCGGCATCAAGGGCTCGCCCACCTGCACCATGGTCTATGGTGATGCGGGCGGGGCGATCGGCTGGCTCGTCGGCGAGGAGAACAAGGGCCTCGCCTGCATGTTCACCATGATGAACAAGGCCCGCCTCGCCACCGGCCTCCAGGGTGTCGCGATCGCCGAAAAGGCGACGCAGAAGGCGTGTCTCTATGCGCTCGAGCGCCGCCAGGGCCGCGCCGAGGGCTTCCCCGCCCCGGCGCCGATCGCCGCCCATCCGGACGTCGCCCGCACGCTTTCCCGCATGCGGGCGCTGACCGCCGCCGCCCGCGCCATCGCCTATGCCGCCGCTGCCGCCATCGACATGGCCGAGACCGGCGCGACCGAAGAGATCCGCGCCGCCGCCGAGCTGCGCGCGGGCCTTCTGACGCCGATCGTCAAGGCCTTCTCGACCGACGTCGGCTGCGAGGTCGCCTCCCTCGGCGTGCAGATCCACGGCGGCATGGGCTTCGTCGAGGAGACCGGCGCCGCCCAGCTCTTCCGCGACATCCGTATCGCCCCGATCTACGAGGGCACCAACGCGATCCAGGCGATCGATCTCGTCACCCGCAAGATCGGCCGCGACGGCGGCGCCGACGTCGCCCGCCTGATTGCCGAGGCCCGCGCCGACGTCGACGCCGCCCGCGCCCTCCTCGGCCCGTCGGCGGCCCGTCTCGACGAGAGCGTCGACGCGCTCGAGGCGGCGACCGCCCATCTCCTCGCGCCCGCGACCGGCGAGGCCGCGCGCCTCCTCGTCGCCTCGACCCACCTGCGCCTCTTCGGCCTCACGCTCGGCGGCGCCCTGCTCGCGCGCGGCGCGGCGCGGGCGGGGACGGCCGAGACCCGTTGGGCCCGCCTCGCCCGCGTCTTCGCCGAGGATCTCGCCGTCGAGGCGGGGAGCCTGCTCGCGCAGATCACGTCGGACAATCGCGATCTCGGCGACTACCGGGCGCTCGCCGGTCTGGGTTGATGGCCGGCCGCCGTCCCGGTCTCCGCCCGTCGTCCCCGGCGCGTCCGCAGGTCCAGACCGTCGTCCCCGGCGCGCCGTAGGCGCGGGAAGGGGACCCATGGCACCCTCGGCACGTCGCCGCTGGGTTCCCTTCCCCTCCGCTGCGCTTCGGCCGGGAACGACGGTCGCGTGTTCGCCGGCCGCCGCCGTTTCCTCTCGTCGGTCTGCCCAGACCGCTTACGCGAAAAACCCCGCGCCGGACGCGCCGACGCGGGGAGATCGAGGTGGTCTTTCGGGAGGGTCCGCCGCTCCTCGGAGCGGCGGGAGGAGGTCACTTCACGATCGCCCAATCGGCGTTCTTGACGGTGATCAGGATGCGGCCGCGATCGTCGACGCCGTAGTGGTTCGACGCCGACCAGTTGTAGACGGCCTGGCTCGCGGCGAGCTCCTTCTCGCTCTCGGCGGCGAGACGCAGCGCGTCGCGGAACTCCTGAGTGCCGGGCTTGGCGGTCTTCAGCGCGACCGGGACGATCCGCTTCAGAACCTCGAAGACGTCGTTCATGTGCGCGCCGAACTGGGTCACCGACCCCGCGCCGAACTTCGCCTCGTAGGCGGTGGTATAGGTGACGCCCGGCTTCTTGGTGAGCTGGGTGTCGTCCTGGGCGGCGGCGGCGACCACCGGGCCGGAGGTGAAGATCACGCCCTCGGCCGCCTTGCCGGCGATGCCGATGAAGGCGCGGGTGACGGCGCCGTGGGTCTGGTAGATCGGGCCCGTGTAGCCCCGCTCGCGCAGCGCGATCACCGGCAGCGCGGCGGCGGTGCCCGAGGCGCCGACCAGCACCGCGTCGGGACGCGCCGCGACCAGCTTCAGCACCTGACCGGCGACCGAGGTGTCGGCGCGGGCGTAGCGCTCGTCGGCCACCATCTTGAGGCCCATCGGCTCGGCCGAGGCCTTGAATTCCTTGACCCAGAGATCGCCCCAGCTGTCGGAGAAGCCGATGATGCCGACGGTCTTGACGCCCTTGGCCTTCATGTTTTCGAAGAGGCCCTTGGCCATCAGCGGCACCGGCTGCGGCATCACGAAGGTCCACTTCTCGCGGCCGGGCTGGAACGGCATCGGCGACAGCGCGAAATGCGGCACGGCGGTCTCGAAGGCGACGTTGGCGACCGCCATGGTCGCCGGCGTCACCGCCGAGCCGATCAGGATGTCGACCTTGTCCTCGGTGGCGAGGCGGCGGGCATTGGTGGTGGCGTTGGTCGGGTCGCCGGCGTCGTCGAGCTGGATCACCTCGAGCTTGGCGCCGCCGATCTCCTTCGGGACGATCTCGAGCGTGTTCTTCTCGGGGATGCCGAGGGCCGCGCCCTGGCCGGTGGTCGAGATCGAGACGCCGATCTTGATGGTGGGTTCCTCGGCGAAGGCCGACCCTTGCGCCAGGCCGACGGCGAAGACCGCGCCCATCAGGGCACGCCGGGTGAATTGCGACATGGGATTGCTCTCCTCTCGTGGGCTTCCTCGGTGGCGCCCGCATCTCTCGCGCGGGTCGCCGCCCCGACCGCGGCGTCGCGGTCGAAGGGGGGTCGGCCGGCCGCCTCAGGCGGCCGACAGGCGCCGGATCACCTCATCGGGGATCGGCTTCGATTTCATCTTCTTGGGGTCGTCGGGATGCCGGCCGACCCACACGCGCACCTCGTGCGCCTCGATCGCGACGATCTCGCCGCCGTCGGGGCCGGGCTTGAGGACGCGATGGGCGATCTTGAAGCTCGACCGGCTGAATTCGGAGACCTGCGTCTCCACCACGATGTCGTCGCCGAAGGTGGAGGGCACCAGGAACTTCGCCCCGGTGTCGACCATCGGATAGCCGACGATGTCGAATTCGGCGATCAGATCGCGCTTCTTCCACCCGGCCGCCTCGAAGAGGTGATGGGTGGAACTGTCGAAGATGGCGAAATAGTTGGGGTAGAACACGATGCCGGCGGCATCGCAGTCGGCCCATTCGATCCGGACGGTCCGGCGGTTGACGAGCATGGGGGCCTCAGCGCGGCTGCATGCGAAGGGCGCCGTCGAGACGCACCACTTCGCCGTTGAGGAAGGCGTTCTCGGTCATGTGGACCGCGAGGCCGGCGAATTCCGACGGCTCGCCGAGCCGGGCCGGGAAGGGGATCGATTTGCCGAGCGAGATCCGCGCCTCCTCCGGCAGACCGAGCAGCAGCGGCGTCAGGAAGAGGCCCGGCGCGATCGCGTTGACGCGAATGCCGAACTGCGCCATCTCGCGCGCGATCGGCAGGGTCATCGCGACGATGCCGCCCTTGGAGGCGGAATAGGCGGCCTGCCCGATCTGTCCCTCGTAGGCGGCGATCGAGGCGGTGTTGATCACCACCCCGCGCTCGCCGCCGTCGAGCGGCTCGAGCTTCGCCATCGCCGCGGTCGCGAGCCGCAGCATGTTGAACGAGCCGAGGAGATTGACCCGGATCACCGTCTCGAAGTCGGCGAGCGCCTGCGGCCCCTCCTTGCCGAGAACCCGCTTGGCGACGCCGATCCCGGCGCAGTTGACCAGGATCCGCGCCGCGCCGATCTCGCTCTCGATCCGGGCGAAGGCGGCTTCCGCCGCGCCCGCGTCGGCGACGTCGAGCGCCACCGAGAGACCGCCGATCGCGCTCGCGACCTCGCTCGCCGCCGCCTCGTTGCGGTCGACCACGGCGACCGTCGCGCCCTTCGCCGCCAAGGCCTCGGCCGTCGCCCGGCCGAGCCCCGAACCACCCCCGGTGACGATCGCCGTCACGCCTTCGATCTTCATGCGGCGTCTCCTCGGACGGCTTGCGGGTTTTCGACCAGCATGGCGATGCCCTGTCCGCCGCCGATGCAGGCCGAGGCGATGCCGTACCTGAGGCCCCGCCGCTTCAATTCGCGCGAAACGGTGAGCGTGAGCCGCACGCCGGTCGCCCCGAGCGGATGGCCGATGGCGATCGCGCCGCCGTTGACGTCGAGCTTTTCCTCGTCGAGGCCGAGCTCGCGGGCGCACGCCATGATCTGGGCGCCGAAGGCCTCGTTGATCTCGATCCGGTCGACGTCGGAAACCGCGATGCCGGCCTTCTCGCAGACCGCGCGGATCGCCGGCACCGGGCCTATGCCCATGAATTCCGGCGGCACGCCGACCGAGGCGCAGGCGACGATCCGGGCGAGCGGGGTCTTGGCGTTCGCCGTCACCCAGGCTCGGGAAGCGAGCACCACGGCGGCGGCGCCGTCGACGACCGCCGAGGAATTGCCGCCCGTCTGCACCCCGCCGAAGGCCGGGCGGATCTTGGCGAGCGCCTCGATCGGCGAGGGACGCACATGGCTGTCCTCGCGCACCACGTCGCCCTTCTTCGGCAGCTTGATCGCGCGGGTGTTGTAGCCCTCGAGCTCGAAGGTCTCGTCCGAGACGGCCACGATCTCCTCGTCGAAGAACCCGTCGGCGCGGGCGGCGAGCGCGCGCTCGAACGACCGCGCGGCAAAGGCGTCGACCTCCTCGCGGGTGATGCCGTATTTCTTCGCCAGGTTCTCCGCCGTGCCGCCCATGGTGGTCGAGCAGGACGTGTCGAGCAGGCTCTCCCAAAGGAAGTCCTTGAACTCGATCTGGCCCAGGCGGAAGCCGTTGCGGTGGGTATAGGCGGCGACCGGGTTGCGGCTCATCGATTCCGCCCCGACCGCCAGCGCCACCTCGGCCCGGCCGAGCGCGATCGCGTCGGCCGCCTGAGAGATCACCTCGACGCCGGTACCGCAGATCCGCTGCACCAGATGAGCGGGCACCTCGACCGGCACGCCGCAATAGAGACCGACGTGGCGCGGCAGGAAATAGGCGTCGAAACTCGCCTGCGCCATGTTGCCGGCGACCACCGTGCCGATGGTCTTCGGGTCGACGCCGGCGCGGGCGATCGCCGTGCGTCCCACCTTGATGCCGAGATCGGTCGGCGACACCGTCGAGAGCGCGCCGTTGTAGTCGCAGAAGGGAGTACGGGCGCCGTCGACCAGGAAGACGTCGTCGAAGGTGAGCGCCACGGCGCCGGGAACTTGCGTCATGGGGAAGTCTCCTCAGAGGCGGACGACATGGGGGCCGGCGTCGGGCGCGTAGAGCGCCTCGATGTCGGGGGCCCGATTGGCGAGGACGGCGCGCTGGTTGAGCGAGCCCTTGTCGGTCGCCTCGCCGAGATCGATCGACGGCGGCGTCGCCAGGAGCGCGATGCGGGCGACCCGGGTCGACGACCCCGTCGCGGTCCGCGCCACCGCGGCCAGCCGTTCCTGGAAGGCGTCCTTGACCGTCTGGTCGCAGACCACCTCCTCGAACGGCGTCTCGGGGGGAAGATGCGGCGCCAGCCGGCGCGTCGCCTCCTCGTCCGGGAACACCAGCATGCCCACGTCGTCGCGGTCGTGGCCGGTGACGGCGGCGTCCTTGATCAGCGGGTCGAAGGCCCCGACGAACTCGGTGCGGAGCGGTCCGACGCTGACCCAGGTGCCGGTGGCGAGCTTGAAGTCCTCGGCCACGCGGCCGTCGAATTCGAAACCGGCGGCGAAATTGTTGGGTTCGGCGAGGCGCAGCGCGTCGCCCATCAGATAGAAGCCCTCGTCGTCGAAGACGCCCTGGGTGAGATCGGGCCGGCGCCAGTAGCCGGGCGTGATGTTGGGGCCGCGCAGGCGCGCCTCGAGCTTGCCGGCGTTGGGCACGAGCTTCAGCTCGACGCCCTTGTGCGGCACCCCGACGATGCCGGGACGATCGGCGTCGCGCACGCCGATGAGGGCGCCCGGCGCGGTCTCGGTCGAGCCGAGCGAGGTGGTGAAGGCGATCGGCCGGCCGATCGTCTCGATCGAGAGCTGGCGATAGGCGTCCCAGATCGGCTTGGAGAGGCCGGCGCCCGCGTAGAAGAGGAGCTTCAGCCGCGAGAAGAACTGCCGGCGCAGGTCCTCGTCGGCCTGGAGATGCGGCAACAGCGCCTCGAAGCCCTTGGGCACGTTGAAATAGATCGTCGGGGCGATCTCGCGCAGATTGGCGATGGTCTGGGCGATGCCCGCCGGCACCGGCTTGCCCTCGTCGATGTAGAGGGTGCCGCCGTTGTAGAGGGCGATGCCGAAATTGTGGTTGGAGCCGAAGGTGTGCGCCCACGGCAGCCAGTCGACCAGCACCGGCGGCTCGTCCTTGAGGAAGGCGAGCGCCTCGGCGAGCTGGGCCTGATTGGCGCAGATCATCCGCTGGGTGTTGGTGACCGCCTTGGGGTAGCCGGTCGAGCCCGAGGTCAGCAGGAACTTGGCGATCGTGTCGGGGCCGACGATCGAGCGGGCCGAGACCACGGCGGAGGAGATCGGCCGGTCGAGCAGGCTCTGGAACGGCGTCGCGCCGAGTTCGGCGGCGGTGTCGTCGGAGACGCAGATCTCGATGCCGCGTTCCTTCACCTTCTTCAGCGCCCGGCCGAAGGTCTTGCCGTCGGAGGCGAAGACGAGACGCGGCGTCAGGAGATCGAGCGCGTAGGTGAGCTTGCCGAGATCCTGCGAGATGGTCGAATAGGCGGTCGACATCGGGCAGGTCGGAACGCCCACCGCCATGCCGGCGAGCGACATCAGCGCGTGATCGATGCCGTTGCCGGAGAGGATCAGCACCGGCTCCTCTTCGGAGAGGTCACGGGCGAGAAGCGCCGCGCCGATGTGCAGGATCTGCTCGAAGGCGGCGCCGTAGGTCAGCTCGCGCCAGCCGCCGGTCTTGGTCCGCTCCGCCAGGAACACCCGGTTCGGGGTGACCTTGGCCCAATGCTCGAGCCGGTCGACCAGCGAGGCGGAATAGTGCGGCAAGGGCTTCGCCGAGCGTACGACGATGACACCGTCGGGGCGGCTCTCGACCACCGGATCGAGTTTGCCGAAGAGGCGCAGCGGCGCGATCGCCGGAATGGTGGCGTGCATGATCTCCCTCCCCGGATCGCCCGCCCCGTGTCGCGGGTCGACCCTCGTTTCCTCGTCCCGCGACGGGGACGTTCGGCGGCCGGTTCGCCCGGCTCGTCTCGAATGATGCGCCCGAACTCAGTCCGGACGCGTGACTTTGGCGGCGCGCTTCTGCAGGAAGTCGCGCACGCGGTTCTTGGCTTCGGCGTCGCCCTGGGCGACGGCGGAGACGAGGCTCTCCATGAGATAGCCTACGCGCGGATCGGCGTCGGCGATGCGCGGCAGCGCCTGGATCACCGCGAAATTGGTGAGCGGCGCATTGCCGCACATCCTGGTCGCCAGTTCGAGGCCCTTGTCGAAGCCCGCGCCCTCGTCGACCAGATATTGCGAGAAGCCGAGCGGAACCCCCTCGGCGGCCGAATAGGTGCGCCCGGTCAGCATCATGTCGGCCATCCGCGCGACGCCGATCAGCTTGGGCAGGCGGACCGAGCCGCCGCCGCCGACGAAGATGCCGCGCTGGCCCTCGGGCAGCGCGTAGAAGGCGCTCGCCTCGGCGACGCGGACATGGGCGGCGCAGGCGAGTTCCAGCCCGCCGCCGATCACCGCGCCCTTCAATACCGCGACCACCGGCACCCGGCCGAATTCGATCTTCTCGAAGCAGCGATGCCAATTGCGCGAATGGAACACGCCCTCGGTCACGTCGCGCTCGGAGATCTCCGAAAGGTCGAGACCGGCGGAGAAGTTCGGGCCGATCCCGTGGATCACCACCGCCCGCACGTCCGCCGGGATCGTCGAGAAGACCTCGTCGAGCGCCTCGATCGTCTCGTCGTTGATGGCGTTGCGCTTGGCCGGTCGGTCGAGCCCGACGACGAGGACGTCGCCGCGCCGCTCCACGACGAGCGGCGACGCGTGCACGGCCGGCCCGGCCTCGGCGGATGCGGTCTTCGGCATCTCGATCCTCCCACTGTTCGTTCTTGTAATAGTTATTTTCTATAACAATCGAGACCTGTCAAGCCGGGCCCCGGCACGGGTTCGGTGGGACGCAATTTGTTCGCCCTGCGAAACGCGGGCATGTCGATGAAAGGAGCCGCCGCGAGCGGGAGACGTCGTCGCGTCTCGGGCCGGATCGACGAGGTTCGAAACGGGTCGGCGCGTCGTCGGCGCGGCCTCAGAGCCTGTCTCGAAAGTCGGCGGCGGAGGAACGCGAGGGATTTTCGTGCCTCGCAAGGAGGAAATCGATGCCGATATCGAGATATCGGCGAGATTGCCGACGCCGCGAGGTGCGAAAAGACCCGTCGAGCCGACCCGTCCGACTTTTCGAGACAGGCTCTCAGCCGTCGGCGGCCTGGCGGATCGCCCGGGCCAGCGCCTCGACCGCTCCGGCGACCGGGCTCCCCGCCCGCGTGGTGAGGCCGACCGGCCCGCCCGGCAGGAGCCCGGAGAGGGGCAGCCGCACCAGCGTCTCCTCGCCGAGATCCTCGGCCACCACGCCGCGCGAGATGATCCAGACCGCGTCGCTGCCGCGCGTGTAGGCGCGGCCGAACGAGGGCGCGACCGTCTCGATCACGTCGCCGTCGCGCGCCACGCCCTCGGCGAGGAACAGCCGGTCGACCTCCGGGCGAATGATCGATCCGGCCGTCGGCAGGAGGAGGGTGAAGGGAGCGAGTTCGGCGAGGCCGATGGTCCGCCCCGTCGCCAGCGGGTGGCCCGGCCGCGCCACCGCGACGATCTCCTCGGAATAGAGATGCTCGAAGGCGAGGCCGCGCATCGCCTCGGCGGCGGCGAGCCGGCCGACCACCAGATCGAGCCGGCCCTCGCGCAATCGCCCGAGCAGCCAGTCGTTCGGCCCGGATTCCACCCGGATCGTCGCGGCGAGCCCGTCGGCCTTGGCCCCGGCCACCGCGCGCGGCATCAGGCCGGTCGCGACGGTCGGCAGAACCCCGACCGCCACCACCGTGCCGGCCCCCGACCGCGCCTGCGCCACCAGATCGAGCCCGCGCCGGAGCGCCGCCCGCGCCGCGCCCGCATGCGCCCGGAAGGTCTCGCCCTGCGGCGTGAGCACCGCGCCGGAGCGGCCGCGCTCGAACAGCGTGACGCCGAGCGTCTCCTCGAGCTCGCCGATCGCCCGCGACACCGCCGGCTGGGTCAGATGCAGCGCCTCCGCCGCCCGCCCGAAGCCGCCGCGCGCGGCCACTTCCAAGAAGCAGGCGATGTGGCGCAATTTGATCCGGCCGTCGATCATGCTCTCTCCTCGATCATATCGAAATCGACATGGATCGATCGGAAGATATCATTTCCCATGCCGATTGCGACATGGAACCATCGGAACGACGAGAAGGGCCGGTCCTGTCCGCGCCCTCGGGAGGAACCACCTCATGGACTTCGTGCAAGCGAACGGGATCGTTCTCCATGCCGACTGGCGCCCGGTCGCCGGTCGTCCGGCGCTGGTCTTCGTCAATTCGCTCGGAACCGACTTCCGCATCTGGGATCGCGTCACCGCCCATCTCGGCCGCCGCTTCTCGATCCTGCGCTTCGACGAGCGCGGCCACGGCCTCTCCGGCCTCGGCGAGCCGCCCTACGATCTCGCGGTGATGGCCGAGGATCTGCGCGCCCTGCTCGACCACTACGGGATCGAGACGGCGATCGTCTGCGGCCTCTCGGTCGGCGGCATGATCGCGATGACGCTCGCCGCGGCCCATCCCGAGCGCGTCTCCGGCCTGATCCTCTGCGACACCGCCCACCGCATCGGCGGCGCCGCCTTCTGGGCCGAGCGCATCGCCATCATCGAGCGCGACGGTCTCGAGGCGCTCGGCGACCCGGTCATGGTGCGGTGGTTCTCCGAATCCTTCCGCACCGAGAAGCCGGCGGAGACGGCGGCGTGGCGGGCCATGGTCGTGCGCCAGGACCCGCGCGGCTACGCCGGCACCTGCGCCGCCCTGCGCGACGGCGATCTCGAGGCGGCGGCACGGGGCTTCCGCATGCCGACGCTGTGCGTGGTCGGCTCGGTCGACGGCGCCACCCCGCCCGATCTGGTGCGGAGCCTCGCCGATCTCATACCCGACGCCGAATTCGCCGTGATCGACGGCGTCGGCCACATCCCCTGCGTCGAGGCGCCCGACGTCCTCGTCGCCCACATCCTGCGTTTCACCGAGGAGAACGCCCTTGTCTGACGAGAACCGCACCGAGCGCTGGACGACCGGTATGGCCACCCGCCGCTCGGTGCTCGGCGAGGCCTATGTCGACCGCGCGGTCGCCCGCACCACGCCCTTCGACGAGGGGTTCCAGACCTTCATCACCGAAGGTGCCTGGGGGTCGGTGTGGTCGCGTCCGGGCCTGACGAAGCGCGAGCGCTCGATGATCACCATCGCGCTCCTCGCCGCCCTCGGCCACGACGAGGAGGTGGCGATGCACGTGCGCGCCACCAAGAACACCGGCGCCACGGCGGCGGACGTCGCCGAGGCGTTGCTGCACGTCGCGGTCTACGCCGGGGTCCCCGCCGCCAACCGCGCCATCAAGATCGCCAAGGCCGTCTACGCCGAAGGCGCCACCGAAGACTGAAGAGACGTCAGGGAGGACGACATGACCGAGACGGGTGACTTCATCCGCCGGGACCGGGGACGGCATCCGCCGGCCTTCACGCCCGGTTACAAGACGAGCGTGCTGCGCTCGCCGAAATGCGCGCTGGTGTCGCTGGAGCAGGGCCCCGGCGAGAAGGCCGGGCCGGTGTTCCCGCGCTCGATGCTGGCGCCGCTCGACAACGACCTGATCCGCAACTTCGGCAATGGCGGCGAGGCGATCGGCGAGCGCATCGTGGTGCACGGCAAGGTGCTCGACGAATGCGGCCGCCCGGTCCGCAACACCCTGATCGAGGTCTGGCAGGCCAATGCCGGCGGTCGCTATCGTCACAAGAACGACGGCTATCTCGCCCCCCTCGACCCCAATTTCGGCGGTTCCGGCCGCTGCATGACCGACGACGAGGGGCGGTATTTCTTCCGCACCATCCGTCCCGGCCCCTATCCCTGGCGCAACAACGGCTCCGACTGGCGCCCGGCCCACATCCACTTCTCCCTCTTCGGCGAGGCCTTCGTCCAGCGGCTGATCTCGCAGTTCTATTTCGAGGGCGACCCGCTCATCGCCAAGTGCCCGATCGTCAATACGATCCCCGATCCGGCCGCCCGCGAGGCGCTGATCGCCCGCCTCGACCTCGCCCAGCAGATGCCCTTCGACGCGCTCGCCTATCGCTTCGACATCGTGCTGCGCGGTCGCCGGCAGACCTTCTTCGAGAACCTGTGAGGGGAGGGGAGACCATGCCCGTCGAATATCTGAAGGAAACCCCCTCCCAGACCGGGGGCCCCTACGTCCACATCGGCACCATGCCGGCGGTGGCGGGACTTCCCGTCCGCAGCCAGGAGACCCTCTCCGTTCTCGCCGGCGCCACCACGCCGGGTGAGCGCATCCGCATCGAGGGCGTCGTCTGGGACGGCTCCGGCCACCCGGTCAAGGACGCCCTGGTCGAGATCTGGCAGGCCGATTCCACCGGCTCGCATCACGCCGACGGCTTCTCCGGCTTCGGCCGCGCCGCCGCCGACTTCGCCACCGGCGAATGGTCCTTCGAGACGGTCAAGCCCGGCTCGCTCCCCTGGCGCGACGGTCGCCCCCAGGCGCCCCACGTCTCGATCCTGATCTTCGCGCGCGGCATCAACATCCATCTGCACACGCGGATGTATTTCGCCGACGAGAGCGCCGCCAACGCCGAGGATCCGGTGCTGCGCTCGATCGAACAGGTCGGCCGCCGCGCCACGCTGGTCGCCGAACGCACCCGCAAGAACGGCCTTCCGACCTACCGCTTCGACATCCGCCTCCAGGGCGATGCCGAGACGGTGTTCTTCGACATGTGAGGAAATCGCCCCCCGCGCGAGCGATCGCGCGGGGCTCCTCTTCGCCGCGCGGGCGACGCACACCTTTCCCAACCGGCGAAATCTGGCTAGAAGTGCGGTCGATTTTCCCTCGACGCATCTCGGAAGCCCGATCCCATGAGCGACATCGACGATCTCGAACTCTCCCTGAGCGCCGCCATCGCGGCCGCCACCGACGAGGCCGCCCTCGAGGCCGTCCGCGTCGGCGCGCTCGGCAAGAAGGGGTCGGTCTCCGAACTGCTGAAGTCGCTCGGCGCCATGAGCCCCGAGGACCGCAAGACCCGCGGCGCCGAGATCAACGGCCTCAAGGACCGCGTCGGCGAGGCGCTGACCGCCCGCAAGGCCGTGCTGAAGGCCGCCGCCCTCACCGCCCGGCTCGCCGCCGAGACCGTCGACGTGACGCTGCCCTTGTGGTCGTCGCCCGCCAACGAGGGCCGCGTCCACCCGATCTCTCAGGTGACCGACGAACTGACCGCGATCTTCGCCGACATGGGCTTCGCCGTTGCCGAAGGGCCGGACGTCGAGAGTGACTTCTACAACTTCACCGCTCTCAACTTTCCCGAGGGCCATCCCGCCCGCGAGATGCACGACACGTTCTTCTTCCAGCCGAAGGAGGACGGCACGCGCCGGCTGCTCCGCACCCACACCTCCCCGGTGCAGGTCCGCACCATGCTGAGCCAGAAGCCGCCGATCCGCATCATCGCGCCCGGCCGCACCTATCGCTGCGACTCGGATCAGACCCACACGCCGATGTTCCATCAGGTCGAGGGTCTCGTCATCGACAAGACCTCGACCATCGGCACGCTGAAATGGGTGCTCGAGGAGTTCTGCAAGAGCTTCTTCGAGGTCGGAAACGTCGAGATGCGCTTCCGTCCGTCGTTCTTCCCCTTCACCGAGCCGTCGATGGAGGTCGACATCCGCTGCGATCGCTCCGGCCCGGAGATCAAGTTCGGCGAGGGCGACGACTGGCTGGAGATCCTCGGCTGCGGCATGGTCCATCCGAACGTGCTGCGCAACTGCGGCCTCGATCCGGACGAGTATCAGGGCTTCGCCTTCGGCATGGGCATCGACCGCATCGCCATGCTGAAATACGGCATGCCGGACCTGCGCGCCTTCTTCGACGCCGACGTGCGCTGGCTGAAGCACTACGGCTTCCGCCCGCTCGACCTGCCGACGCTGTTCGGCGGCCTCAGCGTCTGATTTCTCGACCCTCGCTTTCACCGTGGCCGCGCGCCTCGCGCTGCGGCCGGAGATCCGGACCGATCCCATGAAGTTCACCCTCTCCTGGCTCAAGGATCACCTCGAAACCGAGGCCTCGCTCGACGAGATCGTCGAGACGCTGACCCGCGTCGGTCTCGAGGTCGACGGCGTCGAGAACAAGGGCGCGGCGCTCCGGCCCTTCGTCGTCGCCCACGTGATCTCCGCCGTGCAGCACCCCAATGCCGATCGCCTGCGCGTCTGCATGGTCGACGTCGGCGGCCCCGCGCCGATCCAGGTGGTCTGCGGCGCCCCCAACGCGCGCGCCGGTCTCAAGACCGTGTTCGCCCCGGCCGGCACCTATATTCCCGGCAAGGACATCACCCTCGGCGTCGGCCAGATCCGCGGCGTCGAGAGCCACGGCATGATGTGCTCGGCCGCCGAGCTCGAGATCTCCGAGGATCACGACGGCATCATCGAACTGGCCGCGGACGCCCCGGTCGGCGCGGCCTATGTCGACTTCGCCGACCTCGACGATCCCGTGATCGACGTCTCGCTGACCCCGAACCGGGCCGACTGCACCGGCGTGCGCGGCATCGCCCGCGACCTCGCCGCCGCCGGCCTCGGCACGATGAAGCCCGACGTCGTCCGCAAGACTCCCGGCCGCTACGCCTCGCCGATCTCGGTCTCGCTCGATTTCGCCGAGGGCGAGCTCGTCGCCTGCCCGGCCTTCCACGGCCGTCACGTCCGTGGCGTGAAGAACGGCCCGTCGCCGGAGTGGATGCAGCGCCGCCTCCTGGCGATCGGCCTGCGTCCGATCTCGGCGCTGGTCGACATGACCAACTACGTCTCGATCGATCGCGGCCGTCCGCTCCACGTCTTCGACGCGGCCAAGCTGACCGGCGACATCCACGCCCGTTACGGCAGGACCGGCGAGAGCCTCGAGGCGCTCGACGGCAAGGCCTATGCCCTCGACGAGCGCATGTGCGTCATCGCCGACGACGCCGGCCCGCTCGGCCTCGGCGGCATCATGGGCGGCGAGCCCTCCGGCTGCTCGGAGGAGACCACCGACGTCTTCATCGAATGCGCCTGGTTCGACCCGGCCAAGACCGCCGAGACCGGCCGCCGCACCGGCATCGTCTCGGACGCGCGCTATCGCTTCGAGCGCGGCGTCGATCCCGCCGCCCTCGAGAACGGCATGGACTACGCCACCCAGCTGGTGCTCGACCTGTGCGGCGGCGAGCCCTCGCACGTGGTCGCCGTCGGCGAGGCGCCGATCGCCGACACGGTGATCGAATTCCCGCTCTCGGAGGTGAAGCGCCTGACCGGCCTCGACCTCCACCGCGCCGAGATCCGCGAGATCCTGGAGAAGCTCGGCTTCTTCGTGGTCGCGCCCGAGGAGGGCGTGTTCCGCGTCGCGGTTCCCTCCTGGCGCGCCGACGTCACCCAGAAGGCGGACCTCGTCGAGGAGGTGATGCGCATCCACGGGCTCGGCAACGTCGTCTCGACGCCGCTCGAGGCGACCGGCACGGTCGGCGCCAAGGTGCTGACGCCGCTCCAGATCCGCCGCTCCAAGGCGCGCCGCGTGCTCGCCACCCGGACGATGCTCGAGGCGGTCACCTGGTCCTTCGTGTCGAAGCGCGAGGCCGAGCACTTCGGCGGCGGCGCGGCCGAGCTGGCGCTCGCCAACCCGATCGCCTCCGATCTCTCCGACATGCGCCCGTCGCTGATGCCCGGGCTGATGGCCGCCGTCGGCCGCAATCTGAAGCGCGGCATGGCCGACGTCGCCCTGTTCGAGGTCGGTCAGGTCTTCAAGGGCGATCGCCCCGAGGATCAGCGCCAGGAAGTGGTCGGCCTGCGCCACGGCACCGCCCAGTCCGCCGGATCCGGCCGGCACTGGCTCGGCGCCGCCGGCCCGGTCGGCTGGACCGTCGCCAAGGCCGACGCGCTCGCGGTTCTCGAGGCCCTCGGCGTCGCCGTCGATCGGCTCCAGATCGCCCGCACCGCGCCCGCCTGGTATCACCCCGGCCGCTCCGGCACGCTCCAGATGGGCCCGCAGAACGTGCTCGCCCATTTCGGCGAGATCCATCCGGCGACCCTCGAGGCGATGGACGTCTCCGCGCCGCTGGTCGGCTTCCAAGTCCATCTGGATGCGATCCCCGAGCCCAAGGCCAAGCCCACCAAGTCCAAGGGCGCGCTGGTCCTGCCCGAGCTGATGCCGCTCACCCGCGACTTCGCCTTCGTGGTCGAGGAGAAGGTCGAGGCGGAGAAGATCCTCAAGGCGGTTCGCGGCGCCGACAAGGCGCTGATCACCGGCGCGAGCGTCTTCGACGTGTTCCGCGGCGCCTCGGTCGGCGAGGGCCGGAAGTCGGTGGCGGTGGCGGTGACGCTGCAGCCGGTCCAGGCGACGTTGACCGACAAGGATCTCGAGGCGGTCGCCGCCAAGATCGTCGCGGCCGTGGCCAAGGCGACCGGCGCGACGCTGCGGAGCTGAGATCGATCCGTCCCTGAGAGTTCGAAACGGCGCCATGGGCGCCGTTTCGCGTTTCGGGAAGGGGGCGATCGCGCCCGCACTCGCCCGGCTCTCGACGGAGGCGACCGTTCGCCCCCCTCCCCTGAGGGGAGGGGTCGGGGGTGGGGTTCAGCCCGTCGACGGACACGGTATCGCGCATCCGGAGTGGAGCCCGGCCCATGAGCACGCGCGCCCCATGCGATCGTCCCGCCGTCGAGGCGCGAGGCGGGCGGCGCCCTGCTCATCTTCGATGACGGGCGTTCAACCGTCATCGCTTCACCCCACCCCTGCCCCTCCCCTGAGGGGAGGGGTTCGAGGCGTGCTTCCACAGTTCGATGGTGATCGCCTGCGCCACCCGACGCGCATTCCCCGGGGAGGAGCGCGATCCGTGCTTGTCCCGCCGCCCGGGGCCGCTACGATGCCGCCCCATGAACACGAGCCTCCCCAACGGCGCCCAGGCGCGTCCGATCCGAGCCGGCGACCATCTCTTCCTGGTCGACGGATCGTCCTACATCTTCCGCGCCTATCACGCCTTGCCGCCGCTGACGCGCAAGTCCGACGGCGTGCCGGTCGGCGCCGTCTCCGGCTTCTGCAACATGCTGTTCCGCCTGTTGAAGGAGGCCAAGAAGACCGGCGCCGGGGTCGAGCCGACCCATCTCGCGGTGATCTTCGACGCCTCCGGCGTGACCTTCCGCAACGAGATCTATGATCTCTACAAGGCCCATCGCCCCGAGGCGCCGGAGGATCTGAGGCCTCAGTTCGGCCTGATCCGCGAGGCGACCCGCGCCTTCAACGTCGCCTGCGTCGAGCAGATCGGCTACGAGGCCGACGACCTCATCGCCACCTATGTGACCCAGGCCCGCGCCGCCGACGCCGACGTCACCATCGTCGCCTCCGACAAGGATCTGATGCAGCTGATCGAGCCGGGCGTGGTGATGCTCGACACGATGAAGGACAAGCGCATCGGCGAGGCCGAGGTGCTCGAGAAGTTCGGCGTGGTGCCCACCAAGGTGGTCGACGTCCAGGCGCTCGCCGGCGATCCCGTCGACAACGTCCCCGGCATTCCCGGCATCGGCGTGAAGACGGCGGCGCAGTTGATCAACGAGTTCGGCGACGTCGAGACGCTTCTCTCCCGCGCCGGCGAGATCAAGCAGCCGAAGCGGCGCCAGTCGCTGATCGATCACGCCGACGCCGCGCGGATCTCCCTGAAGCTGGTCACGCTCGATCGCGCCGTGCCGGTCGAGACCCCGGTCGAGGATCTCGCCGTCGCCGAGATCGACGGTCCGCGCCTCGTCGCCTTCCTCAAGGCGATGGAATTCGGCTCGCTCACCCGGCGCGTCGCCGAGGCGACCGGCGCGGTGGCCGAGGCGATCGATCCGGCGACCGTGCCGGTCACCCATTGGCCGCCGGCGAGCGCCGGGGGCGACGCGTCCACGCCCGCGCCCGAGGCGGGCGGAGATCCCGCTCCCGCGACCGCCGCCACCGAGGCCGCGAAGCCGACCGCCGCCGCGCGCCCCGTGTCGGGCGACCCCGCCGGCGTGGCCACCGCCGTCGGCACGCCCACGGCGCTCGCCGCCGCGCGCGCCGCCGAGGCCCGCGCCCCGATCGACACCAGCGCCTACGAGACCGTCTCGACCCTCGAGCGCCTGCAGGAATGGATCGCGGAGGCGCGCGCCGCCGGCCTCGTCGCCTTCGACACCGAGACCACCTCGCTCGACGCGCTCCAGGCCGAGATCGTCGGCTTCAGCCTCGCCACCGCGCCCGGCCGCGCCTGCTACGTGCCTTTGGCGCACCGTTCCGGCGGCGGCGGTCTCTTCGACGACGGATTGACCGAGGGCCAGATCCCCGTCCGCGCCGCGCTCGCCGCCCTCGCGCCGCTCCTCGCCGACGCGAGCGTGCTCAAGATCGGTCAGAACCTCAAATACGATGCGCTCATCGTCGCCCGTCACGGACTGACCATCGCGAACTTCGACGATACGATGCTGATCTCCTACGCGCTCGACGCCGGGCGCGGCGGCCACGGCATGGACGAACTGTCGAAGAAGTGGCTCGGCCATACCCCGATCGCCTACAAGGAGGTGACCGGCACCGGCAAGGCGGCGGTGACCTTCGACCGCGTCGCGATTCCACAGGCGACCGCCTATGCCGCCGAGGACGCCGACGTCACCCTGCGCCTGTGGCGTCTCCTCAAGCCGCGTCTGGCGGCGGAGGGGCTCACCACCGTCTATGAGACGCTGGAGCGTCCGCTGGTGCCGGTGATCGCCGAGATGGAGAAGCGCGGCATCGCCATCGACCGGCAGATGCTGTCGCGCCTCTCCGGAGACTTCGCGCAGGGCATGGCCCGGCTCGAGGCCGAGATCGAGGATCTCGCCGGCGAACCCTTCAACGTCGGCTCACCGAAGCAACTCGGCGAGATCCTGTTCGGCAAGCTCGGCCTGCCCGCCCCGAAGAAGACCGCGACCGGCGCCTTCGCGACCGGCGCCGACGTGCTCGAGGACCTCGCCGCCCAAGGCCACGAACTGCCGAGGAAGGTGCTCGACTGGCGCCAGATCGCCAAGCTCAAGTCGACCTATACCGACGCGCTGCCGGGCTTCGAGAACCCCGAGACCAAGCGCGTCCACACCTCCTTCGCGCTCGCCGCCACCACGACCGGGCGCCTGTCGTCGTCGGAGCCCAACGTCCAGAACATCCCGGTGCGCACCGAGGAGGGTCGCAAGATCCGCCGCGCCTTCGTCGCGACCCCGGGCAACCGGCTGATCTCGGCCGACTACAGCCAGATCGAGCTGCGCGTGCTCGCCCATATCGCCGAGGTGCCGACCCTGCGCCAGGCCTTCGCCGACGGCATCGACATTCACGCCATGACCGCCTCGGAGATGTTCGGCGTGCCGGTCGCCGGCATGGATCCGAGCGTCCGCCGCCGCGCCAAGGCGATCAACTTCGGCATCATCTACGGCATCTCCGCCTTCGGCCTCGCCAATCAGCTCGGCATCGCCCGCTCCGAGGCGGCGGCCTACATCGAGAAGTATTTCGAGCGCTTCCCCGGCATCCGCGACTACATGGAGGCGACCAAGCGCGAGGCCCGCGACAAGGGCTTCGTGACGACGCTCTTCGGCCGCCGGGCGCATTATCCAGGCATCGCCGACAAGAACGCCGCCATGCGCGCCTTCAACGAACGCGCCGCGATCAACGCGCCGATTCAAGGCTCCGCCGCCGACGTCATCCGCCGCGCCATGATCCGCATGGACGACGCGCTCGCCGACGCCGGCCTCGCCGCGCGCATGCTGCTCCAGGTCCACGACGAACTGATCTTCGAGGTCCCCGAAGCGCAGGTCGAGGCGACCATCCCGGTCGTGAAGCGCGTGATGGAGGGCGCGGCCGAGCCGGCGGTGCGGCTCCGCGTGCCGCTCGTGGTCGACGCCCGCGCGGCGATGAACTGGGACGAGGCGCACTGAGGCGCCTCGTCACTTCCCCCGAACCGGCGGTTCCGGCAGGGCCTTCATCAGGATCCGCGCGCCCGAGAGCGTGACGTGGCCGTAGTCGAAATGCATCGGCCCGCCGTCGCCGTCGAAGAGACGGCAGTGGTCGTCGGGGCATTCCGCGTCCCAGGCCGAGACCCAGGTCGCCCCGGTCGCCGCGACGATCGGCGCCATCCTCCGATCGCGGACCCGTCGCTCCGTCAGCCGCTTGCGCGCCGCCAGCTCCGGATCGCCGCGCATCATCGCGTCGGCCAGGATCGCCGGCATCTCGCCGTCGTATTCCACCACCGGCCCGATCACCGTGACGTGGATCCCCCGCGCGACGAGCCGTGAGACCGTGTCCTTCACGAGGCCGTCCTCGCCGTCGAGCCAGCGCCCGGCGAGGACGATCGCGTCGATCCGGTTCTCGACCAGCCACGTGTCGAGGATCCACGGCATGAAGCCGAGGCAATGGCTCTCGGCGCGGACGTTCCACAGACCCCGGCACGCCGCCCCCGTCGCCTGCATCACGTTCCAGGTGGGAAAACGCTCGGTGATCGCCTTCCAATATTGCGCCGCGTGGCTGTCGCCGAAGACCAGCATGTTGGGCTTGGTCGTCGAGAGCCTCAGGCAGGCGTCCCGCTGGTAGACCTCGCCCAGGCTGACGAAGCAGGTGCCGTCGAGGAACTGCGCCCTGTGGTCGGCGGTCGAGGGATAGTCGACGTAGGCGGCGACCTTCAGCACCTCCGGCGGATAGGTCCGCCACGTCGCCGCGCCCTGATGGACGACGAAGGCGAGCCCCAGCATGGCCACGAGCCCACCCGCCCCGACCGCCACGATCGGCCCCGAACGCCCCTGGCGGAAGCGCCTGAGGAACGGCTTTTCGATCAGCAGGTGCGAGGCCGTCGCCGCGGCGAAGGAGAGCGCCACCACGATCGCCGTGTCGGCCGGCGTCAGCTCCATGTCGTGGCGCAGCCGCCAGAAGGTGATGATCGGCCAATGCCAGAGATAGAGCGAATAGGAGATCGCGCCGACCCACCGCAACGGCGTCGCCGAGAGGACTCGCTCCGTCACCGCGCCGGCGCCATAGGCGACGAGGAGCGCCGTGCCGAGCGCCGGCAACAGCGCCCACGGGACCGGGAAGAGGCTGTCCGGCCGGATCACCGCATAGCCGAGCCCGATCAGGCCGAGGCCCGCGAGCGCCAGCGCGTCGCGCGCCCGGCCGCTCGTCACCCGGGGCGCGGCGCCGACGGCGACGAGAGCCCCGAGCCCCAGTTCCCAGATCCGGCCCGGCAGCGCGTAGAAGGCATCGGTCGCCAGATGCAGCGGCAGCACCAGGACGAGGCCGAGGACGAAGGAGGCGAGGGCCGTCAGGCCGAGTACCAGCTTCAGCCGGGCGGGCGCGAACCGGCGCACCAGGACGAGCAGCAGCGGATGGACGAGATAGAACTGCTCCTCCACCCCGAGCGACCAGGTGTGCAGGAGCGGTTTCGTCTCGGCCGCCTGCCCGAAATAGCCGGTGGTGAGTTCGAACCAGATGTTGGAGACGAAGCCGGCGGCGGCGGCGGCGCTCGCCGCGAGCGAGCGCAGATCGCCCGGAAAGAGCGTGGCCGTGCCGACGGCGAGGACCACGATCAGCATGGTGAAGAGCGCCGGGAAGATCCGCACCGTGCGGCGGCGATAGAAGTCGAGGATCGAGAAGCGCCCCGCCTCCATGTCGGCGATCATGATCGAGGTGATCAGGTAGCCGGAGATGACGAAGAACACGTCGACGCCGATGAACCCGCCCGAGATCCGCGAGACCCCGGCGTGATAGAGCACGATCGGGATCACCGCGACGGCGCGCAGCCCATCGATGTCGTTCCTGTAGCGCATCGCTCGTTCGCCCCGATGTCCCTGCGTCGGCCCCTGCCGTCCGCGTCCCTTCCATGCGACGGCGGCGCGCGGCCCGCAAGGGGGCCGGGGCGAAGCGAGCCGGGAAACGCGAACGAACCGCTCCGGTCGCCCGGAGCGGTTCGTCGGGTGCGAGCGAGGTGCCGTCGACAGGGCCGTGTCGACGGCGGGCCCGCCCGGGATCAGGCTTCGACCACCTTCGGCTTCAGGATGCGCAGGAGCACCGCGCTGACGATCGTGCCGGCGACCATGGCGACGAGATAGCCGCCGAGATGGGTGACCGCGTTGGGGATCGGCAGGACGAAGATGCCGCCGTGGGGAACCTTCAGCTCGGCGCCGACGCCCATCGAGATCATGCCGGCGATCGCCGAACCGACCATCAGCGCCGGGATCACGCGGAACGGATCCTTGGCCGCGAAGGGAATGGCGCCCTCGGTGATGAAGGAGATGCCGAGCACGAAGGCGGCGTTGCCGGCTTCCCGCTCGTCGTGGGTGAAGCGGTCGGCGAAGAGCTTGGTGGCGAGCGCCAGCGCCAGCGGCGGGGTCATGCCGGCGACCATGGCGGCGGCCATCGGCCCGTAGACCGCGTTGTCGGCGGAGGCGATCAGGCCGGTGGAGAAGGCATAGGCCGCCTTGTTGACCGGGCCGCCCATGTCGAAGGCCATCATCGCGCCGATGATCGCGCCGAGAACCACGGCGTTGGCGGTCTGCATGCCCTTGAGCCAGCTCGTCAGCGCCGAGAGCGCCATCGCGACGGGTTCGCCGATCACGTAGATCATCAGAAGACCGACGATGGTCGAGCCGAACAGCGGCAGGATCAGGACCGGCTTGAGCCCGTCGAGATTGCGGCCGAGATGGATGTTGTCGTTGAGGAACTTGACGGTGTAGCCGGCGAGGAAGCCGGCGGCGATGCCGCCGAGGAAGCCCGCGCCGATCGTGCCGGCGAGCATGCCGCCGATCATGCCGGGCGCGATGCCGGGCCGGTCGGCGATCGAATAGGCGATGAAGCCGGCGAGGATCGGCACCATCAGCGCGAAGCCGGACTTGGCGCCGATCTGGAACAGGGCCTGACCCAGGGTTCCCTCGAACTCGGGCTTGTAGACGTAGATGCCGCCGAGCGCGAAGGCGATGGCGATCAGCAGGCCGCCCGCCACCACGAAGGGCAGCATGTAGGAGACGCCGGTCATCAGGTGCTTGTAGGGGCCGGTGCGTTCGGTGGCGCGGGCCGCCTTCTCCGCCGCGACCCGGTCGATCAGCTCGCCCGCCGCCGCAGCCTTCTGTACGGCCGCTTCCGTGAAGGCCTTGGCGATCAGCGCCTTGCCGTCGTTGATCGCCGCCTTGGTGGAGGTCGAATAGACCGCCTTGCCGGCGAAGCGCGAGAGATCGACGTTGGTGTCGGCGGCGATCACGACCAGGTCGGCCGCCGCGATCTCCGCCGCCGTCAGCGCGTTCTGCGCGCCGACCGAGCCCTGGGTCTCGACGCGGACCGCATGGCCGAGCGCCTTGGCGGCGTTCTCGATGCCTTCCGCCGCCATGAACGTGTGGGCGATGCCGGTCGGGCAGGAGGTCACCGCGACGATGCGCTTGGCCGCGCTCGGAGCGGCCGGAGCCGGAGCGGCGGCGGGCTTGCCGAGGAGGCCGGCGATCGCGCCGGCGGGGTCGGCGAGCGCCGCTTCGAGCGAGACGGTGGCGCTGGCTTTGCCGGCGAAACGAGCCGTGCCGGCATCGCCGTCGCCGACGATCAGGACGGCGTCGGCCTCCGCGATCGCCGCCTCGGCGAGCGGGGCGGAGCTGGTGCCGCCCGTGCGGCTCTCCACCGTCAGGCTCGCGCCGGCGGCTGCGGCGGCCTTGCGCAGCGCTTCCGCCGCCAGCAGGCTCTGGGTGCCACGGCCATCGGCCGCGACGACTGCGATCAGCTTGGTCATGCCTTCCTCCTGGCGGGGTTCCCCCGCTCGTTCTTCCGATGTCCGGGGTCAGTCGAGCCGGCGGGTCTCCACCCGGGCGGCGAGGTCTTCCACGTTCGCCTTCGGGCCGAGATGGGGTCCGATACGGTCGAGTTTGGCGGTCGCGAAGGCGACCGAAAGGCGCGCGAGCCGATCGAGGTTCGCGTGTTCGAGCAGGGCCGCGACCATGCCGGCGACCATCGCGTCGCCGGCGCCGACGGTGGAGAGCACCGCCTTCGGGGCGAGGCGCGCCGCGAGCGCGGTCTCCGCGTCGACGAAGAGCGCGCCCTCCGCCCCGAGCGATACCACCACCAACGCCACGCCGCGTGCGACCAGTTCGCGCGCGGCGACGACGAGATCGCGGGTCTCCGGCAGATCGCGCCCGAGGAGGGCCTCGAGCTCGGCGCGATTGGGCTTGATCGCATGGGGAAGCCGGGTCGCCTCGGGCCCGAGCGCGGCCGCGAGCGGCGCCCCCGACGTGTCGAGCACCACCCGCGCGCCCTCGGCGGCGAGATCGGCGACCATGTGCGCCCAGGTCTCGGCCGGCAGCCCCTCGGGCAGCGATCCGGCCAGAACCACCGGCGTGCCCGGTTCGAGATCCTTCAGCGCCGCCGCCCACACCGCGTCGACCAGACCGGCGTCGACGGCGAGGCCGGGCAGATTGACGTCGGTGGTCGATCCGGTCGCGAGATCGGCGATCTTGATGTTGGTGCGGGTCTCGCCGGGCGCGCGGACGCAACGGTCGAGGATCGCCTTGTCGTGGAAGAACCCGACGAAGGCGTCGTCGTTGAAGCGCCCGAGCACGCCGCCGGCCGCGACCTTCACGTCCCAGTCGGCGAGGCAGCCGGCGACGTTGATGCCCTTGCCGCCGACGTTCGACTGCGCCGAGCGGGCGCGCTGCACCTCGCCGATGGTCAGCCGGTCGACGGTGACGGTGAGATCGATCGCCGGGTTGAGGGTGAGGGTGACGACGTCGGTCATGACCGACCTCCTTCGAGCGCGCGAACCTGATCGGCGCCGTCGCAGTCGAGGGCGCGTTTCGCCAGCGCCTCGAGGTCGGAGAAGCCGGCGGACCGCAGCCGCGCCTTGACCGCCGGCACGTCGCGCGGCGTCATCGACAGTTCGGCGACGCCGAGGCCGGCGAGGATCGAGGCGCCGAAGGGATCGCCGGCGATGCCGCCGCAGACGCCGACCCAGCGCCCGCAGGTGGCCGCGCCCCGGACCGTCTCGGCGACCAGCCGCAGCACGGCGGGATGCAGCGCGTCCGCCTCGATCGCGAGATCGGGATGCTGCCGGTCGATCGCCAGCGTGTATTGGGTGAGGTCGTTGGTGCCGATCGAGAAGAAGTCGATGTGCGGGGCGAAACGGTCGGCCATCGCCGCGGCGGCGGGCACCTCGACCATGATGCCGATCGGAACCTCGGGCGCGCCGATCTCGGCGCGGATCCGGTCGCAGACGGCGCGCAGCGCCAGCACTTCCGAGAGCGACGTGATCATCGGCGCCATGATCGACAGGCGACCGCCCGCCTTCGCGGCGCGATAGATCGCCCGGAGCTGGGGTTCGAGAAGGTCGGGCCGGCGCAGGAGGAGGCGCGCACCGCGCACGCCGAGGAACGGGTTCTCCTCGTGCGGCAGTTTCAGATGCGCGACTTGCTTGTCGCCGCCGATGTCGAGCAGACGCACGATCAGCGGACGCCCGTCGAGGGCGGCGGCCATCTCGGTGTAGATCGCGGCCTGTTCGTCCTCGCTCGGGCTCGCCGAACGCTCCAGGAACAGGAATTCGGTGCGCATCAGCCCGACGCCCTCGGCGCCGAGGTCGAGCGCCAGCGCCACCTGATCGGGCGTGTTGGCATTGGCGCCGATCTCGATGCGGCGCCCGTCGAGCGTCACCGCCGGCGAGGCGCGTTCCTCCGCCTCGCGGGCGCGGTGGGCGAGATCCTCGCTGCGGCGGGCGTAGACCGAGGCCTTGGCCGCCTCGTCGGGGGCGAGCCACAGCCGCCCGGCCTCGCCGTCGAGCACCACTTCGGCGCCCTCCTCGAGGTCGCGCAGGGCCGCGCCACCGGCCACCATCGCGGGAAGACCCAGCGTGCGGGCGAGGATCGCGGTGTGCGAGGTCGGACCGCCGAGCACCGTGGCGAGACCGATCACCCGGGTGGTGTCGAGGCCGGCGGTGTCGGAGGGCGTCAGATCCTCGGCGACCAGGATGCACTGTCCCTCCGGCAGATCCGGGCCCGCCTCGGCGAGTTCGGGCGCCAGACGCAGCAGGACCCGGTGACCGGCGTCGCGCAGATCGACGGCGCGGGCGGCGAGCAGCGGATTGCCCATCGCCGAGAGGCTGCGGGCGGACCGCTCCACCGCCTCGTTCCAGGCCCAGGCGGGGCCGTGACCTTCGACCATCAGCTGACAGGCGAGGGTGACGAGGTCGGTGTCGGCGAGGAATTCGGCCTGCGCCTCGAAGATCTTGGCCTCGGCCGCGCCGAGCCGGCGGCCGGTGTCGTCGGCGAGCACCTGGAGCTGCTGCTTCGTCTCGACGATCGCCGCGTCGAGCGCGGCGCCGCCTTCGACCAACGGCACGGGCACGTCGGGAACCGCGCGCGCGACCGTGCGCAGCACGTGGACGCGGCCGATGGCGAGGCCGGGCGAGGCGCCGATGCCGGGGATCGAGGGGAGGGCGGAGGGAGGCGTCCAGCCGCGCGGGGCGGCGGCCTTGATCGCCGCCTTTGCGGCGTCGGCCTTCTCCTGCAGCGTCAGGCCGGTGATCGCCGCCTTCATGCGGGCGAGCGCGTCGGCGGCATCGCCGCCTTCGGCCGAGACCACCACGGCCTCGCCCGCGACCAGACCCAATTGCAGCAGCGAGATCAGATTCTTCGGATCGGCGACACGCTCGCCGGCCCGGATCCGCAGCCGCGCCGAGGAACGGCGGGCGGTGTCGACCCAATGGGCGGCGGGGCGGGCATGGAGCCCGTTGGGATAGTCGATGACCCAGTCGAAGCGCTCGGCGAAGTCGATCGCCGCCTCGCCCGACGCCGGCGCGACGGGCGCGTCGTCGGAGAGGGCGGCGAGAATGGTGTCGGCGTCGGTCGCGGTCGCCAGCCGCTCCAGCGCCGCCTCGTCCTGGATCAGACGGGTGAGGCGACGCAGCAGCGCGATATGGGCGTCGGACTGGGCGGCGATGGCGACGACGAGGCGGACGGTCTGCCCCTCGTTCCAGGTGACGCCGCCGGGGATCTGCAGCACGGCGAGGCCGTTGTCGCGGATCATCGCGCGATCCTCGATCATCCCGTGCGGGATCGCGACGCCGTGTCCGAGGAAGGTGTTCGCGACCGTCTCGCGGCGCATCATGCTCTCGACGTAGCCGACGTCGATGCGCCCGGCGGCGACCAGCATCTGCGCCGCCTCGCGGATGGCGGCTTCCTTGGTCGCGGGCGTCGCGCCGACGCGCACCAGTTCGATCGACAAGAGTGATGGCGTGTGTGACATGGCCGAACCCTTCCTCCCGGGTTTTTCTGAGGGCGGATTGAAAACGTTTTCAGTCCATACGTCAACCCCTCATCCTGTTGCGTTTCAATAATTATTCTGGCAATATGCATTTTGCATCGCACCATATGTAGTGGAGAATCGGTGCAAGGCTTTGGGATCGTTTTCAAACATGACCACGGGCATCAAGGATGTGGCCAAGGCGGCCGGCGTGTCGGCGGCGACGGTGTCGCGCGTTCTCGGCAACGGGCCGGTCAGCGCCGACCTGCGCGAGAAGGTCGAGGCGGCGATCCGGGCCACCGGCTACCGGCCGAATCTGTCGGCGCGCCGTCTGCGCTCGCAGCACTCGCGCACCATCGGTCTGATCGTCTCCGACATCCGCAATCCCTTCTTCACGACGCTCAGCCGCTCGGTCGAGGATGCCGCCTATCGCGCGGAGATGCGGGTGGTGTTGTGCAACACCGACGAGAACCCCGATCGCGAGGCGATGTATCTGCGTCTGATGCAGGAGGAGCGGATCACCGGCCTGATCTATGCGCCGACCCGCACCACCGCCGCCTCTCTCGACGAGAGGAACTTCGACTTTCCCGTCGTCCTGGTCGACCGCACCGGGCCGAACGGCGTCCACGACGCGGTGGTGATCGACAATGCCGGCGCCGCCGGCCAGCTCGTCGGTCATCTCCACGATCACGGCCATTCTCGCATCTTCGGCCTGTTCGGCAACACCTCCTCGACTGCGATCGAACGTCACGACGGCTATCGCTCGGCGATGATCCTGCGCGGGCTCGAGCCCGACGCCCGCTTCGTCGCCCCCCACGACCGCGCCGCCGCCGAGGCCCTGACCGAGCGGCTGGCGAGCGGCGAGCGCCCCGACGCGGTCGTCGTCTCCAACGGGCTGATGCTGCTCGGCGCCTATCGGGCGATCCGCGCCGCCGGGCTCGAGACCCCGCGCCACCTCGCGCTCACCGGCTTCGACAACGAGACCTGGACCGAGCTGGTGGGCCCGGGCCTCACCGTCATCGAACAGCCCGTCGCCGACATCGGCCGCACCGCCATGGACCTCCTCTTCGAGCGTCTCGAGCGGCCGGACATGGCGCCGCGCAAGGTGGTTCTCTCCGGCCGTCTGGTGGCGCGCGGATCCTCGGCCCGCGTCGGCTGACCCGCGCCGGACGCGCGGTCCCGTCGGCCCCTCCGGAAACGAGAAAGGGCGCGTGATCCCCTCGGGATCACGCGCCCTTCGTCGTTCCGCTTCGTGCGCCGTCAGCCGGCGAGATCCTCGTGGCCGATCACTTCGCCCTCGGCGTCGAGCCGGTAGACGATCGGCGCGCCGGTGGCGAGTTCACGCTTGAGGATCTGCTCGGGGGTGAGCTTCTCGAGCTTCATGATCAGCGCCCGCAGCGAATTGCCGTGGGCGGCGACGATGATGCGCTTGCCGGCCTTGAGGTCGGGCAGGATGTGGGCGTCCCAATAGGGCAGCACGCGCGCGGCGGTGTCCTTCAGGCTCTCGCCGCCGGGCGGCGGCACGTCGTAGGAGCGGCGCCAGATGTGGACCTGTTCCTCGCCCCACTTCACCCGCGCCTCGTCCTTGTTGAGGCCGGAGAGATCGCCGTAGTCGCGCTCGTTGAGGGCCTGATCGCGGGTGATCGGCAGATCGGTCTGGCCGAGCTGGGTCAGGATCAGGTCGAGCGTGTGCTGGGCGCGGGTCAGCGCCGAGGTGTAGGCGGCGTCGAAGACGAGGCCCTTGGCCTTGAGCTTCTCACCGGCGCGGATCGCCTCCGCCACGCCCTTCTCGGTCAGATCGGGATCCTTCCAGCCGGTGAAGAGGTTGAGCTTGTTCCACTCGCTCTCGCCGTGACGGCAGAGCACCAGAAGACGATCCATCGTGCATTACTCCCAGTTGAAACGTCAGGGGCGTGAGGCGAGACCGAGCACGTCGGCCATCGAATAGAGACCGGGCTTGCGGCTCATCCCCCACAGGGCGGCGCGGACGGCGCCGCGCGCGAAGATCGAGCGATCCTCGGCGCGATGGGTCAGCTCCAGCCGCTCGTGGGGGCCGGCCAGGACCACCGTGTGCTCGCCGACCACGGTGCCGCCGCGCAGCGTCGCGAAGCCGATGTCGCCGAGACCGCGCGGGCCGGTGTGGCCGTCGCGCGAGCGCACCGAATGGGCGGCGAGATCGACCCGGCGCCCCTCGGCCGCCGCCTGACCCAGCAGAAGGGCCGTGCCCGAGGGCGCGTCGACCTTCATGCGGTGGTGCATCTCGATGATCTCGACGTCGTATTCCGGCCCGAGCGCCCGCGCCGCCTCGCGCACCAGCTGCGCCAGAAGATTGACGCCGAGGCTCATGTTGCCGGACTTCACCAGAACCGCGTGGCGGGCGGCGGCGGCGAGCTTGGCCTCCTCGGCCGGGCCGCAGCCGGTGGTGCCGATCACGTGGACGATCCGCGCCTGAGCCGCGAGTTCGGCGTAATGGACCGTGGCGGCCGGGGCGGTGAAGTCGAGCACGCCGTCGGCATGGGCGAAGGCGGTCAGCGCGTCGTCGGTCAGGGAGACGCCGAGCTTGTCGATCCCGGCGAGATCGCCGGCGTCGCGGCCGAGGTCGTGCGACCCGGCCCGTTCCACCGCGCCGACGAGGATCGTCCCGTCGGTCTCGGTCACCGCCCGGATCAGGGCTCGGCCCATGCGGCCGGACGCGCCGACCACGACGAGACGCATGTCCGCCATCTGAACTCACTCCCGCGCGCGTCGGCCCGCCCCGCGCGGACACCGTCGTTTCCTGGGTCTTGGGCTATATCAGCGCTCCGTCCGGCGCAAGCGCGACGACGGTCGATCAGCGACCCTGCGGATGCATGGGCCGGGACCTGCGAGCCGGGGTCGCGAAACGCAGACGGGGCCGTGGTGACCCACGACCCCGTCCGGCGATGCGCGAGGGCCGCCTTCTCAGGCGTCCAGCATGCGCTTCAGCATCTCGATCTCGTCGGCGAAGCCGCGATCGGCGGTCGCCATCTCCTCGATCTTGCGCACGGCGTGCAGCACCGTGGTGTGATCGCGGTTGCCGAAGCGGCGGCCGATCTCCGGCAGCGAGCGCGGCGTCAGCGCCTTGGCGAGATACATCGCGATCTGACGCGGACGCACCACCGTGCGGGTGCGCCGGGCCGAGAGGAGGTCGGCCTTGGTCACGTTGAAGTGCTTGGAGACGACCCGCTGAATGTCCTCGATCTTGACCTTCTTGGGTTCGCGGGCGCGCAGCAGATCGCGCAGCGCCGCTTCCGCCATCTCGAGGTCGATCGGCCGGCCGGTCAGCTGATTGTGGGCGACCAGACGATTGACCGCGCCGTCGAGATCGCGGGCCGAGGAGACGACGTTCTCCGCCACCCATTCGATCACCGCCGCCGACAGCACCAGCCCGGGCGTCGTCTTGCGGGTCGCCTCGACCCGATGGGCGACGATGCGGCGGCGCAGATCGAGGTCGGGCGCGCCGATGTCGACCAGCAGGCCGCCGGCCAGACGCGAGCGCATCCGCTCGTCGAGCATCTCGAGATCGGCCGGCGGGCGATCGGCGGCGACCACCACCTGACGCGCCCCGTCGATCAGCGAGTTGAGCGTGTGGCAGAACTCCTGCTGCACCTGCTTGCCCTGGAGGAACTGCATGTCGTCGATCAGCAGCAGGTCGATCCCGCGCAGCGCCTCCTTGAAGGCGATCGCCGACTGCGCCATCAGCGCCTGGACGAAACGGTACATGAAGTGCTCGGCCGTCAGGTAGAGCACCTTGCGGCCCTCGGCCTTGGCGGCGTGGGCGATCGCCTGCAGGAGATGGGTCTTGCCGAGCCCGACCGAGGCGTGGAGGTAGAGCGGATTGAAGGCGACCGGCTCGCCCGGACGGCTCTCGGCGACCCGGCGCGCGGCGGCGAGCGCCAGACCGTTGGAACGGCCCTCGACGAAGGTCTCGAAGGAATGGCGGGCATCGAGCGGGCTGCCGGCGAATTCGTCGTCACGGCCGGCCGTGGCGGTCGCGGCGGCGGCGCGCGGAGCGGTGCCGGCACGGTTCGGCTCGGCGTTGGAGGCGACCAGCACGGGCGTCGGGCGGCGCGCCGCCTCGGCGGTCTCGCGCGCTCCCGGAACCGGACGCATCGCCGAGCGGACCGAGAACTCGATCTGGGCGATGGCGCCGAAGCTCTCGCGGAACAGGACGAGCAGGCGGTCGCGATAGCGGCTCTGCAGCCAGTTCTTGAGGAACCGGGTCGGCACCGAGAGATGGACGGTCTCGTCGACCAGGGTCTCGAATTCGACCCGCGCGAACCAACTGGTGAAGACGTCCTCGCCCAATTCGACACGCAGGCGCGCCTTGATGCGCTCCCACTCGTCGCGGCCGTCCGGGCTACGGGTCATCGCACGTGCCTCCATCGTCTTCCGCCTTTCTATCCGTCGAGAGCGATCCGCCCGATCGCGTCTGCGCCGTCTGATGTCATCTCGTCGCGCCGTCGCTCGGGCGACGACGAATCTCGCCCCGAAGTCGCCCTCGAGGTCACAGGATCCGGTCCGACCGGGGCCGGACGTCACGTCGTCAGGATTGAGTCCAGGGCAGGCCGTCGGCCTTCCAGCCCGCGACCCGTCCCCGGTGTCCACCGGGGTCGAGCGGGCCTTCGAAGCCGGGACCGATGTTGAGGCATCGGCTCCACCCGGCCGCGGTCATGGCGATCGCGGCGCTGCGGCTGCGGGCGCCGGACCGGCACAGGAAATAGAGGGGGGCGTCGTGCGGGATGCCGGCCTTGGTCAGGGCGCCGTCGAGGATCTCGACGAACTCGGCGTTGACCGTCATCGACGGGAAGATCTGCCACTCGAGCGTGATCGGGTTCTTGCCGATCTCGGCGAGGGACGGCAGGCCCACGAAGGACCATTCCGCCCGCGTTCGGACATCGATGAGCACCGCGCGCGGATCCTCGGCGAGCGACGCCCAGGCCTCCGCGGGCGCCACGTCACCGGCGTAGCCCCCCGTTTCCGAGATCGACATGACGAAGTCCCCCAAGGCGCGAACCTGATCCGCGCCACCCCGATTAATCCCTGGTCTATCTTTGAGTGCGATCCACGGTGGCCGAGACCATCCACCCCATGGATCCGCGTCTTTCATTCTCTGAAAACGAAGATGTGGTTTTCACTGACACTTGTTCTTCACCGTTTCTGATGTCGGCGACAGAACAACTGACGTCTTGAAAATACAACCTCGGCTCGTCTGAAGAAAGTTGGGGACGCCGTCCCCGATGGCCAATATGTACACACCCCCCGGGGTCGGCGCAACGCTCGAAAACGTCGCGACGGCGCTTCGTCGCATGCACGACACACCCCGTCGCCCGACTCGCTCGGGCAAGTCCTTCCGACTCCATGAAGTTCCCGTACGCGCCGCCCGGTCGGATCGTCTCGACGATTTTTCTGCGACGTGACGTCATGTGGCGATCTCGCCACGGCGTCGTCGCGCCCGATCCCGCGACATTTCACCACTTGCAGGTAAGCTATTGATCAGGAACGAATTTTCATGACAGGCGGTGAAACGCCGGAATCACTCGGAAAGAGACGTCGTAGTAATTTTACCTAGGCCGTTTCACGGCCGGCGCGATGGTCGGCGGCCATGAAAAAACCCGAGCTCGGAGAGCCCGGGTTTTTCCGAAACGGTTCGCGTCGAGGCCCGATCAGGCGCCGAGACCCTTCACGCGGCTGGCCAGCCGGGAGATCTTGCGCGAGGCGGTGTTGCGATGGACGACGCCCTTCGAGGCGGCGCGCTGCAGCTCCGGCTGAGCGGCCTTGAGCGCGGCGGCGGCGACCGCCGGATCGCCGGAGGCGATCGCCTCCTCGACCTTGCGCAGGAAGGTGCGCACGCGCGAACGACGGGACTTGTTGACCGCGGTGCGGCGCGCGATCTTGCGGGCCGCCTTCTTGGCGGACGGCGTATTGGCCATGGACGAGCCTCTCCTGGATCTCGACTGCGCTCGACCTCGAGCCGTCGACCGTGCCCCGCGGCCCGAGAGCCTCACGGAGACCGGCCGGACGGGGCCGATACGAATGTGACGATGCGGCGGCGAAACGAGCCGCCACCGAGTGGGGCGAGCTTATAACCGCAGCTCCCGCGCCCGTCAACGGGCGTGGGCCCCGGCGCCCGCCCCTTTTCGCGCGTCTCAGCGGTTCTGGAAGGTCGGCTTGCGCTTTTCGACGAAGGCGGCCATGCCCTCCTTCTGGTCGGCGGTCGCGAACATCGACTGGAACAGCCGCCGCTCGAAGCGCAGGCCCTCCGCGAGCGAGCCCTCGAAGGCGCGATTGACGGTCTCCTTGGTCATCATCGCCGCGTTGAGCGACATGCCGGCGACGTCCGTCGCCACCGCCACCACCGCGTCGACGAAACCCTCCGCCGGCAGGATCCGGGCGACGAGGCCCGAGCGCTCCGCCTCGACCGCGTCCATCATCCGCCCGGTCAGGCAGAGATCCATCGCCTTGGCCTTGCCGAGCGCGCGGGTCAGGCGCTGGGTGCCGCCGGCGCCGGGCATCACGCCGAGCTTGATCTCGGGCTGGCCGAACTTGGCGGTCTCCGCCGCCAGGATCATGTCGCACATCATGGCGAGCTCGCAGCCGCCGCCGAGCGCGAAGCCGGCGACGCCGGCGATCACCGGCTTGCGCGCCCGCGCCACCCGATCCCAGGAGGTGATGAAGTCGTCGAGATAGGTCGAGGGATAGGTGAGCGGCTGCATCTCCTTGATGTCGGCGCCGGCGGCGAAGGCCTTCTCCGAGCCGGTGATCACGATCGCGCCGATGCCGGCGTCGGCCTCGAAGGCGTCGAGCGCCGCGCTCACCTCCGCCATCAGGGCGGAATTGAGCGCGTTGAGCGCCTTGGGACGATTGAGCGTGATCAGGCCGACGCGGCCGCGCGTCTCCACCAGGATGTTCTCGTAGGCCATCGGGCGTCCTTTCCCATCGGGCGGCGCGTCGCGGCCGCCCCGTCGTTCCAAGGGCTAACCGAGCGGGCGGCGACGGGCAACGCCCTCTTTCGCACGCCCCCTCTGCGGAAATACGCGTGGGCGCGTCAGCGCCCTCGGCCGCTCCTTCGCTGGCAGCGCGGGCAGAAGAAGGTCGAGCGGCCCGACTGCACCACGCGCTCGATCACCCCGTCGCAGGTCGGACGCGGGCACGGGCTCCCCTCGCGGTCGTAGACCGAGAAGGCGTGTTGGAAGTAGCCGAGTTCGCCGTTCGCCTGCCGATGATCGCGCAAGGACGAGCCCCCGGCCGCGATCGCCTCCTCGAGCACCGCGCGGATCGCCTCCGACAGTCGGACGAGTCCGGCGCTCGGCGCCCCCGCCTTCGTCACCGTCGTGCCCGCCGCCGCGCGCGGGTCGAGCCCGGCTCGCCACAGCGCCTCGCAGACGTAGATGTTGCCGAGCCCGGCGATCAGCCGCTGGTCGAGGAGCGCGCTCTTCAACGGCGTCGAGCGCTCCGAGAAGAGCCGCGCGAGCAGGTCCGCGTCGAGCGCGTTGCCGAGCGGCTCGACCCCGAGCGCCGCGATCGAGGGATGGGCGGGAAGATCGGCGCGCTCGACCAGATCCATGAAGCCGAAGCGGCGCGGATCGTTGTAGGTGACGGTGGCGCCGCCCGGCAGATGGGGGCCGTCGAGATGGAACACGACGTGGTCGTGCGTCGCCGCCTTGTCGCGGCCGTGATGGAAGACGCCCGGCGTCGTCTCGTCCGCCCCGCCGCGCACCCGGAACGAGCCGGACATGCCGAGATGGGCGATCAGCACGGTGCCGGTGGAGAGATCGGCCAGGAGATATTTCGCCCGCCGCGACAGCGCGGTGACGGTCGCCCCCTCGAGCCGGGCGACGAACCCTTCGGGAAACGGCGTGCGCAGGTTCGCCCGCCGCTGCTCGACCCGAACGATCCGCGCCCCTTCCATCACCGGCGCGAGACCTCGGCGCACGGTTTCCACTTCGGGCAGTTCGGGCATCGGACCTCCTGCGTCGCGGCCGCTCGGCCGCGCGTCACTTCTCGCAACCGACGGCGACCACCCGGTCGCCGAGAACCGCGACCGCTCCGGCCGAGGTCAGCGACGTCGCCGATCCCGCCGGTTCGATGCCGCCGCCGGCCTTGCCGACGAAGGCGGCGATCGTCGCCGCCGGGATCACCGGATAGGTCGCCGCCGGGATCACCCCGGCGATGCGCCGCGTCTCGTCCGGCGCCTTGCCGACGAGGCCGATCAGCCGGCCGGCGGAATCGATCACCGGCGCCGAGAAGCCGCCGCGCTGGAGCGCCGCGTGGACCCCGGCGGTTCCGCCGAGATCGACCACGTCGCCGGAAGAGACCGCCGCCCCCTCGTCCGCCTTGGCGACCACGGCGATCGCCTCGCCCGGTTTCGGCGGCGTCTCGGCGAGGCGCAGGGCGGCGACCGCGATCGTGTCGGCCCAGGAGAGGAGCGCCACGGTCTTGCCGTCGTCGAGCCCGGCGACCGTCGCCGCCTTGCCGGCGACGGAGATCGAGCGGCACCCGTCGACGGCGGCGGCGGCGACCACCGCCCGGCCGGGCGCGACCAGGAGCCCGGTCGCGATCGGTCCCGTGGCGACGGGCGTCTCGGCCGGCGCCGGCTTCTTCTGCGGCTCGGTGAGGGGCCCGCCCGCATCGGCGAGCGGCTTTTGCGGCGGCAGGGTCTCGGCGCTCGGCGCCTTGCCCGGCTCGGCCTCGAAAGTGCCGGCGGAGGCGATCACCACCCGGTCGAAGGTCGGGCCGACCGCCGGGTCGGAATAGACGATGAAGCCGCGCACCCCGTCTCCGACCCGCTCGAAACGCTGGTAGCCGCGCCTGGTGCCGACCGTGTCGGCGATCACGAACCAGTCGGCGCGGAGCACCGCGTAGCCGACCTTGTGGCCCGGCCCCTCCTGCTTCAGCTTCTCGTAGAGGCCGACGAGATCCTGGCCCGGCACGGCATAGACACGGTAGTCGATGCGGCCGTCCTTGGAGACCCAGCGGGTGCCGCCGTCGGTCTTGGCCGCCTTGCCGAGGAGCTTGACGGGCAGGCCGATCCGCACGCCGGTGCGCTCGTCGTCGACCAGGGTGAAGCCGACCGCCTTCTGCTTCTCCTTGGCGACGTTGGCGAGAACCGCCTCGGCCTCCTCGGTCGGGATCCCGTCGGCGGCGAACTTCTGGCGGGTCTGGAAGGCGCGGATCGCCTCGAAGGTCATGCGGCCGAAGGTGCCGTCGATGGCGCCGGTATAGTCGCCGCTCCACACCAGCCCGGTCTGGATCCGCCGCCGCGTCGCCTCGTCGCGCGCGTCCCAGGCGGCGCGGGCGGCATCGATGTCGGCCGGCTCGCCGACCGGAACGAAGGTGCCGCCGCCCTTGGAGAGAATGCCGGGCTTGGCCGAGGAGAGGCTCGATTGCGCCCAGACCGGGGCCGCCACGGCGAGGCACAGCGCGAGCCCCGCGCCGAGAGGAGCCCACCGCCCCGTCCTGTGTCGTCCCGTCATGGCGCGCCTCGTCGCTCGACTTTCGCTTCGGGTTCGATTTTCTCAGAGCCGAGAGGGTCCGTCGAGGGTCCTCGTGAGATTGCGACCATCGTAATCCCACCGTCGTGGTTTCGGACGTCCTCTCGGCGCGCGACGGTGTTATCATCGCCGCGTGTCCGGATCGTCTCGGTGCTCTCGACGGCGATCACAACGGCTGGGAAGTCCGTCGCGACGCGGCGTCGCAGGCGGGCCGGGAGGAGACGACATGCGAGGCGTCCTGCGTGCACTGATCACCGCGAGCGTTCTGGTCTTCGCGACCCTGCCGGCCGCGGCGGAGAAGAGTTTCACTCGCGAGGAACTGGCGAGCGACGCGATCCGCCTCGAGGCGACGCTGAAGTCCCGTCCCGCCCGTCCCGGCGACGCCGCCCAGTTGAAGCGCGAGGCCGACGCCGCCTTCGCCGCCCGCAACTTCGTCGCCCTCGAGGCGGTGGTCGGCCGGCAGGTGGTCGTCACCCCGAAGGACTGGCTCGCCTGGAACCGCTACGCGGTCGCGCTCTCCGCCCTGAAGCCGGCCGATTGGCAGGTCCGCTTCAACACCCGCCGCGACGCCCACGCCGCCGCCTATCAGGCCTATCGTCTGGCGCCCTCGCCGCGCGAGGAGGCGGTCGCGTTGACCACCCTCGCCGAGACCTACGTCTCCTCCGAGGATCCCCGCATCGCCATCGGCGTGATCCGCGCGGCGGTGAAGATCGCCCAGGTGCCCGAGGCGGTCGCCCTCTACGACCGGCTGCGGCCGGAGTTCGGCTTCAAGGTCGACGAGTACAAGGTCGACAACGACGCCGCCTCGCCGCGCGCCTGCTTCACCTTCACCGAGGATCTGAAGACCGGCGGCAAGGTCGACTACACGCCCTTCGTCGCCGTCTCCGGCCTCGCCTCGCCGGCGATCTCGGTGGAGACCCGCCAGCTCTGCGTCGACGGCCTCGAGCACGGCAAGCGCTACGGCATCGTTCTGCGCGCCGGACTGCCCTCGACCGTCGGCGAGGACCTGCCGACGGCGATCGACTACGACATCTACGTCCGCGATCGCTCGCCCCAGGTCCGCTTCACCGGCCGCAACTACGTCCTGCCCTCGACCGGCCAGGAGGGTCTGCCGGTCGTCACCGTCAACACGCCCTCGGTCCAGGTCGCGGTCCACCGTATCGGCGATCGCTCGCTCGGCGCGACCGTGCGCGAGGAGACCTTCCTCGGGTCGCTCGACGGCTATCAGACCCGCAAGTTGACCGAGGAGAAGGGCCGCCTGGTGTGGACCGGCTCGCTCGCGGTCAAGTCCGAACTCAACAAGGACACCGTCACCGCCTTCCCGGTCACCCAGGCCGTCGGCACGATGGAGCCCGGCGTCTACGTGATGACCGCGAAGCTTCCCGGCCCGAAGGCGACCGATTCGGAAGGCGACGAGGCCGAAGCCTGGGAGAACCGGGCGACCCAGTGGTTCGTCGTCTCCGATCTCGGCCTCACCGCCTTTTCCGGCGACGAGGGCCTCGTCGTCCTCGCCCGCTCGCTCGGCACCGCCGAGCCGGTCGCCGGCCTCGCGATCCGTCTCGTCGCCAAGAACAACGACGTGCTCGCGACCGCCACCACAGACGCCGACGGCCGCGCGAATTTCGACGCCGGTCTGGCGCGCGGCGCCGGCGGCCTCGCGCCCGGCCTCGTCGTGGCCGAGGACGGCAAGGGCGACTACGGCTTCCTCGATCTCGCCCGCGAACCCTTCGATCTGACCGATCGCGGCGTCGCCGGACGCCTCCCGCCCAAGGGGCTCGACGCCTTCGTCTCGACCGAGCGCGGCGTCTATCGCACCGGCGAGACCGTGAACGTCACCACGCTCCTGCGCGACACCCGCGGCAAGGCGGTGGCGAACCTGCCGCTGACCCTCGTCGTCCAGCGCCCCGACGGCGTCGAATATCGCCGCGTCGCGGTCGCCGACCAGGGCGACGGCGGCCGCGCCTGGTCGCTGCCGCTGCTCACCGGCCTCCAGACCGGCACCTGGCGCATCCGCGTCTTCGCCGATCCGAAGCGCCCGCCGATCGGCGAGACCACCTTCCTCGTCGCCGACTACGTCCCCGAACGCATCGACGTGGCGCTGAAGCCGTCGAAGCCCGCGCTCGCCGCCGGCGAGCCGGCCGAGGTCGAGGTGCGCGCCGATCATCTCTACGGGGCCCCCGGCGCCGATCTCGAGCTGCGCGGCGACGTCGCCGTCGAACTCGCGCCGACCGCGACCGTGCCCGGCCTTTCCGGCTACACCGTCGGCCTCGACGACGAGAGCTTCGAGACGGTCACCCAGGAACTCGAGAACCTCGGCTCCACCGACGAGAAGGGCCTCGCCTCGATCACCGTGCCGATCCCGCCGACCACCGTCACCCGGCCGATCCAGGCCAAGATCGACGTGGCCGTGGCGGAGGCCGGTGGCCGCGCCGTCGAGCGTGTCGTCACCATCCCGATCCTGCCCGCCGGTCCGGTGATCGGCGTCAAGCCGCGCTTTGCCCCCGGGGCGCTCGCAGCCGGGTCCCAGGCCGAGTTCGATCTGGTCTCGGCGCTCCCCGACGGCACCCGCCGCGAGGTGAAGGGCCTGAAGTGGGAGCTCCAGGCGGAGGAGCGCCGCTGGCAGTGGTTCAACAGCGAGGGTCGCTGGTCGAGCCAGATCATCAAGACCCATCGCCGCGTCGCCGACGGCTCGATCGACCTCGGCACCGGCCATCCGGCCCGCCTCGCCGTGCCGGTCGATTGGGGCTCCTACCGCCTCGAACTGCGCGGGGCCGACGGCACCCACACCTCGATCGGCTTCTCGGTCGGCTGGGCCGCCTCCGACAAGGCCGACAGTCCCGACGTGCTCGACGTCGCCCTCGACAAGACCGCCTACGGGGCGGGCGAGACCCTGTCGGCCCATCTGAAGCCGCGCTTCGCCGGCACCGTCACCGTCGCGGTGGTGACCGACAAGGTCGAGGCGATGAAGGTGGTGAAGGCCGATCCGGCCGGCGCCACCGTGACCTTCCCGGTCGATGCCGCCTGGGGCGCCGGCGCCCATGTGATCGCCGTCGCCCATCGCCCGATGGACGTCAAGGCCCGCCGCCAGCCCGGCCGCGCCGTCGGCGTGGCGTGGTTCGCGGTCGCGCCGGAAGCCCATGTGCTCGGCATCGACGTCGCGACGGAGGCGATGATCCGCCCGCGCGGCAAGCTGCGCATCCCCCTGACCGTCACCGGGGCCGAAGGCAGGCCCGCCCATGTGGTGGTCGCCGCCGTCGACGTCGGCATCCTCAACCTGACCCACTTCGCGACGCCGAACCCCGACGGCTGGTTCTTCGGTCAGAAACAGCTGCCGGTCGACATGCGCGACCTCTACGGCTACCTGATCGACGGCATGCAGGGCACCCGGGGCGAGATCCGCGCCGGTGGCGACGGCGGCGCCGGCGATCTCACCGCCCCGCCGCGCGAGGCCCCCTTCGCACGCTACTCCGGCATCGTCGAGACCGACGCCGACGGCAAGGTCGTGGTCGAGTTCGACGTGCCCGCCTTCAACGGCGCCGTCCGCGTCATGGCGATGGCCTGGACCGCCGACAAGGCCGGCCATGCCGACCGCGAGGTGGTGGTTCGCGACGCGGTGGTGATCCAGCCGACCGCCCCGCGCTTCCTGGCGCTCGGCGACCGCTCGCAACTCCACTTCGCCCTCGACAACGTCGAAGGTCCGGCCGGCGACTACAAGGTCGAACTGGACCTGCGCGGCTCGCTGATCGTCCCGGTCGACGCGCTCTCCACCAAGGTGAAACTGGCCGAGAAGGGCCGCGCCGCCTTCACCGTGCCGGTGACGGCGGCCGGTCTCGGCCCGGCTTCCGTCGCGCTCCGCCTCACCGGCCCCGGCATCGACGCCACCCAGACGATGACCTTCCCGGTCCAGCCGCCGACCACCGAGGTCTATCGCCGCAGCGTGAAGCCGCTCGCCGCCGGCGGATCGGTCGAGATCTCGCAGGCCCTGACCGCCGACTATCTGCCGGGCACCGGCAGCGTCGCGGTGGCGATCACGCCGTGGTCGGCGCTCGACGTGCCCGGTCTCCTCCAGGCGCTCGATCGCTACCCCTACGGCTGTTCCGAACAGCTGGTCAGCCGCGCCCTGCCGCTCCTCTACGTCGACAAGCTGGCGACGGACACGGCGCTGGGGCTCGACGACGAGGCCCGTGGCCGCATCGACGGCGCCATCGATCGTCTCCTGTCGCGGCAGAATTCGACCGGCGGCTTCGGTCTCTGGAGTGCCTCGTCGAGCGACGACGACGTCTGGCTCGACGCCTATGTGACGGACTTCCTGACCCGCGCCCGCGAGGCCGGCCGCGCCGTGCCGCAGAAGGCCTTCGACCTCGCCCTCGACCGGCTCCGCAACTACGTCTCCTCGACCACCGAGCCGACCGAGAAGGAAGGCCCCGACCTCGCCTATGCGCTCTATGTGCTGGCCCGCAACGGCCGGCCGGTGATGAGCGATCTGCGCTACCTCTCCGACCAGAAGCTCGACCTCTTCGCCACCGCCTCGGCGCGCTCGCAGCTCGCCGCCGGCCTCGCCCTTCTCGGCGACACCGGCCGGGCGGAGCCGATCTTCCAGGCGGCGGTGGCCCGGCTCGGAGCCGGCGAGGGCGCCCGCGTCTGGCGCGCGGACTACGGGTCGGGCCTGCGCGACGCCGCCCTCACCCTCGCGCTGATGGCGGAGGCGAAACGTCCGCCGGCGCAATGGGCCGAGGTCGCCGCGGCGATCGAGCGTCTGCGCGACGTCCATCCCGGTACCTCGACCCAGGAACAGGCATGGTCGGTGCTCGCCGCCTCGGCGGTCGCCGATCAGGCCAAGGGCCAGGAGGTGACGGTCACCGACGGATCGACGACGCAGAAGGCGACGGGGCCGTTCTTCCGTACCTTCCGCGCCGACGAACTGGCGACCAGGAGCTTCAAGCTCACCGCCGCCACCACCGGCGAGGCCGCGGTTCCGACCCGCGCGGTGATCACCACCTCGGGCCACCCGATGGTGCAGGAGGGCGCCGCCGACAGCGGCTACGCCGTCACCCGCACCTTCTACACGCCCGACGGCAAGAAGGCGGATCTCGCCAAGATCCGCCAGACCGATCGTCTCGTCGTGGTCCTGAAGATCGTCGAGCCCAAGGCCGAGACCGCGCGCATCGTCGTCACCGACCGTCTGCCGGCCGGTTTCGAGATCGCCGATCCGAAGCTGGTGGCCGGTGGCGACACGGAAGCCTTCGCCTGGCTGGCGGAGGCCCCCGAGGCGAAGACGACCGAATTCCGCGACGACCGTTTCGTCGCCGCCTTCGATCGTTCGCCCGACCAGCGGGCGACCTTCGAGGTCGCCTATGCGGTGCGCGTCGTCACCCCGGGCCGTTACGTGCTGCCGCCGGCGACGGTGGAGGACATGTACCGGCCCGAGCGCTTCGGCCGTACCGCCTTCGGCACCATCGACGTGGCGCCGAGAAAGTGAGGTCCGCGAGGGGCCCCCGCTCGGGGTGCCCCTCGGGACCCGTCCTCGAGGGTGATCGTCGCCGAAGGGAAGGGTCGCGATGACGGACGAGGCGAGGCGCGGGGCCGACCCGCGTCGCGAGGCCGGGGGTGAGGCGCGCGGCCGTTCGCGGTCCGAGCGGCGCGTGCTCGCCGTCCTCTTCGGCGCGGCGACCGCCCTGGCGGTCGTCGGCTGGAGCCTCGGCGCGCTCCGGGGCGCCCTCGATCGCCTGCCGCCGCTCGACCCGCACCTCGCCGAGGTCCGCTCCACCGTCGTCCTCGACCGCGAGGCCCGGCTCCTGCGCCCGTTCCTCACCGAGGACGGCCGCTGGCGCCTGCCGGTCGGCGTCGACGAGGTCGATCCGCGCTTCCTCGCGCTGCTGATGGCCTACGAGGACCGCCGCTACTACGAGCACGGCGGCATCGACCCGCGCGCCGTCGCCCGCGCCGCCGCTCAAGCCGTCGTGCGCGGCCGGATCGTCTCGGGCGCCTCGACGCTGACCATGCAGGTGGCGCGCCTGCTCGAGCCGCGCGACACCCGCGACCTCGCCGCCAAGACCACCCAGACCCTGCGCGCCCTCGATCTCGAACGCCGGCTCGACAAGCGCCGGATCCTCGAGCTCTATCTGGCGCTCGCCCCCTACGGCGGCAACATCGAGGGTCTGCGCGCCGCTTCTCTCGCCTATTTCGGCAAGGAGCCGAAGCGCCTCTCCCTCGCCGAACAGGCGCTGCTCGTCGCGCTGCCGCAGTCGCCGGAGACGCGCCGTCCCGATCGCTTCCCCGCCGCCGCCGCCCGGGCCCGCGACCGGGTGCTCGCCCGCGCCGTCGCCGCCGGCGTGGTGAAACCGGCCGACGCGGACCACGCCCGCCGCGAGCCGATCCCGACCGCGCGCAAGCCCTTCCCCGCGCTCGCGCCCCACCTCGCCGAGGACCTCGTCGCGCAATATCCCGAGGCCCGGGTGATCCGGACCACCGTCGACGGCACGCTCCAGACCGGCCTCGAGCGGCTCCTGCGCGAGCGCGCCGAGACCTGGCCGCGGGAACAGTCGGCGGCGATCGTCGTCCTCGACGTGGCGACCGGCGAACTGCTCGCCTCGGTCGGCGGCCCCGACTATTTCTCGGCCGAGCGCGCCGGCTCGGTCGACCTCACCCGCGCCGTGCGCTCGCCCGGCTCGGCGCTGAAGCCCTTCATCTACGCCCGTGCCTTCGAGGACGGCGTCGCCCATCCCGAGACGGTGCTGGAGGACCGCCCGGCCCGCTGGGGCGCCTGGGCGCCGGAGAATTTCGATCAGGGCTACATGGGCACCGTCACCGCCCGCCACGCCCTGCAACAGTCGCTCAACATGCCGGCGGTGCAGCTGCTCGAGGCGATCGGCCCGCAGGCGCTGATCTCGCGGCTGGCGACCGCCGGCGCTGATCTCGTCCTCGCCAAGGGCGCGCCGACCGGCCTCGCCGTCGGCCTCGGCGGCCTCGGCATCCGGCTCGAGGACCTGACCCGGCTCTATGCCGGTCTCGCGCGCGGCGGCACCACGGTTCCCGTCGTCCGCAGGCTCGAGGATCGCCGCTTCTCGCCCGTGCGGCGGCGTCTGACCGACCCGGTCGCGGCATGGTACGTCGCCGACATCCTGCGCGGGGCGCCGCCGCCGCCCAACGCCCTTCAGGGTCGGCTCGCCTTCAAGACCGGCACCTCCTGGGGCTATCGCGACGCCTGGGCGCTCGGCTTCGACCGCCGTTTCGCCGTCGGCGTCTGGGTCGGCCGTCCCGACGGGCGCCCGGTGCCGGGGCTGATCGGCCGCTTGGTCGCGGCGCCCCTGTTGTTCGAGGCCTGGCAGCGCCTCGGCGTCGAGCCGGAGGGGATACCGGCGCCGCACGGCGTCCTGCGCGCGACCTCCGCCTCGCTGCCGCCGCCCTTGCGCCATCTGCGCCGCGACGTGCCGAAGACGCTCGCCGCCGCCGCCCGCCCGCGCCTCGAGATCACCTTTCCGCCCGACGGCGCCCGGCTCGACCTCGGCCTGACCGAGGGCGTCGCCGACCCCGAGCCGGTGGCGCTCGAGGCGCACGGCGGCATTCCCCCGCTCACCTGGCTGGTCGACGGCCGCCCGGTCGCCCGCGCCGACGGTCGCCGTCAGAGCCTGTGGTGGCCGACCGGACGCGGCTTCTCCCGCCTGTCGGTGATCGACGCGACCGGCGCCTCGGCGAGTGTCGAGGTGCGATTGGAGTGATCGGCGCGGGGGGCCGCCGGCTCAGACCGGCGGGCGCCGCAGCCCGAGCGCGCGCTCGCGCCAGACGATGGCGACGCCGGAGCCGATGATCACGGTGGAGCCGATCAGGACGCTCGTGCTCGGCCATTCCCCGAAGAACCAGAAGCCGGTCACCACCGCCCACAGCATCGACGTATATTCGAGCGGCGCCACCACCGAGGCGTCGGCGTGGCGATAGCTCAGCGTCAGGAAGATCTGGCCGACCCCGCCGAAGATGCCGGTGAGGACCAGGAGGGCGAGGTCGTGGGCGTCGGGGATCACCCACCACGGCGCCGAGAGCAGCGCGACCAGCGCGCTGCCGATCGAGAAATAGACGACGATCGCGCCGGTCTTCTCGGTCGAGGTGAGGTTGCGCACCTGGATCTGGGCGAAGGCCATGAAGAAGGCCGAGGCGAAACACATCAGCGCGCCGGTCGCCGCCCCGCCCTCGGTGAGATGGCCGAGATCGCCGAGATGCGGCGACAGCACGATCAGCACGCCGACGAAGCCGATCCCGACCGCCGTCCAGCGATGGGCCCGGACGGTCTCGCCGAGGAGCAACGCCGCGAGCGCCACGGTGAGGAGCGGCGCGGCATAGGTGATGGCGAGCGAATCGGCCAGCGACACCCGCTGCACGCCGGAGAACCACAGCACCATCGCCGTCACCCCGACCACCGAACGGATCAGATGGCCGCCGGGTCGCGACGTCTTCAGCCCCTCGCGCAACTGTCCCTGCCAGGCGACCATGGCGATCACCGGCAGCAGGGCGAAGGCGGAGCGGAAGAACACCACCTCGCCGGAGGGCACCCGCTGGGCGAGCAGCTTCACTCCCACCAGCATTCCGGCGAAGGCGAGGGTCGAGGCGACCTTGTAGGCGGGACCGAGGAGGACGGACACGGGACCTCGTGGCGCGTGGCGGCGAACGGGAGCGGAGGGGAGAGAGGTGATCGAACGGCGGAGCGCCGATCGCGACGGTTCCCCCGCGCGCCGGTCGTGAAACCGGCCCCGGCGAGGATCCGCGTGTGGACGACGAGACGCCGGATGGGAGCGATCCCATCGGCGTTCTCCCTTATACACGGCCCTCCGATCGGCGCGAGGCCGCTCACCGCCGATCTCCTGCGCGTCGGAGGCGGACGTCGGCCCCTCTGTGGGTCCGGCGCGCCGCCGTCGCGGGATGCCGAAATCAGGGTTGGGGAAAAAACCGTCATGATCGGTGCCTGAGTGCTTGCAAGCATCGGCGGAACCGTTTAGAGAACGCCTCCGACGCGGGGGGCACGCCCTTCGCATCGAGGCAGGCGCCCGTAGCTCAGCTGGATAGAGCATCAGACTACGAATCTGAGGGTCAGGAGTTCGAATCTCTTCGGGCGCGCCACCTCCCTTCTTCTTCCGTCATCCTTCCGTCTTTCGTCCCGTCGCCGCCGACGATCTCCGATCGTCGCATCGACGGTTCGTGCCGCACCGCGCGCAAGTCGAACCGTCGCCTCTTCGCAGTTGCGAGAAGTCGTGACGAAGACCTCGCCGGCCGGCACGCCGCGACGCTCGCGCGAAGACGTCGACGCGGCACCCTCCCTCTGCATGAAATACGGATAGCGCGAGTATTCGCTCCGGATCGTGTCGAGGTCTGTGTGCGATTTTAAGACGACGGCAATGTTTCCGTGACGAGAATGCTCGCGACGAGACGTCCATGACGGACCGTTTCGAGACGAGGTCGTGGCGAATGTTCGCGATGGGTCTGACGTTGCGGAAGGGTCGACCGGCTCGGCCGGGTCCCGCCGCCTCCGGAGCGGAGGTGGGCGCGCGTCATGCATGAGCTCTTCGTCCGTCAACTCGCCGAAGTCCGCCGTCCCGACGGAACGATCGATCTCGCCGCCCTCGGTGACCGGATCGGCACGGCCTACGACGAGGCGGACGCCGAGCGCCGGCGGGCGCGGGGCGAGATCGCCGCGATGACCGAGGAGATGAACCGGCTGCACACGCGGCTGAACGCCGCCTTCGACGCGGTCGAGGAAGGTCTGGTGCTCTTCGACGAGCAGGATCGCTTCGTCTTCTGGAACCGGCGCTACGCCGAATTGTACCCCGAACTCGGCGATCACCTCGCCGTCGGCGTGCGCTACGTCGACGCCCTGCGTCACGTCGTCGAGACCCATGCCTTCGGGGAAATCGTCGGGCGCGAGGAGGATTGGCTCCGCGAGCGCCTCGAGCGTCACGCCGCGCCGTCGAACGTCGAGGAGCAGCTCCTCGCCGACGGGCGCTGGCTGCGCATCGAGGAATGTCGCACCAGCGACGGCGGCAGCATCGGCATCCGCGTCGACATCACCGAACTGAAGCAGCGCGAGGCCTCCTTCCGCCTCCTCTACGAGAACAATCCCGTCCCGATGTTCGTCTACGACGCGGAGACCCTGAGGATCGTCTCCGTCAACGATCGCGCCGCCTCCCATTACGGCTACGGCCGCGAACGGTTCCTCGGCCTGACGATCCACGATCTCGTGGTCGAGGACGAGGTCGAGGCGATGCTCGAGACCGTCGCCACGACGCAGGACATCAGTCACGACCACGGGCCGGAGACGCGCCTGTGGCACCATCGCCGGGCCGACGGCTCGCTCATCGTCGTCGACATCTTCCCCGAACCCATGACCCACGACGGGCGCTGCGCCGTCCTCGTCGCCGCCATCGACGTGACCGAGCGCAAGAAGGCGGTCGAGGACCTGGAGGAGACGCAGGCGTTCCTCCACGCGATCGTCGAGACCATTCCGGTGACGCTCTTCGTGAAGGACCCCGAGGAGCGGCGCTACGTGCTGCTCAATCACGCCGGCGAGCTGCTCTTCGGCCGGTCGCGGGACGAGGTCCTCGGCCGAACCGCCGCGGATCTGTTCGACGAGGAGGAGGCCGCGCTGGCGCTCGCCCGCGAGGCGGAGGTGCTCGACGGCGATCGCCGGCAGATCACCAGCCTCGAGGTGATCGAGACGGCGCATGGCGGACCGCGGATGCTGTCGGTCAGTCGGATGGCGATCTGCGACGAGAACGGACGGCCGCAATATCTCCTCGGCGTCGCCGAGGACATCACCGAGAAGCGGCGCGCCGAGGAGAAGATCACCTTCCTCGCCCATCACGACGCCCTGACCGGCCTGCCCAACCGGGCCGCCTTCATGCAACGCCTCGGCGAGCATCTCGCCGATTGCGAGAAGACGGGCGCGGCCTTCTCCGTCCTCAGCGTCGATCTCGATCGCTTCAAGACCGTCAACGATCTCTACGGCCACCCGGTCGGCGATCTTCTGCTGCGCGAGGTCGCCCACCGCCTCGAGGCGACGGCGGAGGGCTCGCTGGTCGCTCGCCTCGGCGGCGACGAGTTCATGCTGCTCTGTCCCGACATCCGGCAGCCGGCGGCCTCGGAGACGCTCGGCGCGCGCCTCAAGGCGACGATGGCCGAGGAATTCGTCCTCGACGGCCATCGCCTGCGCTCGGGCATGAGCATCGGCATCGCCGTCTATCCGACCGACGGCCGCGATCACCAGACCCTGCTCGCCAATGCCGACGCCGCGCTCTACCGCTCGAAGGCCGAGGGTCGCGACACCGTCCGCTTCTTCGAACCGGAGATGGATCGCCGCCTGCGCGATCGGCGCAGTCTACAGAACGATCTGGCGACCGCGCTGCGGCGCGACGAGCTGTCCCTGCACTTCCAGCCGCAGGCGCGGATCGACGGCGAGATCTTCGGTTTCGAGGCCTTGTTGCGCTGGAACCACCCCACCCGGGGCTCGGTGCCGCCGGCCGTCTTCATTCCGCTCGCCGAGGAGAGCAACCTCATCGTCGAGATCTCGGAATGGGTGCTGCGCGAGGCGTGCCGCGTCGCCGCCGCGTGGGAGCGGCCGCTGGAGGTCTCGGTCAATCTCTCCCCGGTCCAGTTCCGCCACGGCGATCTGCCGCTCCTGGTCCAGACCATCCTGCTCGAGACCGGCCTGTCGCCGGGGCGGTTGGAGCTCGAGATCACCGAGAGCGTCCTGATCGGCGACTTCTCCCGGGTGGTCGGACTGCTGCGCCGCCTCAAGGCGATGGGCATCAAGATCGCGATGGACGATTTCGGCACCGGCTATTCGTCGCTGTCCTATCTGCAGTCTTTCCCCTTCGACAAGATCAAGATCGACCGCAGCTTCATCGCCAGCATCGGCCGCAACGAACAGTCGACGGCGATCATCCGGGCGGTGATCGGCCTGTGTCGCGGCCTCGATCTTCCCGTGATCGCCGAGGGCGTCGAGAACGAGGAGCAGAGAGCCTTCCTCGAGCGGGAGGACTGCGGCGAGATTCAAGGGTTCCTGATCGGCCGCCCGTTGCCGATCGGCAATTACGCCGCCATGACGGACACGACCTCGCCCCCGGTCGCGACCGAGCGGCGAAGAGCGCAGCGCCGGCGGCGCTGAGGCGCGGGCCGCCTCGGCCGGCGGATCAGTTCGGCGGCCAGCGGATCGCCGGCATGCGCGGCGGCTCGGACGCCTTCCCGGGCGATGTGGCCGTGGTTCCGCTCGCCGCCCCCGTGTTCCCGTCGCCGCCCGCCCCCGGGGCCCGGCTCGCGGTCGCCTGCGCGGCGATCACCTCGGCCGACGGGGTCGCGGCGCCCGCGCCCGTGCCGGAGGTGCCGCCGGTCGACGGCGTGGGGCCGGCCGACGGCGCGCCGGAGGTATCGGTCTTCGGCAGATCCGTCACCTCGTTCGCGTCCTCGCCGTCGAGGAAGAAGTGAACCGTGTCCATGAGGATGCCGGCGGCCGCGGCGCTCCGCTCGAGGCGCTCGAGCGGCTTGATCTTACCCCACAATTCGGCATTACCGATCACGTCGAGACAGGCTTCGATGCCGGTGTCGGCGGCTTTCCAGGTCTGTCCCTCGCGCGCCTCGCGCACGGTCTCGATACAGCCGTCGGCCATCGACACGACCTGGATGCCGATGGCGACGGCGTCTTCGTTCTTCTCGAGAAAGGTCTCGACGACCTTTCCGATCTGCCCGAGCCGCCCCCCGCCGGTCGCAGCTGTGGCGACCATCGCCGGATCGGCGATGGTCGAGACGGCGGCCGAGACGATGGTCACCCCTTCCCACGTCTTCTGCAGCACCCGCGTCGCCGCGTCGCCCGATACGCCCGGGATGTGCCCGAGGGCGGACCCGACCTGTGCCAGCGCCCAGTTCATGGTCCCGGGATAGTGTGCCATCGCCTCGTTGCCGGTCGCCGTGCCGATCACGCGGACCAGGCCGGCCGTGACCGAATCGACCGTGTCGATCCGAGAGATGACGACGGCGATCATGACGATCGGAAGAATGTTGGCGCGCCGTTCGGCATGGACGTCGACGGCGAGTTCCACCGCCGCCGTCGACGTCCGCAACAGCGCGAAGGTCCGGTCCGGGGCCCCGAGCGGCGGCGCCGCGCTCGTCGGCCGGAACGGGGCGAGATCGACGAGCGCGCGGAACGTCGCCGCCTGCGGCAGCCGGGCGGGGTCGAGATCGGCGGCCTCGGTCTTCGGGTCGATCCGCGTCAGCACCCGGGCGACGGTGAAGGGCTCGGCGCCCCGGCCGTCGCCCCGGTCGACGGTGCCGGAGTGGCGCGTCGCGATCAGATGCGTGGTGCGATAGTCCTGCGACAGAACCGCGATGCCCTCGAGCCGGGTCGAGACGCGCGTCGCGCCGAAGGTCTGGTCGACCGGGCCGCCGTCGAAGGCGATCAGGGCGAGTGCCCGTCCGCCGTCCTCGAACGGCATCACCCGGAAGCCGATCGTCATCGGCGCCGCCCCGCCGACGTTCGCGGCGGCGATCGTGTCGCGCCATTCCGACGCGACCGCGAGCGACGTCGGATTGCGCTCGGTCAGGATGCGGTTGAAGTCCTCGAGCGCGATCGGAAAATCGCGCGGTCGCACCACCTCGAGCGCGCCCGTCGCCAGCATGCGGGCGATCGAGTCGGGCTCGCCGGTCGCGCCGCGATGGGTCTCGATCGAGCCGAGGCTCGACGAGCGGAACGCCAGCGAGAAGACCCGGGCGCGGTGCTCCACCCCCTCGATGCCGCGATCGCGCCGGGTGTGGGCGGTCAGGGAGACGGCCGTCTCCACAGCCTTCCCCTCGCCTCGGCCGAGGACGATCTCCTCCTGGAGACGCAGCACCTCCCGCTCGCCGTCGGGAACCGCCGCCGCCAGGGCCGGCGCGGCCGCGCCGGCGATCAGCGCCGCCGCGACCAACGTCCGCAATCGCGACAGGTATCGACCGAACCGTTCCGACATCCTCGCCATTCACCCCTCCCCCCCGTCGAGCGGATCGATCCCGGCGACCCGTTCCAGTCCATGCGCCCGCGCCCAGGCGGCGGCGTCGCGGTGGAACCGCGCCCGAGCGCCGGTCGGCCGCGTGAAGGCCGCATCGCCGTCGAGGTCGTAGACGGCGTCGGTCCTCTCGAAGATCGAACGCAGCTCGTAATGGCCGCTCGCGCCGAGATCGCCGACCTCCGCCACCTCGACCACGGCGCGCCGCCCGCCGATCCGCTGCAGCTGGACGATCACGTCGACGGCGGAGCAGATCTGCGCGCGCAGCGCCCGCTGCGGCAGCTCGAGCCCGCTCATCAGCGCCATCGTCTCCAGACGATTGAGCGCGTCGAGCGGGGTGTCGGCATGGAGCGTGGTCATGCTGCCGGAATGGCCCGAGGTCATCGCCTGGATCATGTCGAGCGCCTCGCCGCCGCGACATTCGCCGACGACGATCCGGTCGGGCCGCATGCGCAGCGACGCCTTGAAGAGATCGCGGATGGTGATGCCGCCACGGCCGAAGGCGTCCGGCTTCTGCGCCTCGAAATAGAGCGTGTGCGCCGGTTTGATCTCGAGTTCGTTGACGTCCTCGATCACGATCACCCGGTCGTCGCCGTCCATGAATTCCGAAAGCGCGTTGAGGATGGTGGTCTTGCCGGTGCTGGTGCCACCGGAGACCACGACGTTCTTCTTGAGCCCGAGGCAGACGCGGAGGAACAGGGCGACGTCGGGTTGCAGCGACCCGTTGGCGATCAGCTGCGGGATCGACTGGGACGCCTTGCCGAAGCGGCGGATGGCGATGCACAGACCGTTGCGCGCCGCCGGCGGCATCAGGATGTGGACGCGCGACTTGTCGTGGAGACGCGCCTCGACGCTGAGTTCGTCGCGCGACAGGTGCTTGCCGGAGAATTGCGCGATCGCCCGCGCCGCCGCCTCGAGATCGTCGACGGAGGCGAAGGCCCGCCCCTCGACCCGCCGCAGCACCGCGCGATCCTTGCGCGTCCCGTCGTCGAAGCGGACCGTCTCCCGGCGCTCGACCCAGATCTCGTTCGGCCCGTTGATCATGATCTCGCTGACCGCCGGATCGCTCAGGAACTCGCCGACCGGCGACAACAGGCGCCGGATCGTGCCCGCGAAGAGCCGGGTGCGCGCGTCGCCGGCCGCGACGTCGGCGGAAGGGTCGGGGACGGGGGCGGCGTCCGGCGCGGTCTCGGGGCGGGTCATGGCCAGGGCGTCCCGATCATCGCCGAGGACAGGCGGAACAGGGCGAAGAGCGCCTCGCGCATCTCCGGCACGACCGCGATGGCCGGGACGGAGATCAACGCGCACATCATCGTGTAGGTGGAGATTTCGGTCATGAGGCCTCCTCGGCGACGCGCGCCTGCGTCACCATGAGATCGATCGGAGCGGTCGAGCGGCGCAGCGGCAGACGCCGGATCGTCCACAGGGCGGCGACGATCGCCGCGATCAGCACCAGCCCGGTCGCCCCGCCGAGATGCGCCAGCCGGCCGATCAGGCTCACGTCGGGGATGAGGCGCGGCTGGAGCAGGCCGAGTTCGCTCTGCGCCAACCGCGCCGCCTGCGATCCGGCGAACCATCCCTCGAAGGCCGCTTTGGTCAGCTCCGTCAGCGCCGCCGCGACGACCGCGCCGAGGATCACCGCGAGGCCCATCTGCAGGAGGATGCCGGCCGTGACCTCCCGCCGGCTCATGCCGCGCGCGAGCAGCAGGCCGTAGCTCTTCCGCCGCCGCTCGATCGTCGGCGCGATCTGCAGCAGAAGGATCACGCCGACCAGGAGGAGGCCGAAGAGCGCCAACGCCGAGCCGAGATGGGCGATGACCGCGCGCGCATAGGAGATCCGGCCGAGCGCGTCGCGATAGCTCTCCGAACTGATCACCACCGGCTCGCCGCCGAGCGTCTGCCCGGTCACCGCGTCGATCGCCTCGGCGAGATCGAGCCGATCCGGCACGAAGACGATTCCCGTCCGGAAGTCCGGAAAGGCGGAGAAGGTGAAGGTCGCCTCCGCGCCGCCCTCGGCGCAGGCACCGCGCGTATCCTGCGCCAGCAGCGAGGGTCGCACCGCCGCGCAGCGCGCCGTCGCCGTCCGCCCCGCGACGGCGAGCGGCGCGTCGACGAGGTCGAACCCCGGCCGCACCGCGTCGAAACCGGCGTCGGGGGCGAGCCCGGATCGCGCCAGACACGCCTTCGCCACCGCCCAGGTCACCTCGCCGTCGAGCTCCAGCACCCGGTCGGTGCCGCGCTCGCTCCAGCGGAACGGGCCGTTCGAGCCGAAGCTGCGCCGGCCGAGACAGGCGGCGACTTCGGCGAGCCCGTCGCGGCCGTCGGCCTCGAGGCGCCGGCGCACCTCGGCCCGCGTCGCGCCATAGACCGTGATCCGCCGCAACACCGCGCCGGACGACCCCTCGTCGTCGACGTCCTCCGGCCCGAGATTGGTCAGGTTCTCGTTCTCGTAGACGAGTTTCGCCGGCGCGATCACGTCGAGCGGCACCAGCAGCGAGACCTTCTGCAGGCCCGGCAGGCTCTCCACCCAGGTCACGTCGAAGAGCTGGAGACGGCGGAGATTGCCGTGCAGACGCACCGAGAGGATCAGCCGGTGCAGATCGGTGACGTCGTCGATCCGTTCGGGCAGCGCCTCGAGCAGGGGCGCCGGCACCCCGCCGGCGAGACCCGCGCGATAGGCGGCATAGTCGAAGCGCTTGCGGAAGGTCGCGGCATTGGCGACGAGCGTCCGGCCCGAGGCCGGCCCGCCCGAGGCGACCCACAAGGGGTTGGCGCGGTCGATACCCCAACCGCGCAGCTCCATCGGCGGATCGCCCGGCCCCATCCGTTCGCGCCACACGATCGCCGCGCCGCACGGGCTCTCGGCACCGGCGGTCGCGCAGGGAAGCCGCACGTAGGGATCGAGCGGCTCCACCTCGACGACCGGATGGAAGTCGAGCTGCGCCAGGAGGCCGTTCGGATCGCGCGGCCGGTGCGTGGCGGTGAAGCCGCCGCCGTTGCGGAACGCCGCCAACTGCTCGGGGCCGAGAAACAGCCGGCTCGAATGCACGAGGAGCCAGATCGGCGTGCCCGCGCCCTCGACATGGCCGAGCATGCCCTGGATCAGGTTCCTCTGGAGCGCGCTGCCCGAACTCGTCGCCAGGGTGGTGAGGCCGATCAGCACGGCGCAGAGCACCGTCAGCGCGCCGAAGTCGCGCCCCGCCGGGGCCGGGCGCCAGAACATCACGCCGCCGCGCAGGAATTCGATCGACGCCAGCCGAAGGGCGACCGCGAGCCGCTTCATCCTCGCGCCTCCCCGGCCGCCGACCGCCCTCGGCCGCCCGCGCTTCGCCGCAGCAGATCCTCCACCGGGATCAGCCGCGCGTCCGGCCGCTCGCCCTCGAACCGATCGAGCAGCAGCGCCACCTCGGCGCTCTCGAACTCCTCCCGGTCGTGGTGATGGGTGACCCAGACGAAGACGCGGCCGGGCGCGGCCCGCACCCAACCGTCCATCACCGCGGCGATCTCCCGCCGGGTGTGGGGGTCGAGATTGCCGGTCGGTTCGTCGGCGAAGAGCACGTCCGGGTCGGTCGCCATCGCCTGACACAGGGCGACGCGCTGCTTCTGCCCGCCGGAGAGCTGCTCGGCGAAGCGCCGGCCGATCACCTCGGCCCGTTCGCCGTCGATCAGCACCTCGCGCAGCTTCTCCATCGCCCGCTCGACGCGCGCGCTCCGGCTCGCCGGCCGGTCGGCGCGCGTCGACAGTTCGAGCGTCAGCACCAGATTCTCGAGCACGGTGAGATGGGGCAGCAGGGCCGCTTCCTGGAAGGCGAAGCCGAACCGGCGCCGCCGCAGCTCGTCGGCGCGGCGCCAGTCCTCGGGCCCGAGGTCGCAGACGTCGCCGTCGGGAAAGCTCCAGCGGATGCGGCCGCCGATCGGCGGTTTCTGGCCGGCGATCGCCAGGAGCAGGGTGCTCTTGCCGAGGCCGGTGCGCCCGAGGATCGGCAGGCGCCGCCCGAGGACCGCGAAGTCGAGCTCGAGCGAGACCGGCTCGACGATCGCGCGGCCCTGCCAGCCGATATGGAGCCCGTCGAGCGAGAGGCGGATCGCCGGCGCGTCGGCCGCC
>OFIS01000137.1_pt1 | contig 80575 bp, 72 predicted proteins | sample 1775071 | NCBI WGS metagenome assembly OFIS01 (sample SAMN08195774, study PRJEB24354) | sludge metagenome | isolation source: sludge from phenol fed wastewater aerobic bioreactor C | place: India: Nagpur | collected 2016-09-17
GCTGGGTCACCGAGGCGCGCGGGCCGGGGACCTCGCTCGGCCTGCCCTTCGATCTGCGCCAGCGTTGGGCCTATAATCAGGCCTTCGTCTCGGTCGATGCCATCACCCCCGGCGTGATCATGCTGCTGCTGGTGCTGATCCCCTCGGCGATGACGGCGGTCGGCGTGGCGCGCGAGCGCGAGATCGGCTCGATCGCCAATTTCGAGGCCTCGCCCGCCTCGATCGTCGAGTTCCTGGTCGGCAAGCAGCTGCCCTATGTGGCGGTCGGCATGGTGAGCTACGCGACCCTCGCCGCCACCGCCTGCCTCGCCTTCGGCGTGCCCTTCCACGGATCGTGGTTCGCGCTCACCCTCGGCGCGCTCCTCTACGTCTTCGCCGCCACCGCCTTCGGTCTCCTGGTCTCGACGCTGGTGCGCACCCAGGTCGCCGCGATCATGGCGGCGGCGATTCTCTCGGTGATCCCGACCATCAACTTCTCCGGCTTCATCAATCCGATGTCCTCGATCGACGGCGTCGCGCGCTGGATGGGGCTCCTGTTCCCGGCCTCGTGGTTCCAGACCATCGCCATCGGCAGCTTCGCCAAGGGCGTCGGCGTGCTCGATCTCCTCCATTGCGATCTCGCGCTCGCCGGCTTCGGCATCGTCTTCATCGCCGCCGCCGCCCTCGTCTTGAAGAAACAGGAGGCCTGAGGGTCATGCGCCGCTTCCTGCTCAACCTGTTTCGTCTCGGCGTGAAGGAACTGTGGAGCCTGCGTCACGACCCGATGATGCTGTTCCTGATCGTCTATGCCTTTTCCGCCGCGGTGATCTTCGTCTCCGCCGGGGTCAAGCTCGAGGTGTCGAACGCGGCGGTCGCGGTGGTCGACGAGGATCGCTCCCAGCTCTCCGCCCGGATGATCGACGCGCTGGCGCCGCCCTTCTTCAAGACCCCGGTGATCGTCGCCGCCGGCGAGGTCGACCGGGCGATGGACGTCGGCCGCTTCGGCTTCGTCCTCCACTTCCCGCCCGATTTCGAGGCCGACGTCCTGCGCGGCCGCGCCCCCGGCCTCGGCCTCACCATCGACGCGACGGTCATGGTCCAGGCCGGCAACGGCGCCGCCTATGTCCAGTCGATCCTGCTGCAGGAGGCGGCGACCTGGCTGCACCAGAAGGGCATCGAGGCGCAGCTGCCGATCGTCGTCACGCCGCGCATCTGGTTCAATCCCAACATCGAGGGGCGCTGGTTCTCCTCGATCATGCAGTTGATCAACTCGATCGTCATCCTGTCGATCCTGCTGGTCGGCGCCGCCGTCATCCGCGAGCGCGAGCACGGCACCATCGAGCATCTCCTGGTGATGCCGGTCTCCGCCTTCGAGATCGCGTTGGCCAAGATCCTTGCCAACGGCGCCGTGCTGCTCCTGGCGGTGGTGCTGTCGATGGAACTGGTGGTGCGCGGTTGGCTCGGCGTGCCGATCGCCGGCTCGCGCGCGCTCTTCCTGCTCGGCACGACCATCTTCCTCTTCTCGACCACGGCTCTCGGCATCCTCATCGCCACGCTGGCGCGCTCGATGCCGCAATTCGCGCTGATGTCGATCCCGGTCTTCACCACCATGTTGCTGCTCTCCGGCAACATGACCCCGCTCGAGAGCATGCCGACGGTGCTGCAATGGGTGATGCACGCCTCGCCCTCGGTCTATTTCGTGCAGTTCGCCCAAGGCCTCCTCTATCGCGGCGCGACGATCGACATCGTCTGGAAGCCGCTGGTGGTGATGGCCGGCCTCGGCGCGATCTTCCTCACCTACGCCACCCATCGCTTCCACGTCATGTTGTCGCGCTCGGCCTGAGGTGGCGTCGAAACGGTATCAAAATACCGATAGAAGACCGGAAAACCGCGATTTCGCGTGAAAGTTAACCCGATTCAACCGGGGTTTTCCGGTCCTTTCAGGGGTTCCGTAAGGAATCGGTCGTAGGCTCTTCGAAATTCGCGTGCCGGTTCCGCGGGGCAGACCGCGTCGAGATCGGCTGAGGTGAGGGACGGATCGTCGCCGGTTCGTCCCCGGATCGAAGAGTGACGAGTCATGACCGCATCGAAACGATCTCTCGTCGGCCTGCTCGCGCACCGGGGTGGCAACATCGCGGTCACGTTCGCGCTCACCGTCGGCAGCATCATCCTGATCGGCGGCGGCGGCATCGATCTGATGGCGATGTCGAGCAATCGCAAATATCTCCAGGAGCGCGTCGACGCGACGGCCCTCATCGTCGCCAACGGCCTCACCGCCGATACGCTGAGCACGGCGCAGACCAAGTCCCAGCAGCGCCTGACCGCCATGGTCGACCCCGAATACGGGACCCTCTCCGGCATCGTCGCCAACGCCACCAGCGGCACGATGACGCTCACGGCCTCGCTGACCGCGAAGTCGAACTTCCTCGGCATGATCGGCATGCCCAATCTGGTCAGCACGGTGACCACCACCGTGACCTGGGGCGACACCTCGCTCGAGGTGGCGATGGTGCTCGACACCACCGGCTCGATGGGCGACGGCGGCAAGATCGAGGCCCTGCGCAGCGGCGCCTCGTCGATGGTGACGACGCTCGCCGCCAAGGCGACCACCCTCAACACGATCAAGTTCGCGCTGGTGCCCTTCTCCAACTTCGTGAACGTCGGCTCGGGCTACAAGACCGCCTCGTGGATCGACACGCTCGGCCTCTCGCCCTACCACTCGTCCTATTTCTCGGCGCCGCTCAACCGCTTCACGCTCTATACCGCGCTCGGCAAGTCCTGGCCCGGCTGCGTCGAGACGCGGCCCTCGCCCTACGACATCGACGACACCGCGCCCTCCGCCTCGATCCCCGCGACCCTCTTCGTCCCGTCGTTCCATCCCGACGAACCCGATGCCTCGTGGTATACGTCCTTCTCCAACAGCTATCTGAACGACAACACCTGGAGCAGCTCGCAGCTCACCAAGATGATGAATGCGACGAAATACTCCACCTTGTCGGGTAAGGATTTCTCGAATTCGTATTTCTACAGCAACTACACCGCGCCGAAGGGTCCGGGATATCTCTGCGACGTCAAGCCGATCCAGCGCCTGACGACCGACTACACGTCGGTGAAGACCCAGATCAACGCCCTGACGGTGGCCGGCTCGACCAACATTCCCGAAGGCCTCGCCTGGGGCTGGCGCATGCTCTCGCCCAAGGCGCCCTTCGCCGACGGCAAGGACTACGGCTCGACCACCCTCAAGATCATCGTGATGTTGACCGACGGCACCAATGCCATCAACACCTTCTCGACCGATCTCGGCGGCGCCTATTCGAGCTGGGGCTATCCCTTCTCCGCCCGTCTCGGCAACAATCCCGGCACCAACCTGCGCAACGGCCTCGACACCAAGACGCTGGCCGCCTGTACCGCGATCAAGGCCAAGGGCATCAAGATCTACACCATCGGCCTGATGATCGACGACGCCGCGGGACAGCAGATGCTGTCCGACTGTTCGTCCGGCCCCGACTACTATTACAACACCCCGAGCGCCAGCCAGCTGACGAGCGTGTTCGACTCGATCGCCCAGAAGATCACCAAGTTGCGCATCGCCAAGTGATGTTGCGTCACGTGGCGCGACGCGGAGTGACGTGACGCCCGGGCCCGCTCGACGCGGACTGCTCGGGCGATCACAGCGGTAGCGCCTGGGTCGCCTTGATCTCCTCCATCACCGCATAGGTGCGCGTCTCGCGCACCCCCGGCAGCGGCAGGATCACCTCGGCGAGGAAGCGCCGATAGGCGGTCATGTCGCGCACCCGCGCCTTGATCAGATAATCGAACCCGCCCGCCACCAGATGGCACTCGAGCACCTCGCCCGCGCGCTTCACCTGACGGGCGAAGGCCTCGAACACGTCGGGCGAGGTGCGGTCGAGCAGCACCTCGACGAAGACGAGGAGCCCGCGCCCGAGCCGCACCGGATCGAGCTCGGCGCGAAACCCGAGGATCGTGCCGTCGCGGATCAGCCGGCGCATGCGCTCCGCCGTCGCGGTGGCGGAGAGGCCGATCCGCTCGGCGAGATCGCTCACGGTGATGCGTCCGTCGTCCTGGAGGACGGCGAGGATCTTGCGGTCGAGACGATCCAGTTCGTCGATTTCTTCGCTCATGTGGCCTCTCATAGAGGAATCCACGGCGATCGGCCAGATCTTCGACCGATCGAGCGGCATGATGCGCGATATTATGAGGAATGAGCGGTCACCGCTCCGCGCGGGCCACCGGACGCGCGTCGCCTCGGAGATCCCCATGCTCGCCTCGCCCTCCGTCTCGCCGTTTCGCGCGCCCTTTGCCCCCGACGACGCCGCTCTCGTCGCCGATCTCCTCGCCGCGACAGCGCTCGGGCCCGATGCCCGCGCCCGCGTCGATGCCGACGCCACCCGGTTGATCGAGGCGATCCGCACCGAGACCGGCGGCTTCGGCGTCGAGGAGTTCCTGCGCGAATATGCGCTGACCACCCGCGAGGGATTGGCGCTGATGGTGCTCGCCGAGGCGCTGCTCCGGGTGCCCGACGCCGCCACCGCCGACCGCCTGATCGAGGACAAGCTGGCGGAGGCCGAATTCGAGAACCACGAGCGCGTCTCCGACGCCTGGCTGGTCTCGGCCTCGGCCTGGGCGATGGGGCTGACGGCGCGCGTCTTCCGCCCCGGCGAGACCCCGACCAACATCCTGTCCGGCATGGTCAAGCGCCTCGGCCGCCCGACCATCCGCACCGCCGCCCGTCAGGCGATGCGGGTGATGGGCCATCAATTCGTGCTCGGCGAGACGATCGAGAGCGCGCTCGCCCGCGCCGGTTCGCTCGAGGCCAAGGGCTGGCGCCATTCCTACGACATGCTCGGCGAGGGCGCCCGCACGGCGGCCGATGCCGAGGCCTATTTCGCCTCCTACGCCACCGCGATCGAGAAGATCGGCGCCTCGGCCGGCGGAAGGCCGCTCCCGGCGCGTCCCGGCATCTCGGTCAAGCTCTCGGCGCTCCACCCGCGCTACGAGGCGGTCAACGCCGCCGCCGTGATGCGCGAGCTGGTGCCGCGTCTCCTCGATCTCGCCCGCGCGGCGAAAGCCCACGACCTCGCCTTCACCGTCGACGCCGAGGAGGCGGATCGGCTCGAACTGTCGCTCGACGTCTTCGCCGCCACGCTGGCCGACCCGTCGCTGAAGGGCTGGGACGGCTTCGGTCTGGCGATCCAGGCCTATCAGAAGCGCGCCGTCGCCGTGGTCGACTGGGTCGCCGATCTCGCGGCGAACCTCGACCGGCGCCTGATGGTCCGCCTCGTCAAGGGCGCCTATTGGGATACGGAGATCAAGCGCGCCCAGGAGCGTGGTCTCGACGATTTCCCGCTCTTCACCCGCAAGGCGGCGACGGATCTCTCCTATCTCGCCTGCGCCCGCCGCCTCCTCGCCGCGCGGCCGCGCCTCTATCCCCAATTCGCCGGCCACAATGCCGTGACCATCGCCGAAATCCGCGAGATAGCCGGGCAGAAAGGCGCGGGCGATCCCGGTTTCGAGTTCCAGAAGCTGCACGGCATGGGCGACGCGCTCCACCGCACCGTGGTCGAAAAAGACGGCTGGCCCTGCCGGATCTACGCCCCCGTCGGCGGCCATCGCGACCTCCTCGCCTATCTGGTCCGCCGCCTGCTCGAGAACGGCGCCAATTCCTCCTTCGTCGCCAAGGTCGGCGACGCCGACGTGGCGGTGGCCGACCTCCTCGTGACCCCCGAGACGGAACTCTCCGGCGGCACCAAGCCGCGCCATGCCCGCATCCCCCGCCCGCGCGATCTCTTCGGCGATCGGCTCAATTCGCGCGGCCTCGAATTCGGCGTCGCCGCCGAGCGCGATCGCCTCGTCGCGGCGCTGGCCGCCGAGGCCGGCACCACCTACGAGGCCGCTCCGGTGATCGACGGCAAGGGCCGCCCGCGCGCCTTCCGCGAGGTGGTCTCCCCGACCGACGGCCGCACCGTGGTCGGCCGCGTCTCGGAAGCGGATCCGGCCCTGGCGGTCGAGGCGGTCACCCGCGCCGTCGCCGCCTTCCCGGGCTGGGACGCGACCCCGGTCGCGACCCGGGCCGGCGCCCTCGATCGCCTCGCCGACGCCCTCGAGGACAATCGCGAGCGCCTGATCGCCCTGCTCGCGGCGGAGGCGGGCAAGACGTTGCCCGACGGTCTCGCCGAAGTGCGCGAGGCGGCCGACTTCTGCCGCTACTACGCCGGCGAGGCCCGTCGCCTGTTCGGCGCCGATCGCCTCCTTCCCGGCCCGACCGGCGAGGAGAACCGGCTCGTCCATCGCGGTCGCGGCGCCTTCGTCTGCATCAGCCCGTGGAACTTCCCGCTGGCGATCTTCCTGGGCCAGGTGACGGCCGCGCTCGCCGCCGGCAACACGGTTCTCGCCAAACCGGCCGAACAGACCCCGCTGGTCGCGGCCTTCGCGGTGAAGCTCGCCCATGACGCCGGCATTCCCGCCGGCGCGCTCCAGTTCGTGCCCGGCGACGGGGCGGTCGGCGCGAGCCTCACCGCCGATCCGCGCATCGCCGGCGTCGCCTTCACCGGCTCGACCGAGGTCGCGCGCCTGATCAACCGGGCGCTCGCCGCCAAGGATGGCCCGATCGTGCCGCTGATCGCCGAGACCGGCGGCATCAACGCGATGATCGTCGACGCCACCGCCCTGCCTGAACAGGTCGCCGACGACGTCGTCACCTCCGCCTTCCGCTCCGCCGGTCAGCGCTGCTCGGCCCTGCGGCTCCTGTTCCTGCAGGAGGACGTCGCGCCGCGCATGCTCGAGATGATCACCGGCGCGGCGAAGGAACTGCGGCTCGGCTTGCCCGTCGATCCGGCGACCGACGTCGGCCCGGTCATCGACGCCGAGGCGCGCGATCGCCTCGCCGCCCATGTGGCGGCGGAACGCGCCGCCGGCCGCGTCGTCTGGGAGGGCGCGACGCCGGAGGGCGCGCTCGCCGGCGGCACCTGGGTCGCCCCGACCGTGATCGAACTTCCCGACGCCGCCGCGCTCGACCGCGAGCATTTCGGCCCGCTGCTGCACGTGGTGCGGTGGAAGGCCACGGATCTCGACGCGGTCCTCGCGGCGGTCGCCGCGACCGGCTACGGCCTGACGCTCGGCGTCCATTCCCGCATCGACGCGACCATCCGCACGGTCGAGAAGCGGCTCTCGGTCGGCAATCTCTACGTCAATCGCAACATGATCGGCGCGGTGGTGGGGGTGCAGCCCTTCGGCGGCTCGGGCCTCTCCGGCACCGGCCCCAAGGCCGGCGGTCCCGGCTATCTGCCGCGCTTCGCGCTCGAACAGGTGATCGCCACCAACACCGCCGCCGCCGGCGGCAACGCCGCGCTGCTCTCGCTCGGCGAGGTGTGAGGCGCGACGTCGAGAGAGGAGGAGAGGGGGCCGTCCCCTCTCGCGCCTCGAGCCGGGCGGAACCCGCGTCAGAACACGGTGCCGTCGGAGACGATGGTCAGCGGCGGCGAACCGTCCGGGCGGCGTTCGCGCGCGAGCCGCCGGCCGGCGAGCCAGGTGCCGCCTTCGAGCACGCAGGCGAGCGGGAAATTGAGGGCGTTGCGCCCCAGGCCCTGGCGGATGATCGCCGCGAGACGGTCGATCACGGCGATGGTGAGCGCCCGCCACTCCACCACCAGTTCCTCGTCGACGGTGTGCGGCCGCGTCGCCGCCTCGGGGTCGCGCAGCACCAGGATGCCGCCGTCGATCAGGAGACCGCCGTTGCGATATTCCGCGAGCCCGGTCAGACCGTCGAGATTGGTGATCTCGAGACCGGCCCAGGAGAGCGGCTCGATCAGCGAATAGGTCAGCCACTGCGACAGCTTGTGGATCGGCATCAGCTGATTGGTGGCGTCCTCGGTGACGAGCTTGTGGTGGATCCAGGTGTCGCCGAGCGGCACCCCGGCGAGCGACCAGCGCCCCGGCCAGATCGGTCCGAGCGCGTCGAGCAGGGTGGCGAGGATCGCCGGTGCCGGCACGCGCCCGTCGGGGAAGCGGCGCAGCAGATGGTCGAGGAGACCGCCCGGCCGCGCCCCGTCCTCGGTGCCGAAGACGTCGGAACGATGGGCGAGCTGCTGGCCGAGCCGGTTGAGGAGGCCGAGGCGCCCCTCGAGCCCGACCAGCGGATTGGACTGGGAGACCTGGAACCCGTCGGCGAGTTCCTCCGCCGTCAGCCCCGCCAGAGCGCGCGCGTCGGCCCGCAGCGGATCGAACGGCTCGGAGGAGAAGATGCCGGAGGCGAACATCGCCAGCGAGGCGACCGCGAGCCCCTCGGTGCGGGTGAAGGTCTCGCCGGTGACCGCCTCGGCATAGGCCCAGCGCGTCCCGGCGCCGGCATCGATCAGCACCGAGATCATCGCCAGATCGATCGAGGCGCGGCCGAATTCGAGCGCGTCGGTCCACTCCCGCGAGGCGGCCAGCCCACCCCAGCGATCGATGCCGCCGACCTCGAAGTTCCGCCAACGCGAATGCGGCGGCACCTCGAGGGTCGGATGCTCGGAGCGGATCAGCCGCTGGACCCAGTCGGCGACCGGATCGAGACGGGCGAGATCGACCCGGAAATGATCGAGCCGCTCCATCAGCGCGAGGTCGAACAGCCGGTTGGCGCGGTCGCGGACCGCCTCGGCCGAGAGCAGGCGACGCGCCGCGGCGACGTCTTCGGGCGTGGCGGAGGCGCTGTCGAGACTCATGAAACCCGTCTTCCCCGTGGGCGCCGTCCGGCGCGCTGTCCTTTTCGGCGAACGGCCGATTCGCTCGCCAGGGTGGCGTGAATTTCAGTAATGGTCGAGACCGCGCCCGACCGTGCGCTCGAGATCCTCGCCGCTCGGCGTCCCGTCGGGGGCGTAGTAGCCGGCCGCCTTCTTGGCCTCCATCTCGACCCGCGCATCGGCCGGAATGAGATCGTCGGGGATCGCGACCCGCTCGCCGATCTCGATGCCGGAGCCGGTGATCGCGTCGTATTTCATGTCCGACATCGACACGAAACGGTCGATGCGGGTGATCCCGAGCCAATGCAGTACGTCCGGCATCAGCTGCTGGAACCGCGCGTCCTGGACGCCGGCGACGCATTCGGTGCGCTCGAAATAGGTGGCGGCGCGGTCGCCGCCCTCCTGCCGCTTGCGGGCGTTGTAGACCAGGAATTTGGTCACCTCGCCGAGCGCGCGCCCTTCCTTGCGGTTGTAGACGATCAGGCCGGCGCCGCCGTTCTGCGCCTCGCGGGCGCATTCCTCGATGCCGTGGATCAGATAGGGCCGGCAGGTGCAGATGTCCGAACCGAAGACGTCGGAGCCGTTGCATTCGTCGTGGACGCGGCAGGTGAGGCGCACGCCCGGGTTCGAGAGCCCGGCCGGATCGCCGAAGACGTAGCAGGTCTGGCCGCCGATCGGGGGAAGGAACACCTCGAGGTCGGGCCGCGTGACGAGTTCGGGATAGATGCCGCCGGTCTGCTCGAACAGCACCCGGCGCAGGTTCTCCTCCGACGTGTCGAAACGGGCGGCGAGGCCGGGCAGCCACCACACCGGATCGATCGCGATCTTGGTGACGGCGATGTCGCCCTGGGCGCGGACGATCTCGCCGTCGACGCGGATCCGCCCCTTGCCGATCTCCGGCACCAACTCGGGCAGCGTCAGCCGCGCCTTGGTGACGGCGATGGTCGGGCGGATGTCCACCCCCTCGGCGATCTCGCTCGCGAAGATCCGCTGGACCTCGTGGCCGAAGGGATCGATCGAGACGATGCGGTTCGGGTCCGCCCATTGCGGATGGGGCCCGATCGCGATCGGCGGGGTGGTGTTGGTGAGGTCGGGCCGCTGCAACGGATCGAGCGCGCCGCCGGCCACCGCCAGCGCCCGGTAGAGCGCGTAGGACCCGCCGTGGGTGCCGATGGCGTTGCGATCGGCGGGACGCGTCACCGTGCCGATGATCGGGCCACGCTCGCGCGGATCCGCCGCGCCCCAGATGATCGGAAAGCGCGGCGCCGAGGAGGTGCCGGGGTGAGAGGTCAGGCGAATGTGTCCGGTCTTGTTGGGGACGCTCATGAGAACCTCCGCGATCGCCAGGGGATCGCATCCGGGAAAAGAGTCATGCTGACAGAAATTCGACGACGTGAAAATGACCGTGACGTGAAGTTTTCGCGGCACTGCACGCGGCCCGGTGGACGGAGCGGCGCGGGGCCTTGCGGGCGCCGTCGGACGGGCTAAGGTCGGGTGACGATGCGAGACGAGGAGACGGACATGGCGTTCGAAGGCGTGACGGTGGTCGACCATCCGCTCGTGGCCCACAAGCTGACCCTGATGCGGCGCCGCGAGACCTCGACCAAGAGTTTTCGGGCGCTTCTCAAGGAGATCTCGCTGCTTCTCGCCTATGAGGCGACGCGCGACCTGGAGCTGACCACCGCCGAGATCGAGACGCCGCTGACGACCATGCAGGCGCCGACCATCGCCGGCAAGAAGCTGGTGTTCGCGCCGATTCTCAGGGCCGGCATGGGCCTGCTCGAGGGCATGTTGGAACTGGTCCCCTCCGCGCGCGTCGCTCATGTCGGGCTCTATCGCGACCCCAAGACGCTGACGGCCGTCGAATATTACTTCAAGGCGCCGGAGGACATCGGCGAGCGGCTGGTGATCGTGCTCGACCCGATGCTCGCCACCGCCAATTCCGCCACCGCCGCCATCGAGCGGCTGAAGGAGGCGGGCGCCAAGAACCTGCGCTTCGTCTGCCTGCTGGCGGCGCCGGAGGGCATCGGCAAGCTCCGCGGCGACCATCCGGACGTGCCGATCTTCACCGCCGCGATCGACGAGCGCCTCAACGATCACGGCTACATCGTGCCGGGTCTCGGCGACGCCGGCGATCGGATGTACGGGACCAAGTGAACCGCGAGCGCGTGAGACGGACCCCGTCCGGGTCCCGTCGCGCCCCGCCGGGAGCCGCGCCGTGATCGTCGTCTTCGGCACTCTCAACGTCGATCTGGTGATCGTCGTGCCGCGCCTGCCGGCGCCCGGCGAGGGCGTGAAGGGGGGCGACCATCAGCTCTTTCCCGGCGGCAAGGGCGGCAATCAGGCGCTCGCCGCCGCGCTCGCCGGGGCCCGCGTCGCCCTGGTCGGGGCGGTCGGGGGCGACGGTTTCGCCGCGACCGCGCTGGCGGGCCTCGCCGAGGCCGGGATCGACCTCGCCGGCGTCGCGCGCTCCGACCGACCGACCGGCCTCCAGGCGATCGCCGTCGATCCGTCGGGCGAGAACCTGATGATCGGCTCGACGGCCGCGAACGGCGACGCCGCGCCTGCCGCGCTCGCCCCGTTCCTCGGCCCCGGCGTCACGCTCTTGACCCAGACCTCGATCGGGCTTCGCGCCGTCGAGACCGCGATCGCGCTCGCCCGCACCGCCGGGGCGCGGGTCGTGCTCAATGCCGCCCCGGCGATCCTGCCGGCGGAGGCGACGCTCGCGGCGGTCGACGTGTTGATCGTCAACGCCCACGAGGCGGCGAGCCTCGCCGAGGCGCTCGGCCTTCCCGGCGACGCCACGGCCTTCGCGGCGGCGGCGGCCCGGCGCTTCATGGCGACGGTGGTGGTGACGCTCGGGCCGCGCGGCCTCGTCGCCGCCACCCCCGAGGGCGATCGTCTCGACGGCGCGCCGCCGGCGATCGCGGCGGTCGACACCACCGGGGCCGGCGACGCGCTGATCGGCGCGATCGCCGCGGCGCTCGATCGCGGCGCCGCGCTCGAGACGGCGCTGGCCGAAGGGCTCGCCGCCGGATCTCTCGCCTGCCGTGCCACCGGCGCCCGCTCGAGCTTCGCCCCGGGCACGGCGATCCGCGATCTCGCCCGGACGATCGCGATCCGGCGGACGCCGGGAGGCCCGGCATGAGCGAGCGTCCGCCGCCCCCCCGGCGCCGTCGCGCGGCGCCCGCCGAGCCGGCGCCGAAGCGCCGCCGCCCGGCGCAACCGCGCAAGACGGCCGCCGTCGCCCCCTCGATCGAATCCGAGCCGGTCGGTTCAGCCCCTGTTAGGACAAGACCGCGCACAATGAACCCCTTCGCAGGGAAGGGTCGCATGCTGCGCAACGTGCTTCGATTGGCGCTGGTGATCTCGTTGGCGGTTCTGATGTCGCCGGCCTACATGCCGGCGCTGCTGCACGTCGTCGCCTTCGTCACCGAGCGGCCGGTCGCGGTCGACTATCGCGCCAACGGCTATTCGGTCCAGGAGGGCGAGGAGCCGATGGAGGCGATCCGCACCTCCGGCGGCCGTCGCGTCACGCTGCAGGCCGACGCGCGCGGTCACTATCAGGCCGAGGCCACGATCAACGGCAAGACGGTTCCGGTCCTCATCGATACCGGCGCCACCTCGGTGGCGTTGCGCGCCGAGGACGTGTTCCGCCTCGGTCTCCGCCCGCCGATGCCCTCCGACTTCACGGTCCCGATCTCCACCGCCAACGGCACCACCCGCGCCGCCCGCGTCACCCTCGACGAGATCCGCATCGGCGGCGTGCGCGTGCGCAAGGTCGAGGCGCTGGTGATGCCGGAGAAGATGCTCGCCACCAACCTGCTCGGCATGAGCTTCATCCGCCGCCTCTCCAACGTCGAGATGACCGGCGGCAAGCTGACCTTCGTGGAGTGATCCTGCCGTTGCGGCAGGGGTGGTTGCCTCGCGCCGCCGGGCGCCGCATTCTCGGCGCGATTCGGGACCGCGTCCCGCTCCCTTCGGGTCTTCGCCGGATGAACCAGACACTGCGCCGCGTTCTCGCCCCGCTTCTCCTCGCCGGCCTCGTCTCGGTCGGCGTCGCCGTGCCGGCGGCGCTCGCGCAACTGTCGCCGATCGGCGCGCCGCGCGAGGCCGAGGGCGCGAAGACGCGCGCCAAACCCTTTCGCCTCGGGATCGTCGCGGCGAGCCGCTCGGAGGCGGCGGTCGAGCGGGTCGATCCGTTCCGCCGGCGCCTCGCCCGGGTCCTCGACGGCGACGTCGCGGTGACGCCCTTCACCGACGAGACCGCCCTGATCGGCGCGCTCGTCGCCGGCCGCGTCGATTATGCGCCGCTGTCGGCGGTCGGCTATGCCACCGCCTCGCGCCTGTGCGGCTGCGTCGAACCGCTGGCGGCACCGCGCGCCGCCGATCGGGCGCCAGGCTGGTTCGCGATCGTTCTGGTCGCGGCCGGCGGCGGCGTCGCGAGCGTCGACGATCTCGCCGGGCGCCGGCTGGCGATCGCCTCGAACGCGGCGATCGGCACCGGGCGCCTGCCCTCGATGCTGCTCGAGCGCGCCGGCCTCGTCGGCGCCCGAAGCCCGCGACGGATCGAGACGGACGGCCCGGCGGAGGCGCTCCAGGCGCTGCTCGACGGGCGCGCCGACGCCGCCGTGGTGTGGTCGAGCCTCGACGGCGATCCGCAGACCGGCTGGAGCCGGGGCACTCTCGCCGATTTCGTCGCCGCCGGCCGGGTCGAGGCGGGGCGGGTGCGCATGGTGTGGTCGTCGCCGATCCTACCGCTCGGCCCGCACACGGTGCGCGCCACGCTCGACGAGCCGACCAAGCGGCGCCTGCGCGAGATGCTGATCGAACTCGATGCCGACCCGGACGTCTACGAGGCGATCGAACCGGCCGCCTCGGGCGGCTTCGTGCGCGTCGGCGCGCCGGCCTACCGGCCCTTCGTCGATCTCCTCACGCCCCCGGGCGAGGCCGAGACCCCGCCGGAGACGACGGGCAGCGCGCCGCCGAAGGGGTGAGACCCGACGGCGCGCGGATCGTCCAGCGATCGATCAGAGCGCGATCAGGCGCGAGGTGTGATGGGCGATGACGCCCTCCTCGTCGGTCGGGATGACGTGCACGGTCACGCCGGAGTGCGGCATCGAGATCACCGGCGCGTCGACCGCATTGGCCTCGTGGTCGATTTCGACGCCGAGGAACTCGAGCCCCTCGACCGCGCGGGCGCGCACCAGCGCCGAATGCTCGCCGATGCCGCCGGTGAAGACCACCGCGTCGAGGCCGCCGAGCACCGAGGTCATGGCGCAGATCTCGCGCTTCACCCGGAACACGAAGAAGTCGATCGCCCGCTTGGCGCCCTCGGTGCCCGACTGCTCGAGATCGCGCATGTCGCCGGAGAGGCCGGAGAGACCCTTGAGCCCGCTCTCCTTGTAGAGAATCTTGGTGATCTGCGCCGCGTCCCAACCCTTCTCCTGCATCATCCACAGGAGCACGCCCGGATCGATCGACCCGGAACGGGTGCTCATCGGCAGACCGTCGACGGTCGAGAAGCCCATGGTCGAGCCGACCGACCGGCCCGCCTTGACCGCGCACATCGAGGCGCCCGAACCGAGATGGGCGACGACCACACGGCCGCTCTGCGCCATCTCCGGCGCGCGGTCGACGAGCTTGCCCCACACCGCCTCGTAGGAGAGGCCGTGGAAGCCGTAGCGGCGCACGCCCTCCTCCCACAGCGAATAGGGCAGGCCGTAGGTGTCCGCGACCCAAGGGTGGCGGCGATGGAAGGCCGTGTCGAAACAGGCGACCTGCGGCACGCCGGGGAAGGCCTCGATCGCCGCGCGGATGCCGGTGATGTTGTGCGGTTGATGGAGCGGCGCCAGCGGGGTGAAGCGGACGAGATTGGCCATCACCTCCTCGTCGATCACCACCGGCGCCTCGTAGATCGGACCGCCGTGGACGACGCGGTGACCGACGCCGACGATGTCGAGATCGGACATGTTGGAATGGAGGAAGCCGATGATCTGCGCCAGAACCTCGGCATGGGCGGCGAGCGCGTCGGCCTGTTTCCAGCGCCATTCGATCATCGTGTGACCGGCTTCGTCGCGAATGATCAGATGCGGGTGGGTGCCGATGCCCTCGAGCTGGCCGACCGCCAGCCGGCGCCGCAGGGTGTCGGCGGTATAGAGGGCGAACTTGAGGCTCGACGAGCCCGCGTTGAGGGTGAGGACGGCTCTGGTCACGGGCAATCCCCCGTCATGGTGGGTGCGAGAAGGCTTTCGCCACATTCGAGATAATGGCCGTAGATCTGGGCCAGCGCCGCGGAGACGAGGCGGGCGCGCTCGTCGTCGGCGCGGCTCGTCACCATCACCGGCACCTTGGCGCCGATGACGAGGCCGGAGGTCTCGGCGGAGGCGAGGAACACCAGTTCCTTGGCCAGCATGTTGCCGGATTCGAGATTGGGCGCGATCAGCACGTCGGCATGACCGGCCACCAGCGAGATGATGCCCTTGCTCTCGGCCGCGCCGGCGTCGATGGCATTGTCCATGGCGAGCGGTCCGTCGACGACGCCGCCGCGGATCTGGCCGCGCTCGGCCATCTTGGAGAGAACCGCCGCGTCGATGGTCGAGGGGATCGCCGGATTGACCGTCTCGACCGCCGAGAGAATGCCGACCTTGGGCAGGGTGATGCCGATGGCGCGGGCGAGATCGATCGCGTTCTGGACGATGTGGACCTTGGTGTCGAGGTCGGGGGCGATGTTGATCGCCGCGTCGGAGATGAGGAGCGGCGTCGGCCGGCCCGGCAGGTCGAGCACGAAGACGTGCGAGAGGCGGCGCCCGGTGCGCAGGCCCCCGTCCTTCTTGACGACGTGATGGAGCAGCGTGTCGGTGTGGAGGTGGCCCTTCATCACCGAGCGCACGCGGCCCTCGTGGACCATGGCGACCGAGCGCGCCGCCGCCTGATCGTCGTCGGCGACCTCGACGATCGGCAGGGCGGAAATGTCGAGATGGAGCGCGGCGGCGCATTTCTCGATGCGGGCGCGGGTTCCCACCAGCACCGGGTCGATCAACCCGGCCTTCCAGGCCTCGATCGCCCCGCCGAGCGAGGATTCGTCGTCGGGCTGAACCACGGCGGTGGCGGTCGGGGCGCGGCTCTTGGCGGCGGCGAGCAGGCGATCGAAGGCGAGATGGCGCTCGACCATCACCTCGGGAATGTCGATGTGCGGCAGCGTGATCCGGGTGACCGGCGCGGCGACGACGCCGTTGCCCTCCGCGACCGCCTCGCCGTTCGACTTGGAGACCTTGAAGGCGAGCGCGGCGGTGCCGTCGGGATATTTCGCGGTGACGGTCACCGAGGCGGTCAATTCGTCGCCGGGCGAGACCGGGGCGAGGAAGGTGATGTTGGCGGAGCGCCACACCGAGCCGGGGCCGGGCATGCGATTGCCGACCGCCGCCGACAGGATCGCGGCGACGAGGAAGGCGGGAACCGCCTCGACCGCCGGCCGGCCGTCGGCGCGCAGCGCGCTCGGCGGCAGGGTCAGCGGATTGTGATGGCCGGAGAGACGCGAGAAGAGGAAGAGATCGTCGGGGCGCACGCGGCGCGTCGTCGCCGCGCCGGCCCCCGTCTGGATCTCGTCCCACAGTTTGTTTTCGATCATGTCGGCCACTCGCCTCCTCGAGGGATCGTCTGTCACGGAGGTGGGCGCGGGCGCTCCTCGCGCACCGCCGTCGACGCTCCGCCGCCTCGCGCGGGCCGTCCTGGAACCGCCGAAGCTATCGCGAAATAACACGTTCGTACGACGATTCCGTCCCGGCTGTTCCGTAGGTAGTGCCCGGTATGCTGCGTCGCAGCGAGAATTCCGCGGCACTCAGGCGGCGCAGTCCTTGCCGTCGTAGATGACGGTGGCGGAGGTGCGCGGGCGGAAATAGGAGACGTCCTTGAGCGTGATCGCCCCCGTCCCCCAGATGTCCTTCATGATCGTCGAGAAGGCCGAGGTATAGGAGTATTTCACCTGGGTGACGACGACCTGCTGTCCGTCGGTCACGAGGCCGGTGGGAATGGTCACCGGCGGCGACGAGCCGATCGTCCATCCGGTGTCGTTCTGGGCCTTGCTCCAACAGACCTTGTAGCCGCCCGACGTCGTGTACTTCACCGCCGAGATGATCATCTTGGCGCCGGTGCTGTCGTAGGGCGTCATCACCGAGACGGAGGCGGCGATGATGTCGTTCATCTGTTGGATGGTGAGGGAGCTCGACTGGGCCACGAGATCGCCGAGGGTGGCGCTGGTGTGGCCGACCTTGCGATAGATGCCGAGCGCCTGGGAGATCTCGTTGCCGCCGATGAACAGCGTCACCATCAGCGGCAGCAGCAGAGCGAACTCCACCGCCGCCACCGCGCGGCGGTCGCGCAGGATCGAGCCGGGACGGAACACGCGCGTGACGGTCGAGGTGGCACGTTCGGTCATGGATAGGGCGAGCTCCAAGGGAAGGGCTCGTTGCGGAACACCGCGACCCCCGTCATCAACAATTTCCCGTCCGCCGTGTTGGCGAGGTCGAGACCGAGATTCTTGAAGATCACCGGATAGGCGTAGAACACCCTGACCACCACGATGTCGGAGCCGTTGCCGGTGTGGTAGGAGCCGACCTTGGTCGGATCGAAGTTGCCGTCGGCGTCCTTGAAGGCACTGTAGGTGTTCAGGTTTCCGATCGACGCGAACTGCGTGTAGACGGTCGATTCGACATAGACCTTGTTGCAGTCGAAGAGAACGTAGAGCCGGTCGCAGACCTGCGCCTTGAACTGCGAGGCGTTCATGCTCTGCTGCTGGGCCTGTCCGGTGCGGATCAGGCGGGCGGCGTCGGCCGTGGCGCTGTCGAGCACCTGCGAGGCGAGAAAGACCACCGCCATTTCCATGATGGCCCCGATCAGGGCCAGGAACGGCGCGGCGATGATGGCGAATTCGACGGCGGTTGCGGCACGCGTGTCGCGCAGGAAGCGGCGCATCGTCGCCCGCCATCCCGCGCCTCGCGCTCGCTCGCTCCTTCGACGTCCCGGCATCTCCATCGCACGTCCTCGTGACGATCGGACGGCGCCTCCCGGATCACCGCCTGGAAGACCATCTATCGCGCGAATGTTTGAACAAACGGTTCAAATTCCGAGAATTTCGCCGCCGGCGCAGCCGTTCGGCGTCTCTCGTCCCGGTTCCGGCCGGCGGTCTCGCGCCGCCGGCGGACGGGTCTCACTGCGTCGGCCCGGTCGACTGCGCGACGAAGCCGCTGCGACCGGCCATCTGGCTCGACGCCTGGCTGAAGTACTCGGTCGCGTCGCCGGGCTCGAGGGCCACGTTGCAGTTCGGCGTGCAGGCATAGGTGTAGCGGCTGGCGCCGCGCTGCACCGTGACCATGCCGCGATCGGCCTTCTCGACGTTGATCAGCTCGTCGGCGATCAGTTCGCCCTTGGCGTCGAGGATGACCAGATTGGTGACGCCGGTGATCTTGCCGGTGATCACCAGCGTCTGGCGATCCTGGATGGTCGCGTCGGCGATCGCGGGATTGCCGATGACCACCGTGGCGGCGGGCGCGGAGATGCGCATCACCTTGGCGCGGTCGATCATCACCGCGATCGGATCCTTGGCGGCCACCCCGGACACGGATCCGGCGAGGACGGCGACGGTGGCGAGAGCGCGAAGAACGGTGAAGGGGCGCACGGGTCGAAAACCTCGTTCGGGAAAGCCGGCGACCCGTCGGCGGAACGCCCGACGAGAGCGATCACGCCGGCGGATCGAAAACCATCCTGACGTGGTTTGGTGAACGATCACTTAAGATCGCCGCCGACATCCCGCGTCGATCGGGCCGGCCACACGCGTGATTTGCACCCTTTGCTAACCCTGGTGGCGATTCCGGCGATGAACACTTCGCTAACCATTCGAATTTACTCCGAATTAGGTCGTGACCCGTAATGTCGCTCCAGACTTCGAGCGGCCGAGGTGTGTAGGCCGACGAAAGACGAAGTCGCTGAAACCGTGTGCATACGATGAGGAGCTCTCAGATGACCTTGTTCGCCCGCTTCCTGAAGGACGAGTCCGGCGCCACCGCGATCGAGTATGGCCTGATCGCCTCCCTGATCGCTCTCGCGATCATCGCCGGCGCGACCTCGCTCGGCACCACGCTGTCGAACACCTTCAACCATGTCGCCTCCAAGATGGTGACCTCCGGCTGATGCCGGCTGCGGACGGCCACGACGCGCCGTTCGAAGGGGATCAGAAACGAGGCGGGCCGAGCCCGCCTCGTTTCGTTTCGGGCAGGCTCGATCACCGGCCGGACCGCGACCGTTTACCCCGCCTCAACCCGTCACGCCCATTCTGAGACGAGACGCCAGGACGGACGAAGGACGCCATCGAGATGACGCAGACCCTTTCGGTGATCGTGATCGCGCTCTTTCCGATCCTGACCGCGCTCGGCGCGGCGACCGATTTCCTCACCATGACCATCCCCAACCGCATCACCCTCGGCCTCTTCGCCGCCGGGCTCGCGGCGCTGGCGCTCGCCGCCCCGGGATGGGAGGTGGTGGGCTGGCATCTCGCCTCGGCCGCCCTGATCTTCGTCGGCGGCTTCGCCCTCTTCGCCCTCGGCTGGATGGGCGGCGGCGACGTCAAGTTCGCCTCCGCCATCGCCCTGTGGCTCGGCTGGGGCCATCTCCTCGACTTCGCCCTCGGCTTCTCCATCTACGGCGGCATTCTGACCGTGGTGGTGTTGATCACCGATCGCGCCCTGGCGCCTCTGCCGGCGCTCCGGGTCGGCTTCCTCGCGCGCTTCCCCGAGCATCGGCACGTGCCCTACGGCATCGCGCTCACCGCGGCCGGGCTCCATCTCTTCCCGTCGACGGCGTGGTTCGCCGTTCTGATGGGTTGAGAGGCACCGCTCGCACCGGGTCGAACGGCTTCATCTTCCGTTCACCGCGAAAAGTGACCGACCATTAACCATACCTGAACCAATTGGACCCGAAAGTCTGGGGAGATGGGCGCCGAGGGTGACCATCCCAAGAATCGGGTTCGATCATGAAGGCTTCACGTCTCCTCGTTCTGGCGGTCGCGCTCGTCGCCGGCATCATCGCCGCGATGCTCGCCGTCAAGATGTCCAACCGGCCGCCGGCACCGGCGCCGGTGGTGGCCGCCGCGCCGGTCGCGCCGCCGGCCCCCGAGACCGTCGACGTCCTGGTCGCCGGAGGCGACATCTCCACCGGCAAGCGGATCGCCGCCGGAGACTTCGTCTGGCAGCCCTTCCCCAAGGCCGGCATCGTCGAGGCCTACATCACCCGCGCCGCCCATCCCAAGGCCGCCGAGGACTACGCCGACTGGGTCGCGCGCAGCGCCTTCTTCAAGGGCGAGCCGGTCAACGAGCAGCGCCTGCTCAAGGCCGAACGCGGCTTCATGTCGGTGATCCTGACGCCGGGCATGCGGGCGACCGCGGTCGAGGTGAAGGCGGTGTCGTCGGCCGGCGGCTTCATCCTGCCCAACGACCACGTCGACATCATCCTGACCCGCGCCGCGCCCAAGGGCATGAACGCCGACCCCTACGTCAGCGAGACCATCCTCACCAACATCCGCATCCTCGCCGTCGACCAGCAGGTCGCCGACACCAAGGATTCCGCGTCGATGCTGGCCAAGGACACGGTGACGCTGGAGCTGACGCCGCGCCAGGCCGAGATCGTCGCCCAGTCGCAGCAGCTCGGCGTGATCTCGCTGGCGTTGCGGGCGCTGCGCGATCGCGAGACGCCGGTCGCCGAGGAAGAGAGCACGGACGTCGGTGGTTCGGTGAAGGTGGTTCGCTACGGGGTGAGCTCCACGGTTTCGATCCGGCGCTGAAGCGTTCGATCGGTGTTTCGAGGGTGATCGCATGTTCGCCAGACTGGTTCCTTCCCGCCGCTTCTCCGCCGCCCTGGCGTTCACGGCGGCCGTCGTCGCGATCGCCGCGGCCCCGACGCAGGCCCCGGCCCAATCCGCTCGCTACGATCGGATGACGGCATCGGACTCCCGCGGCGAACGCGTGGTCCACCTCGCCCTGTCGAAGTCGAAGATCCTCGATTTCGAGGACGACATTCGCGACGTGTTGGTGTCCGACCCCAGGGTCGCCGACGCGGTCGTCCGCTCGTCGAAGCGCCTCTATCTGATCGGCAACAAATTCGGCACCACCAACGTGGTGGTGTTCGGCGCCTCGGGCCGGCCGATCGCCAATCTGCAGATCCAGGTCGAGGTCGACACCTCCTCGCTCGAGGGGCTCCTGAAGCGCGTCCTGCCGCGCAGCACGATCCGCGTCGAGGCGGTCGCCGGCACGGTGATCCTGTCGGGCATGGTCGCCAACGCCAGCGAGGCCGTCCAGGCCTACGAGGTCGCCTCGCGCTTCATCGGCAGCGAGGGCTCGTCCTCCTCGTCTTCGTCTTCCTCCTCGTCCGGTTCGGCCCCGGCCACGACCGGCTCGACCGGCACCGCCTCCGTCGCCAGCCTCGGGTCGGGCCCGCAGGTGGTCAACGCCCTGACCATCGCCGGCAAGGACCAGGTGATGCTCAAGGTGACGATCGCCGAGATGCAGCGCGACGTCATCAAGAAGCTCGGCATCGACGTGACCGCCGGCGGCGGGCAGGGCAATTGGTTCGGCGCCTTCAGCTCCTCCAATCCCTTCCCGATCACCTCCGCGGTCGATCCCGCTTCCACCGTCTCCGGCGGCGGCACCTTCGGGCCGTGGTCGGTCTCCGCCAAGCTCCAGGCGCTCGAGCAGAACAGCCTGATGAAGACGCTCGCCGAGCCGAACCTGTCGGCGTTGTCGGGCGAACAGGCGCAGTTCCTGGTCGGCGGCGAATATCCGATCCCGGTCAGCCAGTCGTCGGGCTCGAGCGGCAGCACCATCGGCATCGAGTTCAAGACCTACGGCATCGCGCTCAACTTCCAGCCGATCGTGCTCGCCGAGGACCGCATCAACCTCACGGTCAAGACCGAGGTGTCCGAACTCACCTCCGACGGCGCCGTGACGATCGGCTCGCTGACCATCCCGGCGCTGCGCGTCCGCCGCGCCGCGACCACGCTCGAGATCCCCTCGGGCGGCGCGATGGTGCTCGGCGGCCTGATCAAGGACGACGTCAAGCAGGCGCTGGCCGGCACGCCGGGGCTGATGAGCGTGCCGATCCTCGGCACCCTCTTCCGCTCCCGCGACTTCCAGCATTCGCAGAGCGAGCTGGTGATCTTCATTCAGCCCGTCGTGGTGCATCCGGTCGCCTCCGCCAAGTTGCAGCGGCCCGACCAGAACTTCCGTCCGAGCGGCGACGCGGCGGCGATGTTCATGGGACGCCTGAACCGGGTCTATCGCGCCAACGGCCAGTCCCCGAACGGCACCTATGCCGGTCGGTTCGGCTACATCTTCGATTGAGGGTCCGGACACCATGAGCCCGATCGTTCGACTTCTTCCCTCTCCCCGCCTCGCCGCGATCCTGCTGGGATCTCTCGCCCTCGGCGCGACGCTCGGCGCCTGCGCGCCGCGCGAGCCGCAGTTCACCGGCTCGATCGACACCGACGGCTATCGCACCCGCCATCCGATCGTGGTGGAGGAGGGCAACGAGACCCTCGACGTCCCCGTCGGCGTCCAGGGCGCGCATCTCTCCGCCAAGCTCGCCGCGACGGTCGAGGCCTTCGGGCGCGAATCCCGCCGCCAGGGCGCCAGCGGCGTCACCATGATGGTGCCGAGCGGGTCGGCCAACGAGGTCGCCGCCCATCGCCAGTCGCGCGAGATCGCGGCGGCGCTGACGCGCGGCGGCGTGCCGGCTCATGCGATCGAACGGCGCGTCTACGAGGCGGTCGGCCCCGAGGACGTGGCGCCGATCCGCATCGCCTATCCGCGCATCGTCGCGCGGGTGCCGCACGAATGCGGCGAGTGGCCCCGTCAGGCGACGTCCGACTTCGTCAACCGCGACTATTGGAACTTCGGCTGCGCCACCCAGGCCAACATCGCCGCGATGGTCGAGAACCCGGCCGATCTGGTCGCCCCGGCGCCGCTCGGCCCGACCGACGCGACCCGCCGCGCGGTGGTGCTGCAGGCCTATCGCAAGGGTGAGAAGACCAAGTCGAACTTCTCGCTGCCGGCGCCGAGCGCCAGCCAGGTGAGTGGAGGAAGCAGCGAATGACGCTCGCCAGAGACGAAAACGCCGCCGGCGATCCGAACGATCTCCGCCCCGTTCCCCGCATCGCCATCCAGGCCTTCTGCGAGACGAGCGACGTCGCCGAACTGCTCGAGGCGGCCGGCGCCGATCGGCGCATGTCGCGCGCTCACCTCAAGGTGCAGATGGGCGGGCTCCCCGCCGCCGTGGAGTTCTACGGCTCGGCGCCGACCCCCAATCTGGTGGTGGTCGAATCCAAGGGCAAGGCGGAGGAGATCCTCGGCCACCTCGACGGTCTCGCCGACGTCTGCGATCCCGGCACCAAGGTGATGGTGATCGGCCACGTCAACGACGTCGTGCTCTATCGCGAGCTGATCCGCCGCGGCGTCAGCGAATATGTCGTGATGCCGCTCACCATGTTCGACGTGGTGCGGGCGATCGGCGAGCTCTATCACGGCCCGGCGGCGGCGCCGCTCGGCCGCACCGTCGCCTTCATCGGCGCCAAGGGCGGCTGCGGCTCGTCGACGGTGGCCCACAACGTCGCCTGGTCGATCGGCAAGACCTTCGGCACCGACGTGATGATCACCGATCTCGATCTCGCCTGGGGCACCGCCGCGCTCGACTTCAATCAGGAACCGCCGCAGGGCGTGGTCGAGGCGCTGAACTCGCCGGAACGTCTCGACGAGACCTTCCTCGACCGTCTGCTGACCAAATGCTCCGATCAGCTGTCGATCCTGGCGGCGCCGGCGATGCTCGATCGCGCCTACGATCACGAGGAGCAGGACTTCGACACGATCATCGAGGTCGCCCGCTCCACCGTGCCGATCGTGGTGCTCGATCTGCCGCATCAGTGGACTTCGTGGACGCGGCGCCAACTGCGCGAGGCCGACGACGTCGTCATCGTCGCCGCGCCCGATCTCGCCAATCTCCGCAACGCCAAGAATCTGGTCGACACCTTGAAGACCGGCCGTCCCAACGACGCGCCGCCCCACCTCGTCTTCAACATGGTCGGCGTGCCGAAGCGGCCGGAGATCAAGCCCGAGGAATTCGCCAAGGCGCTGGAACTGCCGATCGCGGCGATCATCCCCTTCGACGCCGCCGTCTTCGGCAACGCGGCCAACAAGGGCCTGATGATCGGCGAGATGGACGCCAAACACGCCTCGGCGGAAGTCTTCCGCACGCTGGCCACGTTGACGACCGGGCGCCGCGAGGTTCGCAAGGGCCGCAAGTCGGCGCTCGATCTCGGGCCGCTCCTCGCCAAGCTCAGGATGCGCAAGGCATCGTGAAACGTCTCGAACCATAGGGTGAAGGCATGTTCGGTCGTCGTGGTTCGACTGGAACGACATCGGGAGCCGGCAAGGCGGACGCGACCGCGCGTCCCGCCGCCGCGTCCGCGCAGGCGCGCTCGGCCTCGCCGGCGAGTTCGCAGCCGAGCCGCGCCTCCCAGGCCGCCGATCCGAACGCGCCGCTCCCCCCCAGCCGCCCGCAGGAGCGCCAGCGGTCCGAGGACTATTACGACGTCAAGTCGTCGATCTTCTCCGCCCTGATCGACACGATCGATCTGTCGCAGCTCGCCCGCCTCGATCCGGAATCGGCGCGCGAGGAGATCTCCGACGTCATCAACGAGATCATCCATCTCAAGAATCTGGTGATGTCGATCGCCGAGCAGGAGGAACTGCTCGCCGACATCGTCAACGACGTGCTCGGTTACGGCCCGCTCGAGCCATTGCTCGCCCGTGACGACATCGCCGACATCATGGTCAACGGCGCCGAGAAGACCTACATCGAAGTCGCCGGCAAGGTGCAGCTGACCAACGTCCGCTTCCGCGACAATCAGCAGCTGATGAACGTCTGTCAGCGCATCGTCTCGCAGGTCGGCCGCCGCGTCGACGAATCGAGCCCGATCTGCGACGCGCGCCTGCCCGACGGCTCGCGCGTCAACGTGATCGCGCCGCCGCTCGCCATCGACGGTCCGGCGCTCACCATTCGTAAGTTCAAGAAGGACAAGCTGACCCTCGATCAGCTGGTGAACTTCGGCTCGATCACGCCGGAAGGCGCGCAGGTCCTCCAGATCATCGGCAAGAGCCGCTGCAACGTCATCGTCTCCGGCGGCACCGGCTCGGGCAAGACGACGCTGCTCAACTGCCTGACGCTCTACATCGAGCAGACCGAGCGCATCATCACCTGCGAGGACGCCGCCGAGCTCCAGCTGCAACAGCCGCACGTGGTGCGCCTGGAAACCCGCCCGCCCAACATCGAGGGCGAGGGCCAGATCACCATGCGCGACCTGATCAAGAACTGCCTGCGCATGCGTCCCGAGCGGATCATCGTCGGCGAGGTGCGCGGACCCGAGGCCTTCGATCTGTTGCAGGCGATGAACACCGGCCACGACGGCTCGATGGGCACGCTGCACGCCAACAGCCCGCGCGAAGCCCTGAGCCGCATGGAATCGATGATCACCATGGGCGGCTACGGCCTGCCCGCGCGCACCATTCGCGAGATGATCGTCTCCTCGGTCGACGTCATCGTCCAGGCGGCGCGTCTGCGCGACGGCTCGCGCCGCATCACCCACATCACCGAGGTGCTGGGCATGGAAGGCGACGTGGTCGTGACCCAGGACCTCTTCGTCTACGACATGATCGGCGAGGACGAACTCGGCCGCATCGTCGGACGTCACCGTTCGACCGGCATCGGCCGTCCCCGGATGTGGGAACGCGCGCGCTATTTCGGTGAGGAACGTCGATTGGCCGAGGCCCTGGATCGGGCCGAGGTCCGGGAAGGCTGACGCCGCTCGTCGGTGCGAGGAGACTGCTCGTGTTCGATCTGAACGTGGTGACGATCGCGATCATCGCTCTGGTGGCGCTCAGCGCCGGCGGCATCGCCTACACGCTGCTCTACGACAAGGTCTCCGACGGGGGCGTCGCCGCCAAGCGTCTGGAGCGGCTGCTCGAATCCTCGCCCACGACGAAGTCGGCGGAGACCGCCGCCGCCTCGCTCAACAAGACCAAGCGTTCGGTCCAGGCCGCCCTCAAGGAATTCGAGGAGCGTCAGAAGGCCAAGAACGACCGCAACGCCCGCCCGACCCTGGCGATGCGCCTGATCCAGGCCGGCCTCGGCTGGAGCCGGCGCACCTACTATCTCTTCTCCGCCGGCCTCGGCCTCGGCGTCGGCTTCCTCGGCCTGATCCTGTCGGGCCAGCCGGTGGTCGGTCTCGGCGCGGCGGTGGTCGGCGCCCTCGGCATGCCCTCCTGGTTCGTCAATCACCTGCGCAAGCGCCGTCAGAAGGCCTTCATCGCCGAACTGCCGACCGCGATCGATCTGATCGTGCGCGGCATTCGCTCCGGCCTGCCGCTCGGCGACTGCCTGCGCATGATCTCGACCGAGACCAAGGAGCCGGTCCGTTCCGAGTTCCGCACCATCATGGAAGCCCAGCAGATGGGCATGCCGGTCGGCGAGGCCTGCCTCAAGCTCTACGAGCGCATGCCGCTGCAGGAGGCCAACTTCTTCGGCATCGTCATCGCCATTCAGCAGAAGGCCGGCGGCAATCTCTCCGAGGCGCTCGGCAATCTCGCCAACGTGCTGCGTGAGCGGCGCAAGATGCGCGAGAAGATCCAGGCGATGTCGATGGAAGCCAAGGCCTCCGCCGCCATCATCGGCTCGCTGCCCTTCGTGGTGGGCGGCCTCGTCTATCTGACCAGCCCGAACTACATCAAGATTCTCTTCGTCACGACGTCCGGAAACCTGATCCTCGTCGGCGGTGGTCTCTACATGTTGCTCGGCATTCTGGTCATGCGCCAGATGATCAATTTCGACTTCTGAGGGGGAGACGATGGCATCGCTGATCGACACGCTCGTCGACCCTCAGGTCCTGCTCGCCGGCGCGGTGGCGGTCGGCGTCGGCCTGACCGTGATCTCCGTCGGCCTGCCGCTGCTCGAGCGCAACGAGATGGCCTCGCGCATGAAGGCGGTCGCCGGCGAGCGCGAGAAGATCCGCGCCCGCGAGCGCGCGCGTCTGGCCAACGACCGCGGCAAGTCGCTGCGCGCCGAGCCCAAGGCCTACATGAAGAACCTGGTGGAGAAGCTCCAGCTGCGCCAGGCTCTCTCCGACGAGAAGACCGCCGACAAGCTGCGTCAGGCCGGCTTCCGTGGTCAGGCCCCGCTCACCGTCTTCCTGTTCGCGCGTTTCGTGCTGCCCTTCGCCTGTTTCGCGCTGGCCCTGCTGTGGTTGTTCCTGCTCGCCAAGATCGACCAGCCCGCCAACATGAAGTTCATCTACGCGCTCGGCGCCGCCGCGCTCGGCCTCTATCTGCCCAATCTCTACATTTCGAACGCCATCACCAAGCGCCAGCAGTCGATCCGCCGCGCCTGGCCCGACGCGCTCGACCTGCTCCTGATCTGTATCGAATCCGGCATGTCGATCGAGCCGGCCTTCCGCCGCGTCTCCGAGGAGATCGGCTCGACCTCGCTGCCTCTCGCCGAGGAGATGTCGCTGACCGCCGCCGAGCTCTCCTATCTCCAGGAGCGGCGCAAGGCCTACGACAATCTCGCCGCCCGAACCGGGCTCGAGCCGGTGCGCGGCGTCACCACCGCGCTGATCCAGGCGGAGAAATACGGCACCCCGCTCGGACAGGCGCTGCGCGTCCTCTCCGCCGAGAGCCGCGGCACCCGCCTCCAGGAGGCCGAGAAGAAGGCCGCCGCCCTGCCGCCCAAGCTCACCGTGCCGATGATCCTGTTCTTCCTGCCGGTGCTCTTCGTGGTCATCATCGGGCCGGCGATGATCCAGCTCTTCGCCTGGCGCTGACCCGGCGTCGCGCCGCGCGACGCGGCCGATCCGTAATATATCAGAATTGACTGATATCTCCGAGGCGGGTACCACCGACCCTCGGATCCGAGGGCGCGGCGTTTCCTGCGCCCGACACACGCGAACCCATTCGGAGGCAGCACATGTACAAGAATTGGCCGAACATCGCCGCGGAGATGACGGTCCTCCTGAAGGAGGTCCGCACCGGCGCTCCCGACGCCATGAAGGGCTTCTCGCAGCTCGCCTCCGGCGCGCTCAAGGCGGGCGTGCTCGACACCAAGACCAAGGAACTGATCGCCATGGCGATCTCGGTGACGGTGCGCTGCGACCCGTGCATCGCCTTCCACGCCAAAGCGGCGCGGGCGGCGGGCGCGACCCGCGACGAGATCATCGAGACGATGGCGACCGCGATCTACATGGGCGCCGGCCCGGCCTACATGTACGCCGCCCAGGCGGTCGAGGCCTTCGACCAGTTCGACCCGGCCAAGCCCGCGGAATGAGATCGGCGCCCGGCGTCCGGCGCGCGATCGCGCCGGCGTCCGCTTCGAGCGTCACGTCATGAAAAAAGGGGCCGTCGGCCCCTTTTTTCGTGTCCCACGACGCAGAGGAGCGCCGGCTCAGCCGGTCCGGCCGGTCTTGGTGCTCTTCTCGAGCTGCTTCCAGGTGTTGGGCTGGCTCAGCATCGCCTTGAGATAGGCGACGTTGGCGTCGGCCTGCTCTTTCGGCAGAGCGCGGGTGGCGATCTCGCGGGCTTCCTCGAACCGGCCCTGGAGCCCGACCACGAGAGCGAGGTTCTGGCGCACGCGGCCGTCGGCGGTCGGCGCCTGAGCGGCGCGGCGCAGGATCCGTTCGGCCTGCGGCAATTCGTTGGTGAGGGTGAAGGAGAGACCGTAGTTGTTGAGGACGGTCGGCTCCTCGGGCGCCAGTTTGAGCGCCTGTTCGTAGAGCGCGCGCGCCTCCTGCGGCTGGCCCATCTGATCGAGGATGGCGCCTTCCGCCGAGGTCAGACGCCAATCCGGCGTGCGCGGCGAATTGGCGGAGCGGATCACGCGCAGCGCCGCGTCGAAATCGCCCTTCTCGGCCAGCGCCTTGCCATAGGCGGAGGCGATCACCGGGTCGTTCGGGCGCTGGACCATCGTCTTCTGCAGCACGTCGACCGCCTGGGCGGCACGGCCTTCCGCGCGCAGCGCGCGGGCGAAGGAGAGGGCGGTGGTGGGATCGTCCGGCGCGGCCTTGTAGCGGTCGGTCCACTCGGCGGCGGTACCGATCGGGCCGGTCTCCGGCGCCAGACGGATCGAGCCGGTCGTCTCGGGATCGCCCGAGCGCGGTTGGGCGCAGCCGGCGAGGGAGACGCCGAGGCCGATCGCCACCGCCATCGTCAGGGCAAATCTGGCGGGCGCGAGGGCTGGGGTCCGTTTCATGTTCCGATCTCCGGGCGCGCCGCCCCGAGATCCTCGACGATCCCGGGTGGGGCGACCGATCCAGTCATCTCACGTTAACCCTAACGGTCGGTTAAACCGGCCGGCCGCCGGTCGCGCGTCACCTCGCGAGGCGCCCGGCCGAGCCCCGACCGGGCGGCCGTCCGGCCCTGCGCCGTGATGCCTGGACAGGCCGGCCGGCGCGTGATGCAGTCGCGGTTCCCCGCCGAGGAGTGCTTCGCCTTGTCTCTTCCCCTGATCGCCTTCGACCCCTCCCTCGCCGTGCTGCCGATCCGCGTGGTGACGCCCGACGGTCTCGCCGCGCGCCTCGACGCGCTCGGCGCCGCCGCGTCCGCCTTCGCCCGCGCCGCCGGTTTCGAGGCCAAGGCCGGCCAATGTCTGGTGCTGCCCGATGCGAATGGGGCGATCGCCGGGGCCCTGTTCGGGCTCGGCCGTCGCGGCGAGGCGGCGCGCACGCCGTTCCTGCCCGGCAAGGCGGCGAGCCTGCTGCCGGCCGGCACCTGGGCCTTCGAGGGCCCGCTCGAGGACGAGGCCCTGGCGGCGCTCGCCTTCGCGCTCGAGAGCTATCGCTTCTCCCGCTACAAGACGGCGGCCGATCGCGGGGTCGCGCTGATGGTCGGCGAGAGCGTCGATCTCGCGGCGGTGACCCGCACCGCCGAGGCGGCGTTCCTGGCCCGCGACCTCGTCAATACGCCGGCGAACGATCTCGGTCCCGCCGAGCTCGCGGCGGCGATCCGCGCGGTGTTCGAGCCGGCCGGCGGGGCGGTCGCCGAGACCGTCGGCGAGGATCTCCTCGCCGCGAACTTCCCCCTGGTGCATGCAGTCGGGCAGGGGTCTGACCGCCCGCCGCGCCTGATCGACGCGACCTGGGGCGATGCCTGCAATCCCAAGGTGACGCTGGTCGGCAAGGGGGTGGTGTTCGATTCCGGCGGTCTCGACATCAAGCCCGACAGCGCCATGCTCCTGATGAAGAAGGACATGGGCGGCGCCGCCAACGCCCTCGCGCTCGCCTCGATGATCATCGGCGCCGGGTTGCCGTTGCGTCTGCGCCTGATCGTCCCGGCGGTGGAGAACGCGATCTCCGGCCGCGCCTTCCGCCCCGGCGACGTCTTCCCCTCGCGCAAGGGCCTCACCGTCGAGATCGGCAACACCGACGCCGAGGGGCGGCTGGTGCTCGCCGACGCGCTCGCGCTCGCCGACGAGGAGACGCCCGATCTCCTGATCGATCTGGCGACGCTGACCGGCGCGGCGCGGGTGGCGCTCGGCCCGGATCTCCCGCCCTTCTACACCCACGACGACGCGCTCGCGGCAGAGATCGCCGAGGCAGCGAAGGCGGCCTTCGATCCGCTGTGGCGGATGCCGTTGTGGCCGGTCTACCGGCCGATGATCGACAGCAAGATCGCCGACATCGCCAACGCCGGCTCCGGCGGTTTCGCCGGCTCGATCACGGCGGCGTTGTTCCTCGCGGACTTCGTCGAGCACACCTCGGCCTGGGTCCACCTCGACATCTACGCCTGGGCGCCAGCCGCCCGGCCCGGCCGTCCCGAAGGCGGCGAGGCGCAGGCAATCCGCGCGCTCTTCACGGTGATCGCGGCGCGCTGGCCGAAGGCGTGACCGGGAGGCGGGGAGGGCGCGCTCACGCCACGGCGAAGGCGCGCCCGTGCCGACCCGGCTCCAACCCGAGATGCGCCGCGAAAGTGGCGCCGACGTCGGCGAAGCCGACCCCGCCGAGATCGCGCCGGCCGACACCCGGCCCGAAGGCGAGGACGGGGACGTGCTCGCGGGTGTGATCGGTGCCGCGCCAGGTCGGATCGCAGCCGTGATCGGCGGTGGCGATCACCAGATCGCCCGGCCTGAGCCGCGCCTCGAGTTCCGGCAGCCGCCGGTCGAAGGCCTCGAGCCCGGCCGCGTAGCCGGGAACGTCGCGCCGGTGGCCCCATTCCATGTCGAAGTCGACGAAATTGGTCAGGATCAGCCCGCCGTCGGCGGTCGTGTCGAGCGCCTCGAGGGTGACGTCGAACAGCGCCATGTTGCCGGCCGCCTTCACCACCCGGGTCGGGCCGAGGCCGGCGAAGATGTCGGAGATCTTGCCGATCGCCACCACCTCGCGCCCCGCCGCCTTCGCCCGGTCGAGCAGCGTCGGCTCGGGCGGCGGCACCGCGAAGTCGCGGCGATGCGGCGTGCGCTTGAAGGTCGCCGCCGAGGCGCCGAGGAAGGGCCGCGCGATCACCCGGCCGATCCCGAGCGGATCGACCAGACGGCGGGCGATCCGGCAGGTCTCAAGCAGACGCTCGAGCCCGAAACTCTCCTCGTGCGCGGCGATCTGGAAGACCGAGTCGGCCGAGGTGTAGACGATCGGCTTGCCGGTCCGGACGTGTTCCTCGCCGAGCCGGGCGATGATCTCGGTGCCCGAGGCGTGTTCCTCGCCGAGGACGCCGGGAAGCCCCGCCTCGGCGATCAGCGCGTCGATCAGGTTCTTCGGGAAGCACGGTTTCGTCGCTGGGAAATAGCCCCAGTCGAAGGTGACCGGCACGCCCATCAGCTCCCAATGGCCGGACGGCGTGTCCTTGCCCTTGGAGGTCTCGATCGCATGGCCGAAGGCCCCCTCGATCGCCGCGCCCGGCGCCGGGTCGATGCCGCCGATCGAGCCGGCATGCGCCCGCGCCAGACCGAGCCGGGTGAGATTGGGCAGAACCAGCGGCCCGGCGCGCAGACCCTCGCGATCGCCGCGCCCCTCGGCGCAGGCGCGCGCGATGTGGCCGTAGGTGTCGGCGCCGACATCGCCGAAGCGTTCCGCGTCTCGCGCCGCGCCGATCCCGAAGGAATCGAGGACGAGCAGAATGGCACGCGCCATGATGATCCCTTCGCGACGAGCCCTCGGGCTCATTCCGTGATGCGTTCGGCCACCAGCGGCCGGTCGAGCGGGCGAGATGACCCGAGCCGATAGGCGGATTTGAGGCGGTCCGCCGCCCGCTCCGCCGCCGCCGCCGTCGCGGCGTGAACCCGACCGATCGGCGTCGCGCGGTCGATCGATGCGCCCACCTCGGCGAGCCGGTCGAAGCCGACGGCCGGATCGATCGTGTCGCCGACCCGCGCCCGGCCGCCGCCGAGTTCGATCACCGCCACGCCGACCGCGCGCGTGTCGATGCTTTCGACGATCCCCTCGCCCTCGGCGAAGACGTCGCGGACGACCGGCGCGGCCTGTAGACGGCTCGCCGCCGTCTCGACGAAGTCGCTCGGCCCCCCGAGCGCCGCGACCATCCGCCCGAACACCTCCGCCGCGCGCCCGTCGTCGAGCGTCGCGGTGAGACGGGCGCTCGCCTCCTCGAGCGTGCCGGAAAGCCCGGAGAGGGTCAGCATCTCCGCCCCCAGCGCCACCGTGATCGCCTCGGCGCGCGGATCGCGGCGCTTCCGCGTCAGGAAGTCGACTGCATGGGCGACCTCGAGCGCATTGCCGGCGGCGGGCGCCAGCGGTTGGTTCATGTCGGTGACGAGGGCCCGCGTCGGCAGGCCCGCGCCGTTCGCCACGGTGACGAGGCTCGCCGCCAGCGCCTCCGCCTCGGCGAGCGTCGCCATGAAGGCGCCGTTGCCCCATTTGACGTCGAGGACCAGACCCTCGAGCCCGGCGGCGAGCTTCTTGGAGAGGATCGACGCGGTGATGAGATCGAGGCTCTCGACCGTCCCGGTCACGTCGCGGATCGCGTAGAAGCGCTTGTCGGCGGGCGCCAGATCGGCGGTCTGGCCGATGATCGCGCAGCCGACCTCGCGCACGACGCGGGCGAAGAGGGCGTTGTCCGGCTGGGTGCGGTAGCCGGGGATCGAATCGAGCTTGTCGAGCGTGCCGCCGGTGTGGCCGAGCCCGCGCCCGGAGATCATCGGCACGAAGCCGCCGCAGGCCGCGACCATCGGCGCCAGCATCAGCGAGACGTCGTCGCCGACCCCGCCGGAGGAATGCTTGTCGAGCACCGGCCCGGGCAGGTCCCAGGCGAGAACCGTCCCGGAATCGCGCATCGCCTTCGTCAGCGCCACCCGTTCGTCGAGGTCGAGCCCGCGAAAGAACACCGCCATGGCGAAGGCGGCGATTTGGCCCTCGCTCACCGAGCCGTCGGTGAGACCGGCGACCAGCGCCGCGATCTCGGCGCCGGTGAGCGTGCCGCCGTCGCGTTTGCGGCGGATGAGTTCCTGCGGCAGCATGTGTCACTCCTCGTGAGCCGTCTCAATACCCGTCTTTGCCGGCGTGGTCGCCGCCCTCGATCGCCGCGATCAGCGCGTCGAGAAGGCCGGAGGCGCCGAAGCGGAAGGTCGCGGGGCTCGCCCAGTCCGGTCCCATGATCCGGTCGGCGACGGCGAGATGGGCGGCCGCGTCGGCGACGGTGCGGATCCCGCCCGCCGCCTTGACCCCCGCCGGCCGGCCACAGGCGCGAACCGCCTCGAGCAGCGCCTCGGTGGCGGGAAGCGTGGCGTTGACCGCGACCTTGCCGGTCGAGGTCTTCACGAAATCGGCCCCGGCCGCGAGCGCGAGATCGGCGGCGGCGCGCATCGTCGCGGGCTCCCCGAGTTCGCCGGTCTCGAGGATGACCTTCAGGGCCGCGCGCCCGGCGCAGACCCGTTTCACCCGGACGATCTGCGTCTCGGCGAAGCCGGAGCGACCGGCGAGAAAGGCCCGATAGGGCATCACCAGATCGATCTCGTCGGCGCCGTCGGCGATCGCCTGCTCGGTCTCGGCGAGAACCGCGCGCGTGTCCTCGCCGCCGGCCGGGAAATTGACGACGGTCGCGATCTTCACGCCGGTCCCGGCGAGCGCCGCCTTCGCGGTGGCGACGAAGCGCGGCCACAGGCACACCGCCGCGACCGCGCCGTGGGGCGTCACCGCGCGGGCGCAGAGGGCGCGCGCGCCGGCCTCGGTCGCGTCGTCGGCGAGGTCGGTCAGATCGACGAGCGGCAACGCGCGCCGCGCGGCGGCGGAAGCCTCGGATGGGGTCATGACGTCGCCTCCGTGATGCGGCCGAGGATCTCGACGAGAAGCGCGCCCATGCGCCCTCCGTTCTCTGCGGCTTCGTGTTTCGTCTCGGCATGCGACAGCGCGCGTCCGGTCATGCCGGCGCCGAGATTGGTGATGAGCGACAGGCCGAGCACCCGGAGCCCGGCGTGCCGCGCCAGGATCACCTCCGGCACGGTCGACATGCCGACCGCGTCGGCGCCGAGAACGCGGGCCATGCGGATCTCCGCCGGCGTCTCGAACGAGGGGCCGGTGAACCACATGTAGACGCCCTCGGCGAGATCGATCCCGACCGCCGCCGCCGCCTGCCGCGCGACGTCGCGAAGCGCGGGATCATAGGCGTCGACCATCGACACGAAGCGCTCGTCGCCCTCCACCCCGATCAGCGGATTGGGGCCGAGCGCGATGTGGTCGGTGATCAGCATCGCCGATCCCGGCCCGACGCTCTCGCGCAAGGACCCGGCCGCGTTGGTGAGGATCAGCGTCTCCACCCCGAGCGCGGCGAGCGTCGCGATCGGCACCGCCATCTCGCGTGGATTGCCGTGCTCATACATATGGGCGCGCCCCGACAGCACCGCGACCTCGCATCCCGCGATGCGCCCGAGCACCAGTTCCCCGGCATGTCCGGAGACGCCCGAGCGCGGAAACCCGGGCAGGTCGAGATAGGGGATCGCCTCGGCGCCCTCGACGGCGCGGGCGACGTCGCCGAGGCCCGAGCCCAGCACCACGCCGACCTTCGGCGCGGCGTCGGGCGCCCATTCACGGATCAGACGGGCGAGATGAAAAGCGTCCATGGCGATCCTCGCGCGGGTTCACAAGTGACCGGGGCCGAAGGAGAGCGGCAGCATCTCACCGAGCGGCAGGCTCGACACGGCGCCGGCGGCGTCGCGCAGATGGATCGAGGCGCTCTCGCCGGCGAATTCGCGGATCTTCTGGCGACAGCCGCCGCAGGGCGGACACAGGATCTCCTCGCCGTCGGCCGGGCCGCCGACGACCGCGACGGCGAGGATCCGCCGCCCGCCCGCCGCCACCATCGCCGAGATCGCGCCGGCCTCGGCGCAGGTCCCTTCCGGATAGGCGGCGTTCTCGACGTTGCAGCCGACGTGGACGCGGCCCTCCTCGTCGAGCACGGCGGCGCCGACGAAGAAGTTGGAATAGGGCGCGTGCGCCCGCACCCGCACGTCGGCGGCGGCCTCGAACAGCGCGGCGAGCGCTTCGCGTTCGTTGGTCATGGACGGTCTCCTCCGGCTCAACGATCCTTGGTGTAGGGGATACCCGAAGCCTTGGGCGGGATCGAGCGGCCGATGAAGCCGGCGAGCAGGATCACCGTCAGCGCATAGGGCAGCGCCTGGAACACCTGCACCGGCACCGTGCCGATCCCCGGCAGCGGCGTGCCCTGGAGGCGGATCGCCATCGCATCGAGGAGGCCGAAGAGGAGACAGGCGCCGAGCGCGTTGAACGGCTTCCACTTGGCGAAGACCAGCGCGGCGAGCGCGATGAAGCCCTTGCCGGCGGTCATGTCGCGCACGAACCCGGCCGATTGCGCCACCGCGAGATAGGTCCCGGCGCAGCCGCACAGCGCCCCGCAGACGATCACCGCCCGATAGCGCAGACCCGCCACCGAGACGCCGGCGGTGTCGACCGCGTGCGGATTGTCGCCGACCGCGCGCAGCCTGAGCCCGAACCGCGTCCGCCACAGGATCCACCACGTCGCCGGCACCGCGGCGAGCGAGAGATAGACGAGGAGATTGTGCCCCGCGATCACCTCCGACCAGATCCGCCCGAGCCCGTGGCCCTCGCCGAGCGCCCGGGCGATGCCGAGATCGAGGTCGAGGCCGAGGAACCGCTCGGAGGCCTCGAGCTGCGGCGTGCGCCCGCCCTGGCCGTACCAGACTTGGCCGAGCAGCACGGTGAGGCCGGCGGCGAGGAAGTTGATGGCGACGCCGGAGACGATCTGATTGCCGCGCTGGGTGATCGAGGCGAAGCCGTGGATCAGCGCGAAGCCGATCGAGACGAGGATGCCGGCGAGGAGCCCCGCCCAGGGCGAATGAAACTGCGCCGCCGCCGCTCCGGACGCGAAGGCCGCCGCCAGCATCTTGCCCTCGAGGCCGATGTCGACCACGCCCGAGCGCTCCGACCACAGGCCGGCGAGACAGGCGAAGAGCAGCGGCACCGCGAGCCGGAGGCCCGAGCCCAGCACCGGGGCGGCGAGATCGAGGAAGCCGGTCGGATCCATCACGCGCCTCCTCGCGCCGCGACCGCCCTCGGCCGGTCGAAGAGCTTCACCAGTCCGGGCCGGAACATGTGCTCGAGCGCGCCGGCGAAGAGGATCACCAGCGCCTGGATCACGACGATCATGTCGCGGCTGATCTTCGGTTTCTCGAAGGCGAGTTCGGCCCCGCCCTGATAGAGGATGCCGAAGAGGAGCGAGGCCAGCACCACGCCGAACGGGTGCGAGCGCCCCATCAGCGCCACGGCGATGCCGACGAAGCCGGCCCCGGCGACGAATTCGAGCAGCAGCCGGTGCTGCGTCCCCATCACCTCGTTGACCGCGAGCAGGCCCGACAGCGCGCCGGAGATCAGCATCGCCACGATCACGACGTGGCCGGGGTCGATGCCGGCATAGACGGCGGCGATCGGGTTCTTGCCGACGGTGCGGATCTGGAAGCCGAGCCGCGTCCGCCACACCAGGACCCACACGAAGATCGCCGCCAGGAGCGCCACGAACACCATCGGATTGAGCGGCGATTGGCCGAGATCGATGCCCCAGGGGGTGAGGAAGTCGCGCAGGAACGGCAGCCGCGTCGCCTCGGCGAAGGTGCGGCTCTCCGGGCTCATCGTGCCCGGCTCGCTCATCAGTTCCACCAGTACCCACACCATCAGCGTCGCCGCGAGATAGTTGAACATGATGGTGGTGATGACGATGTGGCTGCCGCGTCGCGCCTGCGCCCAGGCCGGCACGAAGGCCCAGGCGGCGCCGAAGGCCATCGAGGCGACCAGCGCGAAGGGAAAGACCAGCCACCACGGCGCCCCGTCGAAGGTGAGGCAGACCAGCGCCACGCCGAGCCCGCCCAGCGTCGCCTGTCCCTCCGCGCCGATGTTGAAGAGACCGGCATGGAAGGCGACCGCCACCGCGAGCCCGGTGAAGACGAAGTCGGTGGTGTAGTAGAGCGTGAAGCCGATCCCCTCCGAATAGCCGAGCGCCCCCCGGATCATGATCGCCACCGCCTCGAGCGGGTTCTCGCCGATCGCCAGCACGACGAGGCCGGAGATCAGGAAGGCGACCGAGAGATTGAGGATCGGAATCAGGCCGTAGTCGACCACCAGCGGCAGCTCGCGGCGAGACGTGGAGCTCATGCGCGCACTCCCTCGGGGGCGACGCCCGCCATCATCAGACCGATCTCGGTCTCGCCGACGTCGGGCCGGCACTCGCCGGTGATCCGGCCCTGGCACATCGCCAGAACCCGGTCCGACAGCGAGCGGATCTCGTCGAGTTCGGCCGAGACCAGGAGAATGGCGTGGCCCTGGTCGCGCAGCGCGATCAGGCGGCGATGGATCGCCTCGATCGCGCCGATGTCGACGCCGCGCGTCGGCTGGCCGACGAGCAGCACGCGCGGCGTCCGCGCCACTTCGCGCGCCACCACGATCTTCTGCTGATTGCCGCCGGAAAAGAGCGCCGCCCTGAGCGTCGGGTCGTCGGGGCGAATGTCGAAGTCGGCGAAGGCGGTCCGCGCCGCGCTCCGGATCGCCGCCCGGTCGAGCAACGGCCCGTGCGCCCAGGCGGGATCGTCGTCGTGGCCGAGCAGCATGTTCTCCTCGGCCGAGAAGTCGAGCACCAGACCCATGCGGTGACGGTCCTCGGGGATGTGGGCGAGACCGGCCTCGCGCACCTCGTCCGGCCCGAGCCCGACCACGTCGCGCCCGCATACGGTGATGCGTCCGCTGGTCGGCGCGCGGATGCCGGCGATCGCCTCGATCAGCTCCGACTGGCCGTTGCCGGCGACCCCGGCGATGCCGACGATCTCCCCGGCGCGCACCTCGAAGCCGACCCGGTCGAGAACGGTCACGCCGCGCTTGTCGCGGAGACCGACCGCCTCGACCGCGAGCAGGACCTCGCCCGGCACCGACGGGCCCTTCTCCACCTCGAGCAGGACCCGCCGCCCCACCATCGCCTCGGCGAGGCGCTCGACCGAGGTCTCGGCGGTCTCGAATTCGGCGACGATCTCGCCCGCCCGCATCACCGACACCCGATCGGTGATCGCCATGATCTCCTTGAGCTTGTGGGTGATGAGGAGGATCGTCTTGCCCTCCTCGGCGAGCCGCCGGAGGATGCGGAAGAGATGGGTCGCCTCGGCCGGGGTCAGCACCGCCGTCGGCTCGTCGAGGATCAGGATCTCGGCGCCGCGGAAGAGCGTCTTGAGGATCTCGACCCGCTGCTGCTCGCCGACCGACAGATCGGCGACGAGGGCGTCGGGGTCGACGGTGAGTTCGTAGTCGTCGGCGAGATGCTTCAGCACGGCGCGGGCGCGCGCCTCCGCCGGCGCCAGACGCGGCGAGCCCTCGGCGCCGAGCAGGACGTTCTCGAGCACGCTCATCGTCTCCACCAGCATGAACTGCTGATGGACCATGCCGATGCCCTGACGGATCGCGTCGGCCGAGGAGCGGATCGTCGTCTTGCGGCCGTGGAGGCGGATCTCGCCGCGATCGGCGGCATAGAAGCCGTAGAGGATCGACATCAGCGTCGACTTGCCGGCGCCGTTCTCGCCGACGAGCCCGTGGATGGTCCCCGCCTCGATCGCGAGATCGATGTCGCGATTGGCGTGGACGGCGCCGAAGCGCTTGTCGATCCCGATGAATTCGATGGCCGGCGGAAGGGCGGAAACGCTCATGCGCGATCGGCTCTCGGTCTGGCGAGGGGAGGGCGCGGGGCGCGCCCTCCCGAGGTCTGGGAGGGGAGGGCACCACCGTGCCCTCCGCGACGGATCAATAGGGACAGGTCTTGTCGGCCATGTAGTCGTGGACCACGACCGCGCCCGACAGAATGTCCTTCTCCGCCTTCTCGACCGCCGCCTTCATCGCCGGGGTGATCAGCGCCTTGTTGTAGTCGTCGAGCGCCCAGCCGACGCCGTTCTCCTTGAGGCCGAGCACGGTGACGCCGGAGGTCCACTTGTCGGCCTTGGCGTCGCGGAAGGCGTCGTAGACGGCGACGTCGACGCGCTTGGTCATCGAGGTCAGAACCTTGCCGGGATGGAGGTGGTTCTGGTTGGAATCGACGCCGATGCCGAGCTTGCCGGCGTCGGCGGCGGCCTGGAGGACACCGAGGCCGGTGCCGCCGGCGGCGTGATAGATCACGTCGGCGCCGCGATCGATCTGCGACTTGGTCAGCTCGCCGCCCTTGACCGGATCGTTCCAGGCCGCGCCCGTGGTGCCGGTCATGTTCTGGAACACCTCGATCTTCGGATCGACCGACTTGGCGCCGCCGACGTAGCCGCAGGCGAATTTGCGGATCAGCGGGATGTCCATGCCGCCGACGAAGCCGAGCTTGTGGGTCTGCGACGCCGAGGCGGCGAGCACGCCGACCAGCCACGAGCCCTCCTGCTCCTTGAAGACGATCGAGCGCACGTTGGGCAGATCGACCACCATGTCGACGATCGCGAACTTCAGGTTCGGGAATTCCTTGGCGACCTTCTCCACGGCGGTCGCCTGGGTGAAGCCGATGGCGACGATCGGCGAATAGCCTTTGCGGGCGAAGTTCCTGAGCGCCTGTTCGCGCTGGGCGTCGTTCTGGATCTCGAAGTCGCGATACTCGACCCCGCTCTCCTTCTTGAACTGCTCCGCGCCGGCATAGGCGGCCTCGTTGAAGGACTTGTCGAACTTGCCGCCGAGGTCGTAGAGCACGGCCGGCTGAATGTCGGCGGCCGCGGCGGTTCCCACCACCAGCCAGGTCGACGTCACCGCTGCGAGGATGGTCTTCAGCATCGCATATCCCTCATCGCCTCATGCCCACGTCCGAACCTGTCGTCGGCGGGAGCGCTTTTTCGAAACTCCACGGCGCGAGATTGGCACGACGCAACGTCGCCCGCACCCTCTTTTCATGCCTCTTCGACGGTCGTCCACCAGCCGATCGCCGAGCCCCGTCGGCGTCGACCTTCGTCGCCCGCGCACTTTCCCGCCCTTGCGCCGAGGGAGCGGGTGGTCGACCATCGGCGCCCCGAGTGCATCTGGGTGCGACAATGCGATCTTCTCTCGTCGAAGCCTTCACCTATCCGGTCCTGATCGCCGACATCGGTGGCACCAACGCGCGATTCGCCGTCGTCGAGAGCGCGATCGCGCCCTATCGCGATCTCGGCCGCACGCCCACCGCCGACCATGACGATCCCATCGCCGCGATCGAGGCCTTCGTCCTGCCGCGCCTCGACGCCGCGCCGCGTTCGGCGATCCTCGCCGTCGCCGCCCCGATCGAGGGCGAGGCGATCCACTTCACCAACAACGACTGGGTCCTGGAGCCGAGCCGGCTGCGCGCCGCCTTCGATCTCGAGACCGTCGTCGCGGTCAACGACTTCGAGGCCCAGGCGCTGGCGCTGCCCCATCTCGAGGGCGACGACCTCGTCGTCCTCGGTCGCGGCACCCGCCGGTCCGGCGCCACCATGGCGGTGGTCGGCCCCGGCACCGGCCTCGGCGTCGGCCAGCTCGTCCACGCGCGCGGCACCTGGATCCCGGTGCCGGGCGAGGGCGGTCACGTCGACTTCGCCCCCCAGGGCGCGCGCGAGGCGGCGATCGTCGCCGAGATCGCCCGGGTCATCGGCGAGGAGACCGACGAGCACGGCGTGGCGCGCGGCAGCACGCGCGTCAGCGCCGAGGACGTGCTCGCCGGCCCCGGCATCGTCCGTGTCCATCGCGCCATCCGCGCGCTCGACGGCCGCCCGCCGCTCGATCTCGACCCCGCCGGCATCACCGCCGCCTACGAGGCGGGCGAGCCCGCCGCCGTCGAGACCATGGGCGTCTTCGCCACCGTGCTCGGCCGCGTCGCCGGCAATCTCGCGCTCACCACGCTGCCGCACGGCGGCGTCTTCCTCGCCGGGGGCATCGCGCCGCGCCTGCTCTCGCTCCTCGGCGACGGCCGTTTCCGCGCCGCCTTCGAGGACAAGTGGCCCTATCGCGCGATGATGGCGGACTTCGCCACGGCGGTGGTGACCCATCCGCTGCCGGCCTTCGTCGGCCTCGCCGCCTTCGCCCGGGCGCCGGGCCTCCACGCGGTCGCCCTCGAGGGACGCACCTGGACCCGGGCCGGACGTCTCGGCGCATGAAGCGGGGGACGGCGGTTGCCCTCGAATTGATCCTGCCGTCGATTTCGGCATAGAGTTCGCGCGAGATCGCCGCAGAGAAGAGCCCGCATGTCGACGACCGCCGCGTCCCCGGCCACGAACCCCTTCGTCGAATTGCGAGACGTCGCCCTCGCCTATGGCGCGACCGCCGCGACGCTGGCGGTGGAACGGCTGAACCTCGCCGTCGCCGACGGCGAGTTCGTCGCCGTGGTCGGCCCCTCCGGCTGCGGCAAATCGAGCCTGATGAAGGTCGTCACCGGCCTGTGGCCGCCCTCGCGCGGCCGCGTCACGGTCGACGGCACCGAAGTGAAGGGCCCGCTCGGCATCGTCGGCATGGCCTTCCAGAATTCGGTGCAGTTGCCCTGGCGCACCGTCCTCGACAACGTCATGTTGCCGCTCGAGATCGTCGAGCCGCACGCCTCGCGCCTGCGCCGCGAGCGCAAGAGCTACGAGGCCAAGGCCCGCGACCTGCTCGAACTGGTCGGCCTCGCCGGATACGACCGGCAGCACCCCTGGCAACTCTCCGGCGGCATGCAGCAGCGCGCCTCGCTGTGTCGGGCGCTGATCCACGATCCGCGCCTCCTGATGCTCGACGAGCCCTTCGGCGCGCTCGACATGTTCACCCGCGAGGAATTGTGGGGCGTGCTCCAGGATCTGTGGATCGCCCGGCGCCCCACCGTGATCCTCGTCACCCACGACCTGCGCGAGGCGGTGTTCCTCGCCGACCGGGTCCTGGTGATGAGCGCGCGGCCCGGCCGCATCGTCGCCGAATACGAGGTGCCGTTCCCGCGTCCGCGCACGCTCGAGACGACCTATCTGCCGGAATTCACCGAACTCACCCACGAATTGCGCCGCCTCATCGCCGAGGCTCGGGTCGGCGTCGCGCCGGAGGTCTCCCCATGAGCGATCTCCCCTCCGTGATGCCGCCCGATCCCGACGAGCCGCTGCCCTTCGAGCACACCGAGAAGATGAGCGAGCGGCTGCGTCCGCTGCTGCCATGGCTGGTGATGGGCGCCTTCCTGCTCCTCTGGGAGGCGGTGGTGCGGCTCTTCCACATCCCGGTCTTCCTGCTGCCGGCGCCGAGCGCGGTCGCCGCCTCGCTGATCGAATGGGCGCCGCAGATCCGCGACAACGCGCTGGCGACGCTCGCCACCACCGTCGCCGGCTTCGCGCTCGCCATCGTCTTCGGGGTCGCCGGCGGCGTCACCATCGGCTCCTCGGCGACGCTCTACGCGGCCTTCTATCCGCTTCTGATCGGCTTCAACGCGGTGCCGAAGGTGGCGATCGTGCCGATCCTGGTGGTGTGGTTCGGCATCGGCGCGGTGCCGGCGATCCTCACCGCCTTTCTGATCTCGTTCTTCCCGATCCTGGTCAACGTGGCGACCGGCATCGCCACCGTCGAGCCGGAGCTGAAGGACGTGTTGCGCGCGCTCGGCGCCTCCAACCGCCAGATCGTCGCCAAGGTCGGCCTGCCGCGCTCGATGCCTTATTTCTTCGCCTCGCTGAAGGTGGCGATCACCGTCGCCTTCGTCGGCTCGATCATGTCGGAGACGGTCGCCTCCAACGTCGGCATCGGCTCGCTGATGATGACGGCGTCGGCTCGTTTCGAGGTGCCGCTGGTCTTCGCCGGACTGGTGGTCACGGCGGTGATGGGCATTCTGCTCTATCTGGTCGCCGAGGCGATCGAGAAACGCGTGGTCGGCTGGGCGATGCGCGGGCATCGCTGAGAGCGAAACTCCGATGCGGGGGCATCGACGAGACGGAAGGCGAGAGGCGCCTCACCCCTCGCCGCGTCGGAACGCCGCCAGCCGGCCCGCCAGTTCCACCGCCGAGCGCACCCCGAACTTCTCCAGGATGCGGGCGCGGTGGACCTCGACGGTGCGCATGGCGATGCCGAGATCGTCGGCGATCTGCTTGTTGAGCTTGCCCTCGAGCATCAGCTCCATCACCTCGCGCTCGCGCGCCGAAAGGCTGGCGAGTTGGCGTTCGATCGTCCGATCCGAGGCGGCGGCGGCGTGGCGCCGCGCCTCGAGCGCCAGCGCCGCCACCACCTGATCGACCAGTTCGTCGGCGTCGAAGGGCTTCTCGACGAAGTCGATCGCGCCCTTCTTCAGCGACTGCACCGCCACCGGCACGTCGCCGTGGCCGGTCAACACGATCACCGGCAGGATCGAGCCCAGCTCTTCCAGCCGCTCGAGCACCTCGAGCCCGGACATGCCGCCCATCCGCACGTCGAGCAGCACCGCCCCGCGCAGACCCTCGAGGAAGCCGGCGAGAAAGGCCTCGCCGCTCTCCCAGGCGGTCACCGGCCGTCCCCGCGCGGTAAAGAGCCAGACCAGCGAATCGCGCACCGCCGGATCGTCGTCGACGACGTGGACGCAAGGGGCGGAGGCCGCGAGGCCGGGGCGAGAGGGGGACGACGTCATGACCGATCCTCGCCCGGCGCGGCGGGCAGCGTGAGCGAGAACACCGTACCGCCTCCGGGCCGCGGCGCAAATTCGAGTCGTCCCCGATGCAACTCGACGATCGAGCGGCAGATCGCGAGCCCCATCCCCATCCCGTCCGGCTTGGTCGAGACGAAGGGCGAGAACAGTTTCTCGGCGAGATCGGCGGCGATGCCCGAGCCGCGATCGGCGACCTCGATCACCACCGTCTCGCCGTCGCCCTCGCCGGAGACGCGCCGTTCGGCGACGACGTCGAGCCGGCGCGCCTTCGGATCGATCCCCGCCATCGCCTCCATGCCGTTGCGGATCAAATTGAGCAGCACCTGTTCCAGGAGGATGCGGTCGCCCTGCACCGCCGGCAGCGTCGCCGGCAGGTCGGTCGCGATCTCGACCTTCTGCTTGCGCGCGTCGAGCGCCACGAAGGCGGCGAGCGAGGCGATCAGCGCCGCGAGGTCGACCCGCTCGAACTCCGGATCGCGCTTGCGCACGAAGTCGTGCACCCGCCGGATCACCTGACCGGCCCGTTGCGCCTGGGCGTCGAGCTTGACCAGGGCGCCCTCGATGTCGGCGCCCGGCCGCCCGGCGCGCAGCAGATGGAGACAGCCCGAGGCATAGGAGGCGATCGCCGCCAGCGGCTGGTTGAGTTCGTGGGAGATCGTCGAGGCCATCTCGCCGAGCGAGATCAGACGGCCGGTCCGGGTCAGTTTCTCCGCCTGGAGCCGCTCGCGCTCCTCCGCCTTCTTGGCCTCGGTGACGTCGATGATCGAGCCCATCCAGCCGCGGTGGACGCCGGAGGCGTCGATCAGCGGCGCCTCGTAGACCTGCACGTCGAAGACCTCGCCGTCGCGGCGGCGGAACCGCGTCTCGAAGGAGATCGGCTCCAACACGGTCGTCCCCAGCGCCTCGTGGCGGGCGAGCGTCTCCTCGACCAGTTCCGGCACCCAATAGGGCTGCGGCGGACCATGTCCGACCAGCTCCTCGGCGCCGCGCCCGACCATCCGGCAGAAGGCCGGATTGACGTAGATGATCCGCTCCTCGAGGTCGCGCGCCCGCATGCCGACGGTGAGGCTCTCCTCCATCGCCCGGCGCAGCGCCTGCGCCTCGCCGAGGCTGAGTTCGGCGGCGAGCCGGCGGCGATAGTGCAGCATCAGCCCGAAGAGCGAGACGACCGCCACCACCGCGAGCCCGACCACGCCCGCGCCGAGCACGTTGCGCAACAGGTTGGAGACCCCGGCATGCGCGGTCAGAACCAGCGACACGCCGGGCAGTGGCGGGTCGAAACTGAGCTCGTGGCGCAGCGCGCCGCCGACCGGGGCGAGCGCCGACTTGTGCGCCAGCTCCTCGCCGTCGCGGTCGACCAGGGTGACGTGATTGTTCTGCGAGATCCACCAGGGCACGTAGAGCGCGAGCAGGCGCTCGAGATGGACATGGGCGGTGATGCGGCCGACCCGCACGTCGTGCTCGAACACCGGAATGCTCAGATCGGCGACCGCCTGCCCTTCGACCCGGCGCGGCTCGGCGAAACCGCGCGCCAGCGGATGGGTCGGGGCGGTGCTCGGCCGCAGGCCGTCGCCGTCGGGCGGCACCGAGAGACGGATCGCGCCGAGATCGTCGCGCCATTCGATCGAGGCGATCTCCGGATGGGCGGTGACGATGGTGCGAAGACGCGCCGCCACCACCTCCTCGCTCGGCCGGGTCGCGGTCATGTCGAAGGCGAGCCGCTCGAGCGAATCGCGTGCCGCGTCGACCTGGAAACGCAACGCCTGTTCGACCCACAGCGCGTCGCGGATCAGCCCGTCGCCCGCCTCCTCGCGCTCGCGCCGGTCGGCGAGCCAGACGAGGCTCGCCAGAAGCGCCACGATCAGCCCGACCACCACCAGCGGCATCGTCTCGATGATCAGGGCGGCGCGCCCGCGCGGGGCGGGCGGCGGGGTCGGCGGAATGGTCGAGACGGGAGCGTCGGAAGGGGTCACGGCTGGGCTCGATCGAAAGTCGTGCGGCGAGACGCCCGAGCGCGGGCATCGGATATCCACGATAGCGTGAATTGGTTCGCTGGCGTTACCCTCTGCCCAAGCTTCGCGCAGTCGGAGCGCAAATCGATCCAAGGGAGGTTTTCTTCATGAAGCTGTTCGCCGTCGCGCTGGCTCTCGGCGCCCTGATGCTCACTCCGGCGCGGGCCGAAGAGATCGTCATCAAGTTCAGCCACGTCGTCGCTCCCAACACGCCGAAGGGCAAGGGCGCGGAACGCTTCAAGGAGCTGGCCGAGAAATATACGGCCGGCAAGGTCAAGGTCGAGGTCTACCCGAACTCGCAGCTCTACAAGGACAAGGAAGAGCTCGAGGCGCTCCAGCTCGGCGCCGTGCAGATGCTCGCCCCCTCGCTCGCCAAGTTCGGCCCGCTCGGCATCAAGGACTTCGAGGCCTTCGACCTGCCCTACATGTTCGCCGACCGCACCGCGCTCCGGAAGGTCACCGAGGGCCCGATCGGCAAGCAGATGCTCGGCCTTCTCGAATCGAAGGGCATCACCGGCCTCGCCTTCTGGGACAACGGCTTCAAGATCATGAGCGCCAACAAGCCGTTGCGCACGCCCGACGACTTCCTCGGCCTGAAGATGCGGATCCAGTCCTCCAAGGTTCTGGAAGCGCAGATGAAGGCGCTCGGCGCCCTGCCGCAGGTCATGGCCTTCTCGGAAGTCTATCAGGCGCTGCAGACCGGCGTCGTCGACGGCACCGAGAACCCGCCTTCGAACATGTACACGCAGAAGATGAACGAGGTGCAGAAATACGCGACGCTGTCGCGTCACGGCTACCTCGGCTACGCGGTGATCGTGAACAAGAAGTTCTGGGACGGCCTGCCCGCCGAGGTGAAGCCCGAGCTCGAGAAGGCGATGGCCGAGGCGACCGTCTACGCCAACGACATCGCCGAGAAGGAGAACAACGACGCGATCGAGGCGATGAAGGCGGCCGGCAAGACCGAGTTCATCACCCTCACCGCCGATCAGGCGAAGGCCTGGCGCGCCGCGCTGAAGCCGGTCTGGTCGGAGATGGCGGGCCGCATCGGCAAGGAGCGCATCGCCGAGATGGCCAAGGCCGCCGGCAGCGAATGATCGAGCTCCGCCGGCCGTCCGGTTTCGGGCGGCCGGCGATCGGCCCTTCCATGCCCGATCGTCGCGCCCCCGGGCCGACGGTCGCCCGGCTCTCCTCGCCGCGAGGCCCGCCATGCTCCGTCTGCTCGATCGGCTGGAGGAGGCGATCATCGCCTTCCTCATCGCCGCCGCCACCAGCATCATCTTCGTCGCCGTGGTGCATCGCTACGGCCTCTCGGGCGCCGCCAAGCTGCTCGGCGTCGCCAATTCCATGGAGTGGCCGGCCATGGCCGGCGTGATCCGCTCGATCTACAAGTGGATGGCCGGCTTCAATCTGACCTGGGCCCAGGAACTGACCATCTACATGTTCGTGTGGATGGCGAAGTTCGGCGCCGCCTATGGCGTGCGCACCGGCATCCACGTCGGCGTCGACGTGCTGATCAACGGCCTCGAGGCCAAGACCCGCACCGCCTTCATCCTGTTCGGCCTCTTCTGCGGCGCGCTCTTCACCGGCATCGTCGGGGCCCTCGGCGCGCGCTTCGTCGTGGAGATGTATTCCACCGGCCAGACCTCGGCCGATCTCGAGGTGCCGATGTGGATCGTCTATCTCTGCGTGCCGCTCGGCTCGTGGCTGATGAGCTTCCGCTTCCTCCAGGTCGCCGTCTCCTTCTGGCGGACGGGCGCCTTGCCGAAGCACGACCACGGCCATGTCGCCGGCCTCGAGGACGAAGGAGCCGCGGCATGAGCGCCCTCATCATCTTCGCCCTGCTGATCGCGCTGTTCCTGACCGGCATGCCGATCTCGATCGCGCTCGGTCTGACGGTGCTGACCTTCCTCTTCACCATGACCGAGGTGCCGATCGAGAGCGTCGCGCTGAAGCTCTTCACCGGCATCGAGAAGTTCGAGATCATGGCGATCCCGTTCTTCATCCTCGCCGGCAACTTCCTCACCCACGGCGGCGTCGCCCGACGAATGATCCGCTTCGCCTCCTCCATGGTCGGCCATTGGCACGGCGGCCTGGGGTTGGCGGGCGTCATGGCCTGCGCGCTCTTCGCCGCCGTCTCCGGCTCCTCGCCGGCGACCGTGGTGGCGATCGGCTCGATCCTGCTGCCGGCGATGGTCAAGCAGGGCTTCCCCAAGCGCTTCGGCGCCGGTGTCATCACCACCTCGGGCGCGCTCGGCATCCTGATCCCGCCCTCGATCGTCATGGTCATGTACGCCGTGGCGACCTCCGGCCAGCTCGCCACCGGGCCGAACGGCGAGACCGTGACCTCCGCCTCGGTCGGCCAGCTCTTCATCGCCGGCGTCATCCCCGGTCTGGTGCTGGCGAGCCTCCTCGGCATCACCACCTGGTATCGCGCCTGGAAGAACGACTATCCGCGTCTGCCGCGCGCGACCTGGCGCGAGCGCGGCACGGCGCTCGCCGAGAGCTTCTGGGGCCTGTTCCTGATCGTCATCGTCATCGGCGGCATCTACACCGGCGCCTTCACGCCGACCGAGGCCGCCGCCATGAGCGCGGTCTATGCCTTCGTCGTCGCCGTCTTCGTCTACAAGGACATGCGGCTCCGCGACGTGCCCAAGGTGCTGCTCGACTCGGCCTCGATGTCGGCGATGCTGCTCTACATCATCACCAACGCGGTGCTGTTCTCCTTCCTGATGACGAGCGAGAACATCCCCCAGGCGATGGCGAGCTGGATGGTCGGCCAGGGGCTCGGCTGGATCGGCTTCCTGCTCCTGGTCAACATCCTGCTGCTGCTCGCCGGCAACGTGATGGAACCCTCCTCGATCGTGCTCATCATGGCGCCGATCCTCTTCCCCGTGGCGATCAAGCTCGGCATCGATCCGGTCCATTTCGGCATCCTGATCGTCGTCAACATGGAGGTCGGCATGTGCCATCCGCCGGTCGGCCTCAATCTCTACGTGGCGAGCGGCATCACCAAGATGGGCATCACCGAGCTGACGGTCGCGGTCTGGCCGTGGCTCCTCACCATGCTCGTCTTCCTCGGCGTGGTGACCTATTGGCCGCCGCTGTCGCTCGCGCTGCCGCGCTGGCTCGGCATGATGTGACGACACGGGACCGACGACGGGATCGGGCGGGGAGAGATCCCCGCCCGATCGTCGTTTTCGATCCTCTCGTGACGGCGACGTCTTGAAGTCGTCATGCGATCGGGCGTAGATCGCCCGCTTTCCAGACGGAGAGCCTCTCATGACCGCCGATACCTCCCTCGATCCCGTCATCGAACCGATCGCCGACGCCGACGTCGCCGCCGTCGTCGCGCTGTGGGGGCGGTGCGGCCTGATCCGTCCGTGGAACGATCCGATCGAGGACATTCGACTGGCGCGCGAGAGCGGTCATGGCGCGGTGCTGGTGGCGCGGGCGGGCGGGGCGATCGTCGGCGCGGTGATGATCGGTCACGACGGCCATCGCGGCGCGGTCTATTACCTCGCCGTCGATCCCGACGCCCGCCGTGGCGGCCTCGGTCGCCGTCTGGTCGCGAGCGCCGAGGAGTGGTGCCGGGCGCGCGGTCTGCCGAAGATCAACCTTCTGGTGCGCAAGGAGAATGCCGGCGTGCTCGCCTTCTACGAGGCGCTCGGCTTCGCCGACACCCGCTCGGTCTCGCTCTACAAGGCGCTCGATCCGGTCAAGGCACGGGAGGAGGCGGAGCAGAAGGCCGCCTGGGCGGCGAGCATCGCCGCCCGTTGAAACAAAGATCGGCGGCGAACCTCGCCGCCCGTTGAGCCGGAGATGTGCGGCGAACCTCGCTGCCCGCTGAGCCGAGGACCAGCGGCGAACCTCGCCGCCGATCGCACGCACGGCCTCACGGAGGTGCTTCACCCTGAGGCGCGAGCGCGAGCGAGCCTCGAAGGGCGAAGCGCCGGGAGGTAGACCCCTCGCATCACGGCCTCGCCCGAGCCGTAGGCGGAGAAATCCCCGCTCCCTGGCGATCGTCCGCTCACGCCCAGCTGTCGTCGTCGCCGCCGAAGCCGCCGCCGTCGAAGGAGGCGTCGTCGTAGCCGCCCGCGTCCCAGGCCGCGTCGCGCGGCCGCGCCTCGCCGGCGCCGCCGGTCGGATCGTTCTGGAAGATGTTGACGGTCTCGTTGACCACCGTGGAGGGCTGATCGAAGAGACCGGCGCTCTGGCCGAGCCCGCCGGCGCCGTGCGACCCGCCGCCGAAGAGACCCTTCAACGCCTCGAAGGCGAAGAGGCCGCCGGCGACACCGGCGCCGGTCCGGAGCGCGCTGCCCCAGAAGCCGCCGCCGCTCTGCGCCTGCGGGCGAGCATCCCAAGGCCCGCCCTGCGCGGGCGGAGCGCCCCAGGGGCCGCCGCGATCGGCGCTCGCCGCGACCGGGGCCTGCGCCGCCGGACGCCCCCACGGACCGTCGAAGAGACCGCCGCCGGAGGCCGGCGCGGGCGCGGCTCCCTGCGCCTTCAGGGCTTCGAGGTCCCGGCGCAGCGTCTCCACTTCCGCGGCCGCCGCCTCACGGGCGCGCTCGGTCAGGACCAGGGCGCGCACCAGCGCCAGCCCGGCCTGCGGATCGGCCTTGGTCAAGGCCTCGACCAGTCCCTCGGCCTCGGGGTCGCGCGGACCCGCCTCCATCGTCTTCAGACGATCGAACACGGAACGGATGATCTGGGCGTCCTGCGGCGTCATGGGCTCGTCCTCGACAGCATTGCTCCCGGCGGGCGGGGTCGCCCCTGAGATGGGGACGCCCGGCACCGATGCAAGACGATCCGCGACGAGAATGGCGCGAGCATGGCCGGGCGGCACGCCCGGGCCTTTCGGGATCAGGCCCGGAAATGCTTGGAGAGCTTCAGCCCCTGCGCCTGATAGTTCGACCCGGTCTCGCCGTAGAGCCGCTCGGGCCGGACCCGCATCCGCTCGTAGACGAGGCGGCCGATCGACTGGCCGTGATCGAGGATGAAGGGTACCTCGTGGCTGCGCACCTCGAGCACCGCCCGCGCCCCCGCCCCACCGGCCTCGGCATGGCCGAAACCGGGGTCGAAGAAGCCGGCGTAGTGAACTCGGAACTCGCCGACCAGCGGATCGAACGGCACCATTTCGGCGGCATAGTCGGGCGGCACGTGCACCGCCTCGCGGCTGACCAGGATGTAGAATTCGTCCGGATCGAGGATCAGCGAAGTGCGGCCGCGATTGTCGATCGGCTCCCAGAAGTCGAGCGCGTCGAGCCCGGCCTTCCGGTCGACGTCGACGACGCCGGTGTGGCGCTTGGCCCGCCAGCCGACCCGATTGCCGTGGCCGGACGGCGCCGTCGCCGTGCCCTGGAGATCGATCGAGAGCGTCAGCCCGCCCTGGAAGACCGCGTCGCCGCCGGAGACGATCGTCTCGCGGGCGTGGAGTTCGGCGAGATCGGCGTCGCCGAGCCGCGTGTCGCCGCGCCGGAACCGGATCTGCGAGAGCCGCGACCCGGCCCGGACCAGGACCGGGAAGGTGCGCGGGCTGATCTCGATGTAGAGCGGGCCGTGATAGCCGGCCGGGATCGTGTCGAAGGCGCGGGTGCGGTCGCAGATGACGCGGGTGAAGACGTCGAGCCGGCCGGTCGAGGATTTCGGATTGGCCGAGGCCGAGACGTCGGGGGGGAGCGCCAGGCTCTCCATCAACGGCACGACGTAGACGCAGCCGGTCTCGAGCACCGCCCCTTGGGAGAGATCGACCACATGCAGCGTCAGCGCCCGGATCTTCGCCTCGACCGAGAGATCGGGCCCCGGCAGGAACGAGGCGCGGACCCGATAGGCGAGGGTGCCGAGCCTCAGATCGAGGCTCGCCGGCTGGATCTGATCGGCGTCGAAGGGGCGTGTCGTCGCGATGCCGCCGCCGGCCGCCATCGCCGTGATGTCCTGAACCGCCAGGATGCCCGCGCCGTCGAGCCCACTCATGTCACCGCTCATTCGCCCGATGTTTCGAATTTCGTTTCGTTTCCTAGCCGATCGGCGAGGAACGCGCCACCGTCTCGCGTGACGGCGAGAGGGTCGAGCCGACATGTCGGTTCATCAGAAGACGCTGATTTGACGGGGCCGCGCGTTGGGACTAGGAACGAGACTTCCGTGGTCATTTGAGCCGGCCGGCTTGCCGCCACGTTAAAGAACGCTGCTAAAAGGGCCGGGATCTGGGAAAGTGAGCCCGGTCCGGCGCCCGTCGGCCGGGTTTTTCGTTTCTCGGGCGCCGCGCCCGAGGGACCGATCGGAGCTGCAAGACCATGACCGAAACTCCCCGCCGCCGCCGTCCCGCCACCGAACTCGTTCACGGCGGCACGCTCCGCTCGCAGTGGGCCGAGACCTCCGAGGCTCTGTTCCTGACGCAGGGCTTCGTCTACGCCAGCGCGGAAGAAGCCGAGGCCCGCTTCCTCGGGACCTCGCCGGGCTATCAGTATTCGCGCTTCGGCAATCCGACCGTGACCATGTTCGAGGACCGCATGGCCGCCTTCGAGGGCGCCGAGGCCGCCCGCGCCACCGCGACCGGCATGGCGGCGGTGACCTCGGCGATCCTCTGTCAGGTCTCCGCCGGCGATCACGTGGTGGCGGCGAAGGCGCTGTTCGGCTCGTGTCGCTACGTGGTCGAGGATCTCTGTCCGCGCTTCGGCATCGCCTCGACTCTGGTCGACGGCTCCGATCTCGATCAGTGGAAGGCGGCGATCCGCCCGAACACCAAGGTGCTCTTCCTCGAGAGCCCGACCAATCCGACCCTCGAGGTCTACGACATCGCCGCCATCGCCGAGATCGCCCATGCCGCCGGCGCCCGTCTCGTGGTCGACAACGTCTTCGCCACCGCGCTGTGGCAGTCGCCGCTGGCGCTCGGCGCCGACGTGGTGGTCTATTCCGCGACCAAGCACATCGACGGCCAGGGCCGCTGCCTCGGCGGCATCGTGCTCTCTTCGCAGAAGTTCGTCGACGACCACCTCCAGGTCTTCATCCGCCAGACCGGCCCGTCGATCTCGCCCTTCAACGCCTGGGTGATGCTGAAGGGCCTCGAGACCCTGGCGCTCCGGGTCGAGAAGCAGACCGTCAACGCCGCCCGCCTCGCCGACACGCTCGCCGGGCTCGACGGCATCGGCCGCGTCATCTATCCCGGCCGCGCCGATCACCCGAACGCGGCGATCATCGCGAAGCAGATGCGGGGCGGCTCCAACCTGATCGCCTTCGACGTCGAGGGCGGCAAGGCCGGCGCCTTCGCCTTCTCCAACGCGCTGGAAGTGGCGAAGATCTCCAACAATCTCGGCGACGCCAAGAGCCTGATCACCCATCCGGCGACCACGACGCACCAGCGCCTGAAGGCCGAGGTGCGCGCCGAGCTCGGGATCTCCGACGGGCTCCTGCGGCTCTCGGTCGGCCTCGAGGACATCGAGGATCTGATCGAGGACGTGACCGAGGCGGCGAAGGCGGCGCGCGCGGCGGTCTGACGCCGCCGTCCAGGGATCGGCGCTCGGGGGGACTCGCGGGATCGCGACCCCCTCGGCCACGGTCGCGCGTGGGACGCGGTGTCGCGCCTCGCGCATCCGTGCCTTTGCACGTCGCTCGCATTTCGGCATGATGCCGGCGAACCGCCGGTCGGATGACGAGCGACGAGCGAAAGGTGAGGGCGATGTACGAGGCCGAGACGCGAGGCGTGCGTGTGACGGTGACGCCTGAATATCAGGCCGACAAGTCGGATCCCGCCGACAATCGCTGGTTCTGGGCCTACACGGTCGAGATCACCAATCTCGGCACGGAGGTGGTGCGCCTGCGCGCCCGCCATTGGCGCATCGTCGATGCGCGCGGCCAGATCCAGGAGGTCTCGGGACCGGGCGTCGTCGGCGAGCAGCCGATCCTCCAGCCCGGCGAGAGTTTCGAATACACCTCCGGCTGCCCGCTCGCGACCTCGTCCGGCTTCATGGTCGGCCACTACCGCATGGAGACCGGGACCGGCGACTGGTTCGACGCGGAGATCCCGGCCTTCTCGCTCGACCTGCCCCAGGCGGCGCGGGTGCTGAACTGAGGCGAGCCGATTCGGTGGTTCTTCCCAGCCTCGAGCCCACGGTCGTCATCCCCGGCCGGAGCGAAGCGAAGGGGAAGGGGATCCAGAGGCTCAACGACATGTATTTCGTCTACATGCTCGCCAGCCGTCGCAACGGCACACTCTACATCGGCGTGACGAACGACATGATGCGTCGGCTCGACGAGCATCGATCGGGCAGGGGCTCGGACTTCACCGCGAAATACGGCGTGAAGACGCTCGTCTATTTCGAGACTTGCGAGCGGATCGACGACGCGATCGCCCGAGAGAAGCAGCTGAAGGGCTGGAACCGCGCCTGGAAGATCCGTCTCATCGAGACGTCCAATCCGGAATGGCGCGACGTCGCGGCGGACGTACCCTACGGCTGATGCCGTTGGATCCCCTTCCCCTCCGCTTCGCTCCGGCCGGGGATGACGGGCGGAGAGCCCGGATGGGTTCTTCTCGGTGCCTGCTCGTCCTTCTCGTCACATCTTCCGATAACGAACCCGCGCCGAGCGCTCGATCGCGGCGGTGACGAGCGGATCGAGATCGAAGGCGTCGCGGATCATCTCGAGGAAGCGCAGCTCCTCCTGACCGGCGGTCATGTCGACCGCCGCCACCTCGACGGTGAGCGCGTAGGCCGTCTCCCAGAGCTTGGTCGGCAGCGCCTCCTTGGCGCGCCGCAGGATGACGTCGAGCCCGTCGCTGCTCTCGAGCATTTCCGCCGTCTCGGTGGCGATCGCGCCGAGGCGGGTGCGATCGAAACCCGCGAACACCGGCAGCGTCTCGACGATCAGCCCGATCTCGCCGACCTCCTTTTCCGTCATGGTCCGGTCGGCCATCGACACGGTGACCATGAGATGGACGAGGGCCTCGTGGGCGGAGAAGGTCTTCGGCATGTCGGGTCTCCCGGTCGGTTCGGTCGCGGCGGACCCTAAGCGGGCGGCTCGCCGCTGGCAAGGCGGGCGGGTGCGGCCATGTTGACGCCCTCTCCCCCCCGTCCTAGTGTCCGCGCTCGCTTTTCGAAGCGTTTCTCCCCGTCATTTCCAAAGGACCTCGTCAATGACCGCTCGGATCCCGCGCGCGCTCGACCTCTCGCCCGAACTTCTCGCGGCGGCCGCCAAGACCAAGGCCTGGCCGTTCGAGGAGGCGAAGAAGATCGTCGCTCGTCTGGAGAAACATCCGAAGAAAGAGGTCCTCTTCGAGACCGGCTACGGCCCGTCGGGCCTGCCCCACATCGGCACCTTCGGCGAAGTGGCGCGCACCACCATGGTGCGTCACGCCTTCCACGTGCTCACGAAGAACGAGGTTCCCTCGAAGCTCCTGTGCTTCTCCGACGACATGGACGGCATGCGCAAGGTGCCCGACAACGTCCCCAATCAGGCGCTTCTGAAGGCCAATCTCGGCAAGCCGCTGACCGTGGTGCCCGATCCCTTCGAGCAGTTCGAGAGCTTCGGCCATCACAACAACGCCATGCTCCGCCGCTTCCTCGACGCCTTCGGCTTCGATTACGAGTTCGCCTCCGCCTCCGACTATTACGCTCGCGGCGTGCTCGACGAGACGCTGATGATCATGCTCGCCCGCTACGATCAGGTGATGGAGATCATGCTGCCGACGCTGCGCGAGGAACGGCGCAAGACCTATGCGCCCTTCCTGCCCGTGCATCCGAAGACCGGCGTCGTCATGCAGGTGCCGATCGACGAGCACGATGCCGCGAAGGGCACGATCGTGTGGACCGATCCCGACACCGGCGAGCGCTTCGAGACCTCGATCCTCTCGGGCGGCTGCAAGGCGCAGTGGAAGCCCGACTGGGCGCTGCGCTGGGCAGCCCTCGGCGTCGATTACGAGATGTCGGGCAAGGACCACATCGACAACGTCAAGACGTCGGGCAAGATCTGCCGCGTCCTCGGCGGCCGTCCGCCCGAAGGGTTCAACTACGAGCTCTTCCTCGACGACCAGGGCCAGAAGATCTCCAAGTCGAAGGGCAACGGCCTGACCATCGACGAGTGGCTGACCTACGCCTCGCCGGAGAGCCTGTCGCTCTTCATGTTCCGCGAGCCGAAGGCGGCCAAGAAGCTCTATTTCGACGTGATCCCGCGCAACGTCGACGAATATTATCAGTTCCTCGACGCCTATGATCGCCAGACGATCGATCAGAAGCTCTCGAACCCGGTCTGGCACATCCATGGCGGCGAGCCGCCGAGGAAGCAGATGCCGGCGACGTTCTCGATGCTGATGAACCTCGTCTCGGCCTCCAACGCCGAGGATCGCGAGGTGCTGTGGGGCTTCCTCAAGCGCGTCGCCCCCGACGTGACGCCGGAGAACGCGCCGGAACTCGACCGTCTGGTCGGCTACGCGATCCGTTACTTCCACGATTTCGTGAAGCCCACCAAAGTGTTCCGCGCGCCGGAACCGGCCGAGCGCGCCGCCCTCGAGGCGCTCGACGCGACGCTGGCCGCGCTGCCGGCCGGGGCCGATGCCGACGTCATCCAGACGGCGGTCTTCGACGTCGGCCGCACCCACTTCCCCGACCCGGCCAAGAAGGGCCCGGACGGCGGACCCGGCGTGTCGCTGAACTTCTTCGCCGGCCTCTACCAGATCCTGCTCGGCCAGGAGAAGGGACCGCGCTTCGGCTCCTTCGTGGCGCTCTACGGCGTCGCCGAGACCCGGGCGCTGATCGAGAAGGCGCTGGCGGGCACCCTCGCCACGGCGTGAGCCGACCGCCTCTCGCGCCCGACCGTCACCGGCCGGGCGCGGGGGCAATGACCGTCGGTGGGGTCGCCGGCGTCTCGCCGGGCCGCGTCGCGGCGCCGTCGGCGAGCGGCGCGGTGGTGAGATCGGGCGGCAGCGCGTCGCTCGGCGCCGGCAGATCCGGCAGGGCCGCGACCACCGGCGCCGCCCCCCACACCCCGCGCCCGGCCGCCTTCGCTTCTGCCTCCGCCGCGACCAGCGGACCGCCGGCCGTCGCCCGCGCCCACCCGGCCGCGACGAACTGCCGACCGAGATCCTCGCCCGCGAGCGTGCAGGCCGCGTCGTAGGTGCCGCGCCGGGCGTCGCTCGGCACGAGGCAGGCGACCGGCCGCAACCGCACCAGACGCCGCGCCGCCGCGAGCGCGCGCCGGCCGCAGGCCCAGTCCTCGCCCTTCGTGTCGCGGCACACCTCGTCGCGCGCGACCGCCTCGACGCCGGGGAGACGGATCCGCAACCGCCCGGCCCGGATCTCGGCCGCGCTCTCGACCACGACCGGCCCGAGCCGACGTTCCACGATCGGCGCCGGCGGTTCGGCCGGCGGCTTCGGCGGCGCGATCCGCTCGGGCGCGCCCTCGAGCACCGGCGCCGGGCTGATCCCCGGCCCGGTGATGATCCTGACCTCGGCCCAGCCGGGGGCACCCGCCACGAGCACCGCCACGGCGGCCAGCGCCGGCACCAGGGGGTGGGCGAGCGACCTCATTGGCGGACCCAGACGATGCGCGCGAGACAGGAGACGCGGCCGTCGGCGATCACGTCGCGCGCGCCGCCGGCGAGCGGCGCGAAGACCCGTCCCCCGTCGTCGCGGCCGAGATAGACCCGCGCCTCGAGCGCGCCGTCGTCGATCCGGAGCACCACCCGGTCCCCCGGCGCGACCGCCGCGTCGGGCGCGACGACCAGCAGGTCGCCCTTGCGATAGATCGGCAGCATGCCGTGATCGGCGACCTCGAAGGAGAGATGGCCGCCGCCGTCGGAGGGCGGGGGGGCGCCGTGGGCGTCGTCGCGAAAGCCGGGAAATCCCGGGTCGCCGTCGCCGGTCGTCGCCATCGCCGCGCCACGGCGGCGCAGCATCCGCGCGTCGATGAGCCCGACCAGCTCCGCGAGATCCGACCCGGTCGCGGTGAGGATCTTGGCGATCGACTCGGTGGAGGGCCAGCGCGGTCGGCCGTCGGCGGTGAAGCGCTTCGACTTGTTGAAGGCGGTGGCGTCGAGCCCGGCTCTGCGCGCGAGACCGGAGGGGCTGAGGCCATGGCGGGCCGCGATCGCGTCGATCGCAGCCCACAATCGATCATGGTTCGTCTTGGACCGTTCCATCGGCCTCTCAGCCTCGTTCGCGGGGTCTGTCTCGCGGATCGTCGTCTGCTCGGATGTTCGTCTTCACTCCCGTCTCGCGACGCCGGTCGCCCGACCCGATCCCGGGCGAACGCCCCGGAGCCTACCTCCCGTCGCGGAAGGACGTCACCCGCGAGCCGCGCCTCCCCGTGGCGCCGCGCGGGCGCCGAGGTCCAGAGGGCGCCGTGGTTGTGGGGGGCGAACCCGTCCGCGCCCATCATTGACCGATTCGCATGTTCGTCCGATAGAGGCAAATCAATCAGCGGTTGAGGTCGCGACGCGCCGCCGCGGAGAGCCGACTTGCGATGCCATCCGGTGCCGTCTAGGGTCCGGTCGAATGCCGCCGGCCCCGCGTGTCGGCGGCCGAACGAAGGTTCGCGATGACCCTGCTCTACAAGATCACCGACCGCGCCCAATGGGCGGCGGCGCGGGCCGCGGGCGTGTTCGCCGGCGCGCCGGTCGACCTCGCCGACGGCTTCATCCATTTCTCGACCGCGACCCAGGTGGCGGAGACGGCGGCGAAGCACTTCGCCGGGCGGAGCGATCTCCTCCTGGTGGCGCTCTCCGCCGACAGCCTCGGCGACCGGCTGCGCTGGGAGCCGTCGCGCGGCGGCGCGCTCTTCCCCCATCTCTACGGCACCTTCGCGCCCGACGCGGTCTCCTGGGTGAAGGATCTGCCGCTCGGCCCCGACGGGGCTCATGTCTTTCCGGAGCTGGACACGTGATCGATCTCTACGGCCTCGCCCGTCCCCTGGTCTTCCGCTTCGATCCCGAGCTCGCCCACGGCCTGACCATCAAGGCCCTGGCGACCGGGCTCGCGCCGCGCTGCGCCCCGCCGCACGACCCGCGCCTCGCGGTGCGCCTGTTCGATCTCGAATTTCCGAACCCCGTCGGCATCGCCGCCGGCCTCGACAAGAACGCTGAGGTGCCCGACGCGTTGCTCGCCCTCGGCTTCGGCGCGGTCGAGGTCGGCACGGTGACGCCGCTCGCCCAGCCCGGCAATCCCAAGCCGCGCATGTTCCGCCTGCCGGCCGATCGCGGCGTGATCAATCGCCTCGGCTTCAACAACCAGGGCCACGCGGCGATGCGCGCCCGGCTCGAGGCCCGCCGCGCCCGTGGCGGTCTCGTCGGCGTCAACATCGGCGCCAACAAGGACAGCGCCGACCGGATCGCCGACTACGTCGCCGGCATCCGCGCCTTCGCCGATCTCGCCTCCTGGTTCACCGTCAACGTCTCCTCGCCCAACACGCCCGGCTTGCGCGACCTTCAGGCGCGCGACCAATTGACCGATCTGCTCGGCCGGGTTCTGGCGGCCCGCGACGAGATCGCCGCGACCGGCGCGCGCCGGGTGCCGGTGCTCCTCAAGATCGCCCCGGACATGGGCGACGCCGGCCTCGCCGACATCGCCGAGGTGGCGCTGGCGAGCGGCGTCGACGGCCTCGTCGTCTCCAACACCACGCTCGACCGCAAGGGCCTCGTCGACACCGCCGGCGCGAAGGAGGCCGGCGGCCTCTCCGGCCGCCCGCTGTTCCATCGCTCGACCGTGGTTCTCGCCCGCATGCGCCGTCTGGTCGGCCCCGATCTGCCGATCGTCGGCGTCGGCGGCATCGATTGCGGCGAGGCGGCCTGGGAGAAGATCGCCGCCGGCGCCAATCTCGTTCAGGTCTATTCCGGCCTCGTCTACGAGGGGCCGGTGCTGGTGGAGAAGATCCTGCGCCATCTCTCCGCGCGGCTCACCCGCGACGGCATCGCCTCGCTCGCCGATCTCGTCGGCGCGCGCGCGACCTTGTGGGCGGCGCGCGATCCGGACACGCCGCTGTGATGGCGAAATACCAGCGAGCCCGCAATAAGGGCTCGAATGTGCGGATCGCATCGATTAGAAAATTCTCATGAGTCTCCCGCCGCCTCCAACCCGCCCGGTGTGATCGATGCAACTCTACCTGCCCATCGCCGAATGGCCCGTGAACATGTTCATGATCTTCGGCGTGGGTGGGGCGGTCGGCTTCATCTCGGGCATGTTCGGGGTCGGCGGTGGCTTTCTGCTGACGCCGCTGCTGGTGTTCTCCGGCATCTCGCCGGCGGTGGCGGTCGCCAGCGTCTCGGCCCAGGTGGTCGCCTCCTCGGCCTCCGGCGCGCTCAGCTACTGGCGGCGCAAGCTGATCGACTGGAAGCTCGCCGCCTATCTCCTGGTCGGCGGCATGCTCGGGTCTGCCATCGGCGTCGAGGTCTTCGCGCTCCTGCGCAAGGTCGGCCAGCTCGATCTGGTGATCGGCCTCTGCTACGTCGTCTTCCTCGGCTTCGTCGGCGGGTTCATGACCTGGGAGAGCATCGGCACCATCCTGGCGAACCGCTCCCAGAACGTGCCGCCGCCCAAGAAGCTGCGTCAGCACGGGATCCTGCACGGCCTGCCGTTTCAGGTCCGTTTTCCCCGTTCCCATCTGGTGATCTCGGCGATCCCGGTGCTCGGCCTCGGCCTCGGCATCGGCTTCCTCGGCACCCTGCTCGGCATCGGCGGCGGCTTCCTGATCGTCCCGGCGATGATCTATCTGCTCAAGGTGCCGGCCGCGATCGTCGTCGGCACCTCGCTGGTGCAGATGGTGGCGACTATGTCCTTCGCCACCTTCCTCCAGGCGGCCTCCAACCACACGGTCGACATCGTCCTCGCCTTCCTCCTGATGATCGGTGGCGTCATCGGTGCCCAGTTCGGCGCCCAGATCGGCCAGCGTCTCAAGGGCGAACAGCTCCGGGCGCTGCTCGGCCTCCTGATCCTGGCGGTCGGCATCCGTTTCGCGGTCGAACTGGTGGTGACGCCGGCCGATCGCTTCTCGCTCTCCGTGCCGGTCGGGGGAGGGGTGAAGTGATGCGCGCGCTCCGCCTCCTCGGCCCGCTCCCGGCCCGCGCCGGCCTCGTCCTCCCGCTTCTCCTCGGCGCCGGTTCGGCGGGGGCGGAGACGCTGGTCTTCGAGCCCTCGACCAAGCGGGTCGAGATCACCTCCAACTTCTCCGGCACGACGCTGACCGTCTACGGCACCGTCGAGCGCGACGCGACCACGGTCGGGCGCGGCGGCGGCTACGACGTCGCGGTGATGCTGGTCGGCCCCTCCCGCGCGGTCGTCACCCGGCGCAAGGATCGTCTGGTCGGCATCTGGGTGAACCGCGATTCGCGCACCTATGTGGCGCCGAGCTTCTATGCCGTCGCCACCACCAAGCCGATCGCCGAAATGGCCCCGGCGACCACGCTCAAGGCCGCGCAGGTCGGCCTCGACGCGCTGATCCTGCCGGAGACGGTGCCCGGCGGCGTCGAGGTGCTCGCCGGCACGGTCGCCTTCCGCGACGCCTATCTGCGCCTTCAGAAGCGCGACGGCCTCTACAGGGAATATCCCGGCGGCGTCCGCAGACTGGGCCAGAACCTGTGGGCGGCGACCCTGCCGATCCCGGCCGAGGTGCCGGTCGGCAGCTACAAGGTCCGCACCGTCCTCTTCGGCGACGGCAGCGCGCTCGCCGAGCAGGTCTCCGAGATCGAGGTGGTCAAGACCGGCTTCGAGCAGCACGTCGCCGATCTCGCCGCCCATTGGTCGGCGACCTACGGCCTGCTCTCGGTCTTCATCGCGCTCTTCACCGGCTGGCTCGGCGGCGTCCTGTTCCGTCGCGACTGATCCCGAACCCGACGATCGCCCGCGCCGGCATGGCATGGACGCGGGCGTCGCCGAGGAGATGCGCGACCAGCCGTTCGGTCGCGAACAGCCCGGCGAAGGCCGGCGTGGCGAGGTCGAGCCCGCCGGCGAGACTGCCGTAGGCCGGCAGGATCACCCGCCGTCCGTCGGTCGCGAAACAATGCCGCCGCACGCTGCCGCTAGCCACCCGGACCCGCGCCGCCGGATGGAGATGGCCGGCGAGTTCGCCGATCGCCGCGAGCGTGTCGCCCGGCGCCGGCTCGTGGCGGAACACCAGCGCCCCGATCGCCGCCTCGCTCGCCCGCTCGCCGCCGATCTCGGCGACCGTCGCCGCGTCGTGGTTGCCGTCGATCCACAGCCACTCGCGCCCGCTCTGGAGGGCGGCGAGCCGCGCCCGCGCCCCCGCCTCGAGCCGCTCCGGACCGAAGGGATCGTGAAAGGCGTCGCCGAGCGAGATCACCCGGGCCGGCGCCAGCGCCGCGACGTCGGCCTCGAGCCGGGAGAGCGTCGCGCTGGTGTCGAAGGGCGGCAGCAGCGATCCGCGCCGCGCGAAGGACGAGCCCTTCTCGAAATGCATGTCGGCGACGATCAGCGTCCGCGTCGCCGGCCACCAGGCCGCGCCGGAGGGCAGGCCGACCAGGACCTCGCCGTTCACCTCGAAGCGGCTGCCGCCGAGGGGGATCGTCTCGCTCGTCACGCCGTCGCCTCCGCCATCAGCGCTTCCGCCGCTTCCGCCAACATCTCTTCCCCCGCCGTGCCCGGCACCGGCTCGCGCCCGATCTCGGTCAGGATCGGCACCGCCAGCGGCGAGATCCGATCGAGCGCGACGTGGCGGATCCGCCCCTTCACCCGCGCCAACATGTCGGCGAGGCGGCGCACGTCGAGGAGACCATGGGCCGCGTCGGCGCGAGTCGCCTGCAACAGGATGTGGTCGGGCTCGTGCGAGCGCAACACGTCGAAGACGAGATCGGTCGAGGCGGTCATCTGCCGCCCGCTCTTCTCCTGGCCGGGATGGCGCCGCTCGATCAGTCCGGCGATGATCGCGCAGTTGCGGAAGGTGCGCTTCAGGAGCGCGCTCTCGTCGAGCCAGGCCTCGAGATCGTCGCCGAGCATGTCCTCGTCGAAGAGCTCGGCGAGCGCCGGCCGCCGCCGGGCGAGGGCCGCGCCGAGGTCGGTCGCCGCCCATACCCCGAGGCAATAGTCGTTGGCGACGAAACCGAGCGGGCGCAGGCCGGCCCGCTCCATCCGCCGGGTCAGCAACATGCCGAGCGTCTGATGCGCCAGTCGCCCCTCGAAGGCATAGACCACCATGTAGTGGCGGTCGCCGCGCGGGAAGGTCTCGACCATCAACTCGGTCCGCCCCGGCAATTGCGAATGCGCGCGCTGCAGCTCCAGCCATTCGCGCACCTGCGCCGGCAGGACCCGCCAGTGATCGGGATCGGCGAGGAGCCCGCGCACCCGCTCCGCGAGATGGGTGGAGAGGGGAAACTTGCCGCCCCAATAGGAGGGGATGCGCGGATCGCGCCCCGGCGCCCGCGCCACCAGCGCCTCCGTCTCGCGCAAGCCCACGAAGCGCAACACCTCGCCGCCGAAGAGGAACGTGTCGCCCGAGGTCAGCGTCTCGAAGAAATAGGCCTCCATCTCGCCGAGGAGCTTGCCGCCCCAGCGCGGGATCCGCCCCTTGGCGTCGGAGATCAGCCGCACCTTGACCATCGGCATCTCGACGATCGTGCCGACGTTGAGCCGCCACTGCTGGGCGATCTGCGGATTGGAGACCCGCCAGAGCCCGTCCTTGGTGAGCCGGATCTTGGCCCAGCGCTCGTAGACGCGGAGCGCATAGCCCCCGGTCGCGACGAAGTCGACGACCCGGTCGAAGGTCTCCCGCATCAGGCGGCGATAGGGCAGCGCCGAGGTGACCTCGGCGAAGAGCGCGTCGGCGGCGAAGGGCGCGGCGACGGCGCAGCCGAGCACGTGCTGGGCGAGCACGTCGAGCGCGCCGGCGCGGATCGGCGGCGTGTCCTGGGTGCCCTCGGCGTTGGCCTCCCGCGCGGCGAGACATTCGAGCACCTCGAAGCGATTGGCCGGCACCAGCAGCGCCCGGCTCGGCTCGTCGAGGCGGTGGTTGGAGCGGCCGATGCGCTGGGCGAGCCGGCTCGCCCCCTTGGGCGCGCCGACGTGGATGACGAGATCGACGTCGCCCCAGTCGATGCCGAGATCGAGCGTCGAGGTCGCCACGACCGCGTCGAGGCCGGCCGGCCCGCCGCCGGCCGCCATCGCCGCCTCGACCTTGCGCCGCTGCGCCACGTCGAGCGAGCCGTGATGGAGCGCGATCCGGAGCCCCTGGTCGTTGGCGGCCCACAAGTCCTGGAACACGAGTTCGGCTTGGGCGCGAGTGTTGACGAAGACGATCGAGGTCCGCGCCCGGGCGATCGCCTCGAGCACGGCCGGGATGGCGTGGCGGGCGAGATGGCCCGACCAGGGGATCCGCGTCTCCGGCTCCAGGATCTCGACGATCGCCGGCACGCCCGCCGGTGCCGTCACCAGATCCGCCTCCGCTCGCGCTGCGTCCGGCGTCTGCGCCACCAGCCAGGCGGCGAGCTCGTGCGGATCGGCGACCGTGGCCGAGAGGCCGACGGCGCGCAGCGACGGCGACAGGCGCCTGAGCCGGGCGAGATCGAGCGCCAGGAGATCGCCGCGCTTGGAGGTGACGAGTGCATGCAGCTCGTCGAAGATCACGGTGTCGAGCGAGCCGAAGAGATCCGGCGCCTCGCGCGAGCCGAGCAGCAGCGCCACTTGTTCCGGCGTCGTCATCAGGATGTCGGGCGGGGCGATCTTCTGGCGCTGGCGCTTGTGGGCGGGCGTGTCGCCGGTGCGCGTCTCGAGCGTGATCTCGAGCCCCATCTCGGCGATCGGCCGCTCGACGTTGCGGGCGACGTCGACGGCGAGCGCCTTCAAGGGCGAGACGTAGAGCGTGTGGATGCCGCGCCGCGCGACGCCGCGCCCGCTCGCCACCATCCGCGGGCGCGCGGCGAGATCGACCAGGGACGGCAGAAAGCCGGCGAGTGTCTTGCCGGCGCCGGTCGGCGCGACCAGCAGAACCGATCGTCTCTCACGCCCGGCCGCGAGCAGTGCCGCCTGATGGGGGCGCGGCGACCAGCCCCGCGCCGCGAACCAGGTCGCGAAACGGTCGGGCAGGATCGGCGGGGGCGAGGCGTCCGGCGATGTCGTCACCCGTCGAGAGGTAATCGCGCCGTCGCGCGCCGTCGAGGGGGAACGAAAAGACGAGGCCGATCCGGGGGAAGATCGGCCTCGCGCGAGATGCCGAGGAGGGCGGCGGGGGAGCCGCCGTCTCACTCAGGGGTCGCAGTCCTTGAACTCGTAGGGCTTGCCGTACATGTCGTATTTGATGAAGGTCCGGCAGCGCACGCCCCGGCGCGGACGCGGATAGTCTTCCTCGTAGACCCGGCGCGGCGCCGGCCGATAGGCATAGTCGTCCTCGTAGACGTAGTCCGGACGCGACGACTGGGCGAGCGCGCCGCCGAGGATCATGCCACCGACCAGCCCGAGAGCGGCCGCGGCGGCGGCGTCGCCGCCACGATCGTGGTGGTGGTAGTAATAGGGGCCCGGGCGATGCCGATACTGGGCGTCGGCGGGGGCGACCGAGGTGAGGAGGCCGCCGGTCAGGGTGGCGGCGATCATCAGGCCGGTGACGAACTGCTTCATGGCGCAACTCCGCGTGCGCCGTCGAGGTCGAGCCCCGAAACGGCACGTTGGATCATGGCGAGGGACGGGCGAGGAGCGGGAGGGGCGACGGAGCGCCCCCCGGCATCAACGGCCGATGTCGGTGGTCTGCGGCACGGGCTGGAAGATCTGCCCCTGCGGCGGCGGGCGGTGGCTCGGCACGAGCTGCGGCGGGCGCTGGCCGCCCTGCCACGCCGGCGGACGCTGGCCGCCCTGCCAAGTCGGCGGACGCTGGCCGCCCTGCCAGGTCGGCGGGCGCTGCCCACCCTGCCACACCGGCGGCGGGGGCGGCACCGGCCGCTGGACGACGTAGCGCGGCGGCGGCGCACGGCGCACCGGCTCCCGATAGCCATAGTCGTAGTCGTAGCCCCGGCCATAGCCGGTGCGATACTCGACCGTGGAATAGGAGCGGCCGTAGTAGCCGTCGTCCTCCACGGTCTGACAACCGGCGAGGCCGACGCCCGAGAGGCCACAGAGAACCAGCGCGATCGGAAGCGTCTTCATGGTTTCATTCCCGTCGAACCGGGCCGCCGGAGGCCGGGACGACCGGGCGGCTCGTTCATGGTCGTCACTATGCCGCATGACGGATGCACGGCACGTGAGTGAACCGTTCAGCCGCCGTTCAGGTTGCGCGTTTCGCGTTCACGATTTCGTGAACACGGCGACGAAGGCGGCGACGTCGCGCCCGCGATCGCGCCGCACGGTCGTCTCCTCGATCCGCATCCGCGCCCAGCCGGCGGCCCGGCCGGCCGTCTCGAGGTGGCGGCGCCCGTGCGCGTAACGCAGACCCTCGCCGAGCCGAACGCCCTCGTCGTCGCCGGCCTTCTCCACCGTGAAGACGAAGAGCCCGTCGGGCGTGGTGACCCGGGCGACCGCCGCGAAGATCGCGCCGAGATCGCCGAGATAGCAGAAGACGTCGGCGGCGGTGACGAGATCGAGCGATCCGTCGGGACGCCGGTCGAGAGCGGCGAGGAGGTCGTCGACCTCGAGCCCCCGATAGAGCCCGCTCGCCCGTGCCACCGCCACCATCGCCGCCGAGAGGTCGACCCCGTCGAGCCGATCGACGCGACCGGCGAGCGCCCGCGCCATCAGCCCGGTACCGCAGCCGAGATCGAGCCCCGAGCCGAACCGCCGCGCGCCGGCGGCCGCCTCGATCGCCGCGACCATGACCTCCGGCCCACGATAGCCGAGACGCCGGACGAGACTGTCCTCGAAGCGCGACGCGTAGCCGTCGAAGAGATCGCGGACATGGGCCGGCGGCGGGACGTCCGGCACCGGCCACGCGCCGAGCCGGGCGAGGCGCAGGCTCGCCCCGCAACGATCGCTCGGATCGAGCGCGATCGACCGTTCGAAGGCGGCGACGGCCTCGGCCTCGAGGGCGGCGGCGAGGCGGAATTCGCCGAGCGCGAACCAGCCCGCCGCCCAATCGGGCGTGAGCTCGAGCGCCTGTTCCATCAGTTCGGCCGCGGCCGCCGGATCTCCCTCGGCCGCGTAGTCGCGTGCCCTTTCGAACCGTCGATCGGCGATGGGATCACCCGAGGTGAGACGCGAGGAGGCGGGGTCCGAGGCAGGGGTCATGGAGGGCATCCGGAGAACGAGGGCGCGGAGTGATGCGCTCGTTCCGATCGGCCCGCAAGAGGCCGTCGCGCGCCTCTTCGCGGCGATGGGCCGGAGGCGGGAGGAGGGGGCTCTCGACCGGCCGTCGCGCCCATGCTATCGCCGCAGGGATCGGACCGGACGGAGTGAGATCGATGGATCGCAATGCCCTGACGCGCTTCACCGGAGGCTCGCCCCTGCGCACCGTCCTGTGGCTCGTGTTCCTGTCGATCGTCGTCGGCTTCGTGCTGGAGACCATCGGCCTCGACCCCGTCACCTTCGTCGGCCGGCTGATCGGCAACATCGATCGTTTCGTCGACTGGGTGCTGCATCTCGGCACCGACGCGGTGATGCGCATCCTGCGCTATCTCCTGTGGGGCGCGGTGCTGGTGGTGCCGGTCTGGTTGGTCCTGCGCCTGACCGGCCGCGCTCGGTGAGCGAGGCGCCCGCGTCCGCGCCGCTCCGCCTCGCCGACGTGCTCGCCATAGCCGTGCCGATGACGCTCGGCTATCTGACGACGCCGCTGGTCGGGCTGGTCGCGACGGCGGTGGTGGGCCGGCTCGGCGATCCCGTGGCGATCGGCGGCGTCGCGCTCGGCGCGATCGTCTGCGACCTCGTCTTCTCGATCTTCTATTTCCTGCGTGCCGGCACGACCGCGCTGACGGCCCAGGCCCATGGGCGCGGCGATGCGATCGAGCGGCGCGCGGTGCTGGCGCGCGCCGGCCTCCTCGCCCTCGTCGCCGGCCTCGCCATCGTGCTGCTGCGCGGCCCCATCGTCGGCCTCGGCGTGACGGTCGTCGGTGGCGACGAGGCGGTGCGGGCCGCCACCCGCGACTATGCCGAGATCCGGCTTCTCGCCGCGCCGTTGATCCTCGCCAATCAGGCGATCTTCGGCTGGTATCTCGGCCAGGGCCGCGCCGTGGTCGGCCTGCTGCTCCAGCTCGTGCTCAACACCGCCAACATCGTCCTGGCGATCCTGTTCGTCTCGAGTTGGGGCGAGGGCGTCGCCGGGGTCGCGAAGGCCTCGCTCGCCGCCGAGGCGATCGCGCTCGCCGTCGCGGTCGCGCTCTCGGTGGCGCGGGCGAGCGGCCCCTGGCCCGAGCGCCGTCGCATCCTCGATCTCGCCGCGCTCTCCGGGCTCGCGGCGATCAATCGCGACATCATGATCCGCACCGCCGTGCTGATCGCCGCCTTCGCCTTCTTCGCCCGCCAGGGCGCCGGCCAAGGGGCGGCGATCCTCGCCGCCAACGCCGTGCTCGAGAAGCTCTTCCTCTTCGTCAGCTATTTCCTCGACGGTTTCGCCGCCGCCGCGGAGACCTTCGTCGGCCGCGCCGTCGGCGCCCGCGACCGCGCCGCCTTCGACCGCGCGGTGTCGCTGACGACGCGCGGCGGCTTTGCGCTGGCGGCCTTCGCCTCGGTCGTGCTGGCGCTCGCCGGCGGCCCGGCGATCGATTGGATGACCACCAGCGTCGAGGTGCGCGAGGCGGCGGCGCGCTTCCTGCCCTGGGCGGTGGCGACGCCGCTCGCCGGGGTGCTCGCCTTCGAGATGGACGGCGTCTTCATCGGCGCCACCTGGACCCGCGACATGGCGCGGATGATGGTCGCCTCGCTGGTCGTCTATCTGGCGCTGTGGGCGGTGCTGTTCCCGCTCTTCGGCAATCACGGCCTGTGGGCCGCGTTCCTCGCCTTCCTCGGCATGCGCGGTCTGTCGCTGTCGATGCTGGTGCCGCGCCGGGCGAAGGCGACCTTCGCCCGACCGTGATCCCCGCCGGGGCGGGGACCGGCCCGCCTCAGAGCGCGCGGCCGCCGGCCAGCGCCCGCATCAGGGCGGGGTCGATCTCGCCGGTCTGCGGCAGGCCGGCCTTCTTCTGGAAGGAGCGGATCGCCGACTTGGTCGAGGGGCCGGCGTCGCCGTCGATCGTGCCGACGTAGAAACCCTTGGCCTTCAGGAGCGACTGGGCCTGACGGACGATGTCCTCGGCGCTCGGCTGGGCGGCGGCGCTCGCCGGTTCGCCCCATCCGCGCACCTCGTCGTTGGCCGCCCGCACCAGCGGACGCTGCACCCAGGTCTGAACCGCCATGCGCGCGGCCGCCAGATTGACCTTGTCGAGATGGCCGGCGACCTCGGTCTGCTTCTTCTCCGCCTCGGCGTCGCCCTGGCGGGCGGCCAGCGCGAACCACTTGTAGGAGACCGCGAGGTCCTGATTCACGCCCGAGCCGAGGGCGTGGATGATGCCGAGATTGAACTGGCTGTCCTTGAGCCCGAGATCGGCCGCCTTCTGGAACCACGGCACCGCCGAGGCGATGTCGCGGGCATTGGCGTAGATCACGCCGAGATTGTGCATGGCGCGCACGTTGCCCTGCTCGGCCGCGGCCTTGTAGAGCGCCTTCGACTTCTCCGGGTCGCGGGCGACGCCGAGACCCTTCTCGTAGGCGACGGCGAGCCGATACTGCGCCGTGGCGAGCCCCTTGTCGGCGGCGCGGGCGTACCACTCGACGGCCTTGGTCAGATCGGCCGGAACGGTGCGGCCCTCGGCGAAGCGCAAGCCGATCTCGAAGGCGGCCTTGGCATCGCCGGCGGTGGCGGCGGCGCGCAGCGCCTCCGGGCCGATCGCCTCGGGCAGGGCGGTGGGCGTCGCGGTCGCGGCCGGCGTCGCGGGCGCGGCGGCGGCGGTGGCCGGGATCGAGCCGGTGACGGTCGGCGCGCTCTCCTCGCCGGCGAGCGGCACGCCGCCGAGCGCGCTGGTGCGCTGCGGCGGCACCTCGCTCGGGGCCGGCGCCGTCGTCGGCACGGCGGAGGCCGCGCCACCCGAACCGTCGGTGGCGAGCGGCATCGAGAAGCCGACGGCGGGTTCGCCGGTCGGGGTCTTGGTGAGGATCGATTCGGCCGGAGCGGGCGTCGCAGGCGTCGTCGGCACGGCGGCGGTGGTCTTCGGCGCGGTCTGCTCGACCTTCACCTCGGCATCGGCGGTCTTGGTCGTCGGCGCCTTCGAGCCGGGCAGCATCTGAAGCGTGAGGATCGCCAGCACCACGGCGGCGGTGGCGAGCACCAGCGGCCGGCGCCGGGTCTTCAGAACCTGACCGATCCGCGCCAGCGCGCCGGATTCGCGCGGCTCGGCGACGGCGGCGGCGTCGGGCGCCGGGCGGTCGCCGGGCTGTACCGTCGCGGTCGCGGTCGCGGACACGGCCTCGACCGGAGCGGTCGGCGCGGTGGTCGCGGCGGCGGCCTGCGCGGCGCGGCGCGCCGCGGCGATGAAGTCGGCCTTGCGGGCGATCGGCGCGGCCGGATCGGTGATCGGCGCCGCCACCGGCTCGATGCGCGGCATCGGCCGCGCGGCCGGCTTGCCGGAGCCCGGCTCGAGTGGACGATTGTCCTCCGGCGCGGCCGAGCCGGTGAGAAGCTCGCGGGCCCGCGCGATCGGGTTGGTGGCGCCCGAGGGGGCGGCCGGGCCGGTCGCGACCGGGCGGCCGGCGATGGTCGGCCGTGCTTCCGCCGCCTCGGTCGGCAGCGGGTCCGAGGCGTGCGCCGCCGGGGCCTCGCTCGCGGTCGCGCGGACGGCGGCGATCGCCGGGGCGGGGGCCTGGAGCGGGCTCGCGACCGCCTGCGGCATCGGATGGACGGCCGCCTGGGCCGCGGTCTCCGCCGCCTGGGCGGCATTGCGCGCGGCGGCGGCCGAGCGGGCCGAGCCCTGCGCGATCTTCTCGATCGCCGAGAGGCGCCCGACGATGCCGGTCAGCGCGTCGTGCAGCGAGATCAGCGTGTCGTTGGTGCGGGTCTCGGTGTCGCGCGCCGCCGACTGGAGCGAGCGCAGATCGCCCTGGAGCGCGCGCAGCGCCTCTTCCGCCAGACCGTCCTCGCGGCTCTCGGCGAGCTCGCGCACCATCTCGCGCGCCGCCTCGCGGGCCGCGGTGACGGCGTCGAGATGCTGATCCTCCATCCGCTCGGCGAGCTTGAGGATGTGCCCCTCCAGCGCGCCGATGTCCTGGAAGCGATCCTGGGTCGCCTCGATCTGACCGGAGATGCGGGAGAGCTGTTCCTCGATCTGGGCGAGCGCCTCGTCGTCGCCGTCCTGGGCGACCGAGCGGTCGATCCGCTCGGCGAGAAGCCGCATCTGCTCCTCGAGATCCTCGTTGCCGCGCGAGGCGGCGAGGTCGCGCCGCATCGCGGCGATCTCGCGGGTGAGGCTCTCCACCTCGGCGGTGGGGTCGGGCGGCAGGCGCTGGTCGAGCCGGTCGAGAAGGCGGTCGAACCGCGCGTCGAGCTGGGCGTCGGCCTGCGGGTCGGAAGCCTTGGCGATCGCCGCGTCGAGCCGCGCCACCGCCGCCTCGAGCGCGTCGGTGGTGCGCCGGCCGTCGTCGCCCTCGACGATCGCGTCGAGCTTGCCGGCGATCTCGGCGATGCGCTGATGCAGCCGGTCGGTGTCGTCGAAGGTCGGCCGCCGCGCCTCGAATTCGCCGATGCGCTCGCCGAGTTCGGCGATCCGCGCGTCGAGCGCCCGGATCTCGTCGGCGGCCCGATTGCCCCCGGCGATGGTGCGCAGTTCCTCGAGCAGGGTGATCACCCGATCGGAGGCGACCGGCCCGCGCGAGGCGCGCTCGAGCGCGTCGAGCTTGTCGGTGACCGCCTTCAGGCGCTGGTCGAGCGAGCGGGTGACGGCGGCCGGATCGAAGGCGTCGATCTGGGTGCGCAGATCGGCGAGCCGGCGCTCGATCTGCTGCGCGGCCGGGGTCTCGTCACGGTTGGCGAGCCGCTCGAACTTGTCGGCGAGCGCGGTGAGGTTGCGCTCCAGCGAGGAGAGATGGCCGACCTGCGGCACGGTGCGCAGGAGGTTGCGGATCTCGGCGATCTCGGCGTCGATCCGGCCCTCCGGACGCGGCCCGGCGAGGCCGCGCTTGAGGTCGTCGAGACGGTCGACGATGTGGCCGTAGCCCGCCTCGATGCTCTTCAGCGAGCCCTCGAAGTTCGACTGCAGCACCACGTCGCGCAGGCGCCCGATCTCGGTCACCAGGGGTTCGATCACGTCGCGCTCGGGCCGGGACTCGGCGAGCCGGTCGATCTTGCCGGCGAGCCGGCGGATCTGCTCGGAGACGTCGGCGCCGCCGCCGGCGCGGCTCTCGATGAAGGTGCGCAAGGCCCGGATTTCGGCGATCAGCGCGGCCGAGCCGTCGCGATCGTCGCGACCGCGCAGCTGTTCGATCTTTTCACCGAGTTCACGGAACTGACGGTCGAGCGCGTCGCTGCCCCAGGGCGCCGCCGGTTCGATCGCGCGGGCGCGCTCGGTCTCGGCGCGTGCGGGACGGCGCTCCTCGGTCGCGGCCGGCTTCGACCGGGTCCGGGCCGGGGCGGGGGTCTCGGCGGCCGAGCGCGCGGGCCGGCGCGGCGCCTTGTCCTCGGTCAGCGAGCGAACCCGCAGATCGAGCGCCTCGAGGGTCTCGAGAATGCGGCTGGTCTCGTCGGCGCGCGCGGGAGCGGCCCGGGTCCGCGAACGGGGGGCGCCGCTGAGGCGGTCGACGGTGGCGGCGATCTCGTCGAGCGCGGTCTCGTCGACCGCGTCGACGCGGGACGCGCGGGCCGGTGCCCGGGGCGCGGCCGGGGCGGCGCGCTCGCCGGTGCCGAGCCGGCGCATCCGTTCGGAGAGTTCGTCGAGGCGGCGGCCGAAATCGCCGGCGAGCGAAGTGTCGGCGACGGCCGGCCGCTCGGCCGGGGCGATCGGCTCGGCGAGGGCGCGCACGAGATCGCCGACCGACATGCCGGATCGCCGCGCCGCGTCGATCACGCGCTGTCGGGCTTCGTCCTCGAACCCTCGTCCGCTCCGCGACATGTCCTACCTCCACCGGCGCCGGCTGATCCGGTCGTTCGCTCGGGCCGGTCGCCGGGGACGAGGCCGCCGCCCGATCCCGTTCCGCGACTCGGTTGGAAACCGGCCGGAGCTTCGCCGACAGATTTTTCGAACACGGTAAACAACAGGTTAAGAAAGCCGCCCGAGCGTGATGCTTTCGTAATCTTCGTGGACGATCGGTGCATGCGCCGTCCCGTGCCGGGGCGAACCGAAGCGCGGCCCCGCGAGGTTCCGCGGAGGACGTTTCCCGAGGAAGTACAATCGGAAGAGGAAGAACGTTACGGCAGGACTCGCGCATGGCAGCCATGCCGAAACGGCTCGAAAAAAATAATGGACTTACCGACGACCGGGGGTGTCACCTTTCGCCTTCGCACCAAAAGCCACGCTTGCGAGTCTTGCGATCGAAGCGGCCATCACGAGCCGTACGCCGGACCCGAACGACGTGGAGTCGAAAAAACGGATGGACGAACGAAGTGATGGATGGCGCAGAAGACATGGCGTCGCTCGTGCGAGGCGAGATCGCCGACCGCGAGCGCATGTGGACGATCGGGGAGCTGGCTCGCGAATGCGACGTGACCCTGAGAGCGATGCGGTTCTACGAGGCCAAGGGCCTTCTCAAGCCGGCGCGTGACGGAATGGCCCGGCTCTACGACGCCGAGAACAGACGGCGGCTCCAGATCATCCTGCGAGCCAAGAAGATCGGCTTCAGTCTGGTCCAGATCCGCGATCTGCTCGGACTGACCACCTCGCGCGAGCCGCTCGAGCACCGCCTCACCAGTCTGCGCGATCATCTGATCCGTCAGACCGAGCAGCTCGAGCACCTGCGTCGCGAGGCCGAGGAGGCGCTCACCGCGATCGGCGACGAGATCGGCGCGCTCGATCGCTCGCTGGCCGGCCCCGCGCTCGACTGATCCGATCGAAGGGATCGATACGGAAACGGGCTCCGCGAGGAGCCCGTTTCGTCGTTTCGGAGCGGATCGAGGCGCCGATCAGGGCTTGGCCTGACTCGCCTTGCGCTGCTCGTCGCGCAGCTGATCCTCGATGCTCTTCTGCTTCTGCTGGATCTCGGCGGCGATCGCCTCCTCGCGCTTCTTGAGCGCGGCCTCGTCGAGCGCCTTGCCTTCGTTGGCGCTCTTGAAACTCGCCAGCGAGAAGGTGAAGGTGACCGGGTTGGAGGCCTGACCATAGGCGGTGATGGAGAGCTGGGCGCCCTTCTTCATCGCGCCGACGAAGGCCTCGTTGCTGACCATCTGCGCGACGCAGCCGTCGGGCGCGCACATGCCGAACTTGGCGTCTTCCGACTTGCCCTGATCGATCTGGACCTTGAGGCCCGGCTGCAGCAGCAGGCCGGTCGGCATGATCATCTCGACGATCTTGCGCGCCTCGCCGGTCGCCTCGACGACGGCGATCGAGGCCAGGAACTGGCCGCCGGAGGTGCGCAGATCGTAGGCGGTCTTGCAGAGTTCCTTCTTCTGCTTCTCGTCGCTGCGGCACACCTTGATCCAGGAATCGGTGGCGACGGCGGGCGACTGCGCGGCGGCCGAAGTCGCGCCGAGAGCGCAGACGAGGAGCGCGGCGGCGGAAAGCGGGGTCCGAGCGGCGTACGCGGCGAATTTCGCGACAGTGACGGTCATCGTCCTTCCCGTTCCTTCAGAGGATCTCGAATGTGTCGAACGTGGTCCCCTCATAACCTTCCCATCGGTTCGGTTCAATGGGCAGGGGGACGCGAGGGCCGGCCGATTCTCATCGGGCGCCGCCGCGATCTGCCCGTGCATTGCGGCGACACGGTGGCCGGGGCGGGCGCGGCGCGCCCCGTCGTGGCGCCGCCGGCCGGGCGGTGTATGCTCACGCCCGCGCCGATCGACGCCCGCCGGTCGACGCGCGCCGGCCGGGGCCGGCAGGTCGGGGCCGCGCCGCCCCGTCCGCGAGACGTTCCCGGGCGAGAGCGAGATCCATGGCTCGGTTCGACGATCCCTCCCGGCCCGCCGCCGCCCCGCTGTGGCAGGCCCTCGGCCGTCTCGTCGTGGAGACGCGCGGCCGGACCCTGCGCGACGTCACCGCCGAGCTCGACGCCTGGCTCGGCGAGGTCGGCGCCGGCGACGGTCTCCTGACCGTCTTCCTGCGCCACACCTCCGCCTCGCTCACCGTCCAGGAGAACGCCTCGCCCGAGGTCTTGCCCGATCTCGTCGACGCGCTCGACCGCCTCGCCCCGCGCGACGCGCCCTGGCGCCACGACCTCGAGGGCGACGACGACATGCCGGCCCACGTCAAGACGACGTTGACCGGCGTGTCCCTGGCGATCCCCACCCGTGCCGGGCGCATGGACCTCGGCACGTGGCAGGCGGTCTATGTCGTCGAGCACCGCGACCGCGGCCATCGCCGCGAACTGTCGCTGCATTGGCTCGGCGCGTGAACCCGGCGGCGGGACCGTCGACGGCTCACGCCGGGCGATGCTTGAAGCGCTCGCTCGCCGCGACCATCTCCGCGACCAGTCCCGGCTCCGTCACCGCGTGACCGCCGTCGTCGACGATCCGGAGGTCGGCCTCCGGCCAGGCCTTCTTCAGATCCCAGGCGTTCACCATCGGCGTGCACATGTCGTAACGCCCGTGCACGATCACCGCCGGGATGTCCTTGAGGCGCCGCACGTCGCGCAGCAGCTGGTCCTCGACCTCGAAGAAGCCGCCGTTCATGAAGAAGTGGCACTCGATCCGCGCGAAGGCGAGGGCGAAGGTGTCGCCGCCGAAGGCCGCCGCGCGCTCGGCGTCGGGCAGGAGAGACAGGGTCGAGCCCTCCCAGGTCGCCCAACGCTTGGCCGCCTCGAGCCGCAACGCCTCGTCCGGGCCGGTGAGCCGGCGATGATAGGCGGCGATCAGATCGCCCCGCTCCTCGACCGGGATCAGCTCGCGGAACGGATCGAAGAGATCCGGGAAGATCAGGCTGGCGCCCTCCTGGTAGAACCACGAGAGTTCCATGCGGCGCAGCATGAAGATGCCGCGCAGGATCATCTCCGAGACCCGCTCGGGATGGGTCTCGGCATAGGCGAGCGCCAGCGTCGAGCCCCACGATCCGCCGTAGACCTGCCAGCGCTCGATGCCGAGATGGACGCGCAGCCGCTCGATGTCGGCGACGAGATCCCAGGTGGTGTTCTCGGCCAGCTCCGCGTGCGGGGTCGACTGGCCGCAGCCGCGCTGATCGAAGGTCACGATTCGATAGACGGCGGGGTCGTGCAGCCGTCGCATCGTCGGGGTGATCCCTCCGCCCGGCCCGCCATGGAGACAGACGACCGGCTTGCCGCGCGGATTGCCGCTCTCCTCCCAATGGATCTCGTGCAGGTCGGACACCTTCAGGCGGCCGCTGGTGTGGGGTTCGATCTCGGGGAAGAGGACGTGACGCTGGGCGCTCAAGGCGGGACTCCATGGCTGTCGAGAGCGGTCGAGGGAGAACGATCGCTCGCCGCGCGAAGATAACGCCTGCGGCGGATCCGCAAAGGTCCGGATTGCGCGGCCGATCGGCGGTCTGCGCAGAGCAAGAACCGTCCGGCGAGCAAGAAATGACGCCAGACCGCGATATTTTACGTAAGTCGTGAAGCTTATTGGCCCTCCTCCGAAAGGAGGAGGCTTGCGTAGAGGCGTTGCGAGATCGATAATTCACATATCAGCGTGCGGCCCAGCGTCGCGGTGGCGACGAGTGGCGTTCGTCGGCCGCGGCCCAGAGGCGCGGTGACCGTGACGTCGGACCGACGAGGTCCGCCGGCGGTTTCTCGTGCGCGTGACGAACCAAGAGGGGAGAAGGGATTGGCGACCAATCCGGGATATCGGTTCGTGATCGCGGATGATCATCCGCTGTTTCGCGGTGCGCTGCGTCAGACGCTGGAAGGGCTCTTCGACGGTGTGGTGATCGCCGAAGCCGGGTCTCTGGAGGCGGTATCGAAGATACTGGAGGAGGGGGACGAGATCGACTTGGTTCTTCTCGATCTCAACATGCCCGGGGTTCGCGGTTACTCCGGCCTGATGTATCTGCGCGCGCAGTTTCCGACGGTTCCGGTGGTCGTGGTCTCCGCCAACGAGGATCCCGGCACGATCCGCCGCTGCATGGAATTCGGCGCCGCCGGCTTCGTGCCGAAGTCGCTCGGCACCGACACCATCCGCGAGGCGCTCTCCACCGTCATGGCCGGTGATCTCTGGACCCCCGCCGACGTCGATCTCGCCTCGATGCCCGCCGACGAGACCGCCAAGCTGGTTCAGCGCCTGTCGACGCTGACGCCGCAGCAGGTGCGTGTGTTGATGATGCTGTCGGAGGGTCTGCTCAACAAGCAGATCGCCTACGAGCTCGGCGTCTCCGAGGCGACCGTCAAGGCCCACGTCTCGGCGATCCTGCAGAAGCTCGGCGTCGAGAGCCGCACGCAGGCCGTCATCGCCGCCTCGAAGATCGAGGTCGGTCACTGGCAGTCGGTCGGGGCGTGAGAACGACGGGAAACGGCGCGTGGGAGCCGGTCCGATCGCGGTCACGCATCCCTCGCGCGTTCCCCCCTCCCGCTCGGTGACCCCGGACATGGCCGACATCCCGTCGCTCGAAACCGATCGCCTGCGTCTGCGCGCCCATCGTCTCGACGATTTCGACGCCTATGCCGCGATGTGGCGCGAGCCCTCGGTGATCCGTTTCATCGGCGGCGCGCCGCTGTCGCGCGAGGCGGCCTGGGTCCGTTTCCTGCGCCAGAGCGGCCTCTGGCGTCACCTCGGTTTCGGCTTTCTCGCCCTCGAGGACAAGGCGACCGGCGCCCTCGTCGGCGAGGCCGGGTTCCACGATCTCCATCGTGATCTCGTGCCCTCGATCGAAGGCACCATGGAAGCGGGATGGGCGCTCGCCGGCGCCTTTCAGGGCCGAGGTCTCGCCGAGGAGGCGATGCGCGCGATGCTTCTCTGGGGACGCGATCACGGCGTCGGCCAGCGCCTCACCTGCATCATCCACCCCGACCACGCCGCGTCGCTGCGGGTCGCGGCCAAGCTCGGCTTCGCCGAGGCGGCGCGCTCGACCTATCACGGAGCGCCGGTGGTGATCCTGGAACGACCCCGGGTCTGAAGCCGCTCGTAGGACGCACCGGCCCTTTCGGCGCTCGCGGAGGCGCTTCATGCCGAGGCGGCGGCCGTAGGTCGCCCTCGAAGCACGAAGGGCCGGGCGTCACCCTCGGTGGAGCCGCTTCGCCCTTCGAGGCCCGGCGATGCCGGGCGCCTCAGGGTGAAGCTCCACACGCCGAACGGGTCGAAAATTCCTGCGTTCGGTATGAGCCGGTCTTCACTCCGCCGCCGACTTCAGCGCCCGCCATTGCGCCAGCACCGCGCGCAGCGCCGCCGGTTTGACCGGCTTGTTGAGGATCGAGATCGACTTTTCGGTCGCCTCCTCGCGCACCTGCGGTCCGCGATCGGCGGTGATCAGCGCCGCCGGCAGATCCGTGCCGAAGCGCCAGCGCAGCTGCACCACCGCGTCGATGCCGTTGCCGTCGTCGAGATGGTAGTCGACGAGCAGGATGTCCGGCCCGTGCCCGGTCTCCTTGACGAGATGGGCGAGCTGTTCGGAGGCGTCCTTCTGATCGCGCGCCTTGACCACCTTGACGCCCCAGCCGACCAGCAGCGCCTCCATGCCGTCGAGGATCGTCTCCTCGTTGTCGAGACAGAGCACGGTCATGCCGTCGAAACGGGCGCTCGACGGGCGCGGCGCCCCGTCGGCGGGGGTGACGTTCGGCATCGCCGCCGCCGTCGGCACCTCGACGTAGAAGCGCGAGCCCTTGCCCGGCACCGAGGTGAGCCCGGTCGGATGGACCAGCACCCGCCCGATGCGCTCGACGATGGAGAGCCCGAGCCCCAGCCCGCGCGCGATCTTGGCGCCCTGATCGAGCCGCTGGAACTCCTGATAGATGACCTTCTGCTGATCGGAGGAAATGCCGAGCCCGGTGTCGAGTACCTCCACCGAGAGCCGCCCGCGCCGCCGGCGCACGCCGACCAGAACCTTGCCGACCGGCGTGTATTTGATGGCGTTGGAGATCAGGTTCTGGACCAGCCGGCGCAACAGACGCCGATCGGAGCGCACCCAGAGATCGCAGGGCAGAACCTTGAACTCGAGCCCCCGGTCGCGCGCGATCGGCTCGAACTCGACCTTCAGCGCCTTGAGGATCTCGTCGATGCGGAACACCGTGAATTCCGGCCTGAGCGCGCCGGTGTCGAGACGCGAAATGTCGAGCAGCGCCCCCAGGATTTCCTCGACCGCGTCGAGCGACTGGTCGATGTGGACGGCATGCGTCGCCAGCGGCGAGTTCTCGGTCTTCTCCACCAGCGAGGTGGCGTAGAGCCGGGCCGCGTTCAGCGGCTGGAGAATGTCGTGACCGGCGGCGGCGAGGAACCGCGTCTTGCCGATGTTGGCCTCGTCGGCCTCGGCCTTGGCGCGCGACAGCTCGCCGTTGAGCCGGGTCAGCTCCTCGGTGCGCTCGCGCACCCGCCGCTCCAGCGTCTCGTTGACCCGCGCCAGGGCTTCCGCGCTCGACACGCGCTCGGTGATGTCGGTCCAGGTGGTGACGATGCCGCCGTCGGGCATCGGCGAGGTCCGAACCTCGATCACCGCGTCGGTCGAGGCGAGGCGCTCGTGATAGGTCTCCATCCGCCGCACCAGCCGGTCCATCCGGTCCTTGATGATGCGCTCCGGATTGCCGGGGCCGAATTCGCCGTGCTCGGCCCGGTCACGCACGATCGCGTGCAGCGAGACCCCGACCTGGGCGAAGTCGGGGGTGAGGTCGAGGATCTGGCGGAACTGGCGGTTCCAACAGATCAGACCCAATTCGCGGTCGAACACCGAAATGCCCTGGCCGACCTGATCGAGCGCGATCTGCAGGAGATCGCGGTTGTATTGGATCGCCGCCGAGGCGTCGTCGAGCAGCTTCATCGCCGCCTTGGTCGAGGGATCGCGCCGCTTGACCAGCAGCGACAGCACCAGCCGCGACGAGGCCGCGCCGATCGCCGAGGCGAGCAACTGCTCGGCGAAACGCAGGAGATGGAGATCCGCCGGCCGGTCGCCGCCCATCGCCAACGAATGGGAGCGCCCGAAGTCGCCGAAGGCGCGCCGCGTCCGCTCCTCGCCGAGATAACGCGCCACGGTGGAGACGAGATCGTCGACCGTGACGGCGGTGCGCCAACGCCGGAGCGAGGGCGTCGGCACGAATTCGCTGGGCACGAAGACGTTGGCCTGAAGCCGCTCGATCGGCTCCGGCGGTCGCGTCAGCGACACCGAGATGAAGGCGGCGACGTTGAAGGCGAGGCTCCAGAAGACGCCGTGGGCGAGTGGATCGAAGCCGAGCGAGAACAGCGCCTGCGGCCGAAGCAGCCACATCCCGAACGGCCCGTGCAGCAGGAGCGACGACGATCCGTAGCCGGCTTCCACGAAGGTCGGCAGCGCCAGCGTGTAGAGCCACAGCGCGAAGCCGACGAGGATGCCGGCGATGGCGCCGCGCGCCGTGCCGCGCCGCCAGAACAACGCGCCGAAGAAGGCCGGGGCGAATTGGGCGATCGCCGAGAAGGCGAGGAGCCCGATGTCGGCCAGCGCCGAGGCGTCCGCCACCAGCCGATGGTAGACGTAGGCGAGGATCAGGATCGCGAAGATCGCCACCCGCCGCACCAGGAGCAGGGTGCGCACCATGTCCGGTTCGTCGCCGCCGTCGCGCCCGGCGCGGCGCACCAGGATCGGCGCCAC
>OFIS01000138.1_pt1 | contig 78990 bp, 72 predicted proteins | sample 1775071 | NCBI WGS metagenome assembly OFIS01 (sample SAMN08195774, study PRJEB24354) | sludge metagenome | isolation source: sludge from phenol fed wastewater aerobic bioreactor C | place: India: Nagpur | collected 2016-09-17
CAGCCGCCGCCACGGCGTTTCCGCAGGTCACACGGCACATCGAGGCGATCGTGTGCTCATGATCTTCGGAAGTCCGGCGAGAGCGTTGATGCGTTTCAGGACCCTGCGGTCCTGCGCCTGCCACCACAGGTAGTCGCCCCAGGCGCTCTCGTCCCAGACGAGAAGCACGTCAGTCGGTCTCGACCAGGTCGTGGGCGCGACCCCGGCCGGCTTCCAGCCGCTCCATCGAGTCGAGCAGGCGGCGGGCATCGGCCGGCGACCGCATCAGGTAAGCCGTCTCCTTGATGGACTCATAGTCCTCTAGCGAGACAACGACAACGGGCTCGTGACCGGCGCGGGTGATGACTACCTCTTCGCGGTCGTTGATCACACCATCGAGCATCTCGGCGTAGCGAGCGCGGGACTCTGTGTAGCTCACGGCTTTCATCGCGCCTCCTGTGCAGAGAACTGTACGTTCACGGCGGTGATCGCAAGCGCGTAGGGTGCGCACTCCGCGCCCCGAGAGAGGCGGTGTCATACCGGAGGCACCCGAGTCAGAACGCATGCGCTACCAATTCGGCCAGCAGGGCGTGCTCGTCGACCACCAGCCCGCGGGCCCGGAACCAGGCGCAGACGTTGCTGCAGTCGCGCTGCAGGAAGTCCATGCCGTTCGGATTGCCGACCAGGTCGACCGTCTGGGGCAGGTCGATGATCACCAACCGCTCGCCCTGCGCCAGGATGTTGTACGCCGACAGGTCGCCGTGCACGAGTCCGCTCTGCACCATCGTCGCCAGCGCAACGGTGAGCTGATCGAAGTACGAGCGCAGCAGCTCGGGTGACGGGCGGGTTTGCGCGAGCCGGGGAGCAGTCTGCGGTGAGCCGTCCCCCTGGCGTACGGAGATCCACTCCATGAGGATCTCCGTCCCGTCGATCTGCACCGGGTACGGGACCGGCAGCCCGAGCTGCCAAAGCCGCACCAGCGCCGCCCATTCCGAGACGGCCCACTCGCCGGCGGCGACCTGCCGCCCGTAGGCGCTCTTGCGCTTGAGAGCGCGGGCGTCACGGGAGCGTTGCACCGAGCGACCCTCGGTGTAGGACGCGGCGCGGTGGAAGGCGCGGTGTTCGGGCGAGCGATATCGCTTGGCGGCCATGACCACTCCGTTGTCAGGATCATGGGGGTCGGCACGCTCCACGAGGTGAACATCGGCTTCCTTGCCGGTCTTGAGGATGCCCAGCTCGGTGTCGACGGCGCCCTGCGACGTCACCACCCAGTCCGGGCGCGGCTCGGGCCCGCGGCACAGCGGTTCGACGCTGAGCCAGGTCGACCAGCGCTGGCCGTCCGTGAGGTCGTCGTACGGGCGGAACTCGAAGGAGAACCGGTCGTCGACCTCACCTTCGGCATGCGGATCGGGTACGCGTCGTCCGGCTACGGCCGTGGCGCTGCCCGGAATCCTGGGCTCAGCTGGGTGCGCGTCGTACGCGGAATCGTGTGACATCGCCGGAGGTGCTCCGTGGGGTAGAAGAGGAGGAACGGTCTGCGGGCAGGCCGAAGGCAGTCGTGGTCACGGTCGCGCCTCCTCTCGTGGAGCACCGGGCAGTTCCGGCGCCGCAGCAATCGTGGCGACAACTCGCGCGAGATGACAACCGGGTTTGTCCGCGCGAACCTCGCTGCCGACCTTTCGCGGGTTCTGTCGAGCGAAGCCCTTCCGCGGACGTCGGCGTCGCCTGGCCCGGCCGCTCGGGCGGCCGGCCACGACCTCGCTTCCTTCCCGACCGAGGAGCAGGGTCCGACAACACCCTCCGACAAGACCCGAAGATCGACTGCCGTAGGAGAAGGTCTGCAGGCGGCTGGCTCCAAAAGAGCGGACGCAACCCGCCGCCGGTCGAGCGCAGTCGAGACCATGATCACCGAAGTGGTCTGCTCCGAAAGAGCGGACGCAACCATCCGCCGGTCGAGCGCAGTCGAGACCATGATCATCGATGTGGTCTCGACTACGCTCGACCACCGAGTACTCGCCCGGTCTTTCACGACTGCGCTCGACCAACGTGTGATTACGGCCCCCGTCTTTGAGCGGCCCACCGTCTCGGGGTCTGGTCGAAAGAGCGGACGCAACCCGCCGTCGGTCGAGCGTAGTCGAGACCATGATCATCGATGTGGTCTCGACTACGCTCGACCACCGAGTAGTCGCCCGGTCTTTCACGACTGCGCTCGACCTGGCCGCCGGGTCACCCCACCGTGTGGTTGCGGCCGCCTCGACCATTGTGTAATTGGGCGCTGTTTCGAAGGACACCAATTGGTTCTCGCCTGTCGGTGTGCTCACCGACGCCAATGACCCGGAACCCGACCAGCACGTCGCAGCACGAGCAGAAGCAAGACTCAGTACTCGCCCCCGCTTCAGATACCAAGAGCCGGTTTGCGCTGGATCATCGTCCAGCCCGTCCAGCCGCGTTGGTCGAGCAGCTCGAGCAAGCGCGGTGCACAGGAGAAGGATTCGACGAACGCGGTGTCGAGCAGCTCGACGAGTTCCGGGCGGAACTCGTACGCGTCGAGCGGCGACTCGGACCTCCCTGTCTCGCCGAACGTGGCCGCCTCCTCCTCGAGGAATGCGACGACCTGGTCGGCGACCTCGATCAGCCGGTGATCGTCCGGGCGCAACTCGACGACTTCAGCGAAGAGGTGGTACAGCCGTCGCCAGTTGGCACCCTCGATCTGCCGACGCTTGAGCGCCATGAGCGCCGGCACGTGGTCGGGAACCTGGGCGGCGATCACGATCCAGCTGTCCCGTTCCATCTCGATCACGCGATCGCGGAACCCCAGCTCTCGCAACCGGTCGAAGTAGGCGACCGCCGCCGGCGGCAGCGCGAGGTTGTCGCCGGTTGCGAGTCGTGCGATCCGGTCACGGTGCTCGCGCAGCTCGCGGATCTGGGCGCGCAGCCGGCGATCGATGTCCTCGACGGCGGCTGCGAACTGCTCCGGCCCAGCCACCAGGAGCTCGCGCACCTGTGACAGCGGGACGCCGGCCTCGGCCAAGGTGCGGATTCGGATCAACGTGACCACGGCCTGGGCGCCGTAGCGCCGGTAGCCGCTGGAGTCCCGTTCCGGCTCTGGCAGCAGGCCCTTGGCGTGGTAGTGGCGGATCGCGCGTACCGTCACCCCGGCGTGCGCGGCGAGTTGACCGATGGTCAACATCACGCGCCGCGGCGGTGGTAGGTGGCCATGGCCGCTGCGTAGGCGACAAGTAGCAGGGCCAGGCACCAGGCGAGAGCTACCCACAGGTCGGTACCGGGCGGCTGGCCAGCAAGCAGGGCGCGAATGGCGTCCACGATCGGGGTCACCGGCTGGTACTCGGCGAAGACCCGGATCGGACCGGGCATCGTGTCGGTCGGCACGAACGCAGAACTGATGAACGGCAGGAAGATCAGCGGGTATGAGAATGCACCCGCCCCCTCGGCCGACGATGCGCTCAGCCCGGCGATCACCGCGACCCATGTCAATGCCAAGGTGAACACGATCAGCATCCCGGCGACCGCCGCCCATGCCCCGATCCCGGCGGGAGAGCGGAAGTCGACCAGAACGGCGACCAGCACCACGACCACGAGCGCGAGCACGTTCGCGACGAGCGAGGTCAAGACGTGCGCCCACAGCGCGGCGGGCCGCGCGATCGGCAGCGACTGGAACCGTTCGAAGATGCCGCTGCTCCGGTCCACGAACAGCCGGACCGCGGTGTAAGACACGCCGGTGGCGACCGTGATCAGCAGGATGCCGGGCAGCAGGTAGTCCACATAGGACGCCGAGCGGGTCTGGATCGCGCCGCCGAACACGTAGACGAACAACAGCAGCATCGCGATCGGCATGATCACGGTTGTGATGATCGTGTCGACGCTGCGCGTGACGTGGCGCAGCGAGCGGCCGGTGAGCGCGACCGTGTCGGGGAGCAGGTGTGTGCTCATGGCGTTGTTCCTTCCTGGCTCGCTCCGAGCAGCGTGAAGTACACATCCTCGAGCGTGGGTTGCTTCTCGACGTACTCGACGGTGGCCGGTGGCAGTAGCGCCTTGAGTTCGGTCAAGGTGCCGTCCACGACGATCCGGCCCTGGTGCAGGATCGCGATCCGGTCGGCGAGCGCCTCGGCCTCTTCGAGGTACTGGGTGGTCAACAGCACGCTCGTGCCGTGCCTGGCGAGCTCCTTGATGGTCGCCCAGACCTCGAGGCGCGCCTGCGGGTCCAGTCCGGTTGTCGGCTCGTCAAGGAAGATCACCGGCGGGTCGCCGATCAGGCTCATCGCGACGTCCAGCCGCCGGCGCATGCCGCCGGAGTACGTCGCTACGCGGCGTGTTGCCGCCTCGGCCAGCGAGAACTGCTCCAGCAGCCCGTCCGCGACCGCTCGGGGATCCGGCACGTGGCGCAAGCGGGCCATCAGGATCAGGTTCTCCCGACCGGTCAGGATCTCGTCCACGGCGGCGGACTGCCCCGTCAGGCTGATCGCGGCCCGAACCTTCGCCGGCTCGCTCCGGACGTCGTGACCGGCGACCCTCGCCGTGCCGCCGTCCGCGGTCAGCAGCGTGGACAAGATCTTCACCAGCGTGGTCTTGCCGGCCCCGTTCGAGCCGAGCAACGCCACCACCGCACCCCGCGCCACCGTCAGGTCGACGCCTTGCAGCACGGCCAGCTCGCCGTACGACTTGGTCAGCCCGTTCACCTGGATCGCGTGCATCATCGCTGTCATGGGCTCAGCATGAGACCCTGACGCAGGGTCAGGGTCAAGTCCCCCAGGCGATGGCCGCGCGCGACCCTGTGGTGGCGGACGAGCGTTGGATCCTTTGGGCATCTATGCGCGCCATCGCGCCGAGTGGCTCACTCGTCCTCGGCAGGTTGCCAGTGTGTCAGTGCACCTCGGGGGCGTGGGCCGAGAGTGAGCTCGGCGAAGCGCACGACCGCGTCGGTGACGGCGTGGAATCGGATGGAGTGGAAGACATCGAAACTGTGCTGTGCCCAGGGAAGTTCGGCGTACACGACCGGCCGGTTCGAGGCTTCCCGGAGTCGACCGGCGAACGCCCGTGCCTGTTGGCACGGAACGAGCGTGTCGATGCTGCCATGGACGAGCAGGAACGGTGGGGCCTGCGGGCCGATGGCCTGCAGCGGTGATGACGGCTCCGGGCCGGCGCCCATGCTGCCGTAGTAGCCGTACAGACCGATCACTGCGGCGACGTCGCTGCCGGTCAGGGCGGCGGTCGTGGCCAGGTTCGCCCCGGCCGAGCCGCCGACCGCGAAGATCTCATCAGGATCACCGCCGTACGCATCCACGTGCTCGCGCACCCAGGCCAGGGCGTTCCGGGTATCGGCGAGCTGCTCCCCGTGCGCCCGGAACTGGCGCCGACCCACGCTGACGCACACCCAACCCTGGCCCGCCAACCGGTAGATCAACGCGCGGGAGCCGAGCGGCTTGCTGGCGAACCTGGCGGGGAATTACACCAGCACCGGCACCGGGCTGTCGTCGGCCCGGTCTCGGCGCGAGACATAGACGTCCAACCGATTCCCGCGCTGAGCAGGTCCGTACCGCAGGTTGCGGATCCGGCGCACATCGGGGCGCCACGAGATCAGCGGTAGCAGCAGGCGCCACCAGCTCGGCCGGGTGAAGCGGGCCCGAAGGGCCGTAGACGTCCTGCAACGCCTGCGACAATGCGGGTCGGGCCGAGCGCGCGCGTACCGCGAGCCGTACGAGCAGGCCGATGTCCACGACGGTGAGCGCGGCGACCAACCACCACCACACCACGGGTCGGGGGTGGAGCAGGGTGCCGATCGTGCCCGCGATGACCCAGGCCACGCCGACGAACGGCACCTCGTTGATCCACCAGCCCAGCGCGAACTGCAGGTTGAACGGCGACGAGTGCCGGGGGATCGGTGGACGCGTCGCCATCACGGCGAACAAGCCCACGATGAGGACCGTGTTGAACGCGCTGCTCACATCACTCTCCTTCGGCGCTCCTGGTGCCGCCCGTCGAGGCGGCCGCTGCTGCGGATGGATGTGCGGTGCGAGCGTGGACGCGCGCGAGGCGCGACTCTGGAAGGTGGCCCGCAGACCGGCGATGACCGACCGGTGGGAGGGGCGATGCGGTATCGACCACCACGCTCGTAGTTCGACGGTACGCCTGCGCTCGACCGACGGCGGGGTGCGTCCGCTGTTTCGGGCAGGCCTTGGTGCGGGAGGTCTCGACTTCGCTCGACCGACGGCTGGCTGTGTCCGCTCTTTCGAGCAGGTCTTGGTGCGGGGGTCGCGACTTCGCTCGACCAACGGCCTCCGGTCGACCAGCGAGGGTCGACCGGTCCCTTCCCGCTGCGCGGATGGGACACTGCCCTCCATGTCGGAGTCGCGTCGCCTCGTCGACAAGCTGTGGTCGTACTGCAACGTGCTGCGCGACGACGGCGTCGGCGTCATCGAGTACACCGAGCAGCTGACCTACCTGCTGTTCCTCAAGATGGCGCACGAGCGCGCCACCCGGACGCTGAACCCGCAGCGGATCGTCCCGGAGCAGTACTCGTGGCAGCGACTGCTCGACGCCGACGGCGTCGCGCTGGAGGCGACGTACACCGAGATCCTGCTCGGTCTCGGCCGGCGGTCCGGCACCCTCGGCACGATCTTCCGCAAGGCGCAGAACCGCATCCAGGACCCGGCCAAGCTCAAGCAGCTGATCAGCGACCTGATCGACAAGGAGAACTGGTCGGCATCGGGCACGGACCTGAAGGGCGACGCGTACGAGCAACTGCTCTCCAAGGGTGCGTCCGACAAGGGGTCGGGTGCCGGGCAGTACTTCACCCCGCGCGATCTGATCGCCGGCATCGTCGACGTCGTACGCCCCACCGTCGCCGACACGGTGGTCGACCCGGCCTGCGGCACGGGCGGGTTCCTGCTCGTCGCCCACGAGCACGCGTCCCGAGATGCGGCCTCCATGACGCCGGACGAGCGTGACCACCTGCGCGACGGCTTCGTCACCGGGTACGAGCTGGTCGACGGCACCGCCCGGCTCGCCGCGATGAACCTGCTGCTCCATGGGATCGGCACGCCCGACGGTGACTCGATGATCGAGGTGAGGGATGCGCTGATCGCCGACCCCGGTGCGCGCTGGTCGGTCGTGCTGTCCAACCGCCGTTCGGGCGCAAGTCTTCGCTCACCATGGTGGGAGCTGACGGCCGGGAGGTGCGCGAGGACAGGGAGATCGAGCGGCAGGACTTCGTCGTGACGACCTCGAACAAGCAGCTCAACTTCCTGCAGCACATCATGACGATCCTCGACGTGAACGGCCGCGCGGCCGTGGTGCTGCCCGACAACGTGCTGTTCGAGGGCGGGGCAGGCGAGACGCTGCGGCGCCGGCTGCTCGCCGACTTCGACCTGCACACGCTGCTGCGCCTGCCGACGGGGGTCTTCTACGCGCAGGGCGTGAAGGCCAACGTGCTGTTCTTCGACAAGAAGCCGGCCGCCGAGCAGCCGTGGACCCAGCGGCTCTGGGTGTACGACCTGCGCACCAACCAGCACTTCACGCTCAAGCAGAACCCGCTGCGCCGCCGGCACCTCGACGACTTCGTCGCGGCGTACCTGCCGGGCAAGGCCCGCGACGAGCGGGTGGAATCCGACCGGTGGAAGTCCTTCGCTCATGACGAGCTCCTCGCGCGGGACAAGGTGAATCTCGACATCACCTGGCTGCGCGACGAGTCGCTGGAGGACCTCGACAACCTGCCCGCACCCGAGGTGATCGCTCGCGAGATCGTCGAGGACCTCACCGCCGCCCTGGCCGAGTTCGAAGCTGTGGCTGCCGCGCTCGAGACCGGGAGGTCATAGCGGGTAGGCCTCGAGCCCCGGCGTGCCGTACGCTGCGCCGCGTCGCCCGATCGGCTCTACTCCTGGGAACCGGAGGCGCCGACCGCACGTCAGACGGCCACGCTGGTAACCGATACGGGGAGAGACCTTGCGCCGCACTACCATTTCGATGGCCGCCATCGGCGGTACCCTCAGCCTGCTCGTCGGCCTCGCGCCCGCCACGACTGCCGCGGAGCCCACCGTCGATCCCGGCGAGCTCGCCGCCCTGCGAACCATCCTGCAGACGAGCGATAAGGCCTGGGCGCAGCACGGCGGATCGGCGGTGAGCCGGTGCGCGCTCGGCATGTCTGCCCCGCTGGCCGGTGGCGAGACGACGATCCGGACCCGGGTCCGGTCGGCCGGCGCCGGAGGGGCGGCGGAGCTGCGCACGAGCACCAAGGGCGGTGCGGCACGGATGAAGGAGCACGTCTTCGTGCAGGGCCGCAAGGTCGTGCGCGCCGTACCGAAGGTGGAGAAGCGGGCGTTGCGCAAGCACGGCATGGCTGCGCCGCCGCGCTGGGCCACGGTGCCCCGGAACGCCGCCAGCTCGAGCGGTACGGCTGTCGGCTACACCGGGGAGCTCGGGCTGAGCGCGGTTCTCACCGGTGACGTGACGGAGTTGACCGTGGGGAGCGACGGCACGTACGCCGGCACGGTCAGCGACCGCGGCGAGGAGTCGACGTTCACCATCCACACCGCCGCGGGTCGGGTCAGCGGCATGCGGGTCGCTGCCGACGGCACCGTCGCGGTGAGCTGCCGGCTCACCGTGTCCTACCAGCCGCAGCGGGTCCGGATGCCCAAGGCCGAGACCGGGCTGCGCGCCCGCGTCGCGTACGCCGAGGGGCAGGTGGCGGGCGTCGCGCAGGGTGCCCCGGATGGCCGCACCAGCGTGGGCGGGGTCCGCATGATGGCGGACATGGTCACCCGCGGTACCAAGGTGCGCACCAGCAACGTCCCCCGCGGCGTGGCGATGACGATGAAGGTGAAGGGGTGGGCGTACCCGATCACCTGGCACGTGATCGTGACCCAGGGCAGGGCCAAGGCCGCACCGGTACGCACCTTCCCGGTGGCTGGCGCCGCCCGGTCCTGACGCGGCGCCATACTCGCTGCATGCCGGGGCAGCTTCCGTTCGACCCGATCGCCGCTGCCCGTACGCGCTGGCAGGCGCACGGCTGGCAGGACGCGGCGGCCGGGATGGCGGCGGTCACCTCCGTCATGCGCGCCCAGCAGATCCTGCTCGCGCGGGTCGACCGGGTGCTGCGGCCGCTCGGGCTGACCTTCGCCCGGTACGAGGTGCTGATGCTGCTGACCTTCAGTCGCGACGGCGCCCTGGCCCTGTCCAAGATCGGCTCCCGGCTCCAGGTGCACCCGGCCAGCGTGACGAACGCAGTCGACCGCTTGCAGGCCCAGGGACTGGTGCGCCGGGTCCCGCACCCCAGCGACCGGCGCGCGACCCTCGCCGAGATCACACCGGACGGCCGGGCGCTGGCCGCCAAGGCGACTGCCGCCCTGAACGACCAGGTATTCGCTCGTCCGGGACTGCCGCCTTCCGATCTCGAACAGTTGGTGTCCCTGTTGGAGAACCTGCGTCGTGACGCTGGCGACTTCTGAGCACCAGCGGGGTAGCAGCATAATGCTGCTGCGCGCGCTAGACTGCAGCTATGCCTTCGATCACGGTCCGGGACGTACCCGAGGAAGTACGCGACGAGTTGGCGGCGCGGGCGGCACGCGCCGGTCGGTCGCTGCAGGAACACATGCGTGCTGAACTGATCGAGCTGGCAGCCAAGCCGGACCCGCACCTGCTGCTGGAGCGGATAGCCGAACGGAAGCGAGTGACCGAGAGCCGACTACCCGCCGAACGCATCCTCGAGCACCTCGACGCGGGCCGCCGATGACGACGGTCGTCGACGCGTCGGTGGTGGTTGCGGCTCTCATCGACAGCGGAGACGACGGAGCCTGGGCACTGGACCTTCTTGCTCGACCGAATCTCGCAGCGCCGCACCTACTGCCGGTGGAATGCGCGAACGTGCTGCGCCGGGCAGCCGTGCTGGGTGATGTCTCGGAAGACGTTGCTGCGCAAGCGCATGCCGACGTGCTGGCAATGAAGGTCGAGCTGTTCGAGTATCGCCTCGTCGCACCGCGGGTGTGGGAACTCCGCTCGAACCTCAGCGCCTATGACGCCTGCTACATCGCCCTCGCCGAGGGGTTGCATGCGCCGCTAGCGACGTTGGATCGCCGACTGCAGCGTGCAGCTGGTCCGCGGTGTGAATTCATCGTCCCCGTCTGAGCGCTCAGCCCGCGGGCACGAGCACCTCGGATTCGAGGCGGCGGTAACTGGTTTCCATGCCGTCGGTCATGCCGGTGCCGAGGACGAGGTCGCGTACCTCGGCGTCCGGGTAGGTGATGACGAGCGACAGCAGGGTGCCACCTTCGACCGGCGTGAGCGTGAGCTCGTTGGTGGTCTCGCCCGGCGTGCCGATCATCCGCTCGGTCGTGACCTCCCGGTGCGGCGGCGCGGACTCGAGCAGCTCGCCCTCGAAGCCGAAACGCTCCTCGCCCTGCTCCCACTCGTACCGGAAGGAGTCGCCGACCGCCGCCGCGACCTCGCAGACCGGCATGGTCCAGCCGTCCGGGCCGAGCAGCCACCGCTGCATCAGCGCGGGCTCGTGGTGCGCGCGCCACACGGCGGCGAGCGGGCCGCGGATCACCCGGGAGATGCGCACCTGGGTGTCGCTGAGGACCTGCGTGAACGTCGGAAGGTCCGCGGCGAACGTGCGCAGGTCGGCGACGACGGCGTCGATCTGCTCCATGGCGAGTGCCATTCCCTGCTCCATACCCATCTCGATCAGAGTCGCGAGCTGCTCGGCGCTCGCGAAGTGCGTCGTGGTCGTGACCTGCGACCCGTCCGGGGTCGGCTCGAAGGCAAACACCATGCGTACCTGGGGCATTTCGTCGTTCGGCGTACCGTCGGCAGCCGCGAACCCGTCGAGGACTTCGAACGAGCGCTGCGGGTCGACGGCCAGCCATTCCCAGTAGCCCCGGTGGACGTCACCTTCCGGGCCTGTCATCGCGTACTCCGACCGACCGCCGGGCGCCGCGTCGTGGCGGGTGAAGCACGCCGGGTACGTGGGTGGGCCCCAGAACCGCTCGAGCTGGCGCGGGTCGGCGTACGCGTCCCAGAGCCGGGACACCGGCGCCGGGAACTGTGCGACGACGGTGAGGGTGAGCGCCTCGGCGTCCTTGACGACGGAGGTGACGGGCATGGCGGTTTCCTTCCGGAGCGGGTGGTCAGTGTGGGTGTCAGTCGTCGGCGAGCAGCGCGTCGAGTCGGGCGATGCGCGCCCGCCAGATCTGCTCGTACTGGTCGAGAAGAGTGCGTACCCGTTGCACCGCAACGGGGTTCCCGCGCACGATGCGCTCCCGGCCAGCGGGTTCCTTGGTCACCAGACCCGCTCCTTCCAGGACCGCGACGTGTTTCTGTACGGCTGCGAACGACATGTCGTACGCCGCGGCGAGCTGCGAGACCGACGCCTGCCCGTCGAGGGTGCGGCGCAGGATGTCGCGGCGGGTCGCATCGGCGAGGGCCCGGAAGATCCGGTCCACTTCGGCGTCGCTGGGACGATTTTCTACAACCATTTGGTTGTACGTTAGCGGTCGTGCTCGGGTGGGTCAAGGAGTTTCCCGGACGAGTACGGAGTGCGAAGTGCAGGACGACCTGGGTCGGGAGGTCCCGGCCGGCGACGTGCGACGCGTGGTGTCGCTCGTGCCTTCCCTCACGGAGGCGATCGCCGCGTCGGCGCCGGGCCTGCTTGTCGGCGCCACCGACTGGTGCACCCACCCGGCAGACCTCGAGGTCGCTCGAGTGCGCGGGACGAAGAACCCTGATGTGGCGGCAATCATCGCGCTGGCCCCGGACCTGGTGGTCGCCAACCAGGAGGAGAACCGCAAGCTCGATGTGGAGCGGCTCGAGGCGGCGGGCATCCCGGTCTGGGTCACCGCACCGGAGACGGTCCCGGACGCGCTCGACTCGCTCGGGCGGCTGCTCACCGTCGCGCTCGGCCGCGACGGCGAACCGGGTTGGCTCCACGCCGCCCGGCGCGCCTGGTCCGGCCCGCTCCCGCCGATCCGCGCACGGGCCGCGGTCGCGATCTGGCGCGATCCGTGGATGGTGGTCGGGCCTGGCACGTTCGCCGGCGACCTGCTGCGCCGGCTCGGCATCGCGAACGTCTACGACGACGCCGAGAGCCGCTACCCGCACACCGCGGTCGAGGAGATCCGCGACCGGTCACCGGACCTGGTGATTCTGCCCGACGAGCCGTACGCCTTCAGCGTCGACGACGGTCCCGAGGCCTTCCCCGGCATGGACTGCCGGCTGGTGAGCGGCCGGCTGCTCACCTGGTACGGCCCGAGCCTCGCGGCGGCACACGACACTCTGCGCTCGGCACTGTCCTGAGAAGCCGGCTCAGCCCGCGGCGCGCCACCCGAGGTCCGGACGGCGACGGTGCCAGTCGGTGACCGTCTGGAAGGCACGACCGGCGCGCAGCAGCTCCTGCTCGCCGAACAGCCGGCCCGTCAGCTGCACCCCGACGGGGGTCCCGTCGGCGGTGAATCCACCCGGGACGGTCAACGTCGGGTGCCCGCTCATCGTGAACGGCGCCGTGAAGCGCATGATCGACCAGAAGACCTCCTCGTCGAAGCGCGCCATCCGCTCGACGGTCATTCCCGCGTGGGCGAGGGCCGGCACGAGCAGCAGGTCTGCCGTGGCCATGAGCGCCTCTAGCCGCCCCCGGTACTCCGCGCGGCGCAGCAGCAGCCGCTGATAGTCCATGGCGCTGAAGCGGTATCCCGCGTCGAGCAACTCAGCGAGCGCCGACCCGTACTCCTCCCGCCGCGCCGGGTAGGTGTCCGCGTGGGCCACCGCGGTCTGCACCGAGCAGACGCCGGTCAGGTCCACGATCAGCTCGCTCGGGTCCGGGAAGCGCACCGGCACCACCTCGGCACCGAGCGAGACCAGGGCATCGGCGGCTCCCCGAGTCGCGGCGACCGTCTCGCTGTCGACGTCCGTGCTGATCCACTCCTCGTCCAGCCCGACGCGCACCCCGGCGAGCGAGCCGGTGTCGCCGTCGAGGTAGCCCGGCACCGGCTCCTGGCTCGCGGTGGGATCACGCGGGTCCGGCCCCGCCACGACCTGCAGCAGCGCGGCCGCGTCTGCTGCGCTGCGCGCGATCGGTCCGATGTGGTCGAGCGTGGCCGCGAGCTCGACCGTGCCGTGCCGGCTGACCCGGCCCCAGGTGGGCTTGAGGCCGGTGACCCCGTTGTTGGCGGCGGGCATCCGGATCGATCCGGCTGTGTCCGACCCGAGCGATCCGAAGCCGAGACCGGCGGCCACCGCCACCGCGCTGCCGCTGGAGGAACGCCCCGCGCAGCGTCGCGGGTCCCACGGGTTGCGCGGCGCCCGGAACGGCGGGACGTACTCCGCGTACACGCCTTCGGTCAGGTGCTGCTTGCCCAGCAGGACCGCACCGGCCTCCTCGAGCCGGGTCACCACGGTGGCGGAGGTCTCGGCGACATGCTCCGCGCGCACCGGCATCCCCGCCTGGGTGCGGAAACCGGCGATGTCGAAGATGTCTTTGATACCAAGGGGTACGCCGTGCAGTGGACCGCGACGCTGTCCGCGGGCGAGCTCCTGTTCGACTCGCCGTGCCTGCTGCCGTGCGCGCTCGGGCAGCAGCAGGGCGTACGCCCCGAGGTCCGGTTCGAGCTCGGCGATCCGTTCCAGCTGCGCCTCGAGCAGCTCGACCGGCGACACCTCCCCGGAGGTGAGCAGCGCGCTCACCTCGAGCAGCTCGAGCGTGTGCAGATCGGCAGTCATCGTGGCTCCCCGTCAGCGCGAACCGCCACCCTAGCCAGGCATGCCATCGCCGATGGGTGGCGCCTCATCGCTCGCCGGTCCTGCTCGTGCGGTGTGCCAGGGTGAGCGGGTGAAGTCCGACGCCGCGGTACGTGACCAGGTCCTGTCCCGGGTCGACGAGCTCGCCCCGCAGCTCGTGGCGCTCTCGCACGCGATCCACGCCGACCCCGAGCTCGCGTACGAGGAGCACCGCGCGATGGCGCGCTGCGCCGAACCGCTGGAGGCGGCCGGGTTCGCGGTGGAGCGCGGCGCGTACGGCGTGCCGACCGCGTTCGCCGCCCGCGCCGGCACGGGCGGCCCGCACCTGGTCGTGTGCTCGGAGTACGACGCGCTGCCTGTCGTCGGACATGCCTGCGGCCACAACATCATCGCCGCGTCCGGTGTGGGGACCGGGCTCGCGCTGCTGCCGGTCCTGGAACAGGTCGGGTTGCGGCTCACCGTGCTCGGCACCCCCGCCGAGGAGGTCGGCGGCGGCAAGGTCGACCTGATCGACGCGGGCGCCCTCGCAGGCGTCGACGCCGCGATGATGATGCACCCGGCGCCGTACGACGACATCGACGGCGCCGGTCTCGCGATCGAGGAGTGGTCGGTCGTCGTGCACGGCATGGCCTCGCACGCCAGCTCCGAGCCGCAGCTCGGCCGCAACGCCCTCGACGGGCTGGTCGCCGGGTACACCGCGATCGCGATGCTGCGCCAGCACCTGCGGCCCTGGCAGCAGGTGCACGGGATCATCACCCACGGCGGCGACGCGGCGAACATCGTCCCGGAGCGTACGGCGGCGACGTACTACCTGCGGGCGCTGGACATGACCGACCTTGCGGACCTGCGTTCGCGCGTACGGGCCGCTCTCGAAGGCGCGGCGACGGCGACCGGCACGACCGTCGACATCGAGCGCGTCGGGCACGTCTACGAGCCGATCACCACCAACGTCGGGCTCGCCAAGACCTTCACCGCGGCGTGCGAACTGATCGGGCGGCCGTACACCCCGGACCCCAAGGGGAAGTCCCCGGGCGGGTCGACCGACTTCGGCAACATCAGCCAGCTCGTACCCGGCCTGCACGCCAACCTCGCGGTGCACTCATGGCCTGCGGTCAACCACCAGCACGAGTTCGCCGCCCACTGCGTGAGCCCGCTGGGGGACCGCACGCTGCTCGACTCGGTCAAGGCGATGGCCCTCACCGCGCTCGAGCTCGCCGCCGACCCGGCCCTGCTGACCCGTACCGCCTGAGCGGGGCGGGTCAGCGCTGGTCGAAGTGCTGGTAGTCCGCGTGGCGGAAGCGCACGCCCCAACGCCAGCCGCGCGCGAGGAACGCCTTCACCACCGGCGAGGATCGCACCAGCATCCCCTTGCGCACCTTCGCGCGGTTCAGGTACCGCCGTACGCCCTTCGGGTACACCCGGCGCGCCGTCACGTACGGGTTCTCGCGCGGGTTGAGGTCGATCGAGGTGCCGTACGAGTGCGGTGAGCGCCGGTACGACACGCCGGTCACCGGCCGGCAGTTGAAGGCGCTGGTGTTGTCGGCACGCATCGAGGCGACGTCGCTGCGCATGGGCGTGCGCCGCCCGCCGGCGTAGTACGCGTCGACCGGTGTCATCCGGCGGATCGGGAACTCGGTGCGGAACGCGACGCGGAACACGTGGCGCAGGTCCTTCACCGCCCGGCGGTTCACCACGAGGGTGCCCAGGCGCGGCCTGCCGTTCCATCCCCAGTACGCCACAGAGAGCTTGCGCAAGGAGGCGGGCGCGACCGGGCAGCCGCGCCGGTAGGAGTACGGCACGTCGCGGCGGGCGAGCGCGCCGGACACCGACGAGAGGTACTTCGCCACAGCGGGCACCGTCAGCGTGGCTGTGTCCGGGTGCTCCGCTGCGCGCACCTCGACGCGATGGGCGCCGGGCCAGGCTGGCGTGAACGGCACCGTCCACTTCCCGTCGTCGCCGATGGTGGTGTGCAGCTTCTTGGTCTTCCGCGGGCCGGCGACCCGGACCGTGAGTGCCGCGCCGGGTGGTCCCTGGCCACGGATCGTCGCCGGCACCAACACGCGCCAGCGCTTGCCGGTACGTACGGTCAGCGGCTCGGTCACGGTGATCGTCACCGTCGCGCGGTCGCGGTCCTCACCGCGGCGCACCTCGTACCGGAAGCTGTCGGTCCCGGTGAAATCCGGGTCCGGCTGGTAGCGGATCGTGCGCTCGTCCAGCACCTGCGCGCTGCCGTGCTCCGGCTCGCTCACCGCTACCACGCGCAGGCCGTCGCCGTCGTCGTTGGCCGTGACGTCGAGGTCGACCGCGCGGCCGCGCACCGTCGTCGCAGTGTCGTCGCGGGCGAAGCCACCGTCGTCGCCGTACGCCGGCAGCACCTGCAGCAGCAGCGCGAGCGCCGTACCCAGGACCACCGCGCCCAGCGCACTGCGCGCCGCGCGGCCCGTGTCGACCCTCACCACGTCTCCCGTCCGCCCCCCGCACCGGCCCGTCCTGCATCATGCCGGGTGAGCGCGCTGGACGCCGGTCGGCGACACACGCGCCCGCCGTACCGTCTGGTTCGTCAGCCGCGCGACACGCCGTGGGTACGAACGCCCCGGTGCGGCGGTCATGCGCCGAGCGCGCGCCGGATCCGCGCGACGACGACATCGGGCGTACGGGTGATCTCCGCCCAGGTCCAGCGCACGAGCACCCATCCCGCCCGGCGCAGGTCGTCCTCGCGCCGCTTCTCGGCCACCAGCGCCGCCCGGTCGACGTACTTCAGGGAGCCGTCGGCCTCCCCGAGCACCCGCTGCTCCGGCCAACCGAAGTCCGCGCGGTAGCGGACGCCGCTCTCCCCGCGTGTCGCCAGTTGCAGCTGAGCTGGCGGCAGCCCGCGGTCGACGAAGACGGCCCGCGACCACGACTCGAGGGGTGATTCCGCGCGAGGGTCGGCGAGCGCGATGGCGCGGGCGATGCCCCGGGCTCCGGTCCGGTCGGTGCGTCTGCCCTCGGTACCGCCGAGCACCGCCAGGACCTCGAGGCGCAACGACTCGGCGGCGAGGGCCTGCGTGAGATCCCAGCCCTCCGGGACCCGTTCGAGGGCGAGCCGCCTGCATGCCGCGTCGAGGACGACGAGCGCGTGCGCGAGCGGGCGGTCCGCGGCGACGTCGAGAGCGGTCCGGACCGCTGAGGTGACGACGAGCGTTCCCACCACGTCCCGGTCCCGTTCGTCGACCTCGCCCGCGATGAACTGCACGCCCGCGCTGATCCCGCTGCGGTGGGGGTGGAAGAAGCACGGGTACCTGGGCCGACCATCGCTCCGGAGTGGCGACGGCAGCCGGTGCGCGAGCGCGGCGGTCCAGCGCGCCGCGATGGCACCCGCAACGGTGAGCTGGACCGCGCGGGCGTGCAGCAGGTGCCGCTGTGTCGAGTCGGCCTCCCAGGGGCCAGCGAGCGCGTAGCAACCACGGTGCAGCGGCACCGCGACCCCCGAGGTGACGGCGGCGCGCAGGTCGCCCCGGGAGATGCCCCGGTTCGCTGCCTCGGCGGCGCGGAACGGTTCGCTGCCGAAGGCGCTGCGCAGCGCGGCGCACGTGGCCGGGACGCGGGACGGGTGTGCCATGGGGTCGATGCTGGATGCTGCGGCCGGTTCGGGGACAGCGGCGCTGTGGACAACCAGCGCAAGGCGCAGCGCGCCGCACCGTGTGGTTCGTCAGCGACGCGACACGCCGCGGGCACGAACCACACCGTGCGGCAGCGGCAGGGAGGTCAGGCCAGAACGGCGGTGACCTGCTCCGCGGCGCCCACCTCTCCGGCGCCGCTGATCAGCACGGACGCGCCGGCGGCGAGCGGTACGGCCAGCAGCGCGAGCACGAGTTCCCGCGGCGGCGCTTCGGCGGTCACCAGCAGCCGCCCGCCGGCGCGCAGCCCGGCCCGGTCGGCGAGCGCGGCGGCCGCGTCCATCACCTCACCGGCGCTCAGCTCGCCGCCGCCGCACCGCAGCGCCGGGTCGCCGGCGGCGGGCGCCTGGTACGGCGTGAACACGTCGGCGTGCGCGCGTACCTCCACGGCCGCCTCCTGCACGCCGGGCGGCAGCGCCTCGCCGTCGGGCAGCCCGAGCGGGTGGCGGGTGACGCGCAGCACGTCCGCCCCGGACGCCTCCGTCAGCCGCTCGGGGAAGGCGAGCACCACCTCGGCGTCGCCGCGCGTACAGCACGCCACGGCACCGACCGCCCAGCAGGCGCCGAGCCACACCGCCGTCTGCCAGTGCGCGCCCAGCAGCAGGTCGACGCTGTCGCCGGGTTGCACGTCGAGGCCGTCGCGCAGCAGGCCGGCGGCCTTCGCGACGTTGTTCTCGAGGGTGCGTACCGAGAGCTCGGTGCGCCCTTCCGGGCCGACGTACGTGACGAGCGGACGGCTCGGGTCCGCCGCGAGCGCGTCGCGCAGCGCGGCGTACGGGGTGCTCACGGCCCCGACCCTACGATGGGCGGATGCTGGAAGCCGTCCTGCTGGTGGGCGGGCAGGGCACCCGCCTGCGCCCGCTCACGGTGACCACCCCCAAGCCGATGCTGCCGGTCGCCGGCGTGCCGTGCACCGAGCACCAGATCGCGCGGGCGCGCGCGGCCGGGGTCACCCGGGTGGTGCTCGGGACGTCGTACAAGCCGGAGGTGTTCGTCGAGCACTTCGGCGACGGGTCGCGGTACGGCGTCGAGCTGGTCTACGTCACCGAGGAGGTGCCGCTGGGCACCGGCGGGGCCATCCGGCACGTGGCGCCCCACCTGCAGTCTGGCCCGGACGACCCGGTGCTCGTGTTCAACGGGGACGTGCTGTCCGGCCACGACATCGCCGGGCAGGTCGAGCGGTGGCGTACCAGCGGCTCGGACGTGTCGCTCTATCTCACCAAGGTCGAGGACCCGCGGGCGTACGGCCTGGTGCCCACCGACGCCGAGGCGCGGGTGCAGGCGTTCCTCGAGAAGCCGGCCACCCTCGCGGACTGCGTCACCGACCAGATCAACGCCGGCTGCTACGTGTTCCGCCGTTCGGTGATCGACGCGATCCCCTCAGGCCGGCCGGTGTCCGTGGAGCGTGAGACGTTCCCGGCGCTGCTCGCGGCGGGGGCGACCGTCACCGGCTTCGTCGACGACGGGTACTGGCTGGACCTGGGTACGCCGCTGGCGTTCGTGCAGGGGTCCCGGGACCTCGTGCTCGGGCTCGCGCCGTCCCCCGTCCTGGCCGGGCGTACCGGGGACGCGCTCGTGATCCCGGGGGCCGAGGTCGCTTGGGACGCAACGCTTTCCGGCGGCACGTTCGTGGGGGCCGGCGCGACCGTGGGGTCCCGTGCGGTGGTCACCGGTTCCACGCTGTTCGAGGGTGCCGTGGTGGCCGCGGGCGCCGTCGTGCGCGACAGCGCGGTCGGGCACGGCGCCATCATCGGCTCCGGCGCGGTCCTCGAGGGTGTCGTCGTGGGCGACCGCGCCGTGGTCGGCCCGGGCAACGAGCTGGTGCGCGGAGCGCGGGTCTGGCCGGGAGTCGCGCTCGGCGACACCGCGGTCCGCTTCTCCTCCGACCGGTGAGCGTGCAGGCCACGACGTCGCCGGTGCGCGAGGTGCTCCGGCGGTGGCGGGCGCCGTACGCGCTGCGGCTCGGGATGCTCGGTGCGTTGCGCCGCGGCGCCGGCGATCCGGCCCAGCGGGTCGTCGACGGCGCCGTGTGGCGTACGTCGTTGACGCCGCAGGGCCCTGCCACCCAACGCCTCTGGCAGACCGGTGAGCGAGAGGTCGAGTCGAGAGCCTGGGGACCGGGCGCGGAGTGGCTGACCGCGCAGCTGCCCGACCTGCTCGGCGCGCGCGACGACCTGGCCGGCTTCGACCCGTCGCTGCACCCGCTGGTGGCGGAGCTCTGGCGGCGGTACGGCCCGCTGCGCTTTCCCGCGACCGGGCGGGTGCTGGAGGTGCTCGTACCGGCGATCCTGGAGCAGCGGGTGACCGGGATGGAAGCCAAGCGCGCCTGGCAGATCCTCGTGCGGGCCCACGGGGAACCGGCCCCCGGGCCCGCACCGGTTGGCATGCGGGTGCCGCCGGCCGCCGACCGGTGGCGCCGGATCCCGTCGTGGGAGTGGCACCGGGCCGGGGTGGAGCGGGCGCGCAGCGACACCGTGCTGCGGGCGGCGGCGGTCGCCAACCGGCTCGAGGAGTGCGCCGGGATGCCAGGTCCCCAGGCACGCGCCCGGTTGCAGCTGGTCCGCGGCATCGGGGTGTGGACGGCCGCCGAGACTGCGCAGCGGGCGTTCGGCGACGCCGACGCGGTCTCGTACGGCGACTTCCACGTGCCTGCGGACGTCGTCTACGCACTCACGGGCGAGACGGACGGCACCGACGAGCGGCTCGCCGAGGTCCTCGCGCCGTGGCCCGGGCACGGGGCCCGGGTGACGGGCCTGGTCATGCGCGCCGGGATCAGCCGGCCCAAGCGCGGCCCCCGCTACGCGCCCCTGGACTTCCGTTACCGCTGAAGGCGACGGGCTCTAGTGAGACCTGCGCAAGGAGCGCACGCGATGGCGCCGTACCGTGTGGTTCGTCAGTCGCGCGACACGCCGTGCGTACGAACCACTCGGTGCGGCGGCGCGAGGGCGCCCGGGCGGTGCAGATGGCCGACGACGAACCAGACCCCTGCGACGAGTGCGGCCCCCGCCACGGTGTCGGCGAGGAAGTGGTTGCCGGTCGCGAGGACCACGGCCGTCGTCACCAGCGGGTAGGCCCAGGCGAGGTGCCGGAACCGCCACATGGGGTGGGCGACGACGATCGCGAGGGCCACCCACACCGCCCACGCGACGTGCAGGCTCGGCATCGCGGCGTACTGGTCGACGAACGGGTCCGGTGCCGCGGCGCTGCCGCCGGGGTCGACGGTGTCGAGGACTCCCGGGATGGAGAGCCGGGGAGGAGCGAGCGGGAGCAGCCAGTAGACGAGCAGCCCGATCAGGCAGGTCACCAGGAAGGTGTTCCGCAGCGGGCGGTACGCCCCGTTGCCGCGCACGCGCAGCCAGAGCAGCACGCCGAACGTCACGGCGAAGTGCAGGGTCGCGTAGTAGCCACCGAGCAGCGCGACGAGCGCCGGATGCTGGTTCAGCAGCTGGTTCAGCGTCACCTCGGGGTCCAGGTGGACCTCGCCCTCCACCTGCCAGAGCGAGCGCGCACGCGCCACTGCGGAGCTCTGCGAGCCGGTGACCAGGCCCTGCACCAGCTGGTACGCCCCGAAGCACACCGCTCCGACGAGCAGCTCGGGCCACCAGTGGGGCAGCAGCCGGCGGCTGCGGCCGCGGCTAGACCGGGTCGGGTTCGAGGGCGCCGACGAACTGGGCGTTGTAGAGGGTGAAGTACGCACCTCGACGCTCCAGCAGTTCGGCATGCGTCCCTTGCTCGACGATGGCTCCATCCTCCATCACCAGGATGAGATCGGCGTCCCGGATCGTCGAGAGCCGGTGCGCGATGACGAAACTGGTCCGGTCGGCGCGCAGCGCGTGCATCGCCTGCTGCAGCAGCAGCTCGGTACGGGTGTCGACCGAGCTGGTCGCCTCGTCGAGGATCAGCAACGAGGGAGCGGAGAGGAACGCGCGGGCGATGGTGAGCAGCTGACGCTCGCCGGCCGAGAGGTTCCCGCCCTCGTCGGTGATGAGCGTGTCGTAACCGTCGGGCAGGCTGTGGACGAACCGGTCGACGAAGGTCGCCTTCGCCGCCTGCAGGATCTCCTGCTCGGTGGCGCCCTCCCGGCCGTACGCGATGTTGTCGCGGATGGTGCCTTCGAACAGCCAGGTGTCCTGCAGCACCATGCCGATCTCGCCGCGCAGGTCGTCGCGGGTCATGGTCGCCGTGTCGACGCCGTCGAGCGTGATCCGCCCGCCGTCGAGCTCGTAGAAGCGCATGATCAGGTTGACGAGCGTCGTCTTGCCGGCCCCGGTCGGTCCGACGATCGCGACGGTCTGACCCGGGGCCGCCTCGAGCGACAGGTCGTCGATCAGCGGGGTGTCGGGCTCGTACCGGAACGACACGTGCTCGAAGGCGACGCGGCCGCGGGGTGCGTCGATCCGGGTCGGTCGCGCCGGGTCGGGGTCCTGCTCGTCGGCGTCGAGCAGGTCGAACACGCGCTCGGCGGAGGCGACGCCCGACTGCAGCAGGTTGGCCATGGAGGCGACCTGGGTGAGCGGCTGGCTGAACTGCCGCGAGTACTGGATGAACGCCTGTACGTCACCGAGGGACAGGTTTCCGGTGGCGACGCGCAGCCCGCCGATCACCGCGACGAACACGTAGTTGAGGTTCCCGATGAACATGATCGTCGGCATGATGATGCCGGAGAGGAACTGGGCGCCGAAGCTCGCCTTGAACAGCTCCTCGTTGCGCTCGTCGAACTCGCGCTGCGAGGCGCGCTGCTGGCCGAACACCTTCACCAGCGTGTGCCCGGTGAACGACTCCTCGATGTGCGCGTTGAGCCGGCCGGTGTGGTTCCACTGCTGTACGAACAACGGTTGGGAGCGCTTGGCGATCAGTCGCGTGACAAGGATCGAGAGCGGCACCGACACGAGCGCGACGAGGGCCAGCAGCCACGAGATCCAGACCATCATCGCGAGCACCCCGACCAGGGTCAGCAGCGCGTTCAGCAGCTGGCTCATGGTCTGCTGCATCGTCTGCTGGATGTTGTCGATGTCGTTCGTGACCCGGGAGAGCAGCTCACCGCGCGGTTTGCTGTCGAAGTAGCGCAGCGGCAGCCGGTGCAGCTTGTCCTCGACGTCCTCGCGCAGCCGCATCACGGTGCGCATGACGACGCCGTTGAGGATGTACGCCTGGCCCCACATCAGCACCGACGACGCGACGTAGAGCACCAGGACCAGCAGCAGCGTCCGGGACAGCGCGCCGAAGTCGATGCCCTGGCCGGGCACAACTGTCATCCCCGAGAGCAGATTCGCGAAGTCGTCCTGACCGCGGGTGCGCAGCTCGTCGATGACCTGCTGCTGGGAGAGCCCGGCGAACGGGGCCAGCTGCTTTCCGATGACGCCCTCGAAGACGATGTTCGTCGCGTTGCCGAGGATCTTCGGCCCGACGACCGCCAGCGTCACCCCGATCGCCGCCAGCGCGATGACGAGCATCGTCAGGTACTTCTCGGGAGCCAGCCGGCGCACCAGCCGTTTCGCCGACGGTCCGAAGTCCATGGCCTTCTCGGCGGGCATGCCGGCGCTCATCATGCGCCCCGGCCCGTGGGAGTGGCCCGGACGGCGCGCGGCCGCCTGTTGGCTGCTCATGCGGTTTCCCATTGGGTTCGTGGGGTTCTCATGCGCTCGCCTCGGCGGGCAGCTGCGACTCGACGATCTCCGCGTACGTCGGGCAGCTGACCAGCAGCTCCTCGTGCGTACCGAGGCCGACCGCCCTGCCGTCGTCGAGCACGAGGATCTGGTCCGCGTCGATGATCGTCGAGATCCGTTGCGCGACAACGATGACGGTGGCGTCCGCGGTGCGGGGTCGCAGCGCGGCGCGCAGCCGGGCGTCGGTGGCGAGGTCGAGCGCGGAGAAGGAGTCGTCGAACAGGTAGATGGCAGGGGAGCGGACCAGGGCGCGCGCGATCGCGAGCCGCTGGCGCTGCCCGCCGGAGAAGTTCGTGCCGCCCTGCGCGACAAGCGCGTCGAGGCCATCCGGATTGGCCCGTACGAAGTCCTCGCCCTGGGCCACGCGCAGCGCCTCCCAGAGCTCGTCGTCGGTGGCGTCCTCCTTGCCGTACCGCAGGTTCTCGGCCACGGTGCCGGAGAACAGGTACGCGCGCTGCGGCACCAGACCGATACGCGAGTACAGCTGCGCGGGATCGAGCAGGCGTACGTCGGTGCCGCCGACGAGCACGGCGCCGCTCGTGGCGTCGAACAGTCGGGGGATGAGGTTCAGCAGCGTGGTCTTCCCGGCGCCCGTGCTGCCGATGATCGCCGTGGTGCGCCCTGGCAGAGCGCGCAGGCTCACCTGCTGCAGCACCGGGTCCGCGGCGCCGGGGTAGCGGAACGTGACGTCGCGCAGCTCGACGCTGGCGTCGCTCGGGTCGATCGTCGCCGGCTCGGCGGGCAGCCGGATGGAGGGCTCGGTGTCGATCACCTCGACGATCCGCTCCGCGCTCACCGCGGCGCGCGGCGCCATGACGAGCATGAAGGTCGCCATCATGATCGACATCAGGATCTGCATGAGGTACGAGAGGAATGCCGTCAGCGCACCGATCTGCATCTGCCCGGCGTCGATGCGCAGCGCGCCGAACCACAGCACGGCGACGCTGGAGACGTTGAAGACGAGCATCACGGTGGGGAACATGAACGCCATCAGGCGCCCGACGCGCCACGCGGTGGTGGTGAGGTCGTCGTTGGCGACACCGAAGCGCTCGCGCTCGACGCGTTCGCGGACGAACGCGCGTACGACCCGGATCCCGGTGATCTGCTCGCGCAGGATGCGGTTGACCGCGTCGATGAGCTTCTGCATGCGACGGAACTGCGGCACCATCCGCGAGATGATCAGCGCGATCGCCCCGACGAGGACCGCGACGCTGACCGCGATCAGCCAGGACAGGCCGACGTCCTGGTGCAGCGCCATGATCACGCCACCGACCGCCATGATCGGCGCGGCGACCATCAGCGTGAAGCTGAGCAACACCAGCATCTGCACCTGCTGGACGTCGTTGGTCGTACGGGTGATCAGCGACGGTGCACCGAAACGGTCCAGCTCCTGCGTCGAGAACTCGCCCACCCGGTGGAAGATCCGGGCGCGCACGTCCCGCCCGAACCCCATCGCGGTGCGGGCGCCGAAGTAGACAGCGGCGATCGAGCAGCTGATCTGCACCAGCGTCACGGCGAGCATGACGGCGCCGAGGCGCACGATGTAGCCGGTGTCGCCCTTGGCGACGCCGTTGTCGATGATGTCCGCATTCAGGCTCGGCAGGTACAGCGCGGCGAGCGTACTGACGAACTGCAGCGCGACGATCGCCGCGATCGCACCCCGGTACGGCGGCAGCTGGCGGCGCAGCAGGGTGATCAGCACGGGGTGCCTCCGGACGGGACGGGGTCGGACGCGAGGGTGCCGTGCAGCAGCAGATCGGCGATCCGCGCCGCGGACAGCGGTGCCCCGTCGGTGATCGCCGGGTGGCTGGCGGCGAACGTCACGAGGCGGACCAGCTCGGCGGTCTGCTCCGGCGGATAGCGCAGCGCTGCGGCATCCGGGCGCAGCAGCTCGGCGATCTGGTCGAGCAGCTGCTGATGCTGCGGACGGCGGCGACTGCTCCCGTGCTCGCCGGACTGGCAGGGCTCGCCGGACTGGCCGTGCTCGCCGGACTGGCCGTGCTCGCCGGGCCTGCTGGGTCCGCCGGCCGTGCGGTGGTCGTCGGCCGTGCCTTGGTCCTCGCGGTGGTCGTCGGGCGGGCGGTGCAGCCCGAGCGCGGTCATCAGGGAGAACACGTCGGTCAGCCGCTCGCGCAGGATCTCGACGATGGCAGCGATGCGCGCCGGCAGCGGTAGCGCGGGGTCGAGGCCGGCCAGCCGTTCGGCCGCGCGCGTCGAGTGCAGCTCATGCTCCACCACGGCCGCGACGAGGGAGGCCTTGTCCCCGAAGACGTAGAACACCGTCCCTTCGGAGACGCCCGCCGCCTGCGCCACCGCGCGGGTGCTCACGGCGCGGCCGTACGCCCGTACCAGCGGCGTCGCGACACGGACGAGCTGGCGCCGGCGCTCCTCGAGGGGGAGCGGGTCGGCGCGGCGGCGGGAGGTCGTGTCAGTTGTCATCGGCGGAGGAACCGTAATTGAGTGATCACTCAAACGCAACCCGGTTTTCTCGCGGCGTACGAGCGGGCCGACCGGGCCGACGGGCGGGGGCGCCTCGTGCCGGCAGGGCAGGATGGGCGGGTGCAGCAGTCGGGTGGCGCGGTACGGGTCGACCAGTGGCTCTGGGCCGCCCGGTTCTTCAAGACGCGCTCGCAGGCGACCGCGGCGATCGCGGCAGGGCACGTCGAGCGGGACGGCCAGACGCTCAAGCCGGGGCGGCCCGTGACCCCGGGGGACCGGTTGCGCATCACCGTCGGGCAGCAGCGGTTCGTCATCGACGTACGCGCCACCGCGACGAAGCGCGGTTCGGCGGCCGTGGCTGCCCTCCTGTACGAGGAGACGCCCGAGAGCCGCGCCGAGCGGGAGCGCGCCGCGGAGCTGCGCCGGCTCGCCGCTCCGCTGGGCGCCGACCTGGGCCGGCGCCCGACCAAGCGCGACCGCCGCCGCATCGACGCCATGCGCCGCCCCACCTGACGCGTGTCCCTGCTCGAATCGTCGCTAACTCCGTGAGTTAGCGACGATTCGAGCAGGGACGCGGGTGCGTCAGCGGCAGCGCCAGACGAAGTCGTCGGCCCGGTCCGTGCCGCCAGTGGCCGGGTCGGTGAGGTACGTCGGCGGGCCGTCAGCGACCAGGTCGGAGTAGAAACTGTCGCGCACCCCGGTGTAACGAAGGACCGTCACCCAGGAGTCCGCGGCGACCTGCCCGTAGCCCATTGCGCGGGCTTGATAGTAGAGCCAGCTCTGCGCGACTCTCGAGGACGGGAACTCGTCGTCGAGCAGGTCGCCGAGCCCGCTGTTGTCGAGCGCGATGTACTGCGGACAGGTCACTGGTCGCCTGACTGCTCCGAACAGGGAGACCGTGGTGCGATCGGTCAACTGTGGCGCCAGCGTGTTGCTGGCCGCCACGGTGGCACCGTCGGGGATCGCGGCGAGGATACCGCGCGCTGATGCGACGGCCGCGCCGCGTACCAGCTGTGGTGGTGCCACCAGGTCGCGGAAGCCGAAGAACGGCAGCAGGACCACCGTCACCGCGAGACTGGCGCGGTACGCGCGCCGTCTCGCGGCTGGCTTCGTCCGGATCAGTGCATCGACGAAAGCGGCGAACACCACCGGTACCAGGACGGCGCTGTAGTGATACCCGGTGCCGTGGTACGCGGGGTTGTCGGACAGGAATCGCCACGCCAGTGTCGGCACTGCGACGAGCAGCAACGGTGAGCGGAGGGCCAGGAAGCCTGTCGGAACCAGCAGCACGATGACGGTCCAGAGCGCAGGCAGGCTCGCGGCTCCCGCCACCATCTCGGTCAAGGTCCGCTCCGTCGCCTGCCCGCCATACGGGTACCGGCCATCGGCGTTGAACCTCGGTATCAGGAGTGTGACCGTCAGAACGGTGGCCGCGATGCCAGCGGCTGCCGTGAGTAGTCCGGTTCGCCGTGCACCGCGATGCGCCACCAGGACGCCGATCACCATCACAGTGATGCCGAGGTCCTCCTTCACCAGCACCAACGGCAGTGCCCAAAGGCATGCCGAGACAAGCCGGCCCCGGCCAAGTGCAGTCAGCGAAAACGCCAGGAACGGCACGGCGAACGCGACTTCATGGAAGTCGAACGCGACTGCTTGCGCGACTCCCCAGGACGCCCCGATGCCGATGCCGATAGCCAGGGCAGCACGCTCGCCGAACGCTTGTTGCGCCCACGCGGTGATTGGTGCAACGGAGAGTGCGAGCAGTACGGCTTGGGCGAGCAGGAGGGTGACTGCGTGCGGGAAGACATGGTAGACGGGCCCGAGGGTCGCGAGGATCGGCGAGAAGTGATCGCCCAGCAGATTGAAGGCGTCACCCTTGAGGGGGACTACCGGGCCTCGTCCCTCTGCGTAGCCGCGGACTGCCTGTTCGAAGATCCCCAGGTCGAAAGCTCGTGTCTGCATCATGTCGTGGCGGCGCACGGAGAGGACCGCGTAGATCGCGGTGAAGCACGCCGTGAGCAGCCATGGAAGAAGCCGTGGTGGCAGCGTCCGTTCATCCGCGCGTTGCCTGCGGCCGTGGACCGGTGCGAGAACGGATCGCCGGGCCAGACGCGTACTGCTCGCCATGGGCGCCGAGCCTATTGTCGTTGGGGGCCCGGCGGCCGCCCCACCTGACGCGTGTCCCTGCTCGAATCGTCGCTAACTCCGTGAGTTAGCGACGATTCGAGCAGGGACGCGGGGGCCTCAGGGGGTGGCGGCGGCGAGGAGGGCGTCGAGGTCGCGGCGCAGCAGCTGCTCGATGTCGGGTCCGACCTGCGCCAGCTGTACGAGCACCCCGCCGTTGTCGCGCGGGTGGACGAACACCTCCGACCAGTGCTCGCCGTACGACAGTCCGAAGGTAGGGATGCCGCGGGCGGTGAGGGTGTCGAGCGCCGCCGCCAGGTCCGGCACCCGGAACGTGATGTGGTGCAGCCCGCCGCGGCCCTCGGTCGCAGCGAAGAACTTGTCGAAGAAGGTGGATCCGGCGGTGGGCGCCATCAGCTCGAGCTTGCCGTTCGGCAGCGCCAGGGTGAGGACGACCGCGCCGATGTCGAGCACCTCGCCGTGCGAGAACCGCCCGCCGAGGGTGCCGGAGTAGAACGCCAGCAGGTCGGGCAGCGACGGCCCCGCGATCGCGACGTGGTCGTACGTCGCGTCGATGCCCTCCAGCAGCTCGCTCATTCCGGCTCTCCGATCCGGGTCGGGGTCAGACGATCCGGACGAAGTCGTCCGGCGTACGGGGCGGGCGTGCGGGCGGTGGAGTGTCGGCATGACCGACCGCGACGGCGCCGAGCGGCGCCCAGCTCGCCGGAAGTCCCAGCACCTCGTGCACCACATCGGGGCAGAACACCGTCGAGGAGATCCAGGCCGAGCCGAGATCCTCGGCCGCCAGCGCCACCAACAGGTTCTGGACCGCCGCACCCCCGGCGACGAGGAACAGGTCGCGCTCGAAGCCGCGGCGCCGCCCGTCCGGGTAGTCGTGGGCGGCACCGTCCAGGTCGGAGAACGCCAGCACCAGGTACGGCGCACGGCGCAGCACCTCGCCGCGCCGCAACCGCTTGGCGACGCTCTCGTCGTCGTACCCGTCGAGGGTGCGCAGGTCGGACTCCCAGCGCTGCGCCATCGCGTCGAGCAGCCGGGTGCGGGTGCCGGGATCCTCGAGCAGCACGAAACGCCACGGGGTCGTGTGGTGCGGGCTCGGCGCGGTCACGGCCGCGCCCACGGCACGCAGCACGGCGCCGCGATCGACGGGCTCGGCGGTGAAGGAGCGGACCGTACGCCGGTGGTACGGGGCCTGCCGCCGGCCCTCGGCGACGGCTTCGGCGGTGCCGAGCCGGAACAGGTCGAGCTCGGGGGAGCGCACCACGGCTGCGGCGCCCGGCCCGTCCCCGTCGGTGACCCGTGCCGCGAGGCCCCGGACGACGGCGACCGGTACGCCCGTGGCCTTGCCCTTGACCAGCTCGGCGGCGGCGGCGAGCTCGTCGGCGACCGCGGTGATCGTCATCTCGAGAGGGTGGCCGGCCGCGTCGGTACGCCCCCGGTGGTCGTCGAGCGGGTCGAGCCCGGCGACCCCGATCGCGACGTCGGTGAGCCCCTCGCGCCAGGGCCGGCCGAACGTGTCGGTGACGAGCACCGCCAACCGTACGCCGAGAAGTTGTTGCAAGCGCTTGCGGATCCGGCGTGCGCTCGCGTCCGGGTCGAGGGGGAGCAGCACGACGGTACCGGCGTCGGTGTTCGACGCGTCGACACCCGCGGCGGCCAGCACCAGGCCGTGGCGGGTCTCGACGATGCGGGTCGTGCCGCGCGTCGCGACCGTACGCACCGCCTCCGCGGTGATGGCGTCCTCGCGGTCGGCGGCGGCCACCACCCGGCCCTCGGCCTTGCTGACCACCTTGCTCGTGACGACGACGACGTCGCCGTCGGCGAGCCCACGCGAGCCGTCCGGCCAGCCGAGGTCCGCGGCCGCGACCAGGGCGGCCAGGTCGTCGCCGGGGCGTACCTCGGGCAGCCCGCGCACCCCGACGACGGTGAGGGCGGACGGCGTGGGTTGCGGAGCGCTCATCACAAGGGACCCGGGGCGAGCGTGGCGGCGAGCGCGAGGGTGGCGGCGGCGAGAGCGGCGCTCGCGGCCGGGTCGGACATCAGCAGCGGTACGGCGCGGGTGGTGATCCCGCCCGCGTCGAGCTCGGCGACGGCGGCGGCGTCGCCCGCGACGCCACCGCTCCCGTCGTGAACCAGCCACCCGTCGAGCAGGCCACCCGACGGGCGCGCACCGTAGTGACGGGCGACGGCGGCCGCGGTTGTCGCGACGCCGATCGCGGGCAGGCAGGCGTCGGCCATGCCGTGCACGGGCGCCCCGCCCAGGATCGGCGAGACCCCGACGACCGGGCCCCGCGCGGCGCGTACGGCGTCCCGGATGCCGGGCACCTGCAGGATCGTGCCGACCGACACCACCGGGTTGCTGGGGGGCAGCACCACGACGTCGGCGTCCGTGATCGCCTCGACCACACCGGGTCCCGGCGCCGCGTCCGCACCGCCGACGAGGACGAACTCGCGCGCCGGCAGGGCCGCCCGGTGCCGGATCCACCACTCCTGGAAGTGGATCGCGCGGGTCGTGCCGGGCCGCTCGCCGTCGACGACGACGTGGGTCTCGACCCGGTCGTCGGTCATGGGCAGCAGGCGTACGCCCGGCTCCCACCGCGCGCACAGCGCCTCGGTCACCGCGGACAGCGGGTAGCCGGCGCGGAGCATCTCGGTGCGCACCAGGTGGGTGGCGGTGTCGCGGTCGCCGAGGCCGAACCAGGTCGAGGGCATGCCGTACGCGGCGAGCTCCTCCTTGACCACGAACGTCTCGTGCTCCCGGCCCCACCCGCGCTCGGCGCTGATGCCCCCGCCGAGGGTGTACATGAGGGTGTCGAGGTCGGGGCAGATCTGCAGCCCGTACAGCTGGATGTCGTCACCGGTGTTGCCGACGACGGTCACCTCGGCGGTCGTGCCGCCGCGGCCGTCAGGGAACGCGTCGCGCAGGTGGTCGCGCAGCCCGAGGAGGAACTTCGCGCCCCCCGTACCGCCGGCCAGCACCGTGATCCGCACCCGCGCGATCCTGCCACCAGCGCAGCCGGGGCCTCACGGCACGTCACTCCGGGCGCGCGGACGCCTCGTCCAGCCCGATCCCGACGACGTTGGCCACCCTGACCAGATCCACGTCGCGGGTGAGCAGGGTCGCCGAATGACGCCACGCCACGGTGGCGATCATGCAATCGACCATGCCCCGTGGGGTCACCCCCGTCTTCCGGCAGGACCGGTAGATCCGTGCCGCACCCTCGAAGTCGCTCACCGGGTCGAACCGCAGCAGCGGGAGGCGGGCCAGCAACCGCCGCAGCTGCGCGTACCGGTCGTCGTCGCCGGCACCCGCGAGCAGCTCCATGACGACCGGCTCGGTGACGGCGAGCCGGTCCCCGTGACCGATCAGCGCGGTCAGCCGCTCGTCGATCGGGCTGCCGGTCGCCCGGTCGTACTCGATCCACGCCGAGGTGTCCGCGAGGATCACGCGGCGCCGCGCGGTGCGCGGTCCGGCGGCACGTCGCCCAGCAGTCCCGCCCCCCGGACCGCCAGTGCTTCCTCGCGGCTCATCGGAGAGCCGGACAGGTGGCGCAGCGCGAGGTCGACTGCCTCGGTCTTGGTCCGCACCCCGAAACGCGCCATCACCGCCGTCAGGTACCTCTCCTCGATCTCGATGTTGGTCCGGACCCGCGCCATACACCTACCGTACACGTCGGCCGACCGTGGATCGGTGTGAGTGGCCCCGGGCAGGGGCGATGTGGGGCGCGCTCGGCCCTGATGTGGGGTGGCTCGTACTGTCGGGGGGTGCTGAGGGAACCGACGATCGGTGAGGTACGCCGTGCGCTCGCGCGTGCGGAGCGCGGAGTGGCACTGGACGCCGGTGAGGCAGGGGCGCTGCTCGCGGCGCGCGGCGAAGAGCTGGAACGTCTGCTGGCCGTCGCGTCGGGCGTGCGGGACAAGGCGCTCGCAGGCTGGGGCCGGCCGGGGGTCGTCACGTACTCCCGCAAGGTGTTCATCCCACTGACCCGGTTGTGCCGGGACCGTTGCCACTACTGCACGTTCGCCACCGACCCGGCCGCGCTGCGCCGCGAGGGGCACGGCATGTACCTGTCCCCGGACGAGGTGCTCGCCATCGCCCGCGAAGGGGCGGCGCTCGGCTGCAAGGAGGCGCTGTTCACCCTCGGCGACCGCCCGGAGGACCGCTGGCCCGCCGCCCGCGAGTGGCTGGAGGCGGCCGGCTACCCCGACACGCTGTCGTACCTGCGCGCGATGGCGGTACGGGTGCTCGAGGAGACCGGGCTGCTGCCGCATCTGAACCCGGGCGTCATGGGGTGGGAGGAGCTCGCGCGGCTCAAGCCGGTCGCGCCGAGCATGGGGATGATGCTCGAGTCGACCAGCCGCCGGCTGTTCGACGAGCCCGGGGCGGTCCACCACGGCAGCCCGGACAAGGACCCGGCGGTACGGCTGCGGGTGATCGAGGACGCCGGCCGGCACGCGGTGCCGTTCACGACGGGGATCCTGGTGGGGATCGGCGAGACGGCTGCCGACCGCGTCGAGTCGATCCTGGCGATCCGCACCGCGGCGCGCACGTACGGGCACGTGCAGGAGTGCATCGTGCAGAACTTCCGCGCCAAGCCGGACACCGCGATGCGCGACGCCGACGACCTCGACCTCGTCGAGTACGTCGCGACCCTCGCGGTCGCGCGGATCCTGCTCGGCACCCGGGTCTCGCTGCAGGCCCCGCCGAACCTGTCCGACCCCGCCGAGCTCGCGCTGCTGCTGCGCGCGGGCGTCGACGACTGGGGCGGGGTCAGCCCGCTCACGCCCGACCACGTCAACCCGGAACGGCCGTGGCCGCACCTGGCGGACCTGACGGCGCTCACCGCGGCGAGCGGTTTCGAGCTGCGCGAGCGGCTGACCGCGCATCCGCGGTACGTGCTGGCCGAGGACCCGTGGCTCGACCCGCGGATCCGTCCGCACGTACGCGCGCTCGCTGCCGCCGACGGGCTGGCGCGAGAAGACGCTGTGCCGCAAGGGCTTCCCTGGCAGGCCAACGACGACGACCACGCCCTGGCGTACGACGCGTTCGCTGCGAGCAGCAGCGGGCGTACCGACCTGCACGAGACCGTCGACACGACCGGGCGGAGCGGGGACCGGCGCAGCGACTTCGACGAGGTGTACGGCGACTGGGAGCAGATCGGCGCGCAGGCCGCGCGCGTCGACCGGTCGGCGCCGATCCGGCTCGACGGTGACGAGCGCGCCGGCCTCGCGCTGGCGGCCGACGACCCCGCCGCGCTCGCCGCCGACGCCAACCACCCGTACGCGCTGGCGCTGTTCCACGCCGACGGTGCCGCGCTCGATGCGCTCGCCCGCATCGCCGACGACGTCCGCCGCGACACCGTCGGTGACGACGTGACCTACGTGGTCAACCGCAACATCAACTTCACGAACGTCTGCTACACCGGGTGCCGGTTCTGCGCGTTCGCTCAACGCCGTACCGACGCCGACGCCTACACCTTGTCGCGCAAGGAGTTCGGCGACCGGGTCGAGGAGGCCTGGCTCGCCGGGGCGACCGAGGTGTGCGTGCAGGGAGGGATCCATCCCGATCTGCCCGGCACCGCGTACTTCGACCTGCTGCGCGAGACCAAGGCCCGCCGCCCCGAGATGCACTTCCACGGCTTCTCCCCGATGGAGGTCGTGAACGGGGCGTCACGCTCGGGGATGAGCGTGCGCGACTGGCTCACCGAGGCAAAGGCCGCCGGGCTCGACAGCGTGCCCGGCACCGCGGCGGAGATCCTCGACGACGAGGTCCGCTGGATCCTGACCAAGGGCAAGCTGCCCACCGCGTCGTGGATCGAGGTGATCACCACGGCGCACGAGCTCGGCATCCCGAGCAGCTCGACCATGATGTACGGCCACGTCGACGCGCCCAAGCACTGGCTGGCCCACCTGGTGCTGCTGCGCCGGCTGCAGGAGCAGACCGGCGGGTTCACCGAGTTCGTCGCGCTGCCCTTCATCCACCACAACGCCCCGGTCTACCTCGCCGGGGTCGCCCGGCCCGGACCCACGCCGCGGGAGAACCGGGTGGTGCACGCGATGGCGCGGCTGCTGCTGCACGGGGCGATCGCGCACGTGCAGACCTCCTGGGTCAAGCTCGGCACCGCGGGCGTACGGGTCATGCTCGACTCCGGCGCGGACGACCTCGGCGGCACGCTGATGGAGGAGACGATCAGCCGGATGGCCGGCTCCGAGCACGGCAGCCGCAAGTCGATCGCCGATCTCGAGGCGCTCGCCGCCGCTGCCGGACGACCGGCCCGCCAGCGCACCACCACGTACGGACCGGTCAGCGCCGAGCGCCTGGCGGCGGCCCGCCGGGCGGAGGCGCTCACGCTCGGCTGACCGACCTCGGCGCCGTCGCAGGGCCCGTACGGACGGTGTACGGGTAGCCCGAACGGGCTACCCGCGCGCCCCCCCGGGCCGATCCGCCGCATTGTGCGGCCCCAGGGCTTGACGAGCGGGTAGTGACACGCGTGTAATTCCATCGACGTAGGCCGCTTACCAGAAAGTCCCTCCGGTCGACGTCACCGTCCGCTCCGCGTGTCGCGGCGGCGGTCCCCGCCCAAGGAGGTTCGGTCGTGACCGACATCAACGCAGCCATGGACGCCGAGGTCGTACGGCTACCGATGTCCGACACCGAAGAGCTGGACTGGCACGAGCGCGCCTTGTGCGCCCAGACCGATCCGGAGGCGTTCTTCCCGGAGAAGGGCGGCTCCACCCGCGACGCGAAGAAGATCTGCCTGTCCTGCGAAGTACGGGCCGAGTGCCTGGAGTACGCGCTGCTGCACGACGAGCGCTTCGGCATCTGGGGCGGGCTCTCCGAGCGCGAGCGCCGCCGTCTGAAGAAGGCCGCCGGCTAGCAGCGGCACGACCTCGTGATCGGCGGGCCGGCCGCCCGCGCGGGCCGGCCTACCGGCCCGGTGACGTCCCGTAAGGTGTCCGGGTCCGCGGGCAGGGCGCGTGTCGACGCCCCGCAGCGCCCGCGCCGATCGTCCAGGAGATCGCCCGCCCCATGTCGCCCGAGACCGCATCGACCGCTGCCGCGGTGAGCGAGCCGGGCCCCGACGTCCCTCGGGCGGTGGTGGCGTTCGAGGACCTGGCCGAGCCGGACGAGGCGTACGAGCGCCCGGAGCGGCGCGACCACGTCGCGGCGGTCCTGGTCTGCTCCGACGGGGCGCGGTGGCTGCCCGCCGTGCTGACCTCGCTGGCCCGCTCCGAGCGCACCCCGCACGTCGTCGTCGCGGTCGACGCCGGCAGCAGCGATGCGACAGCGCGGCTGTTGCACCGGGCGGTGGAGCAGGGCGTCGTCGACGAGGTCGTGGACGTGCCGCGCGGCACCTCGTACGGCGCGGCCGTCGCCGCCGGGGCCGCGCGCGCCACCCCCGGTTCGGGCGCCTGGTCGCCGGAGCAGCAGTGGCTCTGGCTGCTGCACGACGACAGCGCACCGGCGCCTGGCGCGCTGGAGGAGCTGCTGCACGCGAGCGACGGCGCACCGAGCGTCGCCATCGCCGGCCCCAAGGTGCGCGGTTGGCACGACCACCGGCTGCTGCTCGAGTGCGGCGTCACGATGACCCGCGGCGGCACCCGGGTCACCGGCCTGGAGCGCGGGGAGCAGGACCAGGGCCAGCGCGACGGGCTGCGCGACGTGCTCGCTGTCGGCAGCGCCGGGATGCTCGTCCGCCGCGACGTGTGGGACCGGCTCGCCGGCTTCGACCCGGGCCTGGCGTTCTTCCGCGACGACGTCGACCTGTGCTGGCGGGCGCGGCGGGCCGGCTACCGGGTCGTCGTGACCGGCGATGCCGTCATCCACCACCGGCAGGCGGGGACGCACGGGGCGCGTGACGTCGGTGGGCGCGCCCGCCGCCGGGACCGGGCCTCCGCCATCCACGTGCTGCTCGCCCACGCCGGGCGGCTCGCCCTGCCCTTCGTCGCGCTGCGGTTGCTGCTGGGCTCGTTGCTGCGGGCGCTCGGCTACCTCATCGGCAAGGCACCACGCGAGGCGCGCGACGAGCTCGCGGCGCTCGCCGACGTGCTGCTGCGGCCGATGGCGGTGGCCCGTTCTCGCGCGCTCGCCCGCGCTGCCGGGTCAGGGCCTGGTGCGGTACGGGAGCGCGACGTACGCGCCTACCTCGCCCCACGCGGTAGCCAGCTGCGCGCCGCCTGGGAGCGGCTGGTCGGGGTGGTGCTCAGCGGCGGCGACGCGGGCGAGAGCGCGCCGGACGAGCTGGGGGACGGCGACGGCTGGATCGTCCCCACGCGCACCACGAAATGGCGCTCCGCGCTGCTGCGACCGGGTGTGCTGCTCACGGTGCTGCTGCTCGCCGCGACCGCGGTCGCGGTGCGTTCCCTCGTCGGCGCCGGGCAGCTCACCGGCGGTGCGCTGCTGCCCGCGCCGCCGGGAGCGCGTGACCTGCTCGGCGCGTACCTGACGCCGTGGCACGACATCGGTCTCGGCTCGGACGCCGCCGCACCGGTGTGGCTGGCGCTGCTCGCGCTGCCGGCAGCGGTGCTGCGCGGCCAGGCACCGCTGGCCGTCGACCTCGTGCTGCTGCTCGCGGTGCCCGCGGCCGGGCTCTCGGCGTACCTGTCCACCGCCGGCATCCTGTCCTCGCGATGGCTGCGGTGCTGGGCGGCCGCGGCGTACGCCCTGCTGCCCGCGCTCGTCGTCGCTGTCGGCACCGGACGGATCGGCAGCGCGCTGGTCGCGGTGCTGCTCCCGCCGCTCGGCCGTTCGGCCGCACGGCTGCTCGGCGCGGACCCGCCGGGTGCCCGCCCGGCCGCTCGCGGTGGTGGCCGGAGACGAGCCTGGGGCACGGCCCTGCTGCTCGCCGTCGTGACCGCGTTCGCTCCGGTCGTCTGGGTGCTCGCGCTCGTGCTGGCCGTCCCTGCCGCCGTCGTGGTGCGGCACTCCTGGCCGCGCCTGCTGATCGCCCTCGCCAGCGTCCCGGTGCTGCTCGCCCCGTGGACCGTGCGGGTCGTGCGCGAGCCCGCCCTGCTGCTGCTCGAGCCCGGGCTCACCGGACCGACCGACCGCCGGGTCGACGGGCTCGACCTGCTGCTGCTGCACCCGGGCGGGCCCGGCTCGACGCCGCTGTGGTTCACGGTGCCGGTCGTTGTCGCGGCGCTCGCGGCGGTGCTGCGGCGCAGCCGCTGGCGCGGGGTGCTGTCGGCCTGGGCGGTGGCGCTCGTCGCGCTCGGCATCGGGGTGCTGCAGCTCGCGCTGCTGCTCGAGGTGACGGGCCTGGCGCGGCCGGTACGGCCGTGGGCCGGCCCGGCCACCCTGGTCGCCGGCGCGGCGCTGCTGCTGGCCGCGGCGCTCGGCGCCGACGGGCTGCGGGCCTCGAGCGCCCGCTGGTCCTTCGGCTGGCGCCAGCCCGCCGTCGCGGTCCTCACGCTGTCGCTGCTGCTGGTCCCGGTCGCCGCCGGGGCGACGTGGACGGCAGGGGTACGCGGCCCGCTCACGCGCGCCGACCCGCAGGTCGTACCGGCGTTCGTCGCCGCCGATCTCGACACGCCTGCCCGCCCGCGGGTGCTGGTGCTGCGCGTACCGGGCGGGCACGTGCGCTACGACCTGCTCAACAGCGCCGGTCCGGTCCTCGGTGACCGCGACCAGGCGACGCTGCCTCCCGCTCAGGTGGACGCGGCGGTCGGCGCCCTCGTCGCCGGCGTGGGCGGGGACGAGATGGACACGCTCGCCGCGTGGTCGGTGAAGTACGTCCTGCTGCGTGGCCCGGCCGCACGCGACCGGGCGCTGGTACGAGTGCTCGACAGCCAGGCCGCGCTGCGCCGCGTGTCGGGCAGCCGCCACACCGCGCTGTGGCGGGTGGCGGGTCCGGCGCCGCGCGCCCAGCTCGTGCCGGCCGTCGCGCAGGGGGCCGCGCCCCGCCCGGCCCTCCCGCTCGACCCCGGTACGCAGGTCCCGCTGCAGCTGCGCGCCACGCCGGGCGCGGGCGACGTCCCGGGCCGGCTGCTGCTCGCCCAGGAGGCCGCTCCCGGCTGGACCGCGCGCGCCGGTGGTCCGGACGGGCCGGTGCTGGCGAGCACGACGACCGGGTCGCCCGTGCCGGGCCGGTTCGCGGCCGAGGTGCCCGCATCGGTACGCACCTTCGCGCTGGGCTACGAGGACGCGGGCCGCACCCGGCTGCTCTGGGCGCAGCTCGTCGCGCTGCTGCTCGTCGTGGTGCTCGCGCTGCCGGGCCGCCGGCACACGCCCGAGGACGCCGACGCCGACCTGCTCGACGCCGCGGTCGGCGGCGCGGTCGGTGGCGCTGGTGACGGACCCGAGGCGCCGGCCCGGGAGCGGGAAGCGTCGGCCGGCCCGGTGGTGGTCCCGTGAGCCCGGGTGGCGGGCTGCGCCGCGCGCCGGTCTGGGTCGCCGTGGTCGGGGTCCTCGCGGCGTCCGGCGCGGTGGTGGGACTGGGCGCGCTCGCGCCGGCACCGCGGCGCGAGCCGGTGGCAGCGCCGCGGTCGGTGCCGGTGGCGTCGGCGGCGCTGGTCTGCCCCGCCCCGCTCGCCGAGGGCACCCGGCTGGCCACGGCGATCACGGCGGTGAGCGCCACGGTGCCGCAGCCCGCCGCCGCGTCGCCGACGCCCACCGCGCCGACGGTCTCGCCGCCCGCCTCCCCCTCCGCGAGCACACCCATCGCGCCGCCGCCCAGCGGCAGCGCGCCGCCGGCCCCCAGCCCGTCCGCCAGCCCGCCCGCGGCCAGCGGCACGGCCGGCATCGGCCCGCTCGGCTCAGGGGCCTTCACGCCGCTGCGGACCCTCAGCGCGCTCGACGCGCCGGCCGGGTTCGCGGTGACCGGGAAGTCGAGCGGGCCGGTGCTCGCCGCGGCGACCGGGCAGTTCGCGCCGGGGCTCGCCGCCGACCAGCTGACCCGCGGCAGCGACGGCCCGTTGCGCGGGCTGGCGCTGCAGCCCTGCGGCCCGGCCGTGTCCGACGCCTGGTTCATCGGCGGCGGCTCGGGTGTGGGGCGTACGACGACGCTGTACCTGTCGAACGTCGAGGACCAGCCGTCCCTTGTCGACGTACGCATGTACGGCGCGGCCGGCGAGCTCGACGTGCCGGCCGCCCGTGGGGTGGTCGTGCCGCCGCACCGGCGGGTCGTGCTCGCGCTCGGCAAGATCGCCCCCGCCCAGTCCACGCTCGCGGTCCGGGTGATCGCCCGGGAGGGCCGCGTCTCACCCGCCGTGTTCGACAACACCGTCGCGGGCAGCCAGCCGCAGGGCATCGAGTACCTGCCGCTGACCGAGGCCCGCCGCCGCATCGTGCTGCCGGCGGTGCTCGCCGGCGAGGGCACCCGCGAGCTGACGCTGCTCGCGCCACGCGCCGACGCCGAGGTGCGGGTCTCGATGCTCACCCAGGACGGCGCGATCACCCCGGTCGGGCTGGAGTCGGTGTCGCTGCAGGCCGGCAAGGTCACGCGGGTACGGATCGAGCAGGTCACCGCCAAGGCCGGCGTCGGTCTGGTGCTGCGCGCCCGTACCCCGCTCGTGGGCGCCGTGCGCGCGGTGCTGCCCGGCCAGCTGCCCGACACTGCAGACGTGGCGGGCACACCGGTGCTCGACGCCGCGGCCGTCGTCACCGGGATCACCTCCGGACGGTCGACGGCGCTGATCCTCGCCGCCCCGCGCAAGGCGGCGCGCGTACGGCTGACGGTGCACGCCGTCGGCGGGCCGAAGCGGGCGCCGGTGACCCGGGAGCTCGCCGTCGCGTCCGGGACGACGCTGCGCGCGACGGTCACGGTGCCCTCCGGAGCGTCCTCGGCATGGGTGCTGCTCGAGCCGGTCGCCGGGAGCGGGCCGGTCCACGCCGTACGGCGCGTCGCCGAGAGCGGGACCCGCGGGGTGCTCGTCACCACCGCACCGGTGCTGCCGCTCACCCCCCGGGTGGACATCCCCACCGCGCTGTTCCGGGTGGCCGCTTCGTGACCCCGCACCGACGCCGCGCGTCGCTGCCTGCGCGTCGCTGCCGGGCCGCAGGCCGCTCCGGCTCTAAGGTCCGAGCGTGAGCCCTGCCCGTCGTTGCTCGAAGCCCGGTTGCCGCCGGCCGGCGGTCGCGACCCTGACGTACGTCTACGCCGACTCCACCGCCGTCCTCGGGCCGCTGGCCACCTACGCCGAGCCGCACTGCTACGACCTCTGCGCGATCCACGGCGACCGGATGACCGCCCCGCGCGGGTGGGAGATCGTCCGGCTCGAGCCGGACCCGGACGCGCTGCGGCCCAGCAGCGACGACCTCGAGGCGCTCGCGAACCTGGTGCGCGAGGCCGCCCGGCCGGTGCCGCCACCGGCGCCGGAGCCGCAGGTCGGGGTGCAGCGCGGCCACCTGCGGGTGCTGCGCGGGCAGGGCGACGCGTAGCCGGTGAGCGCCGGGCGGTGCGGCACGCGCGGCGCACGGGGCGCACGCGGCCTCAAGTCACCGGCCCGCGCTGCCGACAACGACTCTGGCCCGGGAACAACACCTTCAGGCCAGAGCGGTGCCCGGGCCCCGCAGCAGGCGAGAGGATCAGGAGACATCGATGGCACGGGTGGCGCGTAGCACCGAACCGGTCGTGCTCGGCTCGCTGACCCAACGGGGGGCGCGCCAGGGCAGCTGCCAGGCCTGCGGGAGCGCCCGCGTCACGCAGATCGCCATGACGCTCACCGACGGCACGCCCGTCGACTTCCGCAGCTGCCTGGCCTGCGAGCACCGCAGCTGGACGACGACCGACGGCACGGTGCTCGACCGCGAGACCGTCCTGGTCCGCACCCAGCGCGAGCGCTGATCACCGCTGCCCCGACGATAGAGTCCGGGCCATGAACGACACCGCGCCGCTGAGCGCGCGCCTGGACCGACTCGTCAAGGCGTACGACATCCGCGGCGTTGTCCCTGACGACCTCGACGCGCCCTTCGCGCGGGCCGTCGGCGCCGCGTTCGCGCTCATCGCAGGGGGCGAGGCGGGCGCGCCGCCGGCCGTGCTGGTGGGTCGTGACATGCGCCCGTCGGGCCCGGAACTGGTCGCGGCCTTCGCCGACGGCATCACGCAGAGCGGTGCGGACGTCATCGACATCGGCCTGGCCTCCACCGACGAGCTCTACTACGCCTCGGGGGCGCTGGACCTGCCGGGCGCGATGTTCACCGCGAGCCACAACCCGGCGCAGTACAACGGCATCAAGCTCTGCCGGGCCGGTGCCGCTCCCGTCGGGCAGGACACCGGGCTGCAGCAGCTGCGCGACCTCGTGCAGGGCTTCCTCGTCGCCGGGTTGTCGGAGCGGGAGGGCCCGGTCGGCACGGTGACGCAGCGCGACGTGCTGCCGGACTACGGGGCGTACCTGCGCGGACTCGTCGACCTCGACGGGCTGCGGCCGCTCACCGTCGTCGTCGACGCCGGCAACGGGATGGCCGGTCACACCGCCCCGAGCGTGCTCGGCCCGCTCGGGCTCGAGATCGTCCCGCTGTACTTCGAGCTGGACGGCACCTTCCCGAACCACGAGGCCAACCCGATCGACCCGGCCAACCTGCGCGACCTGCAGGCCGCCGTACGCGAGCACCGGGCCGACCTCGGCCTCGCCTTCGACGGTGACGCCGACCGCTGCTTCGTCGTCGACGAGCGCGGCGCGGTTGTCGACCCCTCGACGCTGACCGCGCTGATCGCGGCCCGCATGCTCGCTAAGCACCCGGGCGCGACGATCATCCACAACCTGATCAGCAGCCGCGCCGTCGCGGAAGTCGTACGCGAGAACGGCGGGGTGCCGATCCGCACGCGCGTCGGGCACTCCTTCATCAAGGCGCGGATGGCCGAGACCGGTGCGGTGTTCGGCGGCGAGCACTCCGGGCACTTCTACTTCCGCGACTTCTGGCGGGCCGACTCCGGGATGCTCGCCGCGCTGCACGTGCTGGCGGCGTTGGGGCGGACGCCGGACGGCACGGCGCTGTCGGACGTGCTCGCCCCGTACCACCGCTACGCGTCGAGCGGAGAGATCAACACGGTCGTCGAGGACCAGCGCGCCGTTGTCGCGAAGGTGGCGGCGGCCTACCGGGACCGGCCGGAGGTGAGTCTCGACGAGCTCGACGGGTTGAGCGTCGACGGCCCGGACTGGTGGTTCAACGTGCGGGCGAGCAACACCGAACCGCTGCTGCGGCTGAACGTGGAGGGCCCGGACGAGGACAGCTCGTCCCGGATCCGCGACGAGGTGCTCTCGCTGATCCGAGGTGGGGGCTGAGGTGGCCGGGCTGGACCCGCTGCTCCTCTCGGTCCTGGCCTGCCCGTCGAGCGACCACGCACCGGTCGAGGTCGTGGGCGACCCGGACGACCCGCAGGCGCTGCGCTGCACCTGGTGCGGCACGACGTACCCGGTGCAGGACGGGATCCCGGTGATGCTGCTCGACGAGGCGACGCCCGGCCCGGCCGGCATCGGCGTGCAGGCGCGGGCATGACCGCGCGCGGTGAGGGCGCGCCCGCCGAGGGGGTCGACCTCGACGACGTCGCCGCGCTGCTGGCGGCCGACCCGGGGGTGATGCTGCGGGCGGTCGCCGGCAGCGGGGCCCAGGTCCGCGCCGCGCTCGCCACCCTCGACCGGGCCGTCGTACGCGCCGTCGCCGACGCGGGCCGCCCGCGCGGGCTCGTCGTCGCGGGGATGGGCGGCTCGGGCATCGCCGGTGACGTGCTCAGCGCCGTGGCGGGGGTCGGTGCCCCGCTGCCGGTGCAGACGGTGCGCTCGCACACGCTGCCGGGCTGGGTGGGCGCGCTCGACGTGGTCGTTGCCGTGTCCTGCTCGGGGCGTACGGCCGAGACGCTGCTTGTCGCGCAGGAAGCCGCGCGCCGCGGCGCCCGGCTGGTGGGGATCGGCGCGGCCGGTTCCCCGCTGGCCGACGTCGTCACGCAGGGCGGCGGGGCGTACCTCACGGTCGACGCCGAGGACCGGATGCCGCGGGCCTCGCTCTGGACGCTCGCGGTCCCGCTGCTGGTGCTCGGGTCGGCGCTCGGGGTCACGAGCGTCACCGACGACGACCTGGCCGCTGCCGCGGACGTCCTCGACGAGGTCGCCCGGGAGGTCGGCGTCGAGGTGGAGGTGTCGGCGAACCGGGCCAAGGCGGTGGCGCTCGCCCTCGCCGACGGGGTGCCGACGGTCTGGGGGAGCGGTCCGCTCGCCGGGGTCGCTGCGTACCGGCTGGCCTGCCAGCTCAACGAGAACGCGAAGCTGCCGTGCGCCTGGGGGGTCTTCCCGGAGGTGCTGCACAACCAGGTCGTCGCGTTCGATGGCCGGTACGGCGTACGCGACGAGCAGGACGAGCTGTTCCGCGACCCGCTGCTGGACGGCCCGGCGAGCGCCCACGTGCAGCTGCTGCTGCTGCGTGACGACGAGGTCGCGCCCGACGACGCCGCCCGGGTCGAGCTGGCGTACGAGCTGGCGGCGGAGCGCGGCATGCGCCCGCTGGTGCTCTCGGCGCATCCGGGACCGGCCGTCGTACGCCTCGCCTCGCTGGTCGGCCAGCTCGACTGGGTGAGCGTCTACACCGCCCTCGCCCTCGGCGAGGACCCCACGCCGATCCCCCCGATCGTGGAGCTGAAGGCGCGCCTCGGCGTACCGGCCACAGCGACCGACACCCGCTGACGCCTCAACCTTCCGCGTGTCCCTGCTCGAATCGTCGCTAACTCACGCAGTTAACGACGATTCGAGCAGGGACACGCGGGCGGGGCGGGGGTACGTACGCTGCAGCGATGGGCATCGGGGATCGCCAGCGCGACGGGCCGGCCCTCGAGCAGCTGCCGGTCCGCAGCGTGGGGCGGCCCGGCGCGCTGCAGGTACGCCGCAGCCTGCCCGGCCGTGACCGGCGCACCGTCGGCGCGTGGTGCCTCGTCGACCTCTTCGGCTCCGTCGCGCCGCGGGAGGCGGCGCTGGACGTGCCCCCGCACCCGCACACCGGACTGCAGACGCTCACCTGGCTGGTCGAGGGCGTCGTCGAGCACCGGGACAGCCTGGGCGGACACGTGGTCGGCGCGCCAGGGCAGCTGCACCTGCTGACGAGCGGGCGCGGCGTCTCCCACAGCGCGCGGTCCGCCGGTGACGGGACGCTGCTCGGGGTACGGCTCTGGGTCGCCCTGCCGGGACCGGACCGCGACTGCGCGCCGCGCGTCGCGCACCACGGCGAGCTGCCGCACCTGCGCCAGCCGGGCGCCGAGGTACGCGTCCTGGTCGGCTCGTACGCCGGTGTCACCTCGCCCGCGGTGGTCCACACCCCGCTCGTCGCCCTGCAGGTGGCGTTGGACCGTACGACCGTGCTCGAACTCGACCCGTCCTACGAGCACGCGGTGCTGCTGCTCACCGGTACCGCGGAGGTGGAGGGCGAGCCACTGCGACGCGGCGGGCTGCTCTACGTCGGGTCGCGGCGCGAGGCGCTCGCGCTCGCCGGGGACCGCGGCAGCCGGCTGCTGGTGATCGGCGGCACGCCGTTCGAGGAGGAGCTGGTGCTGTGGTGGAACTTCGCCGGACGCAGCCACAGCGGGATCGTCGAGGCGCGCGAGCAGTGGCAGCTGCGCGACGAGCGGTTCGGGACGGTGGCCGGCGATCCGCGCGGGCGGCTGCCGGCACCGGCGCTGCCCGCGGTCCGGCTCAGGGCGCGACCCCGGGTCCGGTCATGACCGGTCAGCCCATCAGGCGACGCAGCCAGCTCCGCTTCGGTGCGGGCGGGGGACAGTCGCAGCGGCGGCTGCGCGGCACCCCGGCCAGCACCTCCTCCACGTGCCGGCCGCAGCCGGTGTAGGTGGCCTTGCCGCACCGCGAACACACCGCAGGGCTGCACATCAGGTGCTCACCGCGTCGAGAGACTGCCCGCCGTGCCGCATCGTCAGGTCCAGTCGTCGGCATCCGGTCCGGGTCATGGCGCCAGCGTACCCCGGGGGGTATCAAGGGCGCAGGGCGGCGGCCTGCTGGGTAAGGTCCGCCCATGAGCACCGAGGGTGGCACCCGGGCGGTGCTCGCCGCACTCGGCGCCAACCTCGGCATCGCCGCGGCGAAGTTCGTCGCGTTCGCCTTCACCGGGTCCAGCTCGATGCTCTCCGAGGGGATCCACTCCGTCGCCGACTCGGCGAACCAGGTGCTGCTGCTGGTCGGCGGGCGCCGCGCCCGGCGGCGCGCGGACAAGGCGCACCAGTTCGGTTACGGGCGCACCCGCTACCTGTACGGCTTCATCGTCGCGGTGGTGCTGTTCCTCGTCGGTGGGCTGTTCTCCGTGTACGAGGGCGTGCACAAGATCCAGCACCCGGAGCCGCTCAGCTCCCCCCAGTGGGCGTTCGGGGTGCTGCTGCTCGCGATCGTGCTCGAAGGGCTCTCGTTCCGGACCGCGATGCGCGAGGCGAACAAGTCGCGCGGCGGCCGGTCGCTGCTGCGGTTCGTACGCGACGCCCGCCAGCCCGAGCTGCCGGTGGTGCTGCTCGAGGACGCCGGCGCACTGATCGGACTGCTGCTCGCGCTGTTCGGGGTCGGCATGGCCGAGCTCACCGGCGACGGACGCTGGGACGGCGTCGGCTCCTTCGCCATCGGCGCGCTGCTCATCGTCATCGCGGTGTTCCTGACCGTCGAGATGGGTTCGCTGCTCGTGGGCGAGAGCGCGCTCCCGGCGCAGGAGGCGGCGATCCGCGGCGCGCTCGAGTCGGTCCCCGACATCGACCGCATCATCCACCTGCGCACCCTGCACGTCGGTCCGGACGAGCTGCTGGTCGCGGCGAAGATCGCCGTGGGGCGCACCGACAGCGCCCGGCAGGTCGCCGACGCGATCGACGCCGCGGAACTGCGGGTGCGCGAGGCGGTCCCGATCGCGCGCTACATCTTCCTCGAGCCGGACGTCGACCGGGTCCGCGAGTAGGACCCGGAGCGCTCAGCCCTCGAGCGCCGGCAGCACGTCGGTGCGCGGGAAGTCCTCGCCGGTGAACAGCAGCGGCTCGCCGCTCGTCACCGCGAGCGCGTACGCGAAGCAGTCCCCGTAGTCGAGCCGCGCCGGTGACCCGCTGCCGCGCCCGTAGCGACGGTAGGCGCGCCGGGCCAGGAGCGCGTCCCGCGTGGTGACCGGGACGAGTTCGACGTGCAGCGCGGCGAGCAGTTCGTCGAACCGTTCTCCGTGGCTCGCCGAGCGCTGATCGGCGACGATCGCGGCCTCGAGCCAGGTCGCCGTCGACATCCGCAGCGGGCCGGCCAGGGCCGCGTCGAGCAGCGCCGGGGCTGCCGCTTCGTCCTCGAGGATCGCCATGATGGCGGACGAGTCGACGATCATCGGGGCAGTCCCGAGCTCTCGTCGTACAGGTTCTCGACCCGCGTCAGGGCGCGGTGCGGGTCACCCGGGTCGGCGCGGTAACGCGCCACGATCGCCGCGACCAGATCCAGCCGCCGTTGTCGCTCGCCCGCCTGCGGGTCGGCACCGTACTGCTCGATCAGGTACAGCAGCGCCTGTTCGATCGTGCCCGTCAACGACTTACCAGTGAGCGCGGCGGCCTGCCGGGCGAGCGTGTGCACCCGTTCGTTCTTGATGTTCAGGCTCATGAGGCGACGGTGTCTACTTCCGGATTCCGGGTTCTACCGTTCTACCGTTCTACCGTAGGCCGCGCGCAGCGTGCCGCGGCGCATCGCCGGGCCACCTCGTGCGTGAGAGGATGGGTGGTCGTTCGACGGTGCCATCGAAGCCTCGTGCCGCCCGTCGTCGCCCCGGCCCCACGTACCCGTACCAAGGAGCGACGCATGCCTGCCGTTACCGACTTCAAGGTCGCCGACCTGTCCCTGGCCGCCTTCGGTCGCAACGAGATCCGGCTCGCCGAGCACGAGATGCCCGGCCTGATGAAGCTGCGCGAGGAGTACGGGCCGGCCCAGCCGCTGGCCGGCGCGCGCATCGCCGGGTCGCTGCACATGACTGTGCAGACGGCCGTGCTGATCGAGACCCTCGTCGCGCTCGGCGCGAGCGTGCGCTGGGTGTCCTGCAACATCTTCTCCACCCAGGACCACGCCGCCGCGGCGGTCGTCGTCGGCCCGCACGGCACCCCCGAGGACCCGCAAGGGGTCCCGGTCTTCGCCTGGAAGGGCGAGACGCTGCCCGAGTACTGGTGGGCCACCGAGACGATGCTCGTCTGGCCGGACGGGCAGGGCCCGAACATGCTGCTCGACGACGGCGGCGACGCGACGCTGCTGATCCACAAGGGCGTCGAGTTCGAGGCGGCGGGTGTCGTGCCGCAGCCGAGCGAGGACGACCCGGAGGAGTACGCCGTCGTGCTCGAGCTGCTGCGCGCCTCGCTCGCGGCCGACCCGACCAAGTACACCCGCATGGCGGCCGGTATCAAGGGGGTCACCGAGGAGACCACCACCGGGGTGCACCGGCTCTACGAGTTCGCCAAGGCCGGCACCCTGCTGTTCCCCGCGATCAATGTCAACGACTCGGTCACCAAGAGCAAGTTCGACAACAAGTACGGCACCCGGCACTCGCTGATCGACGGGCTCAACCGTGCCACCGACGTCCTGATCGGCGGCAAGGTCGCGGTCGTGTGCGGGTACGGCGACGTGGGCAAGGGCTGTGCCGAGTCGCTGCGCGGCCAGGGCGCGCGCGTCGTGGTGACCGAGGTCGACCCGATCTGTGCGCTGCAGGCCGCGATGGACGGTTACCAGGTCGTCCGCCTCGAGGATGTCGTGCAGACCGCCGACATCTTCATCACCGCCACCGGCAACAAGGACATCATCACCGCCGATCACATGCGGGCGATGAAGCACCAGGCGATCGTCGGCAACATCGGCCACTTCGACAACGAGATCGACATGGCCGGGCTGGCGCGTACGCCGGGCATCGTGCGCAACACCATCAAGCCGCAGGTCGACGAGTGGCGGCTGCCGAACGGCCGGTCGGTCATCGTGCTCTCCGAAGGCCGCCTGCTCAACCTGGGCAACGCGACCGGGCACCCGTCGTTCGTGATGAGCAACTCCTTCGCCAACCAGACCATCGCCCAGATCGAGCTGTTCATGAAGAACGACGAGTACGACAAGCAGGTCTACGTACTGCCGAAGGTGCTCGACGAGAAGGTCGCCCGGATGCACCTGGACGCCCTCGGCGTCCACCTCACCGAGCTGTCCAAGGACCAGGCGGAGTACATCGGCGTCGACGTGGCGGGCCCGTACAAGCCCGACCACTACCGCTACTGAGGTGAGCGAGCCCGCGGGTCCGCCCCGGGTGTGGTCGGGGGCGGCCTACCCCGGCGCTCCGGCGACGACCGTCGCGGCGGTGGCGGCCGGACGCGAGCTGCGGGTGCCGCGCTGGGGCCTGGCGGACGTCGCGGTCCTGGTCATCGGCGGGATCCTGCTGCCGTTGCTCATCCTTTCCACGCTGCTCGCCGCCGGGCTGCCGCAGCGCAGCGGGGCGTTCCTGCTGCTCGCCGCCGTCACGCCGTGGATCGTGTTCGCCGGGTGGCCGCTGCTGACGACACACCTGCAGGGCAACGGCGTACGCCTCGACCTGGGCTACGAGTTCCGGCTGTCCGACCTCTGGTGGGGCATCGGCGGCGGCGTGACGGCCCTGGTCGCTGCGACGGTCGTCGGCGCGGTCACCGAGAAGCTGTTCGGGCAGTTCGAGTCCGCCGCCGGGCTCGCCGCCATCCAGGCGAACACCTCGCGCTGGGTGCTCGTCGCGTACGCCGTGCTCGTCGCCGTCGGGGCGCCGCTCGCCGAGGAGCTCGCGTTCCGCGGCCTGGTGTTCACCGCGATAGGCAAGCACGTCGCGGGACGGGGCGCCGGTACGACCCGCGTGCTGGTCTGGGCGGCGGTGTGGTCGACCGTGCTGTTCGCGCTGATCCACCTCGAACCGGTCCGGATCCCGGTGCTGCTGACCATCGGCGGAGTGCTCGCGTACCTGCGCGCCCGTACCGGCCGGGTCGGGGCCAGCGTCGTCGCGCACGCCGTCAACAACCTGCCGGGCGCGATCGGGATCGCCCTGCTCGCCGGGTGATCAGGCGGACCGGCCGCTCGCCCGCAGGGGTGGCGAACCCTAGAACGGCAGCCGGAACGGGCCCTGTTCGGCGGGCGGAGCGGCGGCTGGCGGCGTAGCGGCAGGTGGCGCGACCGGCGGCATCGGGGCCGGGCCGGGACCGTACGCGGCCGCTCCCGGCGGAGGCGGCAGCGGCGGCCGGGCGGCGTACGAGCGGCGGGTGCGCTCGCCGAGGACGGCCGCCAGGTACGCCGCCGCGGGCACGCCGGGCGGCGGTGGGGGAGCGACCGCGCGGGCCACCTCGGACGCGAGCGCCGCGGCGAGCGACTCGCGTGCCGCAGGGGCGAGCTGGTGCCAGCGGCCGAGCACCGAGGCGGCCTGCGAGGCGAGCGCGTCCGGCAGCCGGCTCAGGTCGAGCGTCGCCGCCCAGGACTCGAGGCCTTGGGGTACGACCGGCGCGACCGGCATCGTCGCGGCTCGGGTCACCCGCTCGTTCACCACGACGGTGCCGGCGAACTGGTCGCCGAGGCGCTTGCACTTGGCCGAGAGCAGCGAGGCGATCAGCCCGATGGCGCCGGAGGACACCCACAGCTCGAGCACGAGGAACAGCGCGCGTACCAGGCTGTGCCGGAAGCGCGCCGGGCCGCCGTCGTCGCGTACGACCCGGAGCCCGAGCGCGAGCTTGCCGAGCGAGCGGCCGTGGCTCAGCACCTCGACCAGCAGCGGGTACCCGACCAGCGTGCCGACGGTCGCAGTCAGCAGCAGCGCGGCACCGGCCGCCTCGTCCAGACCGCTCGCGGCCCACCCGGCGAGCAGCAGTGCCGCGATCAGCAGCGGCACCTGCACGCACAGGTCGATCAGCAGCGCGAGCGTACGCGAGGGCAGCCGAGCGGTGCGCTGGTCGAGGGTCACCGCCTCGCCGGTCACCGGCAGCGCGATGGTCGGGTCGGAGCCGCTCACACCGCCCAGTCTCCCCGACCCCACCCCGTGTCCCTGCGCGAGATGTCGTCAACTCGCCCAGTTGGCGACATCTCGAGCAGGGACACGGGCAGGTAGCCTCGCCCGGGCTGGGGGCGAGCCGCCGGGAGGTGTACGTGGACACCGCGTCCTTCGTCGCCGCGCACCGCCCGGACTGGGACCGGCTCGACGCGCTGGCGCGGCGCCGCTCGCTCACGGCCCAGGAGGCCGACGAGCTGGCGCTGCTCTACCGCCGGGCGGCGACCCACCTCTCGCTGCTGCGCTCGTCGTACGCCGACCCCGCGCTGATCGGGCGGCTCTCGCAGTCGGTCGCCCGGGCGCGCGCCGCGGTGACCCGGGCGCACACCACCGTGTGGGCCGACCTCGCGCGCTTCGCGACGCACACGTTCCCGGCGGCCGCGTACCGCGCCCGGTGGTGGTGGCTCGCGGTCGGCGTGGCGTTCACCGCCGTCACGGTCGCGATGGCGTGGTGGATCGCCGCGAACCCCGACGTCCAGGCTGCGATCGCCACCCCCGAGGAGATCCAGCAGCTGACCGGGCACGACTTCGCCGACTACTACTCCTCGAACCCCGCCGGCTCCTTCGCGGCGCGCGTCTGGACCAACAACGCGTGGGTGGCCGCGCTCTCCCTCGTCGGGGGTGCGCTGCTGTGCCTGCCCGCGGTGTACGTGCTCTGGCAGAACGCGGCGAACGTCGCACTGGTGGCCGGGCTCATGGCCTCCGCCGGCAAGCTGGACGTCTTCCTCGGACTCATCACGCCGCACGGGCTGCTCGAGCTGACCGCGGTGTTCCTGGCCGCCGCGGCCGGGATCCGCTTGGGCTGGCAGGTGATCGACCCCGGACCGCGCCCCCGCGCAGTCGCGCTCGCCGAGGAGGGCCGCGCAGCGATCACGCTCGCCCTGGGCCTGGTCGTGGTGCTGCTGGTGAGCGGGGTCGTCGAGGCTTTCGTGACGCCCTCGCCGCTATCGACCTGGGCGCGCATCGCCATCGGCGTACTGGTGTGGGCGGCGTTCCTGGCGTACGTGCTGGTGCTCGGCCGGCGCGCGAGCGCCGCCGGCGAGATCGGTGACCTGACCGGATCGGGGCTGCAGACCGACGTGCTGCCGTACGCCGGCTGATCCCGACGTCACTGTCCTGGTGGCGGCTTACGGTCGCTGCTCGGGCGGATTGATCGCCCCCAGGACAGTGACGTCGTCACCCGCGTGGCGGCTTGCGTGTTCGCATTCCGGACGCCAGCATCGGTGGCTTCGCCCAGTCCGAGCACCGGAGACAAGAATCCCCATGTCGTCACGCGCCGTGCGTACCCGCTCCCTCGTCCGCGCCGGCCTGGTCGGCACGCTCGCCGGCGGGCTTTCCGTCGCGCTGCTCGCCGCACCGGCCGATGCCGCGTCCACGCCTCCGCCCGCGGCCCGCCCGTTCGCGGTGGGCGTGTACCACACGGCGGCGGTGCTCCCGGACGGCACGGTGCGAGCGTGGGGTGAGAACGACGACGGGCAGCTCGGCGACAACACCCTCACCGGTCGCTCGGCACCGGTCACCGTCAAGGCGCCGAACGGCAGCGGCGCGCTGACGGGCATCGTCGCGGTCGGCACGGCCTCCCGCACGACCTTCGCCGTCCACCGGGACGGACGCGTCTTCGGGTGGGGCGAGAACAACGAGGGCCAGGTCGGCGACGGCACGAGAACCAAGCGGCGGCTGCCGGTGACGGTGACGGGACCGGGCGGTACGGGACTGCTGCGCGACATCGTCGCGATCAGCGGCGGCTACGAGTTCGCCGTCGCGCTGCGCGCCGACGGCACGGTCTGGGCCTGGGGCGACAACGCCGACGGCCAGCTCGGCGACGGCACAACCACCGACTCGACCGTCCCGGTGCAGGTCAAGGGGCCGGGCGGGGTGGGGCACCTGACGCGGGTCGTCGCCATCGCGGGCGCCGTGGACGGCTACCACGTGGTCGCGCTGCGCGCCGACGGCACCGTCTGGGCCTGGGGCGACAACACCGAGGGCCAGCTCGGCGCCGGAGACATGGCTTCCTCGTCCGTGCCGGTCCAGGTGAAGGGCGCAGCCGGAACCGGCTACCTGACCGGCGTCGTCGAGGTCGCGGCGGGCGAGAGCTTCTCCATGGGCCGCCGCGCCGACGGCTCGGTGTGGACCTGGGGGCACAACGGGAACGGTCAGCTCGGAGACGGCACCAGGATCGGTTCGCTGGTCCCCGTCCGTGTGAACGGACTGGCTCGGGCGACAGCGATCGGGGCGGGCACCCGGCACGCCCTCGCGGTGCTCGCCGACCGCACCGTCCGGGCCTGGGGGAACAACGGCGACGGCCAGCTCGGGGACGGCAGCTCCGACGATGCCGTCGCCCCGGTGCGGGTACGCGGGCTCAACGCGCGGGCCGGCGTCGTCGCGGTGAACGGCGGACGGCGCCACTCGGTCTCGGTCGCCGCCGACGGGACGATCCGCTCGTGGGGCGAGAACTACGAGGGCCAGCTCGGCGACGGGACCGAGTACGACAGCACCGCGCCGGTCGCCGCGCGGGACCTGGACCCGGCCGGCCTGCCGGCGCTGCGGGTAATGACCCGCCCCAAGATCACCGGCAAGAAGAAGGTCGGCAAGAGGCTCACCGCGTTTGCCGGCACCTGGCGACCAGCGCCCGTCACCGTCCGCTACCAGTGGCTGCGGGCCGGCAAGCCGATCCCCAAGGCGACCAAGAGCACGTACAAGCTCAAGGTCAAGGACGCGCGCAAGAAGCTCGCCGTACGGGTGAGCGCGACCCGTCCCGGCTACCCGGCAGGTACCGCGACGAGCGCAGCGGTCAAGGTCAAGCCGCGTCGCTGACGGGCAGGGCCGAGGTCGCGGGGGACGCTCAGTCGGCCGGGGGGAGGAACCGGCGGGCCACGTCCTCCGCGTCGGTCGGCGCCTGCTCGGCGATCCACGGCCCGGTTCCCTCGCTCGGGTCGATGACACCCTGCTCGAGCCAGGTGTAGCTGCCGGCGAGGACCCGCGCGGCGAGCCGTTCGTCAGCGGCATCGGTGTTGTGCCACAAGGCGTCCAGCAGCACCTCGGTGCGCCGGCGGGACTGCGCGGCGAAGGTGTCGGCGAGCTGGTAGGCCTCGGCGGCATGCGCGGGCTCGTCGGCCGCGATCATCGCGGCGCGTACGCAGGAGGCCGACACCGCGAACAGCTCCGCGCCGACGTCCACGACGCGCGCCAGGAAGCCCTGCTTGCGCTCCAGCCCGCCCTGCCAGCGCGCCATCCCGTAGAACGTCGCGCGGGCGAGCTTGCGGCTGGTGCGCTCGACGTACCGCAGGTGCGCGGCCAGCGGACCGAACTCGTCGTACGAGGTCGGCAGGTTGCCCTTGCCCGCGGCCAGCTGCGGCAGCCACGTGGCGTAGAACCCGCTCGCGGCCGCCGCGGCCTTCGCCTTGCCGGCGAGCCCGAGGTCCGGGTCGATGAGGTCGCCGGCCGCGGTCAGGTGCGCGTCGACGGCCTCGCGGGCGATCAGCAGGTGCATGATCTCGGTCGAGCCCTCGAAGATGCGGTTGATGCGCAGGTCGCGCAGCAGCTGCTCGGCGCCGACCGCCCGCTCCCCGCGCGCGGCGAGCGACTCGGCGGTCTCGTACCCGCGCCCGCCGCGGATCTGCACCAGCTCGTCGGCGATCTTCCACGCCATCTCCGAGGCCCACAGCTTGGCGAGCGCCGCCTCGATGCGGATGTCCTTGCGGCCCTCGTCGGCCAGCTGCGCGGACAGCTCGAGCACCGCGTCGAGCGCGAACGTCGTCGCCGCGATGAACGAGATCTTGTGGGCGACAGCGGCGTGCTCGCCGACCGGCCGGCCCCACTGCACCCGTTCCCGGGACCACTCGCGGGCGATCTTCAGGCTCCACCGCCCGGCGCCGGCGCACATCGCCGGGATCGCCAGGCGTCCGGCGTTGAGCGTGGTCAGGGCGATCTTGAGCCCTTCGCCCTCGCGCCCGATGAGGTTCTCCTTGGGGACCCGGACGTCCTGCAGGCGGGTGAGGCCGTTCTCGATGCCGCGCAGCCCCATGAACGAGTTGCGCCGCTGCACGGTGATGCCGGGGGAGTCGGCCTCGACGACGAACGTGCTGATGCCCCCGCGGTGCCCCTCGGACTTCGGTACGCGCGCCATCACGACCAGCAGCTCGGCGACGACGCCGTTGGTCGTCCAGAGCTTGGTGCCGTTGAGCACGTACGCCGTGCCGTCCTCGGTCGGCACCGCAGTGGTGGCCAGGCGCGCCGGGTCCGAGCCGACGTCCGGCTCGGTGAGCAGGAACGCGCTGACCGCGCCCTTCGCGCAGCGTGGCAGGTACGCGCGCTTCTGCTCCTCGGTGCCCGCGATCGCCAGCGGCTCGGGCACACCGATGGACTGGTGCGCGCTCATCAGGGCGCCGAGGCTGGCGTGCACCGAGCCGATCAGCGCCAGCGCGCGGTTGTAGTAGAGCTGGCCCAGACCGAGCCCTCCGTACTCGACCGGGATCTTCATGCCGAAGGCGCCGAGGTCGGCGAGCCCCTTGACGTACTCGTCCGGGATGCGCGACTCGCGCTCGATGACCGCACCGTCGATGGTGCGCAGGTAGGACTCCAGCTCGACCAGGAACTTCTCGCCGCGTTCCCTGCGTACGGCGTCCGGACGCGGGTGCGGGTGGATCAGTGACAGGTCGAAGTCCCCGAGGTAGATCCCCTTGGCGAAGCTCGGGTGCTCCCATGCCTGCTCACGTGCGGCCTCGGCGACCGCGCGGGCCTGCTTCTCGTCGACGTGCGTGGCGGACTGCTGGGTGCTCGTCATGGTGACCTCCTCGCTCGTACCACCTATGTTACCAGCGAGTAGCAATCGCGTCGTGCGGTGCGTGCGGAGTCCGCGCGGGCGAAACCTGCTGTTGATCATGGCGTTGTGGGTCTCATCGGCGCGATGCGACCTACGAGCCCGTGATCAACGGGGTGAGCGCCGCACGGACCCATGATCGACGCGGCGGGGCGGGTCAGAGCCGTCCGGCCGACTTGAGGGCGAGGTAACGATCGGCCAGCTGTGGCGCGAGCTCGTCCGGACCGGCGTCGACGACCTCGACCCCGAGCCGCGCCAGCAGGGTCGCGACCTGGTCACGGTCGGTGAGCTCGGCGCTGGCGGCGGCGGCGTCGTAGACCGCGGCGACGTCGTCACGGCCGGCTGCGAGCTCGCTGAGCCGGGGGTCGCGCACCGCGGCGAGCAGCACCAGGTGGCGCGCGGTGAGGGCCGGCAGCACGGGGAGCAGGCCCTCGCGCAGCGCGGCCGGTTCCAGCGGGGTGAGCAGGACGACCAGCGCCCGCTGGCGCACCCGGTCCAGCACCGCCGACACCAGCCCGGCGGCGTCGGTCTCGAGCAGCTCGGGCTCCACGTCGGTGAGGGCGTTCGTGATCCGCGGCAGCAGGTCCGCGCCCCGCCGGCCACGGACGTCGGCGCGTACGGCGCGGTCGTACGCGACGAGGTCGACGCGGTCGCCCGCGCGGGAGGCGAGCGCGGCGAGCAGCTGGGCGGCGTCCATCGCGGCGTCGAGGCGGGTGCCGTCGCCGATCCGCGCGGCGCTGGTGCGGCCGGTGTCGAGCACCAGCACGACGCGCCGGTCGCGCTCGGGGCGCCAGGTGCGCACCATCACGTCCGACGCGCGGGCGGTGGCGCGCCAGTCGATGGAGCGCACGTCGTCGCCGGCGACGTACTCGCGCAGCGAGTCAAACTCGGTGCCCTGCCCGCGTACCCGTACGGCCGTACGCCCGTCGAGCTCGCGCAGCCGGGCCAGGCGCGAGGGCAGGTGGCGGCGGGAGGGGAAGGCGGGCAGCACCCGTACCGTCCACGGCGCCCGGTGGGCGCCCTGGCGACCGGCAAGGCGAAGCGGGCCGAGCGAGCGTACGGTGACCCGTTCGGCGCGGCGTACCCCGCGGCGGGTGGGCCGCAACACGGTGTCGACGCGGGCGACCCGCCCGGGTGGTACGTGCAGCGGGTGTCGGGTCCGCGCGGCGCCCGCCGACGGCACCCACGCGTCGCGCAGCCCACCGACGACGCGGCGGCGCCCGGCGTTCCGGACGGTCACCGTGACCGTGGCCGGCTCCCCGAGCCGGGTCGTGGTGTCGCCGCCGCGGGTGACCTGCAGCGCCCGGGTCGAGCCGGCCAGCGCGAGGTCGAGCAGGGCGAGCGCCGCCAGGGCCCCGTCGACCGCGAGCAGCGCCGGCAGCGACCGTACGGCGAGCGCGACGACCACCGTCGCCGCCAGCACCACGACCGCGAACCGCCCGGTCAGCACCACCTACCCCACCCCCAAATCCGCGTGTCCCTGCTCGAAACGTCGTCAACTGCGCGAGTTGACGACGTTTCGAGCAGGGACACGGGCAGGTGGGGGGCGGTCATCGGGGGACCGGGACGGTGGCGAGGATGCCGTCGAGCACGGCATCGGGGGCGACGCCCTCCAGCTCGGCGGTCGGCTGCAGCTGCACCCGGTGGCGCAGTGCCGGGCGGGCGAGCGCCTTGACGTCGTCGGGGGTGACGAAATCGCGGCCGGTGAGGAACGCCCAGGCCCGCGCGGCGCGGGCGAGCGCCAGCGCCCCGCGTGGGGAGACGCCCAGGCGCAGCGAGGGTGCGGTACGGGTGGCGCGTACGACGTCCACGACGTACGCCATCACCTCCGGCGCGAGCGTCACCCGCGCCACCGCGGCCCGGGCCGCGTCCAGGTCGGCGACCGTCGCGACCGCGCGTACGCCCGCCGCCGCCAGGTCCTGCGGGTCGAACCCCGCCAGGTGGCGGGCGAGCACGGCGTACTCCTCGTCGCGCTCGGGCAGCGGCACGGTCAGCTTGAGCAGGAACCGGTCGAGCTGGGCCTCCGGCAGCGGGTACGTGCCCTCGTACTCCACGGGATTCTGCGTCGCCGCGACCAGGAACGGCTCGGGCAGCCGGCGCGGGGCACCCTCCACGCTGACCTGACGCTCCTCCATCGACTCCAGCAGCGAGGCCTGGGTCTTGGGCGGCGTCCGGTTGATCTCGTCGGCGAGCAGCAGGTTGGTGAACACCGGCCCGGGCCGGAAGGTGAACTCGGCGGTACGCGCGTCGTACACCAGCGAGCCGGTCACGTCCCCCGGCATGAGGTCGGGCGTGAACTGGATCCGCGTCGAGTGCACGTCCAGGGCCGCGGCGAGGGTGCGTACGAGCAGCGTCTTGGCGGTCCCCGGCACGCCCTCGAGCAGGACGTGCCCGCGGCACAGCAGCGCGATGACCAGGCCGGTCACGACGGCGTCCTGCCCGACGACCGCCTTGCCCACCTCCTCGCGCAGCGCGAGCAGGGCGGCGCGGGAGTCGGTCGTCGTACCGGTCCCGCCGGTGGCCGCCGGTTCGTCGGGCGCACCAGCGCTCGGGTCGGTCGTCATGGGTGGCGTACCTGCCTCTCCAGGTCGTCGAGATCGCGGACGAACCGTACGAGGGCGGCGTCGTCGGCGGGTGCGGGACGGTCGAGCAGCGCGCGGATCTCGGCTTCGGGGCGCCCGGTACGGCGCGCGGCCGCGCGGGCCACGTCGGGCGCCGGGGCGCCGCGTGGCAGCGAGAGCGCGGGCGCGAGGCGTACGACGGCGGCGCGCGCGAGCCGGTCCGCCGCGTGCGCGCGGCCCTGCGCGCGGCGGTACATCCGGCCCAGGCCCTCGGTGGTCTCGGCGGCGCGCACCGTCACCGGCAGCGGTTCGGAGACGACCGGGCCGAAGCGCCGGCCGCGGGCGTACGCGAGCACCAGCACGGCGACCCCCACCTGGAGCAGCGCCCACGGGACCCAGGACGGCACCAGCTCGGACGGGTCGGCGCGGTGTCCGGACTCGGGCTGCAGCGGGTCGGCCAGGCTCGGCAGCCACCAGACCAGCACCGGGTCACGGCCGAGCACGCCCAGGGCCAGCGCGGCGTTGCCGGCCTCGGCGAGCCGGCCGTTGGTGAGGAACGCGCCCGAGCCCAGCAGGGTGGCGCCGGTGCCGGGCACGTCGACGACGGTGCCCTCGTAGCAGCTCGTCGCGCCCTCCGGCGTGAAGATCCGCCCGCCGACCGTGGCGGAACCGGCCCGCTGGGCGACCGGCCACGCGCATCCCGGGTCGCGTTCGGCGACCGGCAGCGTGCCGTTCGTCGCGACCGACGCCGGCCACGGCCCGTCCGCTGCCGGCACCGCCCCGATCGTGACGACGTGCGCCGGCCGCGCCCCGCGCAGCGCCGCCGCCATCCGGGGGGAGACGAGCTCGGGCACCGTCACCAGCAGCGTGGCGCCCGGCGCCGCGGTGAGGGCGGACGCCGCCTCCGTCGCGGTCGCGGCGCGTACGACCGTGACGCCTTGCCCCTCGAGCAGCCGGGCCAGCGCGCGCGAACCGCCCGGGTCGACCGCGTTCGGGTCGAGCGAGCCGGTCGCCCGCTGTCCGCCGGCCCACGCGAGCAGCGCGAGCACGACCAGCACCAGCGCGACGAGCACCACGGGAGCGCGGGCGGTGCGCAGCCGCGCCGTGAGCGTCGGGGAGGACGCGGACGGCAGCGTCCCCGTCGCGCTCACCGTGGCGCCGCCGGCGCGGCGGGTGCAGCGGCGCCGCCGGGCGCGCTCGTCGTACGGGCCGCCGCCCGCACCGCCGCGTCGAGCTCCCCCAGCGCGGCCGCGTCCGCCGGACCGGCGCTGCGACCGCCGTACGCGACCTCGTCGAAGCGGCGCGCGGCGGCGCGCAGGTCCGCGGCCAGCGCCGGCAGCGCCGCCCCGGCCGTGCGGGCCGCTTCGTCCGCGGTACGGCCGGCGCGCGCTTCGAGCAGCCCCCGCTCCTCGAGCTCGCGCACGACCGCCCGCAGCCACTCCCGGACCGCCTGCTCGTACGCCTCGCGGGCGGTGGCGGCGCGCGCGCGGCGGCGGTGCTCGGCGGCATCGGCTGCCGCCTCGGCGGAGTCGAAGAGCACCTCCACGGCGCCGCGCCGCCGCACCGGACCCAGCCGCCAGCGCACCACCACCACCGCGGCGGCGACCGCGACGAGCACCAGACCGAGCACGCCGTACCACCCGCCGGGCGCCGTGGTGCCGATCGCGTCGATCAGCTCCTGCACCCGCTCCACGACCCACTCGATCAGGCGGGCGAGCAGCGGCCGGTCCGGCGGGTGGTACGCCGGGTCGGCCAGCTCCTCGCGCGCCAGCCGCGCCGCCTGCTCGCGAGTGAGCTCCACCGGCGGCCCCGCGACCACCGCCACCGCCACCGCGAACGCGAAGGTCCGCCCCGGTTCGCGCGCTGCGGGGCTCGCCGCCGCGTGCGCCGGCTGCCGCTCGGGTCGGGGGCGGCTCACTCCTCGCGCGCTCACGGGCCCGCGGCCCGGGCCAGCTCGATGTCCAGCGCCTCCCGCCGGATGCGCATGTCGACGTACTGCAGGGCCGTCACCCCCGCCGTGAACGGCATCGTGACCACCGAGGCGACGAAGGAGCCCAGGCTGATCGCCGCCAGCGCGACCCACCACAGCGAGCCGTTCTCCGGGAACATCACCGCGAGCACCGTCCCGCCGAGCGCGAACGGCACGGTCAGCACCTGCGAGATCAACCCGGTGATCAGCTGTGCCAGCAGCGCGATCCCGAACACCCGCCACCAGCTGCCCCGTACCAGCGCTGCGGAGCGGCGGATCGCGGCGAGGACCCCGCAGCGCTCCAGCAGCAGCACCGCCGGTGAGAGCAGCAGTCGTACGGCCAGCCACACCGCGACGACGACGGCGCCCGCGCCGAGCAGCAGCCCGAGCAGGACGCCGAGGCCCGCGGAGAGCTGGCCGACCAGGATGCCGAGCAGCACCGCCACCGCGATCCCCACCGCGCCGGTGCCGCCGACGATCAGCCCGACGAGCAGGGTGAGCCCGACCAGCCGCCAGAACTGTGGACGGGCCGCCCGCCACGCTTCTCCCGCCGTGATGCGCCGACCGAGCACCGCCTGGCCGACGACGACGGTGAGCAGGCCTGTCGCGACGATGCCGATCGGCACCGAGAGCAGCGCGGCGACGACGGTCGCGATGTTGCCCCCGATGCTGCCGCCCGAGACGAGCACCGTGTCCTCGGTCTGCTGCACCGTCGTGACGTCGGCCAGCGAGCGGAACGCGGCGAAGTTGGCGACGAAGCTGAGCACCACGAGCACGAGCGAGAGCACCGCGGAGATGCCGAGCACGGTGCGCGGGTCGCGCCGGATGTAGCTGACCGCCCCGTCCAGGATGTCGGCCACGCCCAGCGGGCGCAGCGGCACGATGCCGGGTTTGGGCGCCGTGGGCGGCGGCCCCCAGCCGCCGTACTGCGGCCCGTACGCCGGCGGTGCGCCGGGTGCCGGAGCGGCCCACTGCGGTGGCGGCCCGCCGGGTGGCTGTCCCGGCGACGCGCCCCCCGCAGACGCCGGTGGCGGTGCCGGTGGCGGAGCCGGTGACCAGCCCGGCGCCTGCCAGCCCGCGTCCGGCGGATCTCCGGTGGCCATCGGTCGGTGTCCTCCCGTCGTACGGCGTGGCGACGTTCCGCGCCCGTCCCGCGCAGATCGTCCCACGGCACCCGGGCGGGAGCCGGCACGGAACGCAGCGCGCCACCCGGACGTCTCATGGTCACCGGCCGTGGTAGACGCGCGGGCAGGCCCACGCCCCGACGGGTCCGGCCGGAATCCGGACGAGCAGCGAGGACGGTGCCACCATGGGCGGCATGAGGGGACGGGTGCTCGTCGTCGACGACGACCTCGCGCTGGCCGAGATGCTCGGCATCGTGCTGCGCAGCGAGGGACTCGACCCGGTGTTCTGCGCCGACGGCGCGGGCGCCCTCGCCGCCTTCCGCGACACCTCCCCGGACCTGGTGCTGCTGGACCTGATGCTCCCCGGACGCGACGGGGTCGACGTCTGCCGGGCCATCCGCGCGGAGTCCGGCGTACCGATCGTGATGCTGACCGCCAAGACCGACACCGTCGACGTGGTCGTCGGGCTGGAGAGCGGCGCTGACGACTACGTCATGAAGCCGTTCAAGCCCAAGGAGCTCATCGCGCGGGTCCGGGCCCGGCTGCGGCGCACCGAGGAGCCGGGGCCGGAGCACCTCACGATCGGCGACCTGACGATCGACGTCGCCGGGCACGCCGTACGCCGCGACGACACCCAGATCTCGCTCACCCCGCTCGAGTTCGACCTGCTCGTCGCGCTGGCGCGCAAGCCGTGGCAGGTCTACTCGCGAGAGGTGCTGCTGCGCGAGGTGTGGGGCTACCAGCACGCCGCGGACACCCGGCTGGTGAACGTGCACGTGCAGCGGCTGCGCAGCAAGATCGAGCACGACCCGGAACGGCCGGCGATCGTCGTCACGGTGCGGGGGGTCGGGTACAAGGCCGGCCCGCCCTGATGCGGCACGCCTGGCTCGAACCGGTCGCCCGTCCCGTCCGCGCGGCGCGCCGGCTGTGGCGCTCGTCGCTGTCGGTCCGGGTCGTGACGACCACGCTCGCGCTCTCGCTGGTCGTCGTCGGCCTGGTGGGGGCGCTGCTCGTCAGCAGCATCACCTCCGGGCTGCTCGCGGCCAAGGAGCGTTCCGCGCTGACCGAGTCCACCGCGGGGCTGACCCAGGCCCAGCAGATCATCCAGGCGGCGGACGTGTCGGCAGGCGCCCCCACCGGCCGGCTCGTCGACGCGATCACCGCCGCGCTGGCCCAGCGCGCCGGGAACCCCGGGCTGTACGACGTGCTGCTGCTCGCGACCCCTCCCAAGCGCGGCGACGCCCCGGAACGCGGCACCTACCTCGTCACGGAGTCGAGCGTCCCGCAGGCGCTGCGCGAGGCGGTGCAGACCGCGCCGAACCAGTCGTACACGTACCACCCGATCGATTACCTCGACGGGCGCAGCGTGCCCGGGCTCGTCGTCGGCTCGCGGCTGACCATCCCGGGGATCGGCGGGTACGAGCTGTACTACCTGTTCCCGCTCAGCGGCGAGCAGCAGACGCTCGACCTGGTGCAGCACACCGTGCTCGGCGTCGGGGTGCTGCTCGTGCTGATGCTCGGGCTGATCGCCTACGTGGTGACCCGCCAGGTGGTCTCACCGGTGCGCCTCGCCGCGCGGATCGCGGGACGGCTCTCCGACGGCCACCTCACCGAACGCATGCAGGTCCGCGGGACCGACGACCTGGCCCGGCTCGGTGCGTCCTTCAACGACATGGCGGCCAGCCTGCAGGACCAGATCGGCCGGCTCGAGGACCTCTCGCGCGTGCAGCAGCGTTTCGTCTCCGACGTCAGCCACGAGCTGCGCACCCCGCTCACCACGGTGCGGATGGCCGCCGACGTGCTGCACGAGGCCCGGGAGGAGTTCGACCCCGCGACGGCGCGGTCGGCGGAGCTGCTGCAGACCCAGCTCGACCGGTTCGAGGCGCTGCTGTCGGACCTGCTCGAGATCAGCCGGTTCGACGCGGGCGCCGCCGTGCTCGACGTGGAACCGGCCGACCTGCGCGACGTGGCGCGGCGCGCCGTCGAGGCGGCGGGCGCACTCGGTGAGCGCGCCGGATCCGAGGTGACGCTCGTCGCGCCGCACAGCGCCGTGATGGTCGACATCGACCCGCGGCGCATCGACCGGGTGCTGCGCAACCTGATCCTCAACGCCCTCGAGCACGGCGAGGGCAGGCCGGTCACGGTCACCGTCGTGGCGGACGACGACGCGGCAGCGGTCGGCGTACGCGACCACGGCGTGGGTCTGAAGCCGGGCGAATCCTCGTTGGTATTCAACAGGTTCTGGCGTGCCGACCCGGCGCGGGCGCGCAGCCTCGGCGGCACCGGCCTCGGGCTGTCGATCGCTCTCGAGGACGCGCGACTGCACGGCGGGTGGCTGCAGGCCTGGGGCGAGCCGGGTGCCGGCGCGCACATGCGCCTCACGCTGCCGCGCCAGGCGGGCGCGCCGCTGCGCTCCTCGCCGCTGCCGCTCGCGCCGGAGGACGCTGTCGCGCGTTCGGCGCGCCGGGTGGCGCCGTACGCCCGCCCGGCAACCCCGGCGGGCTCACCCGGCCCGCGCGACAGCACCGGGGCGGGGATGCCGCGATGACCGCGCGCCGCTCCGTGCGCTCCACCCGCACCGCCCTCGCCGCGATCATGGTCGCCGCCGCGATGCTGCTGAGCGGCTGCGCCGGCATCCCCACGTCGGGTCCGGTGCGCGAGGGCCCGCCGATCGGCGGCGACCCGCAGGACCTGATCTACCGGGCGATCCCGCAGCCGCCGCTGCCCGGCGCGACACCGGACGAGATCGTACGGGGCTTCCTCGCCGCCTCCAGCTCCGGCGGCGACTCCTACGAGGTCGCGCGCGAGTTCCTCACCCGTGCCGCGGCCGCCGACTGGCAGCCGCTGGCCAACGTCCGCATCTACGACTCGACAGGGGTGCAGACCAAGGTCGTCGGCAGTGCGGTCCACGTGACGGGCCTGCTCGACGGGACCATCGACAAGGACGGCAGCTACCAGGTCGCCGCCGGCGGGCAGCGCCTGGACGTGTCGTACCGGATGGCCAAGGTCGAGGGCGAGTGGCGCATCTCCGGCCTGCCCGACGGGCTGGTGCTCGGGCGCGGCGACGTGGACCGTGAGTTCCGCACGTACGACCTGTACTTCTTCGACCCGAGCTACTCGGTGCTGGTCCCGGACCCGGTCACCGTGCCCGTGGTGGGGTCGGCGCTGCCGACGACGCTGGTGCGGGCGCTGCTGCGCGGGCCGACGGAGTGGCTCGCCCCGGCCGTGCGTACGGCGTTCCCGGAGGGCACCACGCTGGCCCTCGACTCGGTGCTGGTGGACTCCGGCGTCGCGCTCGTCGACCTCTCCACCCAGGTGCTGTCCGCCGACGACAGCACCCGCGCCGCACTCTCCGCCCAGCTCGTGTGGACGCTGCGGCGGCTGCCGGGCATCACCGGCGTACGGATCACCGCGGGCGGCCAGCCGCTGTCCGTCCCCGGCGCCGGTCCCGTGCAGGACGTCGGGATGTGGGCCGGGCGCGACGCCGACGGGGTGGTCGGTCCGGACCCGGCGCTGTACGGCGCCGCGCCGACCGGCCTGCTCACGCTCGGCGAGGACGGGGAGCTGCATCCGGCGCCCGGTGGGTTCGGGTCCGGTCGCCCGCTCGTGACCTCCCCGGCGGTCGCGCTCGACGGCGCCACGCTGGCCGCGGTCGGCGCGGCCGACCGCCGCACGCTGTGGGTGGCGCCCGCGTCCGGCGACGGTGCGGCGCGCCGCGTGCTGAGCGGCGCCGTCGACCTGTCGCGGCCGAGCTGGGACCGTACCGGCGCGCTCTGGGTCGTCGACAGGGGCGGGCGGGGCCTCGAGCAGGTCGTCGACGGTACGGCCGCCGCCGTACCGATCGCTGACCTGCCGCGCGGCTCCTCCGGCCGTTCGGTCGTCGGCGTGGCTGTCGCTCCCGACGGGACGCGCGCCGCGCTCCTGCTGCGCCGGTCGGGCCGGGTGGAGGTGTGGCTGGCCCGCGTCGAGCGCGACGGCAGCGCAGTGCGCCTGGCCGCCCCGCGCCGTGTGGAGTCGACGGTCGCGGACGCGCTCGACGTCGCGTGGGCCGGCGTCGAGCGGCTGTCGATCCTGGGCCTGGACGGCTCCGGCGCCACCCGGGTGTTCGAGGTGCTCCCCGGCGTGCACAGCGTGCAGGCCACGACCGCTCCGCCGTCGGCGACGGGGATCGCGGCCGCCGCCGCGGCGGCGGTGGTCGTCACCGGCGGCAAGCAGCTCTTCCGCCAGTCCGGTGGCGCCTGGACGCTGCTCGGTCGCGGCACCGCCCCCGCGTACCCCGGCTGACGAGGGCCGGCCCGCGCCCCGGCTGTGGACGGCCGGCCCGACGTGGCGCCGCGGTTCTGCGACGGTGGCACGGTGCAGCTCGGGTGGTGGGCGGACCTGGCGCAGGTCGTCGCGCCGCGGTACTGCGTGGGGTGCGCCAGCCCTGCCACCGACCTCTGCGCGGGCTGCGGTGCGGCGCTGCGCAGCGGCGCCCGGCGCGCCGATCCCGACCCGTGCCCGCCCGGCCTGCCTGCCACGTTCGCGGCGACGGCGTACGACGGCCCGGTACGCGCGGCGCTCGCCGGGCTCAAGGAGCACGGCCGCACCGGCCTGGTCGCGCCGCTGGCGCGGGGGCTGGCAGCGGCGGTGGCGGCCGCCGCGCTGCATGCCGCCGGGAGCGCGGACGGGCCGCTCGTGCTCGTGCCGGTGCCGTCCTCGCCGCAGGCGGCGCGGCGCCGGGACGTCGCGGCGACGGTCGAGCTGGCCCGCACGGCGGTACGCCTGCTGCGCCGCGCCGGGGTCCCCGCCCGCCGCTGGGACGGGCTGCGCCCGGCGCGTCGCCGCGCCGACCAGACCGGGTTGGACACCGCCGGTCGCGCCGCCAACCTGCACGGCTCGATGTACGCCCGCCGCGTACCCGCGGGCCGGCTGATCGTCGTCGACGACGTGGTGACGACCGGCGCGACGCTGCTGGAGGCCGCCCGCGCGCTGCGCGCCGCCGGCGGCGAGGTGTGCGGCTGCGCCACGGTGGCGGCGACGGCGCGCCGCGCCCCGCGCGCGGGACACGGCACGCCCGCGGACCCGGGGCACCGGTCGTACGGCTAGCCTGAACTCGTGGCACCCATCCGGGTCCGTGGTTGCGTACGCAGGCCGGCCGGGCCGTACGGCGAGGTGCGGTCCTGCGTGCAAGCCGATGCCAGCCGCAGGCGAAGCGGCCCACGTAAGGCGACTTCTCGTCGTCCGATCACGGTGCGGTTTAGGTGTAAGTCCTGCCCCGCCGATGATCACGGCATCATCGGGGACCGGGAGAAGGGGAGTAGTCGCGATACAGCCCGTCCGGGTGCGGCGAGACCCTCGGCAGGCGGATGTGGGGTCGAAGACCAGGTCGGCCGGATGGGTGCCGCCTCGCAAGTTCACGGCGCCGACGAGGCGTCGTCCTTCCAAGAAGCCGGAGAGGTGACGAACGGATGAGTACGGGACAGGTGGCGACCGGTGTCGACGTCGTGGTGCGTGGCCGGCACGTCGAGCTGACCGAACGGTTCCGCGACCACGTCACGGACAAGCTCGCGCGCGCCGACCGGTTCGGGGTCGCCCTGAGCAGGATCGACGTCGAGGTCAGCAAGGAGAACAACCCGCGGCTCGCCGACCGGGCGTTCGTCGTCGAGCTGACCTGCAAGGGCAAGGGCCCGGTGATCCGCGCGGAGGCGCACGCGGACGACAAGTACGCCGCGCTCGATGGCGCGTACAACAAGCTCGAGGAACGCCTGCGCCGCGCCGCCGACCGCCGCCAGACCCGGACCAAGAAGGGCCCGGGCCTCGCGGCCGTACCACCCGTCGGCCTGGTCGACGGACCGGCCGAGACGGCGGAGGACGAGGCACCCGCCGAGCCGGACGTCGTGTACGCGGACGGTCCGGTCGTGGTCCGCGAGAAGACGCACTCGAGCACGCCGATGTCGGTCGCCGATGCGCTGCACGCGATGGAGCTCGTCGGGCACGACTTCTTCCTGTTCCAGGACGTCGAGTCCGGCCGTGCCACGGTCGTCTACAAGCGTCGCGGCTACGACTACGGACTGCTGCGGCTCGACCCCGGGAACTGAGCGCCGGCGAGCGGTCCGCGCGATCACCCGCGCGCGCTCAGGTGGACTGGCAGGATCACCACCTGAGCGAGGAGGGTCATGGACGAGCGCGGGCGGTCGGCGGTACGGGTGCTCGTCGCCGACCGGGCGCCGCTGCTGCGCCGCGGGGTGATGGCGGTCCTCGACGCGCAGCCGGACCTGCGCCTGGTCGGTGAGACCGGGGACCCGGACGCGGCGGTCGCGCTGGTCGCCGGAACCGAGGCGGACGTCGTGCTGCTCGACCTCGATCTCGGCGCCGGTGGGGTGAACCTGTGCACGCGGCTGCGGCAGGTCGCCCCGCAGGTCGCGATCGTGGTGCTCGCCGCGACCGAGGACCACGCGGACCTGGCGGCGGCGGTCCGCGCCGGTGCGCGCGGTTACCTGCTGCGCACCACCGCGCCGGACGAGCTGGTCGAGGCGCTGCGCACCGTCGCCGGCGGCGAGTCGTTGCTCGACCCGGCGGTGGCCTCGCGGCTGCTGGACGAGTTCGCGGTGCTGATGCGCCGCTCCGAGGCGGTCGGCGAGGGTCCCGGCGCGCTCACGCCCCGCGAGCTCGAGGTGCTCTCGCTGGTCGCCAAGGGCCTGAACAACCGCGCGATCGGCGAGCGGCTCTACATCTCCGAGAGCACCGTGAAGAACCACGTCCGCTCGATCCACGAGAAGCTGCAGGTGCACTCCCGCATGGAGGCCGTGGTGCGCGCGGTACGCGACGGCGTGCTGGCCATCGGCTGACCGTCGGACCGCTCGGTTAGCGTGCGGCGGGTGAGCACGGTCGCGCTGACGGTCGACGAGGTGCGCGCACTCGCGCTGCAGGCCCAGGGCCTGCTGGGCCGGCCGTTCGGTTTCTCCCCGGGCGCGGCGGCGCGCATCGGTCGGCAGCGGCGCGTCGACGCGGTCGACCGGGTGCTGCGCCACCTCGGCGCCGTGCAGCTGGACACCATCAGCACCCTGGCGCGCAGCCACGAGCTGGTGCCGTACGCCCGGCTCGGCCCCGTCGGGCGCGATGCCGTGGAGCGCGCGTACTGGGGCGGCGGCCGCGGCAACGCCCACCCCGGTGAGCCGACGAGCTTCGAGTACTGGAGCCATGCCGCGTGCGTGCTCCCGCTCGAGGAGTGGCCCTGGTTCGCCTACCGGCGCCGCTCCTACCGGCGGGCGGGCATCCGCTGGCACGAGGTGCCACGGCAGGCGCTCGCGGGCATCCGCGCGCGCCTGGCCGCGGAAGGCCCGCTAACCACGACCGACCTCGGGGGCGGGCGACGCGGCGGCGAGTGGTGGGACTGGTCGGAGACGAAGATCGCCGTCGAGTGGCTGCTCGACGTCGGGGAGGTCGTCTGCGTACGCCGCGTGGGATGGCGGCGGGTCTACGACCTCGCCGAGCGGGTCGTCCCGCCGCAGCTGCGGGCCCCCGCGCCCGCGACGCTGACAGGCTTGCCCGTCAGCTGGGAAGAGACCGACGGCGTCACTGGCCCCAGCGACGCCGACTGCGTGCGCGAGCTGCTGGCCCGCTCGGCCCGGGTCCTCGGCGTCGGCACGCTGCCCGACCTGCTCGACGTGCACCGGCTGGGCGGCAGGCACGTCGCCCGGGCCGTCGTCGAGCGGGCCCTCGCGCAGCTGGTCGAGGCCGGGTTGCTGGTGCCGGTCGAGGTCGCGGGTTGGGCTGCGGCGTACGCCTGGGCCGCCGCGCTCGCCGACGACGCGCCCACCGGCCGTTCCCGCACCACGCTGCTCTCACCGTTCGACTCGCTGGTGTGGCACCGCGCCCGTACCTCGCGGGTGTTCGGGTTCGACCACACCCTGGAGGCCTACGTACCGGCCGCGAAACGGGTGCACGGCTACTTCACCATGCCGGTGCTGCACGCGGGCCGGCTCGTCGCGCGCGTCGACCCCAAGCGCGACGGTGCGGTGCTGCACGCGCGGCAGGTGACCTTCGAGGTCGGGCCCCGCGGCGGCGTCCCGGCCGCCGCTGTCGCCGGGACTGCGCGGGCGCTGCGCGAGGCCGCCACCTGGGTGGGTGCGGAGCAGGTCGAACCGGGCCGGGTGCTCCCCGCGTCGGCCGTTCCCGCGCTGACGGCGGCACTGCGCGGCTGATCGCCCCAGCTGCCCCCGATCAGGGCGACCCGCGACCAGGTCGGCCCGTGATCATGTCACCGCATGTCTAACCCGCGTTGATCATGGGACGACGGGTCCCTACGGCCGATTCGGACGCACGATCCCATGATCGACCGGGCCGGGACGGACGATCCCATGATCAACGACCGGGCCGGGGCTCTCGCGAGTCAGGCGATCGCCAGCAGCTCGGTGGTCCAGCCCGGGTCGTACGCCTCGAAATGCGCCGCGTCGGCGACGCCCGGGTTGGGCGCGAAGGAGCCCCGCGCGGTCCAGAAGTGCGGGCTGCCCTGCACCTGCCCCTGCCCGGCCACCTCGAGGTCGGCATAGACCGCGCGGCGGCCGACGCCCTCGCGCAGCGCCCGCCCGAGCAGCTCGGCGTCCAGCGACCGGCAGGTGGCGGCGACGTCCTCCACGACCGGCAGCAGGCTCACGCAGCGGTGCTCGACGAAGTACGCGTGCCGCAGTGCGGCGTCCAGCTCGTCCGCCGCCACCAGGCCCTGCGAGCGGGCCGCCTGAACCGCCTCCAGTGCGGGCAGCGTCGTCACCGGGTACTGCCAGTCCGGCGCCGACCACGGGGACCAGCCGAGGTCCGGCCGCACCGCACTGATGCGCGCCACCTCGTCGTCGTGGTCGGGCTTGGGAGTGACCGCCCGGTTGAGCAGTTCGAGGGGGAAGGCCCGGTGGTCGATGCGCACCTCAGCGCCCGCCTCGGCCGCCGCGCGCCGCAACGTCGCGAGCGCCATCGTCGCCCACGGGCAGGAGATGTCGGACCACACGGTGATCACGCCGGGAGTCGGGTCGTACGGGTCCATGGCCCCACTGTGCCCGACGGGCGACCCGCACGCACGGGTCGGTGGTGCCGCGCAGGCGCACCGCCGCGGGCACAATGATCGCGATGCCGTCCCCCGAGCCGCGCCGACGTTGGTGGTGGGTACTCCCTGCGCTGGTGGTGGCGGTCTGGCTGGTCGGCGCGGGGCCGCTCGGCGCGTACGTCGGCAAGCTCTCGAGCGCGGCGAAGAACGACAGCGCCTCGTTCCTGCCGGCGAGCTCCGAGTCGACCCGGGCGCAGGCGATCATCGCGGGCTTCGGCGACGCGGGGGTGATCCCGGCCGTCGTCGTGTACGGCTCGGACAGCGCGCTCACGCCCGGCGACCGCGCCGCGATCACGCAGGACGCCCGGCGCCTGGCGGGCGTGCCCGGGGTGGCGGGGCCGGTTGCCGGACCGGTCTTCAGCGCGGACGGCAAGGCCGCCGAGCTGATCGTCCCGGTGACCTCGGGCGACGGTACGGGCGCGACGGTGAGCGCGCTGCGGGCGGCGCTCACCGGCTCGCCGGTGACGGTGTACGTCGCAGGCCCGGCGGGGATCGTCGCCGACCTGGTGAGCGCGTTCAAGGGCATCGACGGGATGCTGCTGCTGGTCACCGGGACGCTGGTGTTCCTGATCCTGGTGGCGGTCTACCGGTCGCTGCTGCTGCCGGTGACGGTGCTGGTGACCGCGCTGCTCGCGCTGTCGGTCGCCGCGGCGGTCGTCTACCAGCTCGCCGTGCACGACGTGATCACGCTCAACGGGCAGAGCCAGGGGATCCTGTTCATCCTCGTGATCGGGGCGTGCACCGACTATGCGCTACTGCTCGTGGCGCGCTACCGCGAGGAGCTCGTCCGGCACGAGCACCGGCTCACCGCGATGCGTACGGCGTACCGGTCGGCGGCCCCGCCCATCCTGGCGAGCGGCACCACCGTCGTCCTCGCGCTGCTGTGCCTGCTGATCACCGACCTGCGCTCCACGAGCGGGCTGGGACCGGTCGGCGCCGTCGGGATCGTCGCGGCCCTGCTCGCCGCGCTCGTGTTCCTGCCCGCGGCGCTGCTGCTGCTCGGCCGGGTCGCGTACTGGCCGGCCCGTCCCCGCCACGATCCGGACCACGAACCCACCCACGGGGTGTGGGACCGGGTCGCCGCGCTCGTCGCACGCCGCCCACGCCTGACGTGGATCGTGGTGGCCGGGACACTCGCCCTCGTCGCGGCGGTCTTCGCACCGATGCTGAAGGCCGACGGCACCAGCCAGACCGACGTGTTCCTGCGCCCGGTGGACGCGGTCGCCGGGCAGCAGCTGATCGCCGCCCACTTCCCGGCAGGCTCCGGCAGCCCGCTGCAGGTCGTGGCGGCGCAGGGCAGCCTCGAGCAGGTCGTCGCGGTGATGCGCCGGACCCCGGGGATCGTCCCCGACACGGTCGCGCCGGCGAGCACCGGCGGCGCTCCTGGCACCGGATCGCCCAAGGTCGTGGACGGCCGCGTACTGGTCTCCGGCGTGCTTGCCGTGCCGACCGAGTCCCCTGCCGCCCGCGACACCGTCGCCACGCTGCGCGACCAGTTGCACGCGATTCCCGACGCGCAGGCGCTGGTCGGCGGGCAGCCCGCCGTGCAGGCCGATACGATCGCGACCTCCGAGTCCGACCGCAGCAAGGTCATCCCGCTGATCCTGCTCGTCGTACTGCTGGTGCTGGTCGTGCTGCTGCGCGCGCTCGTCGCGCCGCTGCTGCTGATCGCCACCGTGGTGCTGTCGTTCGCCGCCACGCTCGGCGTGGCGGCGCTCGTGTTCAACCACCTGTTCCACTTCCCGGGCGCCGACCCGGCCGTGCCACTGTTCGCCTTCGTGTTCCTCGTGGCCCTCGGCGTGGACTACAACATCTTCCTGATGACGCGGGTGCGCGAGGAGGCGAGCCGCCACGGCACCCGCGACGGGACGCTGCTCGGGCTGCGTGCCACCGGTGGGGTCATCACCTCCGCCGGTGTCGTGCTCGCCGCGACGTTCGCAGCGCTGGCGGTCATCCCGCTGTTGTTCCTGGCGCAGGTCGCGTTCCTCGTCGCTTTCGGCGTGCTGCTCGACACCCTCGTCGTACGGTCGCTTCTCGTCCCGTCCGCCGTGCTCGACCTGGGCCGGCACACCTGGTGGCCCGGAGCTCTCGCCCACCCCGACCGCCGCCCCAGACCGCATCACTGACAGGCAGACTCGCCGTCACGAGCGTCGAGTCGATCGTCGCCATTCCTTCCGTCCCGTTCAAAGTTTGAACGGGGTGTATGGATCGGAGATCAGTTGTTGCTCAGGGAGATCTGCACGCCGCCCGCCGAAAGGCGGGGCCTACCCCTCGGTGACCGGCTCGACGGCTCAGCGCAGGTCCTCTGGAAGCAAACCTGCGACCCAGCCGTCCACGCGGGTGCCGCGGTGCAGCAGGCCACGGCGAACGAGCCCCTCGACGCGGAAGCCGGCCCGCTCGGCGACAGCCCGAGATGCGTCGTTGCCCGCTACCGCCCACCAGGTGATCCGGGTCAGACCCAACTCGGCGAACGCCAAGTCGCAGACGAGGCGTACGGCGCGCGTCGTCAAGCCACGCCCCCGTCCCTCCGGCGCCGTCCAGTAGCCGATCTCCGCAATTCCGCCCGGCCCCCCTGACAGGTCGAGCGCGTGCAGCCCGCAGGCGCCCAGCAGCCGCGCCGGGTCCGACGCGGTGGCGACCGCGAAGTTCGCGACCGCGCCCCGGGACCAGCCGTCCCGGCAGTGCGCGACGTACCAGCGCGCGTCCGACTCGTGGTACGGCACCGGTACGGCGCTGGTCCAGCGCGCGACGTCCGGGTCTGAGCAGCCCGCGACGAGCGCTGGCACGTCGGAGTCGGTGGGCGCGCGCAGCAGCACCACACCGTCGGTCAGGTCGCGCCGAGGCGGTAGCCCGGTCGCTCCGGTGGGCGTGGGGAGGTCGCTCACCGCCTCATCCCATCGCATGATCCGCCGGACGGTTACGCCGCGTGGGTGCGAGGTACTGACACTTCCCCCAGGAAACGGGCCTGCCGTGCTTCGATGCCGTGGTGCGCAGCGCGGCGACAGGTGTGCTGCTCATCGCACTGACCGGTGCGATGCTCGGGGGCGGCCAGGGAGACGCCGCTCAACCGATTCCTCCCGGGCGAGCCGACACGACGCGGCCGGCTCCCACAGCGTCGCTGTTCGCCGGGCCGGCCCCGGAGTCCGGAGCGATGCGCGCCGCCGGGCTCGCGGTGGCGGACCGGCTGCTCGCCCGCCAACAGCGCTCCGGTGTGATCGCCGACGAACCGGGCGGCGCGGTCGTCAACGAGGACTCGAACCTCTCGTATGCGCTGTGGGGACTTGCGGGCGCGCACCGGGCGAGCGGGGAGCAGCGTTACCTGCGCGGCCTGCGCCGCGGCGTACGCTGGCTGGCCGACCGGCTTGTGATGGCCCCGCCACGGTGGCGGGGCAGCTACTGGTACGCCTACCGTGCGACACCTCCGTACCCGCATCTTGCGCTGTCCCCAGGCGGTGACGTCGCCGACGTGCGCGGGGTCGATGCGACGAGCGCGCTGCTGGCGTACGACGTCTGGCTCTACACACGGCTCTCGGGCGACCGGAAGCTCGCGCGCACACTGCGGGCACGGGTACTGGCGGCGGTCGACTTCGTGCTCCACCGCAACCGGGCGGCGGACGGTTTCTTCTACTCCTCCTGGCAGCGCCGACGAGGCGCGCCGGACTGGCGGCTGTGGCGCTACCAGTACACGGCCGACCAGGCGGACGTGTGGTTGGGCATGACGGCCGCGGCGCGGTTGTACGGCAAGGCTCGGCACCGGAAGGTGAGCCGGGACCTGCGGCGTGACGTCGCCCGCAGCTTCTACCTGCCCGGGCCGGCCCGCTTCGCGCTCGGCCGTGCCGGCGGCCGCGACGAGGTCGCCCTCGAGGGCTTCAACGGGATCTTCCCGCAGGGATACCTGGCGTGGGTGTTCCCGGCCGGGCCCCAGACCCGCGCCGCGCTGGCCTGGCTGGCGGGGTGCGTCGAGCCGTCCGGCGCTCCGCGTTGCCGGCCCGGGTCGCCGGCGTACTCCTTGAGCGCAGCGGTCCTTGCGCTGGGCGAGCGTCGTGCCGGCGGCGACGCAGCCGGTGCCGCGCTCGACTGGGTGCTGCGGACGACCTTCGATCCCGCGACCGGCGCCGTCGGCGACAGTGACCGCGACCGGCGCGCGGCGTACAGCAACGTCGCCGGCTTCACCGCGCTCGCGCTGCTCGACGCGCCGCGCCGGCCCTTCGCCTGGTGACACCTGCCCGGTTACCCGCTCGGTGGTAGGGGCAACCGTGACCAGGCCGTTACCATGGCGCGGATGGCGTTAGCCGTCGGTCGCAGCCTGCCCGCGCACCCGCGGTGCCGCCCCGAGACGAAGGACCCTTCCTGGTGTCAGTGCTGAACAAGATCCTCCGTGCCGGCGAGGGTCGCCTGCTCAAGCGCCTGGAGTCGATCGCCCGGCAGGTCAACGCGCTCGAGGACGACTTCGTCGCGATGACCGACGAGCAGCTGCGTGCGCTCACCGACGAGTACCGCGAGCGGTTGGCCGACGGGGAGACGCTCGACGAGCTGCTGCCGGAGGCGTTCGCGACCGTCCGCGAGGCCGCCCGCCGCACCCTCGGCCAGCGGCACTACGACGTACAGATCATGGGCGGCGCCGCCCTGCATCTCGGGAACATCGCCGAGATGAAGACCGGTGAGGGCAAGACGCTCGTCTCCACCCTCCCGGCGTACCTCAACGCGCTCACCGGTGACGGCGTGCACATCGTCACGGTGAACGACTACCTGGCCGAGCGCGACTCCGAGTGGATGGGCCGGGTGCACCGGTTCCTCGGACTCTCCGTCGGCGTGATCCTGTCCCCGATGCGGCCTCCGGAGCGCCGGGAGGCGTACGCCTGCGACATCACGTACGGCACGAACAACGAGTTCGGCTTCGACTACCTGCGCGACAACATGGCGTGGTCCATCGAGGAACGGGTGCAGCGCGGTCACAACTTCTCGATCGTCGACGAGGTCGACTCGATCCTGATCGACGAAGCGCGCACCCCGCTGATCATCAGCGGCCCCGCCGACGCGGCGACCAAGTGGTACACCGAGTTCGCCCGGCTGGTTCCCCGGCTCAAGCGTGGCGACCCCGAGAAGGGTGTCGACGGCGACTACGAGGTGGACGAGAAGAAGCGCACGGTGGGCATCCTCGAGCCGGGCGTGACCCGCGTCGAGGACTGGCTCGGCATCGACAACCTGTACGAGTCGGTGAACACCCCGCTCGTCGGCTACCTCAACAACGCGCTCAAGGCCAAGGAACTCTTCAAGCGCGACAAGGACTACGTCGTGATGAACGGCGAGGTGCTCATCGTCGACGAGCACACCGGCCGCATCCTCGCCGGGCGCCGCTACAACGAGGGCATGCACCAGGCGATCGAGGCGAAGGAAGGGGTCGAGATCAAGCAGGAGAACCAGACCCTGGCGACGATCACCCTGCAGAACTACTTCCGCCTCTACAACAAGCTCTCCGGAATGACCGGTACGGCCATGACCGAGGCGGCCGAGTTCGACCAGACCTACAAGATCGGCGTGGTCCCGATCCCGACGAACAAGCCGCTGCTGCGCGACGACGTCGCCGACCTGGTCTACCGGACCGAGGAGGCCAAGCTCGCGGCCGTGGTGGACGACATCGGGGAGCGCCACGCGAAGGGCCAGCCGATCCTCGTCGGCACGACGAGCGTCGAGAAGTCCGAGAACCTGAGCACGCTGCTGCGCGCGGCCGGGATCCCGCACGAGGTGCTGAACGCGAAGTACCACGAGCGGGAAGCGGCGATCGTCGCGCAGGCAGGGCGCAAGGGCGCGGTCACCGTCGCGACCAACATGGCCGGTCGCGGAACCGACATCATGCTCGGCGGCAACCCGGAGTTCATGGCGGCCGCGGAGCTCGCCCAGCGCGGGCTCTCGCCGGTGGACACCCCGGAGGAGTACGAGGCGGCGTGGCCGGACGCGCTGGAGAAGGCGCAGCGCTCGGTCGAGGCCGAGCACGACGAGGTCACCGACATCGGCGGGCTGTACGTCCTCGGCACCGAACGGCACGAGAGCCGGCGCATCGACAACCAGCTGCGTGGCCGGTCCGGCCGTCAGGGCGACCCGGGTGAGACGCGGTTCTACCTGTCGCTGCAGGACGATCTGATGCGATTGTTCAAGGCGGACATCGTCGACTCGTTCCTGCGCCGGTTCAACGTGCCGGACGACGTGCCGATCGAGGCGAAGATGGTGACCCGCTCGATCCAGTCCGCACAGACCCAGGTCGAGTCGCAGAACTTCGAGATCCGCAAGAACGTCCTGAAGTACGACGAGGTGATGAACCGGCAGCGGATGGTCATCTACGAGGAGCGCCGCAAGGTCCTCGAGGGTGCCGACCTGCAGGAGCAGATCCGGGGGTTCATCGACGACACGATCGCGGGCAACGTCCAGGCGGAGACGGCCGGTGGGTTCCCGGAGGAGTGGGACCTCGAGCGGCTGTGGACCGCGCTGCGCCAGATCTACCCCGTCGGCGTCGAGATCGACGACCTGGTCGAGGCCAGCGGCGGCGACATGCACGGGCTCTCGCCGGAGTTCCTGGAGGCCGAGCTGCGGGCCGATGCGCACGCCGCGTACGACCGCCGCGAGGAGGAGCTCGGCGAGGAGGTCGCGCGCGAGCTCGAGCGGCGCGTGGTGCTCTCCGTGCTAGACCGAAAGTGGCGTGAGCACCTGTACGAGATGGACTACCTGCAGGAGGGCATCGGGCTGCGCGCGATGGCGCAGAAGGATCCCCTCGTCGAGTATCAGCGCGAAGGCTTCGAGCTGTTCAACGCGATGATGGACGGCATCAAGGAGGAGTCGGTCGGCTACCTGTTCAATGTCGAGGTCGAGGTCCAGTCCGAGCAGGACGCGGACGAGCTCGAGTTCGAGGAGGAGCAGGAGCTGGTGCCGGTCGGCTCCGACGGGGAGGTGGCGCCCGAGCTCGCCGGGGTCGCGGCGCTCGTGGAGGCCGCGCGTCCGCAGCTCGCCGCCAAGGGTCTCGGCCCGCGCCGCCCGCAGCACCTGGAGTACTCCGCCCCGACCGTCGACGGCGAGGGCGGCGTGCTGCACACCGAGGAGGACGTGGACCCGGTCGCCGCGCTGCCGCCGAACGCGGACCGGGCCGCACGCCGCCGCGCCGAACGCGCCGCGCGCAAGCGGAAGAAGCGCTGAGAGCTCACAGCAGCCGCAGGTGGGTGCAGCGCCAGCGGTGCCCGTTCGCCTCGAGTCGTACGGTCACCGCGCGCCACCCGGCGCCCGACCCGACCAGGACCGCCGCTTCGGCGACGCCGTCCCGCGGACGGCACAGGTGCACGCTGCGAACGGCCGGTCGCAGCGCCCCACGGCGACCGGCGGCCGGGGCAGTGGCCAGCTGCTCGTAGACCGGCCGGTCGAGCCAGCGCAGCAGCTGTTGCAGCGGCCGGTCACCGTTCAGCACCTCGATGGTCGAGGCGACCAGTCCGGCCGCCCACGAGGCGGGGTCCGGCAGCCGGTCCGGCGCCGCCACGACCATCGTTGCGGTCGACTCGCTCGCCCCGACGGTCAGCGGCGCGGCAGGCACGCCGCCGGGGAGCGCCCAGACCAGCGGCAACGGCTGCTGCGCCGCCTCGTCACGGTGATGAAGCGTGGTACGCAGCCGCGTGACCCGCGGCAGGTACGACCGGTTCGGCAGTGCGGACATGAGCGGGTCCCTTCGACCCGATCACCCTGACCGACGCACCGCTCGGCACGCCACCGCGACCGCATCGCCCTGTGGATACCCCGACGACGTTCTCCACTCGCGCTTCCTACAGGGCTGGGTGCGCCGGCTCGCGCCTCCTCACCCGGTCGAACATGCCGGGCGAGAGGTCGTTCCAGCCGACTTGCTTCCGTACCTTCGCGAGGTACTTGTGGAAGGCATGGGAGTCGACATACGAGCTGTGGCGCGGTGAGTGCACGAGTTTGATACCACCGGTCAGGTCGGGGTGGTCGGTGGCGATCATCCGCTCGAACCGCGCGGCACGCTCCGGCCTGTGCTCCTGATCGTGCAGGTACTGAGCGACCAGGTTGCTGATGTGGTCGAAGAGCGTGTACGCGCTCGAGTTGACCTCCAAGTAGCCGAGTCCGAACAGATTGTGCTGCTGCCGACTGAATGCGGTCAGATAGAGCTCCGGGCGACCGTCGTGCCAGGTGAAGCACTCGGCGGCGTACGGTATCGCCCACTCGTATCCGGTCGCATACACGATCACGTCGATCTTTTCGCTGCTGCCATCGGAGAACTCGACACTGTCCCCGGCCAAACGAGCAACGTCCGGGCGAATCGCGACGTCACCGTGCTGCAGGTAATGGATGAGCTGGCTGTTGAGCAACGGGTGCGTCTCGAAGAGCTTGTGATCGGGCTTGGGCAGTCCGTACTTGGTGAGGTCGCCCACGATGACCCGCAGCATGCCGGTGAAGACGGGCCGCTCGAGCCACAACGGCAGCTGCGGCCCGCTCTCGGCGAACTCGTCGCTCGGTATCCCGAAGATATGCTTGGGGATCAAATGATAACCGCGCCGGACGCTGACGAAGGCCGCGTCCGCGTGCGATGCCGCGTCACAGGCGATGTCAGCGCCCGAGTTGCCCAGCCCGACGATCAGGACGCGTCTGCCGCGGAACTCCTCAGGGCTGCGATAGCTCGACGAGTGTCGGATCTCTCCGGCGAACTCGCCGGGGTGAGTGGGCATGCTCGGGGTCCAGGTGACCCCGGTCGCACAGATGACGGCCCGGTACTCATGACGGGTGCCGTCGTCAAGAGTGACCGCCCATGCGTCGCCGGCGTGCTCGACGGCCTTGACCGCGGTGCCGAACCGGATCGTCTCGGAGAGGCCGTACGCCGCCGCGAAGTCGCGGGTGTACTGGAGGATTTGACGGTTGCTCGGATAGTCGGGGTAGGAGTCCGGCATCGGGAAGTCGTAGAAGCCGGAGCACTTCCGCGACGAGATGAAATGCGCCGACTCGTACATCGGGGTGCCCGGGTTGTCGATGTCCCAGATGCCGCCCGGACCCGAGTGGCGCTCGAACTGTTCGTAGGCGATGTCCAGCCGGCGCAGCGCCCGCGCTGCCGACAGCCCGGCCGGGCCGGCACCGATGATGCACACTCGATCCGCGGTGGTCGGCATGGTTCCTCCGGTCCTGGCTGTGCGTTCCGCTCGACGCGACCCGGAACGGTCTGCCGCAGGATACCTCCGGCGTCGTGATTTCTGCGCAGCAAGAGCGATCGATCAGGACACTGGACGTGACCCCACCCCGCCGGACACGCCGACGCGGTCTGAGTCGAAAATAGCCGGGCCGTACCGTGGGCGCCCGCGACCGCAGCCGGATTTTCCACCGTCCAGGGCGGCTCGGGTGGCCCGGATTGCTGCTCCGAAAGACCGGGTGCAACCAGTCGTCGGTCGAGCGCAGTCGAGACCATGATCACCAAAGTGATCTGCTCCGAAAGAGCGGACGCAACCAGCCGTCGGTCGAGCGTAGTCGAGACCAGATCACCAAAGTGGTCTCGACTGCGCTCGACCAGTGAGGGGTCGCCTGATCAGGGATCCACACTGCCCGGTCGGGATCGCCTGCCGGCACCTTCGTGATCGGAGTCGAAAACAGCCCGGCTGCACGCTGGGGTGCCCGCGACCGCAGCCAGAGCCTCCACCGTCCAGGGGGGACCGAAAGGCCCGTGCTACTGCTCCTAAGTCGCGCTGTGGACCAGGGCGGGCCCGGTCGCGCAGAGCAACCACTGGCAGCAGAAAGTAGTTGGAAATACTGCTGTTTCGGTCCGATATACCCTTGACGCCGCCATTAGCTCACGCGTATCATTCACCCATGAGTGTCGCCCCGCTGTCA
>OFIS01000139.1_pt1 | contig 78932 bp, 71 predicted proteins | sample 1775071 | NCBI WGS metagenome assembly OFIS01 (sample SAMN08195774, study PRJEB24354) | sludge metagenome | isolation source: sludge from phenol fed wastewater aerobic bioreactor C | place: India: Nagpur | collected 2016-09-17
TTCCACCACCGCGCCCGCACCGCCGGCATCTGGCGCCTGGAAGGGCAGCGGCTCGACGGGTCACTGGTGTGGATCGACCCGGCCGGACGCCGCTACATCGAACCCCCGTACGACCTCCGCCCAGATAAACCCGAGTGAGCGCGGCGCAGCCGCAGGGAAGGCCGTGCCCCGCGTCGCGTTGGTCCAGATCGCCGCATCCGACGCCGATACGATCCGTGCGAGCAGGAGCGAAAGGGCGGACGTGGGCGACTTCGACTGGACTCTGGTTCCGACGGCGGTGCTCGATGCGCTCTGGGCGGAGCTCTACGAACTCGACGCCGAGGTGGAAGGCTGGAATCGCGATCAAGTAGGCAAGCTGCTCGACGAGGACTACGGCACGCCGCCTGACGAAGGCTTTGCCAAGGACGCCTGGTGGGTGCTGCTCGAGCAGTGGCTTCCCGGAGCCGACGCTGCGCGTGTCGCCCTGGTCGACGCGCTCTGGAAGCCCCGGATGGGTCCGCGACCCTCGACCAAGGACGACGAACTGGAATTCCTCGTCGCGCGCAACATCAGCAAGGGCCTACGAACAGCCGTGCTCGAGGTCTTCCTTCCGCTCGGTATGTCCGCCGGCGAGCGGACAGCGCCGTCCACGCCTGAGCCAGTCGCTCGACCGACAACCACATCGCCGGCAAAGGCTGCGAAGAAGCGGGCCCAGAAGGCCGAGCCGACTCGCTCGCTCGAAGCGTCCCTCTGGGAGGCCGCGAACCGGCTGCGTTCGAACATGGACGCCGCCGAGTACAAGCACGTCGTCCTCGGCCTGATCTTCCTCAAGTACGTCTCCGATGTCTTCGCCGCCCGTCGCGCCACGCTCGAGGCCGCGGTCCAGGACCCCAACTCGGACTACTACATGCCGACCGAGGCGGCGCGGCTCTCGATCCTGGAGTCCCGCGATGAGTACGCCGCCGAAGGCGTGTTCTGGGTGCCCGAGGGCCACCGCTGGGACGACCTGCGCAAGGCCGCCAAGCAGCCCGACATCGGTGCTCGGATCGACGCCGCGATGGACGCGATCGAGAAGGAGAACCCGAGCCTGGTCGGGGTCCTGCCCAAGACGTACGCGCGCCGCGAGCTCACCCCGACCACCCTCGGCGGGCTGATCGACACGTTCTCCCGCGACGACCTGTCCGCCGCCGAGCACGAGAACCTCGACGTGCTGGGCCGGGTCTTCGAGTACATGGTCAGCCAGTTCGCCTCCGCCGAGGGCAAGCTCGGCGGCGAGTTCTACACCCCCCGCTCGGTCGTCACCCTCATGGTCGAGATGCTCGAGCCGTTCAACGGCCGGGTGTACGACCCGGCGCTCGGCTCCGGCGGGATGTTCGTCCAGGCCGACCGGTTCGTACGCGCCCACGGCGGCGTCCGCAACGACATCAGCGTCTTCGGCCAGGAGCAGAACCCGACCACCTGGCGGCTGGCGAAGATGAACCTCGCGCTGCGCGGCATCGACGCCAACCTCGGCCCGCAGTGGGGCGACTCCTTCCGCAACGACCTGCACCCGGACCTGCGCGCCGACTTCATCCTCGCCAACCCACCGTTCAACATCAGCCGCTGGGGCGGGGAGACGCTGCGCGACGACGTGCGCTGGAAGTACGGCGTGCCGCCGGCCGGCAACGCGAACTTCGCCTGGATCCAGCACATGCTCCACCACCTCTCGCCCACCGGAACGATGGCGACGGTGCTCGCCAACGGGTCGCTGTCGAGCCAGCAGTCCGGCGAGGGCCAGATCCGCGCGGCACTGGTGGAGGCCGACCTCGTCGAGTGCATCGTCGCGATGCCGGCCCAACTGTTCTTCACCACCGGCATCCCGGTGTGCCTGTGGTTCCTCACCAAGGACAAGACCGACCGCGCTGTGAAGTCCGAGCGGCCGCAACGCAACCGGCACGGCGAGATCCTCTTCATCGACGCCCGCGACCTCGGGCACATGGAGACCCGGACGGTGCGTGTCCTCTCCGAGGAGGACATCGCCCGCATCGCCGGGACCTACCACGCCTGGCGCGGCGAACCGGAGGAGCAGCCGTACGAGGACGTGCCCGGCTTCTGCGCCTCCGTCACCGTCGAGCAAGTACGCGAGCACCAGCACGTCCTCACCCCCGGCCGCTACGTCGGCGCCGCCGCAGCGGAGATCGACGACGAGCCGCTGCAGGACAAGCTCGAGCGCCTCCGCAAGGAGATCCGAGAAGGCTTCGCCGCCCGCGAAGCGCTCCAGGCCAAGGTGCTCGCCGCACTTGACACTCTCTCGGTGACCGACGATGCGTGACAATCGGCTCGAGGCACTCGCACGCGTCGTTGATTGCGAGCACAAGACCGCACCGGAGGCCGAAGAGGGACAGCACTACGCGTTCTCAGTAGGCACGCCTGCGCTACGCGGCTCTGGCATCGACTTCGCGCTCGCAAAGCCCGTTGATCAGGAGACCTACGCTGCTTGGAGCCGAAGGGCCGAGTTGCGGGCAGGCGACGTGATCTTGGCACGCGAAGCTCCGGTGGGCGGCGTGGGTTTCGTTGATGGGCAGACGAGGGTCTGCCTTGGTCAACGGACAGTCTTGATCCGGGCCGACCAGAATCAGTTGGATCCCCGGTTCCTTTACTACTCGCTGCAGGCACCTGCGCAACGAACTTGGATGTCAGCCCGGTCCGAGGGATCAACTGTCCCGCATTTGAACGTCGGTGACATCCGCGACTTGCCTCTCGCATTCCTTCCGCCGGTTGAGGAGCAGCGGCGGATTGCGGCGGTGCTGGGTGCCTTCGACGACCTCATCGACACCAACCAGCGCTTGATGACCCGTTTCGATCAGCTGGGAATGGTTATGTTCCTGCAGGCCTGGGACGGCACGGCCGTGACGACCGTCGAGTCCCTGGGTGCGGTGACGATGGGACAGTCCCCGCCGAGCAGCACCTACAACGAGGTGGGGGACGGGCCGGTCTTCTTCCAAGGCGTTCGCGACTTCGGGGACCGCTATCCATCAAGCCGTGTCTTCTGCAGTGCCCCAACTCGACTTGCCGACTCCGGCGACATTCTGATCGCGGTGCGCGCACCGGTGGGCGAGACAAATGTTGCCGTGACCGAGACGGCGATCGGTCGTGGATTGGCTGCCCTGCGGGCGAACCAGCCTGCTATTGCGCTGCGCGCACTCCGAGCCCTCGACTCCACGTGGGCGCCTCACCAGGGCACTGGAACGGTATTCGCGGCGATCAACGGCAATGATCTACGGGCCGCCATCGTGCCACTTGTTGCGGATTCCGAGCTGGAGCGAGACTTACAAGCGCTCGATACGCAACACCGGGCGTGTGCTATCGAGTCGGAACACCTTCGCGCCGCGCGTGACGAACTGCTTCCGCTGTTGATTTCGGGTGCGGTGTCGCCGGGTGAGGTTGACGTGGGGGCGGCGTGACGGGGTTCTCGGAGGCGGATCTGGAGCAGGTCGTCCTCGACGAGCTGCGGGATCTTGGCTGGCAGGTCGCGTACGGGCCGACGATCTCGCCGGGGGAACCGGGGGCGGAGCGCGCGGACTACCGGGAGGCCGTCCTGCAGCACCGGCTGCGGGCGGCGGTGCACCGGCTCAACCCCGACCTGCCGGCCGACGCGGTCGACGACGTGCTGAAGGCCGCGCTGCGGGCCGAGTCGCAGGTGGCGATCACGGAGAACTGGCGGGCGTACCAGCTGCTGACCCAGGGGGTGCCGGTCGAGTACCGGCATGAGGACGGCAGCCTGCGACCCATCCGGGCGCAGCTGGTCGACTGGGTGCACCCGGAGCGCAACGACCTGCTGGCGGTCAACCAGTTCACGGTCCTGGGGACCGATGAGCGGCGCCCGGACGTGGTGCTGTTCGTCAACGGGCTGCCGTTCGTGGTGCTCGAGCTGAAGAAGCCGGGCGAGGCGAACGCGACGCTGCAGGGCGCGTACAACCAGGTCCGCACCTACGCGCAGCGGATCCCGGATCTGTTCACGTGGAACCAGCTCACCGTCATCTCCGACGGTGCGCAGGCCCGGGCGGGCACGTTCACCTCGGCGTGGGAGCACTACGCGCCGTGGAAGACGATCGACGGCCGGGTGACCGAGCCGGCCGGGGTCCCGCAGGTCGAGGTGCTGGTGCGCGGCATGCTCGCCCCGCGCGTACTGCTCGACCTGGCGCGGCACTTCACGGTGTTCACGACCGATCCGCTGCCGGTGAAGAAGGTGGCGAAGTACCACCAGTACTGGGCCGTCACCAAGGCCGTGACCGCGACGGTCGAGGCGGTCGAGGGCGACGGGCGCGCCGGCGTCGTGTGGCACACCCAGGGGTCGGGCAAGTCGCTGGAGATGCAGTGGTACGCCGGCAAGGTGATGGTGCACCCGGCGATGGAGAACCCGACCGTCGTCGTGCTCACCGACCGCAACGACCTGGACGACCAGCTCTTCGACGACACCTTCGCCGGCTCCCGGCCCGGTGCGCCGCTGCCGGAGGAGCCGGTGCAGGCGACCAGCCGCGAGCACCTCAAGGAGCTGCTCACCGGCCGGCACGGCGGCGGCATCGTGTTCTCCACCATCCAGAAGTTCGGGTTGTCCAAGTCGGAGAAGGACGCGGGCACGGCGTTCCCGACGCTGTCCGAGCGCAGCAACATCGTGGTGATGGTCGACGAGGCCCACCGCTCGAACTACGACTTCGTCGACGGCTTCGCCCGGCACCTGCGCGACGGGCTGCCGAACGCGACGTACATCGGGTTTACCGGCACCCCGATCGAGGCAGCGGACAAGTCCACCCGCGCGGTCTTCGGCGACTACATCGACACCTACGACCTGACCCAGGCCGTCGCCGACGGCGCCACCGTGAAGGTGCTGTACGAGCCGCGGCTCGCTCGGATCGAGCTGCCGTCGGCGGCGCTGGGTGAGCTGGACGACGCGTTCGCGCTCGCGACCTCCGGCACCGAAGAGGAGGCGCGGGAGCGGCTGAAGACCCGGTGGGCGCGGGTGGAGGCGATCGTTGGCTCGGACAAGCGGATCGCCGAGCTCGCCGCCGACATCGTCACCCACTGGGAAGCCCGCCGGGAGGTGCTGCCCGGCAAGGCGATGATCGTGACGATGTCGAGGCGGATCGCCGCCGCCCTGTACGAGCAGATCGGTCTGCTGCGCCCGGACTGGGTCAGCGACGACGACACCATCGGCCGGGTCAAGGTCATCATCACCGGCGACGCGACCGACGACGCGCTGCTGCAGCCGCACATCCGCTCCAAGCAGGCGCTGCGGGAGCTGAAGAACCGTGCCAAGGACCCCGGTGACGAGCTCGAGCTGGTGATCGTCCGGGACATGTGGCTGACCGGCTTCGACTCCCCGTCGATGCACACCATGTACGTCGACAAGCCGATGCGCGGCGCCCCGCTCATGCAGGCGATCGCCCGGGTCAACCGCACGTTCAAGGACAAACCGGCCGGCCTGGTCGTGGATTACCTCGGCATCGCGGAAGACCTCAAGACCGCCCTGGCCGACTACACCAGCCGCGACAGGGAGAACCAGGAGCTCGGGCAGGACGTACGCGTCCAGGCGCTGCCCGCGCTGCTCGAGACCCACGGCGTCGTCGTCGACCTGCTCCACGGCCTCGACTGGCGCGAGCGGCTCGCCGCCGGTGGGCCGAAGGCGTACCTGAACGCCTTGACCGCGACCGCGGACCACCTGCTCGGCGCGCATCCCGGGCCTGCGGAGCGGCCGTGCACCAAGGAGACCCCGTGCCTGCTGTGCCGGTTCCGCGCCCAGACGGGCAAGCTGGTCCGGCTCTATGCGATGTGCGTACCGGCCGACGAGGCGCTGGCGATCCGCGACGACATCGCGTTCTTCCAGGGCGTACGCGGACTGCTCGCCAAACTGTCCGGCACCGACCGGGAGGGCGGTGACGGTGATGCCGGCATGGACACCGCGATCCGCCAGCTGGTGTCGGACGCGATCAGCGGCACCGGCGTCATCGACATCTACGCCGAGGCCGGCCTCGCCAAGCCCGACATCTCCCTGATCGACGACGACTTCGTCGACCGGGTCAAGAACTCCGACCGGCCGAACCTGCAGATCGAGCTGCTCAAACGGCTCCTCGCGGACGGCATCTCGCAGGTCGGCCGGCGCAACCTCGTCACCGGCCGGGAGTTCTCCGAGTTGCTGTCCGCGACCCTGTTGCGCTACCAGAACCGGACCCTGGACGCCGCCCAGGTCATCGCCGAGCTGGTCGCGCTCGCCAGACACCTCAAGGCCGAAGCCGACCGCGGCTCCTCGCTCGGCCTGAGCAGCGACGAGCTCGCGTTCTACGACGCGATCCGCACCAACGCCTCCGCCGTCACCGAGCTCGGCGACGACACGCTGCGACAGATCGCCCACGAGCTCGTCGAGATCGTGCGCCGCGATGCCAAGACCGACTGGAACGTCAAGGAGCAAGTTCGCGCCAAGCTGCGCGCCACGATCAAGCGGCTACTGCTGCGCCACGGCTACCCGCCCGACCAGGAACCCGGCGCCACCCAGCTCGTCCTGGCCCAGGCCGAGCTCATCGCCGGCGACCAGCCGACGCAGCCCCTCTGATCGGCGATCATGAGCTTTCGACTGGTGCCAATGCTGATCATGGAGTTCCGGTCGCCACTCCGGAGAATGCCGACCGGAAGCTCATGATCGCCGGCCGGTTGACGAGTCGCGGCCTCCAGGCTCGGTCAGGAAACGGACGGGCAGCCGGGCATCCCGGCCGGCATCGCAGATCAGCGCGGCCAGCTGGCGGTACTCGTCGCTGCGGGCGCTGCTCGCCCGGTAGACGAGCGCGATCCGGCGGCCTGGTGCGGGAGCGACGAAGCGGGCGACGCCCAACTCCCCGCGCCGGTTCTCTACCGGCAACGCGCTCTCCGGCAACAGGGTCGAGCCCAGTCCCCCGGCGACGAGCTGCACGACCGTGGACAGCGAGGACGCACGACTGTCCGCGACGACCGATGCGAGAGCATCGCTCTTGCGGCACAGGTCGAGCGCCTGGTCACGCAGGCAGTGCCCCTCGTCGAGCAGCAGCAGCTCGGTCGTGCGCAGCGCCTCGGGTGCCACGTCGCACGCCCCCGAGTCGGCGTGACCGGGAGGGACGACGAGCAGGAAGTCCTCGTCGTACAGGGGGATCTCGGCCACGCCCGCCAGCTCGACGGGAAGCGCCAGGACCGCGACGTCGACCCGACCACGGCGCAACGCGTCCAGCAGCCGTTCGGTCTGGTCCTCCCGTACCTCGACCTGCAGCTCGGGGGCACCCTCGCGCAGGCCCTGGAGCGCCGCGGGCAGCAGGTACGGCGCCACCGTCGGGATCACCCCGAGCCGCAGCCGACCGGTCAGCGCGGGGCGGGCCTGCTGCGCGGCCTCGCGGAACAGCTCGACCGCGTCGAGGACCGCGCGGGCCGCGGGCAGCAGCCGCTCCCCTTCCGGGGTGACGAGCACCCTGCGGGTCGTGCGCTCGACGAGCTGGGTGCCGAGTCCCGCCTCCAGCGTCGCCAGCGCCTGGGAGAGCGCGGACTGGCTGACTCCCGCCTCGGCCGCGGCGTCCCGGAAGTGGCGGGTCGAGGCGACCGCGACGTACGCCCGCAGCTGGGAGAGGGTCGGTCGGAAGGGCATCAACAGCTCCCGATTGATCGGTGGAAACGATCAGTATAGCTGCGCTCATCGATTTCCTTTTCAGTGCGGCCCAGGGCAGCATTGTTGACATCCGATGACCTACCCAGGAGGTACCCGCACCGTGATCACGATCGGCCAGCAGTTCCCCGAGTTCGAGCTCACCGCCGTCATCCCCGGCGACCTGTCCGCCGTCGACGCGAAGGCGCCCGAGGATTACTTCACGCAGGTCTCGTCGGCCGACGCCGAGGGCAAGTGGAAGGTCGTCTTCTTCTGGCCCAAGGACTTCACCTTCGTGTGCCCGACCGAGATCGCGACCTTCGGCAAGCTCAACTCCGAGTTCAACGACCGCGACGCAGTCGTGTACGGCGTCTCGACCGACACCGAGTTCGTGCACTTCGCGTGGCGTACCAGCCACGAGGACCTCAAGGACCTGCCGATCCCGATGCTCGCCGACACCAAGAAGGAGCTCGCGCTCGCGACCGGCGTGCTGAACGCCGACGGCGTCGCCGACCGCGCGACCTTCATCATCGACCCGGCCGGCGAGGTGCAGTTCGCCATGGTGACCGCCGGTTCGGTCGGCCGCAACGTCGAAGAGGTGCTGCGGGTGCTCGACGCGCTGCAGACCGACGAGCTGTGCCCCTGCAACTGGAAGAAGGGCACCGAGACGATCGACGCCGGTGCGCTCATGAAGGCGTCGGCGTGACGGCGGTGACGGTTGCCGCACCGAGCACCCTGCAGGAGCTGCGTGACGCGCTGCCGGGATACGCCAAGGACACCAAGCTCAATCTGGGCTCGGTCATCGGCACTCTCGGCCAGCACCTCACCGAGCAGCAGCACTGGGGCACCGTGCTCGCGGTCGCCGCGGCGACAGGTTCACCCTCGGTCCTTCCGGCGCTCGCCGCAGAGGCCCGCCCGCGGCTCGCCGAGCCCGCGATCGACGCTGCGCTCGCCGCCGCCTCGGTCATGGCGATGAACAACGTCTACTACCGGGCACGGCACCTGCTGCACGGGGCGTACGACGACCAGCGCGCCGGGCTGCGCATGCAGGCGATCGGCAACCCGGGCGTGGACAAGGCCGACTTCGAGCTGTGGTGTCTCGCGGTCTCCGCCGTCAACGGCTGCGGAGCCTGCCTGGAGTCGCACGAGGCGGTGCTGCGTACCGCCGGTGTGAGCCGCGAGGGCATCCACGACGCGCTGCGCATCGCAGCGGTCGTGACGGCCGCCGCGGCCACGATGGACGCCGCCGTCCTGCTCTGACGGCGATCCGCTGCAGTCGGCGGGTGTACGCGGGGTATAGCCCGCGTACACCCGCCGATTCGCGTCGTGGCCTGCAATGGCGGGCGTACGCGGGCTGGAGGCGGCGCTCACCCGCCAGCCGGAGGCCCGAAGTACTCCCGCCACAGCTCGCCCACGAGCGCCGGGCGCTCCATCTGAGCGACGTGCCCGCACTCGAGCAGCAACGCGATGCGGCGGTCCGGGAAGGCGGCATCGTGGGTCATCGCCGGGTCGACGAGCTTGTCCCGCCGCCCGTACACGAGCAGCGTCGGTACGGTGATGCGCTCCGCGAGCTTCCAGGGCCGGTCCTCGGAACGGTCCAGGTACGTCGCGAGCAACCCGCGCAGCGACTCGGTGAAGGCCTGCCCGACGTACGGCAGCTCGTCGCGCCGCAGCACCTCCGCCTGCGCCTCCTGCAACCGCTGCTCGGGCACCGCCGCCGGGTCGGCGAAGCACAGCGCGACGGTCGCCCGCGCGCGCCTGTCGGCCGGCACCCGCGAGTAGCTGCGCACCAGCCGGTCGCCGAGCCCCGGGGTCGCCAGGACCGGCAGGTGCACGTTGGTGCGACGGGGCAGCAGCCGCGGCAGCGCCGGCGAGATCAGCGTGAGGGTGCGTACGAGCTGGGGGTGACGCGCCGCGAGCTGCACCGCGACCGCCCCGCCGAGGGAGTTCCCGAACAGGTGCACCGGAGCCCCGTCCCACTCGTCGGCGACGAGGTCGGCGAGCAGCGCGGCGTACGCCTGCGGGGTCCAGTGACCGTCCGGCGGCGGGGCGGACCACCCGAACCCGGGCAGGTCGACCGCGACCCCGGCGAGCCGGTCGCGCAGCACCGCCATCAGATCGGTCCAGTTGGTCGACTGCCCACCGAGCCCGTGCACGAACAGGGCCGGTTCGGCGGTACGGGCGTCGACCGGCTCGGCGGTGCGCATCGCGACGACACCACCGCGCAGCACCCGCTCGCTGCGCGGCCAGGGCGGGGGTAGCGAGTCCAGCAGATCGGCGCGCGTACGCGGCACCGTCCCGGCACGGTTGTGCACGTCCATCCCCCCATGATCCGGTACCGCCCCACGAGCGCGCTCGCCGGTTGCTACCGCCCAGTAGGCTCCGACGGGTGAGCAGCGACGCACCGGTGGCCGCCCGCGGGCAGCGGATGCCGCGGCGGGAGCGGCGCGCGCAGCTGCTCGCAGCGGCCCGCGTCGTGTTCGTCGAGCAGGGCTACCACTCGGCGGCGATGGACGACATCGCCGAACGCGCCGGGGTCAGCAAGCCGGTGCTCTACCAGCACTTCCCGGGCAAGCTCGACCTCTATCTCGCGCTGCTCGACGCCAGCGCCGACGCGCTCGTCGCGGCCGTACGCGAGGCGCTCGAGAGCACCCAGGACAACAAGCAGCGGGTCGAGGCGACCATGGCCGCGTACCTCGCGTTCGTCGACGACCCCGACGGCGCGTTCCGGCTCGTCTTCCAGTCCGACCTGATGGATCAGGCGGCGGTACGTGAACGGGTCGAACGCGCCGACGACGAGTGTGCCCGGATGGTCAGCGAGGTCATCGCCACCGACACCGGCCTGACCGGCGACGAGGCGCTGCTGCTCGCCTCGGCGCTGACCGGCCTGGCCCAGATCGCCTCCCGGCACTGGTTGCGCAGCGGGCGGCGCGTGCCCAAGGACACCGCCGGTCGGTTGCTCGCCGGACTGTCCTGGCGCGGCATCTCGAGCTTCCCGCTCACCCACCCGGCGACCTCCTGAGCGCTCCCGGTTCTGCCCTGCGCGTACCGGAGGAGCGGCCGGGACCGAACGGGTACGCCCGCGGGTTAGGTTCTGCAGGAAGGATCGCCCGACAGGCGGCCCGGTAATCGACGAGCGGTGGAGGTTCGGCGGCGTGGAGGTCAAGATCGGCGTGCAGCAGGCGCCCCGGGAGATCCAGCTCGAGTCGACCCAGACCCCCGAGCAGGTCAGCGCGGCGGTCGCCGCGGCCGTGAAGTCGGGCGGGCTGCTGTCCCTGACCGATGAGAAGGGCCGGGTCGTCGTCGTGCCGGCCGAGAAGCTGGCGTACGTCGAGATCGGCAGCCCGGAACGCGCGCGCCTCGGGTTCGGCGCGTAGGCCAGTAACTCCCGCCTCTGATCCACTGCGGTCAGGGTTGCAGGCCGAGGCGGGTCATCCGGTCGGTGTGGGTGGCGGTGAGCCGACCCATCAGCTGCCCGAGCTCGGTCAGGTCAAGACCCCCGGGCTCGCCGACCTGACCCAACAGCAGCGCGACGAGCGCGTCGCGGTCGGCGGCGACCCGCTGCGACTGCGAGAGCGCCTCCCCGACCAGCCGGCGACCCCAGAGCGCGAGCCTGCCGGCCAGGCGCGGGTCCGTGGCGATGCCGGCGCGGACCTTGGTCACGGCGAACTCGGCGTGGCCGGTGTCCTCGCAGACCTCCGCGACCAACTCCCGGGTGTCGGGATCCACCAGTTGCGCCAGTTCCCGGTAGAAGTCGGTTCCGATGCCGTCGCCCACGTACGCCTTGACCAGCGACTCGAACCAGTCCGACGGCGCCGTCTTCACGTGGAAGTCGTGCAGCACCGTGACGTACGGCGTCATCGCCGCGTCGGGGTCCGCGCCGAGCACCGTCAGTCGTTCGCGCAGCCGCGTCAGGTGGCGCACCCGGGCCGCCGCCATCGCCGCGAGGGCCGCCTCGTCGCCGAGCGTCGGAGCGAGGGTGCAGTCGCTCGCCAACCGCTCGAAGGCGATCAGCTCGGTGCAGGCGAGCAACCCCAGCAGTTCGACGACCGCGGCCTGGTAGCGCGGGTCGGTCCAGGGCACCCGCTCCTCGCCGCTGCCCCCGCCCGCATCGTCCATCCCGCGACAGTAGCCGTACCGCAGCGCGGCGCGTGATCCAGCGGCGCGCCGTATACCGGTAGACTGGCCGGGTCCGCAACTGGTCGCGGTGGGATGTCCGTCGAATGTGCACCGTGACCGCCTTCGCCGGTCCTGCGGGCGCATCGCGCCACTCGCTGTCGCTGCGGTACGCCCGGTCCGGCCGACCTTCGAGGAAGTCCTACGTGACCAGCTCCACCAGCACCATGACCGCAAGCGCGCCCGCGACCGAACCGGACGCGGCGCCCGACATCGCCGGCAGCGCCCCGGCGATCCCCAAGTCGTTCACCGAGCTCGGGGTCGACCCGGCGATCGTGGCGGCCCTCGCCGAGGACGGCATCCACACCGCGTTCCCGATCCAGGAGCTCACGCTGCCGCTGGCCCTCGCCGGGCAGGACCTGATCGGGCAGGCCAAGACCGGCACCGGCAAGACCCTCGGCTTCGGCATCCCGCTGCTGATGAAGATCACCGCCCCGGGCGACGCAGGGTACGACGCGCTGCCCGCCGACGTCGCGGGCAAGCCGCAGGCGCTCGTCGTCGTGCCCACCCGCGAGCTCGGGATCCAGGTGGCCAACGACCTCACCCGCGCCGGCCGGGAGCGCGGGGTCCGGGTGCTGTGCGTGTACGGCGGTCGGGCGTACGAACCGCAGATCGAGGCACTCGGCAAGGGGGTCGATGTCGTCGTCGGTACGCCGGGACGGCTGATCGACCTGATGAACCAGCGGTACCTGAACCTGCACCAGGTGCGGGTTCTCGTGCTCGACGAGGCCGACGAGATGCTCGACATGGGCTTCCTGCCCGACGTCGAGCGGATCGTGTCGCAGACCCCGCCGGTGCGTCAGACGATGCTGTTCTCGGCGACCATGCCGGGTTCGATCGTCGCGCTGGCGCGCCGCTACATGACCCGGCCCACGCACATCCGCGCCGTCGACCCGCACGACGACAGCGCGCTGGTCGATGCCATCGAGCAGCACGTCTGGCGGGCGCACAGCCTGGACAAGAACGAGCTGATCTCGCGGGTGCTGCAAGCGCGCGGCCGCGGCCTGACGATGATCTTCTGCCGTACCAAGCGCAACGCGCAGCGGGTCGCCGACGACCTGACCGGTCGCGGTTTCGCCGCCGCCGCAGTCCACGGCGACCTGGGCCAGGGCGCGCGCGAGCAGGCGCTGCGCGCGTTCCGCAGCGGCAAGGTCGACGTCCTTGTCGCCACCGACGTCGCCGCGCGCGGCATCGACGTCGCCGAGGTCACGCACGTTCTGAACTGGGAGTGCCCGGAGGACGAGAAGACCTACCTGCACCGGATCGGGCGTACCGGCCGGGCGGGACACTCCGGCGTCGCGATCACGCTCGTCGACTGGGACGACCTGCACCGCTGGAAGCTGATCAACCAGGCGCTCGGGCTGCCGTTCGCCGACCCGGTGGAGACGTACTCCAACAGCGAGCACGTCTACACCGGGCTCGACATCCCGGCCGGGACCACCGGCAAGCTGCCGCGCGCCGCGCGCACCCGCGCCGGGCTCGCGGCCGAGGAGCTCGAGGACCTCGGGGAGACCGGCAAGTCCGCCGGCCGGCGCAGCGCTACCGACCGCAGCGCCGGTACCGAGCGCAGTAGCGCGCACGAGCCGCGGGAACGCGCGGCCCGCCCGCCCCGGCGGACGCGCACGCGTCGGCGTACCCGCGGCGGCGGCGCCGCAGCGGAGGGCGCGACGACCGCGCCCTCGGCGAGCGCTCCGCAGCCGGCCGGCCCGCACGCCTCGGGGAGCGGCGCGGACGCGTCGGGGAGCGGCTCGGACGCGCCGCGGCGCAGGCGCCGGCGCCGTGGCGGACGCGGCAAGGGCCGCGCCGGGACAGGCGCACCGAGCAGCCCGGCGGCGCAGGACTGACGCCGCTCAAGTCGTGACCGACTGCCCGGACGCGCGCACGTCCACCCCGGAGCGCTCGGCGACCATCCGGGCGGCGTGGGCGCGGTAGGCCGTCGCGCCCTGCGCGCCACTGGCCGTGGTGAGCACCGAGCGGCCCGTGGCGGGAGCCTCGGCGAACCGGATCGACCTGCGGATCGGCGGTTCGAGCACCCGTACGTCGTACCGCCCGCCGATGTCCGCGAGGACGGCCCGGCTGTGCCCGGGGCGGGTGTCGAACAGCGTCGGCAGCACCCCGCCGACGCGCAGCCGCGGGTTGGTGTGCCGCTGCACGTCCTTCACCGTCTCCACCAGCTGCCCGACGCCGCGGTGGGAGAGCGTCTCGCACTGCAGCGGTACGAGCACCTCGTCCGCCGCCGTGAGGGCGTTCACCGTCAGCAGGCCGAGCGAGGGCGGGCAGTCGAGCAGCACCCAGTCGTACCCGGCCGCCACCGTCGCGATCGCGTACCGCAGCAGGTGCTCACGCTCGGAGCGGCGGAACAGCAGCGCTTCCGCGGACGCGAGGTCGATCGTCGCGGGCACCAGGTCGACGGCGTCGTCCGTCACGATGATCACCTCGGGGAGCGGGACACCTTCCAGCAGCACGTGGTGCACCGACCGCGCGAGGTCCTCGGGGTCGATCCCGAGGGAGAACGTGAGGCAGGCCTGCGGGTCGAGATCGACCAGCAGCACCCGCTGCCCGAGCTCGCCGAGCGCGACACCGAGCGAGGCGACGGTCGTGGTCTTGGCGACCCCGCCCTTCTGGTTGGCCACCGCGATGATGCGCGCCACCCGGACCACCTCCCGACCGGCCACCACCGGCTGCTCGCCCCAGGTTCGTATCCTGCCCCACGTGAGCACCCCGCCGTTCCTGACTCTGCCCGGATGCGCGCGGCGCCGCGAGCTGCCCGGTACGGCCGGCCCGCTCGCGGCGGTCCAGGCGGACCCGCAGCAGGCCGACTGGGCCGGACCGGTGCGTGGCGACGTACTGCTCGTACCCGGTTTCACCGGCAGCAAGGAGGACTTCATCGCGGTGCTCGAGCCGCTCGCGCGGTGCGGGTGGCGGGTGACCGCGTACGACCAGCGCGGGCAGTACGAGTCCGCCGGGCCGGACACGCAGGGCGGGTACACGCTTGACGCGTTCGCCGACGACCTGCGGGCGCTCGCCGCTGGGCTCACCGGTCCGGTCCACGTCGTGGGCCACAGCTTCGGTGGCCTCGTCGCCCGCCAGGCCGTGCTCGCCGAGCCGGACGCCTTCGCCTCGCTGCTGCTGCTCTGCTCGGGACCCGGACCGATCAAGTACGAGGACCACGTCGCGTTGACGGCCTTCCGCGAGCAGCTGCCGATCGTCGGCCTGGCCGCGATGTACGACCTGACGCTCGCCTACAGCGGCAGCCGGCCCCCGGCCGGTGAGGTCGGCGAGTTCCTGCGCCACCGGTACACGTCGAACAACCCGGTCGGGCTGGCCGCGATCGCCGGGCTGCTGATGAGCGCGCCGGACCGTACCGCGGAGCTCGCCGCGCTCGCCGCGCGTGGGTTCCGGGTCGAGGTCGCCTACGGTGCGGCCGACGACGCCTGGCCCCTCGCCGAGCAGGCGGCCGTCGCAGCCGCGTGCGGCCGCGAGCCGCACGTCATCGCGGGCGCCGGGCACTCCCCAGCCGCCGACGCCCCGATACCGACCGCCCGTCTGCTCGACTCCCTGTTCACCGCTCGCCCCTGACCCCCTCCCCATTTCCCCGCGTCCCTGCTCGAATCGTCGCTAACTCGGCGAGTTAGCGACGATTCGAGCAGGGACGCGGGGAGGTCAGTCGGTGAGGGCGGCCCAGGAGGGGAGGAACGCGGAGACCGCGGCGCCTTCCGGGCACTGGGCGCGGAAGTCGCACCACCCGCAGCGCGGGTCGGGTCGGGGCGGGAAGGCCTCGTCGATCGCCTCGATCGCGTGCGCCTCACCGTCGCGTGCGGCCGGTGCCAGGTCGGCGAGCCGGTCACGCCAGGTCTGTTCCGCGGCTGCGGCCTCGGTGCCGATCTCGTCGGCCCGCGCCAGGTGCCGTTCGAGCGTCTGCGGGGTGTGCTCGTGCGCCGCGACGGTCCCGGTCGGCAGGTGGTGCAGCTCCACGCGCCGGGCGCGCTGCCGCAGGGTCCGCGCCGCGGCCACCGTGTAGATCGCGAGCGCCAGCGAGGTGGCGGCTTCCGGCACGCTGCAGGGCCGGCGACCGGTCTTGTAGTCCACGACGACCAGCTCGCTCCCGCCGTCGGCGGACCGGCGCCTGTCGAGACGGTCGACCCGGCCGGACAGCGCCAGGACCTCGGTACGCGCGGCGACCGTGCGCTCCACACCGACGGGCTCGTCGCGCGGGTCGAGCGTCGCGGCGTACGCCGACACCGTCGCGGTGGTACGGGCGCGCCACTCGGCGCTCTGCTGCTCGTCGCGGAAGCCGTCGCTGCGCCAGCACTGCGCGAGCAGCCGGGCGGCCGCCGCCGGGGTTCGCTCACCGACCGGCAGGGACCACCAGCCGTGCAACGCGGTGTGCGCTGCGGCACCGACGCTGTTGTGCGCCCACGGCGCTCCCTTCGGGCGCCGGTCCAGGTAGGTGAACCGGTACTTGCGCGGGCAGTCGAGCCAGGTGGTCAGCCGGGTCGGGGTTGCCGGGAACAGCCGGCGTGGCATCCCGTCGAGCGTCACCTCGCGCACCGTCAGGCGCTGCCACCCGGCGGCGGGGTGTCGTGCCCGGCCGCCGGCCCGCTCGGAGCGTCCGGATCCCGCGGCGGCTCGTCCGGCACCGGTCCCGCTGTCGGTGGCAGCGGCGGTGGCCAGGTCAGCCCGAGGATCTGTCGGGCCTGACCGATGACGGCCTGCTCGCACAGCACGTCGTACCGGTTCGCCTGCAGCTGCTGCCGGGAGACGAAGTCGCGCCGGCCGCGGGTGAAGGCGTACGAGATGAGCCCGAACACGATGCCGAACGCGGCGCCGTACACCAGTCCGAGCAGCATCAACGGGAACGCGTTGTTGTTGGCACTGCTGGAGAAGAACCCGACGAACAGCCCGATTAGCAGGCCGAACCAGGCGCCGGTGAACAGTCCGGACAGTGCCGACCTCCCCCAGGACAGCCGCCCCATGACCGCCTCGACTATCCGCAGGTCGACGCCGACGATGGCGACGTTCTGGACCGGAAAGCCCTTGTCCGACAGGGTGTCGACGGCCTTCTGGGCCGCCGCGTAGTCGGTATAGGAGGCGAGCACCGGTCGCTTCGTCACGTCCGGGCCGACGGCCATCCGACCGAGAGATCCGCTCATAGGCTCACCCTAGTGTCAGCGGCCGTCGAGACGCCGTACGTGGCGGACGCCGGTCACCGCAGCACGATCACGGCGCGGTCCAGCGGGAGCGCGCGTCGTTTCACGCCCGGGTTGGTCACCGGGCCGACCGGGATGGTGCCGGTCGGTTGCAGGCCGAGGTTGTCGTCCCAGATCCGCGCTGTCTCCTGCCCGAGCAGCCGGAAGCGGTTGAAGACGTACGGCGTGCTGTCGGACGGGAAGAAGGTCCGCCGCGTGAGCACCTGGAAGTGCAGGTGCGGCGTCGTCGAGTTGCCACTGGTGCCGACGCGGCCGATCGGCTGCCCGACGCGCAGCCGCTGCCCGAGGTGCACCTTGATCGAGCCCGGTTTCATGTGGGCGTACAACAGGAAGACGCCGTGCCCGACCTTGAGGATCACGTGGTTGCCGACCGAGTCCTGGATCGGCGTGACCGGCGGTGGCTGCGGCGGGTGCTGGTCGGGCAGCGCGTCGACGACGGCGACGACCTTGCCGGGCGCGGCGGCGAGCGTCCGCTGGCCGTAGCTGAGGTAGCTGTGGACGTCGCGCGGGTCGCCGACCCACGTCCGGTTGCGACGGTCGAGCCGGAAGAAGTCGATCGCGAAGCGCTGCGGCACCCCGAGGGTGCCGTTCACCGGGACGGTTCCCCATCGGTGGTGGCCGAAGTTCGTGCAGCAGCCCTCGCTGGCCAGCCACCGGCCGCCTTGCAGCGGCGAGTGCAGCACGACAGGTGCCCGCCTCGCGGGCGTCACCCGCGTCAACCGCATCGTGAAGGTACGCGGCGTGCCGTCGGGCGCACCGGCGGCCACGACCTCGTGCGCGAGCCGGCGCGGCGGGGTCGCGTGCCGCGGGAGCGACACGTCGAGGTAGACGATCGAGGTCGCCGACGGTGCGATCGTGGTGATGCCCGGGACGTCGGCCGAGGCCGTGTCGATGGTCCGCATCATGGCGCGCAACGCCGTGCCGCGCAGGGTGAGCAGCGTGGCCTTGCGCAGCGGGTCGCGCACCCGCACCGTGCGTACGTCGAGGGGGAAGGACGCGACGTTGGTCAGGGTGAGTTCGTACGCGATGTGCCGCCGGCCGTCCGAACCGAGCACGGGGACCGGCGTCGTGAGCACCGACGACGCCAGCGGGGTGAACTGCGTACCCGGCGCGATGCCGGTGCCCGGTCCGGTGGTCGGGCCGCCGGGCCGCACCGCCGTGGCCGGCCCGGTGCCGCCAGGCGCGGCGAGCGCGCCCGAGCCCGCGAGAACGAGCGCCGCGGCGATGGCCGCTCCTACTGCACCGACGCGCATCGACCTGGTCATGACGCGCCCTCCTCAGCCCCGGACGCAACATAGTGGCGCGGCCCGGTCCGCGTACGCAGAACCGCAGAGTCGCCCCGGTCCGCCGAGCGACGTCGTCAGGACATGCGGTAGTCCTCCAGGAGGCGGCGGCTGATGATCATGCGTTGGACGTCGGCCGTCCCCTCGCCGATGAGCAGCATCGGCGCCTCGCGGTAGAGCCGCTCGATCTCGTACTCCTTGGCGTAGCCGTATCCGCCGTGGATGCGGAAGGAGTCCTCGACGACCTCCTTGCAGTACTCGCTCGCGAGGTACTTGGCCATGCCGGCCTCGAGGTCGTTGCGCTCCCCGGCGTCCTTGAGCCGCGCCGCCCGCACCGTGAGCTGGTGCGCCGCCTCCACCTTGACGGCCATGTCGGCGAGCCGGAAGCCGACCGCCTGGTGCTCCGCGATCGGCTTGCCGAACGCGTGCCGCTGCTGGGCATATTGCGCGCCGAGCTCGAACGCCCGGATCGCGACCCCGCAGGCCCGGGCGGCCACGTTCACCCGGCCCACCTCGACGCCGTCCATCATCTGGTAGAAGCCGCGCCCCGGCGCGCCGCCGAGGATGCGGTCGGCGGGTACGCGCAGCCCGTCCATCACCAGTTCGGTCGTGTCGACCCCCTTGTAGCCCATCTTCTCGATCTTGCCGGGGATGGTGAGGCCGGGACGTACCTCGCCGAACCCGCTCGGCTTCTCGACGAGGAACGTCGTCATCCGGCGGTAGACGCTGCCCCCGTCCGGAACCTCCTCGTCGGTACGTACGAGCACCGCCACCAGCGTCGACGACCCGCCGTTGGTGAGCCACATCTTCTGGCCGGTGAGCAGGAAGTCGTCGCCGTCGCGCACGGCCTTGCTGCGGATCGCCGACACGTCCGACCCGCAGTGCGGCTCCGACATCGAGAACGCGCCGCGTACCTCGCCGGCGGCCATGCCGGGCAACAGGGCGGCCTTCTGCTCGTCGGTGCCGTGCTGCATCAGCAGGTACGCCACGATGAAGTGCGTGTTGATGATGCCCGACACGCTCATCCAGCCGCGCGCGATCTCCTCGACGCAGAGGGCGTACGTGAGCAACGATTCACCGAGTCCGCCGTACTCCTCCGGGATCATCAACCCGAAGATGCCCATCGCCTTCATCCCGTCGACGATGTCTTGCGGATACTCGTCCGCGTGCTCGAGCTCTTGGGCCCGCGGCTCGATCTCCTTGCTGACGAAGTCCTTGACGGCGGCCAGGATCTCGTGCTGCTGCTCGGTCAGCCCTCCGGTCTGTGCCAGCCGCCCCATCGTCGCTCCCGACCCTCGCGTCTCTCACCCGACCCGGACCCGCCGAGTATCCGACACCCGCCCTCCTCGGGCGCTCGCAGGTGGCGTACGAACCGACCGGCACCGGCCCGGGCCGGTGCCGGTCGGCCGGCCTTGCGCAGTCAGCCGATCGGTCCCGGTTGCAGGGCGGCGCTGCCCTGCTGCGGTGTACCGGCCGGGGTGATCCAGTCGACGTGGACCTGGTCGCCGACGTGCGCGGTGCCGATGATCGCGCCGATCCCGGCGGCCGAGGACACCGGTCGGCCGTCGACCTTCGTGATCACGTCGCCGGAGCGCAGCCCGAGCGCGGCCGCGGTCGTACCCGGCACCACGCCGGCGACGGGCACTCCGGCGGCCGGAGCGCCGAGGCTGAAGATGCCCTGTGCCAGTTCCACTCCCAGGAATGCCGTCTGGCCGAGGTGAACCGTCGGCGAGGCGCTCCCCGTGCTGATCTGCTGCGCTATACCCAGGGCGTCGCCGATCGGGATCGCCAGCCCGACCGGGGCAGCGCTGGAGGTCCCGTTGGTCGACGAGGCAGCGGTGTCGACCCCGACGACCTGTCCGTACCGGTCGACGAGCGCGCCGCCGGAGTCCCCGGGCTGGATGTCGGCGTTCGTCTGGATCAGGTCCGCGAGGTGCTCGGCTGCCGCGCCACTGTCGGAGCGCACGAACGCCGTACGGTGCACCGCGGTGACCGCACCGGCAGCGGTCGATGGCGGCCCACCACGGCCGCCCGCGTTTCCGACGCCGACGACCGGTTCGCCGACCGTGACGGGGTTCGGGTCGAGGCTCGCCGTCGCCAGCCCGGAGGCTCCGGACAGCTGCAGCACCGCGATGTCGTGGCTGCGGTCGTAGCCCACCACGGCGGCCGGATAGTCCTGGCCGTTGCCGATGTCCCGCACCGTGATGTGGGTCGACCCCTCGACCACGTGGTTGTTGGTCAGCACCAGCCCGTCGGGGTTCAGCACGATCCCGGTCCCTGCCGCGCGCGCCTGGCCGTAGTCGACGACGGTGTCCACGTCGACAAGCGCCGGCGCGACGGCGGCCGCCGCCTGGCTCGGTGACAGCTCGACCGTCGAGGCGTGGACCGTGGCCACCGGGAGCGTGCCGTGCCCGCCTCCGCCCGCCGACCCGCCGGCGAGCAGGCCGCCCGCCGTGACCCCCGCGGCGACGAGCGCACCCACGGCGAGCACCGCGGTGAGCCGGCGGCCGTGCGGGGCGCGGACACGTGGCGGTTCCGGCGCGGGTGGTGGTGTCACAGCCGCACCCGGGTCCGCGTGGCCGGGGACGTAGTCGGGGCCGTAGCGTTCCGGGTCGCTCGGGTCGTACGGGACCGGTTCCTCGTGCAGGTCCATCGCTGCTCCTCGATCGGTGATGCATCGAGCACACCGCGGCAGCAGGCGAGGAACCTGTAGCCGACCTGTGAGCGAGCAGTGAACGCCGGGGCCGCGCTCAGCGGCGCCGGAAGAACGCGTTGGCCTGCGGGCTGAACAGCAACAGCAGCACGATCACCGCCACGATGATGCTGGCCCACTCGCTGCCGACGTTGCCGGGCAGCTTGAGCAATGCGTAGAACCCGCCCAGGAGCTGCAGGATCATCAGCAGCGTGACGAGCCCGCGCGCGAAACCGCTGCCGCGCAACAGCCCGCCGGCGACGAGGATCGTGATCAGTCCGACGACGATGTAGACCACGCCGATCGCGACGATCGTGCTCGACGACACCTGCAGCTCGCGGTGCAGACCCGCGTCCTCGCGCGCGAGGATCAGCACCACCCCGCCGAGGATGCCGAGCGCCCCGGAGATCCAGGTCAGCACGGCGATCAGCGTCACACCGAACGGTCGCCTGGTCGTGCTCGGCAGTGCCATCGCCAGTCCTCTCCGATCGCGCCAGCCGAGCGGGCGCGCTGTGCACCGGTGGTGGCGAGCCTAGCCAGCAGCGACCTGCCGGAGTGGTAGCGCACGGGTGCGGGTCACGACTCGGGCGGCGTCCAGGTGCTCGTACGGACCATGCCGGCGGCGCGGCCTTTGGCGGCGACGACCAGCGCCATCTTGCGCGACGCCTCGTCGATCATCTCGTCACCGAGCATCGCGGCACCCCGCTTGCCACCGGCCTCGGAGGTGTACCAGTCGTACGCGTCGAGGATCAGCTCGGCGTGGTCGTAGTCCTCCTGGCGCGGGCTGTACACCTCGTTCGCCGCGTCGAGCTGTCCCGGGTGCAGCACCCACTTGCCGTCGAAACCCAGTGCGGCCGAACGGTTCGCGACCCTCCGGAAGCCGTCGACGTCCTTGATCTGCAGGTACGGCCCGTCGATCGCCTGCCGGTCGTACGCGCGGGCCGCCATCAGGATGCGCATCAGGATGTAGTGGTAGGCGTCGCCCACGTCGTAGCCCGTGGGCTGCTCCCCCACGATGAGCGACTTCATGTTGATGCTGGCCATGAAGTCGGCCGGGCCGAAGATGATGGTCTCGACGCGGGGCGACGCCGCAGCGATCGCGTCGACGTTGGTGAGACCGAGCGCGTTCTCGATCTGCGCTTCGATCCCGATGCGTCCGGCTTCGAAGCCCATCGTCTGCTCGATCTGGGTGAGCAGCAGGTCGAGCCAGACGACCTGTTCTGCCGTCTGGACTTTCGGCAGCATGATCGCGTCCAGGTTGGGTCCGGCGCCTTCGACGACCTCGATGACGTCGCGGTACGTCCACTGCGTCGTCAGGTCGTTGACCCGGACGGTGCGCACCTTGCCGTCGTAGCCGCCCTCGTTGAGCGCCGCCACGATGTTCTTGCGCGCCTCCGGCTTGGCGAGCGGGGCGACAGCGTCCTCGATGTCGAGGAACACCTGGTCAGCGGCCAGTCCCTTGGCCTTGTCCAGCATCTTCGGGCTGCTGCCCGGCACGGCGAGGTTGCTGCGCCGCGAGCGCAGCGCGCGCGGACCACCCACGGATGACGGCGTCGACGGAGTTGCGGTCATGCGAGCGAGGGTACGGAAGGGCGCTCCCCCGCCGCTCAGGCACCCGCGCCGCTAGAGCGGCGGCGACTCGGTCGGTGTACGGCGCGTACCCGACCGGATCACCAGGAACAGCCCGAGCACCAGCAGCGCGATCGCAGGCAGCAGCAGCGGGGTCGGCGTCTGCCCGAGCCAGAGGCCGGCGATCAGCGCCGCACCCGGCACCTCGAACAGCAGGGCGAGGCTCACCACGGTCGCGGACGTCGTGCGCACCACCCGGTTGACCAGCGAGTGCCCCAGCAGCTGCGCGCCGCCGGTGAGTGCGAGCAGCAGCACCCAGTCGTACGCGCTGTAGCCCACCAGCGGTTGGCGACCGACGAGGGCGCAGACCAGCAGCACGAGCGCGGCCGTACCGAACACGAACGCGTTGTACGGGCTGGCCGGCACCCGCTGGCGTACCCGTTCACCGACCGAGACGTAGGCGGCGGCGAGCACACCGCCGAGCAACGCCAGCAGGTCTCCGGTGATCGCCCGCGCCCCGCCGGCGACGTCGACGCCGGTCACCAGCAGGATCCCTGCCACGGCGACGACGATTCCCGCCCATGTCGTGGGCGTCGTACGGACGCCGGCGCGGCGCGCGATGAGCACCGCCCATACCGGTTGTGTCGCCACCAGCGCCGTCGCCGCGGCGACGGAGGTGAGCCTGACACCCGTGATCCAGGTCGCGAAGTGCCCGGCCAGCAGCACGCCGGAGAGTGCCATCAGCCGCCGGTCGCGCGCGCTGCAGGCGGCGGTGCTGCGCGCGCGCCACGCGAAGGGGGCCGTGACGAGCGCGGCGAGCGCGCACCGCCAGAAGGAGATGGCCAGCGCCGGCGCCGCGATCGCGGCGCTGAGCGGCCCGGACGTCGCAGCGGCGAGCGCCGCGATGGCGAGCAGCGCCCCGTCGACCCCGGAGGGGCGACCCAGCTCCAGGGCGCGTGCTGCCACTACGGCATCCAACGGCGGCCGCGGGTCGCCTCCGCGCCGAGCCGTGGCGGTGCACGGTCCGCCGCCCAAGATCTGGCACTCTGCCGGTGTGTTCGAGCCGGTATGCACGGCGGGTTGCGCCGCCGCCGTGCCGACGCGTGCGACGACGCCGCGATGAGGTCCCCGGATGCCGCCGGTCCCGAGTTCCGACGGGTCCCGCTCGTGTGCGGGGCGCTCGGAGCGTGGGACGAGCAGGCGGCGGGTCCGTGGATCGGCGACGCCGCGCTGCGCGTGGTGCACCGCTCCGCCCACGGGCTGCTGCTCGCCGGGGGCCGCAAGGACCCGGACCGGGAGCGCACCGGCTGGACCTGGGCACCGGTCGCCGAGACCGGACCGATGGCGCAGGACTGGCGCGGCGCGGCCGACGAGCACCTGCGTGCCGGTTTCTGGTCCGAGGAGCGGGGATACCGGCTCCACACCGACGCGCTCGGCCTGCAGGACCTCTACGTGCGCGAGCACCGCGGCGCGCTCTACTTCGCGACCCGGGCCAGCCTGCTGACCGGGCTCTCGGACGAGCTGCTTCACGTCGACTGGGACGCCTGGGGCGCCTCGCTCGCGTTCTGCGCCCCCGTCGGTTCCGCGACGGGCTTCCGCGAGATCCGGCGCGCGACGGCGGGCGCCAGCTGGTCGGTCGACGCCGCAGGCACGGTGCGCCGCGAGGCCCACGTGCCCGGGTGGCTGCAGGGCAGCCCCCGCCGGCCGGCGCGGCGCCGGGAGGTGCTGGCCGCGATCGCCGACGGGCTGCCCCGCTCGTGGGCGCGTACCGCCGTCCCGCTCTCGGGCGGTTGGGACTCGCGGCTGCTGGCGGCGTTGCACGCGAGCAGCTCCCGACGGCGGCCGGTCGCGTGGACGATCGCGCCCGACGACGGCAGGAGCGACGACGTGCAGCTGGCGCGTCCGGTCGCGCGCGCCTTGCGGCTGCGTCACCACATCGTGACCCCGGAGCGCACCTCCTGGGCCGACGCGCAGCGGCGCACCCTGGCCCGTACCGAGCACGAGACCTGGTTGCACGGCTGGCTGCTGCCGCTGGCGGAACAGGCACGCGGCAGCAGTGCCGTGATCGACGGTCTCGCGGGCGACGTGCTGCTGAAGAACCTGTTCATGTCTTGCGACTTTTCCGGGCTGGACCCGTCCCGGCCCCCACCCGAGGCGGTATGGCGCAGCCTGGGCGGTCGCCGGCTGCAGACCGGGCTCGCGCCTGCCATGCACACGCAGTGGATGAGCAGCACCCGCGACGACGTCGCGCACCTCGTACGGCGTTGGGAGGGCCACCACGCGGCCGCGACGGTCGTACGGCTCATGGCGCGCACGTTCCGGGCGATCGTGCTGTCCCCGGCGCGGCTCTTCGAACCGGAGACCCGCGTCTACCTGCCGTTCGTGACCCCGGCGGCGATGTCCGCGGCGCTGTCGGTCCCGGTCGAACGCAAGCACGGGGGTCGCTACTACCGCCGCTTGCTGGCGCAGGCCCACGCGGACGTGGGGCGGCTGCCCTCGACCAACGATCCGGGCCGCCCACCCCCGGTCGACCCGGCCCGCACCTCGCCGCACGCCCTGGAGGCGCTGCTCGCCGCGATCCGTCGCGACGAGGTGGTGTGCGCCCTGCTGAGCGAGGAGGTACGCCGCAGACTGTCCTCACCGGCCGAGGTCACGGCCGTGCTGCGCGGTGCGACGTACCCGCTGCTCGCCTGGGCGGCGATGCTCGCCGACTGGCGCCGCGCGCACCGCGACCGGATCAGCACCGACGACCTGCCCGCCGGCCTGCACTGAACGGCCCGTCGCGCGGGCGATTCTGCGCGGGTCGGGCGGTGCCCGGCGGCTACCCTGACGCCTTGTGAGCGCTGCGACCCGGGTCTTCATCGCGCGTCTCGCCGGGCTCGCCGTGTTCGACCCGCTCGGCGACCAGGTCGGCAAGGTCCGGGACGTCGTCGTGCTGTTGCGGCGCGGGCACATCCCGCCACGGGTCCTCGGCCTGGTCGTGGAGGTGCAGCCGCGGCGGCGCATCTTCTGCCCGATGACGCGGGTCACCTCGATCGAGGCGGGCGCCGTCGTCACGACCGGGTTGCTGAACATGCGCCGCTTCGAGCAGCGCCGCGGCGAGACGTTGGTGCTGGCCGAGCTGCTCGACCGTGCGGTGACGGTGCACGAGTCCGGTGAACGGGTCTGGGTGCAGGACGTCGCGATGGAGCAGGAACGCCCCCGCGACTGGGTCGTGTCGCGGATCTTCGTCAAGAAGGGCGGCGGGCGGGGGCTACGGCGCCGCGCCGAGACCCTGCAAGTGGACTGGGACGCGGTCTCCGGCCTGTCGATCGAGCCCACCGAGCAGGGCACGGAGAGCCTGCTCGCCACGGTCGAGGGGTTGCGTGCCGCGGACCTCGCCAGCGTGCTGCACGAGCTCCCGCCACGCCGCCGGGTCCAGCTCGCGCGCGAACTCGACGACACCAAGCTCGCCGACGTGCTCGAGGAGCTGCCCGAGGTCGACCGGGTCGGCATCATCGCGGGGCTCGAGGAGGAGCGCGCTGCCGACATCCTCGAGGAGATGAGCCCGGACGACGCGGCCGACCTGCTCTCGGAGCTGCCCCCCGAGACTGCGGAGTCGCTGCTCGCACTCGTGGAACCGTCGGACGCGGAGGACCTGCGCCGGCTGCTCACGTACGACGACTCGACCGCGGGCGGGATGATGACCACCGAACCGGTGATCCTGCCGCCGGACTCGACGGTCGCCGAGGCGCTCGCCCGCATCCGGGACCACGACCTGTCGCCCTCGCTCGCCGCCCAGGTGTACGTGTGCCGGGCCCCGTTCGAGACGCCGACCGGAAAGTACCTCGGAGTGGCACATTTCCAGCGCCTGCTGCGCGAGCCACCGGCGACGCTGGTCAGCGCGGTCGTCGACGCCGACCTCGAACCGATCGGCCCCGAGGCGCCGCTGGCGGAGGTGACCCGCTACTTCGCGACGTACAACCTCGTCGCGCTGCCGGTCGTCGACGAGGCCGACCACCTGCTCGGCGCGGTCACCGTCGACGACGTCGTCGACCACATGCTCCCCGACAACTGGCGCCACACCGACGCCGGTCACGACGGGGACGCGGCTCTCGGCCGCGCGCGCGACGAGCTCGCGGAGGGGCCGCACCGTGCCGGATGAGCGGGTACGCCGCGGCCCCCGCCTCGACCAGCCGCGCGAGCGTGGGCTGACGCTGCGCCCGGAGTTCGACGGGGACGCGTTCGGCCGGTTCGCGGAGACCTTCGCCCGCTTCATGGGCACCGGCAAGTTCCTGTTCTACATGACGTTGTTCATCATCGTCTGGATCACGATCAACGTGGTCGGCATCTTCGGGTTCAAGTTCGACGTCTACCCGTTCATCCTGCTGAACCTCATCTTCAGCACCCAGGCGTCGTACGCCGCGCCGCTGATCCTGCTCGCCCAGAACCGCCAGACCGACCGCGACAAGGTGGAGTACGAGAAGGACCGCCAGCGCGACCAGCGGATGCTGGCCGACACCGAGTACCTCACGCGGGAGATCGCGGCGCTGCGCCTCGCCCTCGGCGAGGTGGCCACCCGGGACTACGTGCGAGGTGAGCTGCGCGACCTGCTCGACGACCTCGACGCGCGCCTCGGCGAGGACACCGGCGACAACGGCCGCCGCCGCCGGACCCGCCCCGAGCCGAGCGACCGGTCCGCCGGCTGAGACAGCGACCGGCGGACCGTACGACCGGTCGTAGCATCGATGGCGTGACCGTCTCGCTGGAACAAGTAGATGCCGCGCTCGCGACCGTGCAGGACCCGGAGATCCATCGCCCCATCACCGAGCTCGGCATGGTCAAATCCCGCTCGGTCGAGCCCGACGGTGTCGTCCGGGTCGCGGTGTACCTCACGATCTCGGGCTGCCCGATGCGCGACACCATCACCGACCGGGTGCGCAAGGCGGTCGGTGCGATCGCGGGCGTGAGCACCGTGCACGTCGAACTCGACGTGATGAGCGACGAGCAGCGCAAGGCGTTGCGGGCCTCGCTGGTCGGCCACGAGGAGCGAGACGTCCCCTTCAACCGGCCCGGCAGCACCACCCGCGTCTACGCGGTGGCGTCCGGGAAGGGCGGTGTCGGCAAGTCCTCGGTGACCGCCAACCTCGCGGTGGCGATGGCACGCGACGGGCTGCGCGTCGGGCTCGTCGACGCCGACGTCTACGGCCACTCGATCCCCCGGATGCTGGGGGCCAGCGGCGTGCCCACGATGGTGGAGGGGATGATCATGCCGCCGGAGGCCCACGGCGTCGCGGTGATCTCCATGCTCCCCTTCAAGCCCGGCGGGGTGTCGCAGCCGGTCGCGTTCCGCGGACCGATGCTGCACCGGGCGCTGCAGCAGTTCCTCTCCGACGTGTGGTGGGGCGACCTGGACGTACTGCTGCTCGACCTTCCCCCGGGTACCGGCGACATCGCCATCTCGACCGCGCAGCTGCTGCCGAAGGCGGAGCTGCTCGTCGTCACGACCCCGCAGCCCGCCGCGGCCGAGGTCGCGATCCGTGCCGGGATGCTCGGCAAGCAGACCGGCCAGCGCGTCGCGGGCGTCGTGGAGAACATGTCGGCCGTACCGTGCCCGCACTGCGGGGAGCCGATGGACCTGTTCGGCTCGGGCGGCGGGACGCTCGTCGCGCAGACCTTGGCCGCCGAGCTCGGGTACGACGTCGAGGTCGTCTCGCGCATCCCGTTCGACGTACGGCTGCGCGAGGGCGGTGACACCGGCCAGCCGCTGACGCTGACGGCGCCGGACGCACCGGCCGCGATGGTGCTGAACGAGCTCGCCGGACGCCTCAGCCACCGCCCGCGCGGGCTGGTCGGGATGTCGCTCGGCCTGAGCCCCGTCGGCCGCTAGTCACGCAGGCGGGGAACTCACCGAGTACTGAGTCCGTGGGCGAATTACCCAGGGGCGTGAGGTTCAGGTGATGTCGTCGTAGTCGGCTGGAGCGCCCCGGGACGGGGGTGCCTTGGCCGCCTCCCGGGCCGAACCGCCGGCCTCCTGGAACGGGGCGGCGACGTCGCTCAGCAGCGAGGACGCCATCCGCCGCGGGTTCAGCTCCGCGAGCTCCGACATCGACTGGCGCAGCTCACGGGTCAGCGCGGGGTCCAGATCGACCGCCGACATCAGGTCGTCGCGCGCGGTCGTCGCCTGTGCACGTACGACGCGGATCCACTGCGCCGCCTGCGCGATCATCCGCGGCAACCGTTCGGGTCCGAAGACCATCACGGCCACGATGCCGATGACGACGAACTCCATCCAGCCGATCCCGAACGCCATCGCACACCTCCGAAGCCCGGACCAGCATACGTCCGCGCCCGTCGCACGGCTCAGTCGCTGCGGTCGGAACCGAGCGTGAGCGTCACCTTCCGGGCGCCGTTCCCGCTACCGATCGTGAGCGTGATCTGGTCGCCCGGGTTGTTCGCCCGGATCGCCACCACCAGCTCCACGGCATTGTGCACGGTCGTCCCGTCCACGGCCGTGATGACGTCACCCGGACGGATCCCCGCGCCCGCGGCCGGGCCGCCCGTGGCCACCGTCGCGACCCGTGCGCCGACGCCGGTGTAGGTCTGGTCCAGCGTGACGCCGATCACCGGGTGGGTGGAGTGGCCGGTGGAGATCAGCTCCTCGGCGATGCGCTTGGCCTGGTTGATCGGGATCGCGAAGCCCAGCCCGATCGAACCGGACTGGCCGCCGCTGGAGCCGTCGCTGAGCGAGGCGATCGCCGAGTTGATCCCGATGACCTTGCCCTGGGCGTCGACGAGCGGGCCGCCGGAGTTGCCCGGGTTGATCGCCGCGTCGGTCTGGATGGCGTTGATGAACGAGCTCTCGCCGCTCCCGCCGGCCGTGACCGGCCGGTTGAGGGCGGAGATGATCCCGGAGGTCACGGTGCCCTGCAGCCCGAGCGGCGATCCGATGGCGATCGCGGTGTCGCCCACGGCGACGTCGTCGGAGTTGCCGAGTGTCGCTGCGGTGAGCCCGCCGCCGTCCACCTTGATCACGGCCAGGTCGTACGACGTGTCGCGGCCGACGATCGTCGCCGGGCGCACCGAGCCGTCGCTGAAGGTCACGTTGATCTTCCCGGCACCGCCCGCTGCAGCGGCGATCACGTGGTTGTTGGTCAGGATGTACCCGTCGGAGCGCAGCACCACCCCCGAGCCGGTGTCGCCACCGCTGCCTGTCACCACCGAGATCGAGACGACCGACGGGATGACCGTCTTGGCCACTCCCGCGACGGAGTCGTCCGGGCGCGTCGACAACGACGCGTTGCTCTGGGGCAGCGTCGTCCCGGGTTGCAGCAGCGCCGAACCGCCACTGCTGCGCGCGGCCACGAGGTACCCGCCCGCACCACCGACCAGACCGCCGAGCACCGCGGCGATCACCGCCACGATCACGACGGCGGCCATGCCGGGTCCGCGACCGCTGCCCGCACCGCCACCGCCACCGGGTCCTCCGGGACCGGTGGGCGGGGGGGTCGGACCTCCGGGTGCGGGTACAGGAGGCTGGTAGGGCGCCCAGGCCGGCGGCTCGATCGGGCGGGTCTCGGTCCAGTGCGGACCGTTCCCGGCCGGCGGTGTCCCGCCCGGGGAGGCGCCGGACGGGGCGGGGCCGAACGCCTCGAAGAGCGGGTGTTGGGACGGGGCGCTCGCGGGGCCGGGCTCGCGCTCGACGCCGGCCGGCGCCGCCTGGCCGGTCCCCGGCCGCGGTGCCCACGCCGAGTAGTCCGGTACCGGGTCGCCGGCGGGCGGCTGTCCCCCGGGGGAACCGGTGCCCCCGGTCGCATCCGGGCTGGCGGCCCAGGGCTCCGGACGCTCCGGCTCGGGCGACCCGTCCGGGCCGCCGTCGTCGCTCTCGAAAGGCGCGCCGGCGGGTCCGTGCTGGTCGGTCATCGGAACGGCTCCATTCGGCGCTGTCGGTCAGGGCGGGTCGTGCGCGACGTGCTCGCGAGCCAGTAGACACCGTTCGGCTGTGAGCCGCATGAGTGTCAGGTGAGACGGGCCCACGACTCGCGTACGGCCGTCACCAGCCGGTGCCACCCGCTCCGCACCGCCCCGGCCAGGGAGCCCGAGTCGGCGGCGCCGGTGTCCTGGATCGGGCGCAGCGCCGCGACGACCTGCTCGGTCCGGTCCAGCACCGCGGCACGCGGGGTCGCAGCCCCCACGAGGGTCAGGACGGATGTGCCGGACTGCCACACCCATTCCCCGGTGCCCACCGGGGAGACCGACCGGGACGGGCGGGTCATCCGCTCGTAGATCTCGACACCCGCGTAGGTGACCGGCGCGAAGCCCTGCGCGGTGAGCGCGGCCACGGCGTCCGCGCCGAGGTGGCCAGGCTGGTCGAACAGCGACATCTCGGCCAGTCCGTCCGAGTAGAGCAGGTGCACGACTCCGTGACCGGGTCCGGCCCGCAGGCCGTCGTCGTCGGTGCGGGCCTGCAGCAACGTCATCCCGTCGGGCAGCACCGGCTCGCAGCTGCACCCGGCGTCGCGCCACTCCTGCTGGGCGTGGGCGTCGAGCCGGTGCGACCAGGGGTCGGCCGCCATCGGGGGCAGGTGCAACATCCGGGTCGGGCCCACCCGCAGGACCGCGAACCACGTGGAGATCGTCGTGGCGCCGGATCGCGCGAGCAGGTCGCGCCGCAGCAGCAGCCCGGTCGCGCGGTCGACCCAGAACCGGGCCGCGAGCGTGCCGTCGGCACGCCGCGCGTCCACGGCCTCGGCCGGCCGCGCAGCGATGTCCTGGTCGTACGCCGTGGCGCGCAGCACCTGGTAGTTGTCGGCCAGCAGGCCGAGGACGGCCGTCGCGTCCGCCAGCGAGGTGCTGCGGCCCTGCCCCGCCAGTACGAGCGCACCACCCTCCCCCGCCACCACCGTGCCGAGCCCCGGGATCGCGGTGACCCGCGTCTCGGTGAGCGGGCGCAGCGCCGTGGTACGGGTGACCAGCCGTCCCTCGTACGCCAGCGCCTGCGCGGCGTCGCCTGCCCGCACGAGCAGGGCGACCGCGCGGGGATCGTCCGGTGTCTGCGCGCGCCGCTGGGCGGCCGCGGCGAGGGTGTCGGCGGTCCGCATCGTCGGCGCGGTGGCGGCCTCCACCGGCGCGGTGTAGCCGAGCAGCGCGAGCAGCAGCAGACCCGAGCCGCCTGCGGCGGCGAGGGCGAGCACGGTGATGAGGGTCGCCGTGAGCGCCGGCGGCCGCGCGCTCACGGCGCCGGGTGACGCGGTGCCCGTACGACGGTCTGCTGGGTCCGGACGGGAGAGCCGTACGACACCTGCGTCACACCCGACCCCGGCGCGACCAGCGGCATCCGGTCGGTGCTCGCGACGTGCTCGACGGTGTAGCGGTCCACCGGCGGCACGACCTGCGGGACCGGTGTCACGGTGTTCACCGCGCCCGTGCCGACACCGGCCCAGGCGAGGGCGACGACGACAGCGGCAGCACCACCGGCCACGGCGGCGGCGCTCTTGGTCAGCCCGTGGCGGTGGCGGACGGCGCCGGGCCCGTCCGCGGGCAGCTCCGGCGCGCCGCGATAGACCGGCAGCGGTGCGGTCACCGGTAGCAGCGCGAGCCGGCCGACGAGGTCGGCGTCCGCGCTCGGCGCGGCGGCGCCCGCCAGCATCGCCCGCACCGAGCGCAAGGAGGTCAGTTCGGCCCGGCAGCGGTCGCAGCGCACGGCGTGCGCCAGCACGAGCTCGGTGGTCTGGTCCGAGAGGCGCCCGTCGACGAGGTCGGCGAGCCGGTCGCCCAGACAGCTCACGGACGCTCCCCGGACATCGCCAAGGATGTGGGAAGGCGCGTCGCGGTCCCGGTCCGCGGGGCGCGGTGCGCGAGCGCCTCGCGCAGCTGGGCACGACCGCGGTGGATACGGCTGCGGACGGTGCCCAGCTTCACGTCGAGGACGTCGGCGATCTCTTCGTACGAGAGCCCCTCGACGTCGCACAGGACGACGGCGGCGCGGAAGTCGGCGGGCAGCTCGTCGAGCGCCGCCTGGATGTCGGCGTCGTAGTTCGCGTCGTCGAAGACCTGCGCCGGGCCGGGTTCGCGACCCGCGAGCCGGTCACCGGCGTCGTCGGGCAGCGCGTCGAACCGGATCCGTGCCTTGCGACGTACTCCGTCGAGGAACAGGTTGGTCGTGATGCGGTGCAACCAGCCCTCGAACGTGCCGGGCGTGTACTGCGACAGCGAGCGGAACACCCGTACGAAGACCTCCTGGGTGAGGTCCTCGGCATCGTGCCGGTTGCCGGTCAGCCGGTAGGCGAGCCGGAACACCCGGTCGCCGTGGTCACGGACGACGTCCTCCCAGGCCGGGGCGGCGTACGGCGCGGGGGGTGCGAGGTCGGCGGGGGGGCCCGAGGGAGGTGGCAACGCGGCAGCAGGCACCGGCGCCGGTCGGCTGCTGCTCATCTCGTGCTCCGTTCGGTCCATCGCCGTCCAATGGTGCCTCGCGTACCGCGCCCGGGCCAAACCGCCGATCGGCCGTTCCGGTCGCGTCAGAACCCACAGACGAAGGGGAGGGGGGTGCGGTTCCCGCTAGCCTTCGACACGTGAGCACGCGAGGAGTGAGCCGCCCCCGACCAGACGACGAGCCGGCACGCAGGGCGGCGAGCCCCGCAGGGTGCGAACCGGAGGACACGTGAGCACGGCGAGCGAACCGGACCCCGCAGCGCGCGGCAGAGCGAGCCGGCAGTACGCCGAGGACTTCGTGGCCGAGGACGACGTGCTGCGCGACGCGCGGGCGCGCAGCGCGCAGCTGGGCTGCGCACCGGTGGGTCCCGGCACCGGCGCGGCGCTGCGGACGATCGCGGCGGCGATCGGTGCCCGCGCCGTCGTGGAGATCGGGACGTGCGCGGGGGTGTCCGGGCTGTGGCTGCTGCGCGGCATGCGGCCGGACGGGGTGCTGACCAGCGTCGACATCGAGGCCGAGCACCAGCGGCACGCGCGCGAGGTGTTCGCGGCGGCCGGGGTGGCGCCGTCGCGGGTGCGGCTGATCACCGGGCGGGCGCTGGACGTGCTGCCGCGGCTGACCGACGGCGCGTACGACCTCGTGCTCATCGATGCGGCCAAGACGGAGTACGGCGCTTACCTGGAGCAGGCGCTGCGGCTGCTGCGGCCGGGCGGGGTCGTCGCGGTGGACAACTCGCTGTGGCACGACCGCGTCGCGGACCCGGCGCAGCGCGACCCGGACACGCTCGCCATCCGGGCGCTGCTGCAGGCCGTCGCATCCGACGAGCGGCTGGTGCCGGCGCTGTTGCCCGTGGGTGACGGGCTGCTCGTCGCGGTCCGCCAGGACTGACCGGGACGTACGAAGGCCCCCGCACCTCGCGGTGCAGGGGCCTTCGCGCGTTCGTGCCGGGCCGGTCGGCCCGGGTGCGGCGCCGGTGTCAGCCGGCGACGTCGGTGAGCTGGGAGCCGAGGTCTTTGGCCTCGTCGGGTGTCAGCTCGACGACGAGGCGGCCGCCGCCCTCGAGCGGGACCCGCATGACGATGCCGCGCCCTTCCTTGGTGACCTCGAGCGGGCCGTCGCCCGTCCGCGGCTTCATGGCGGCCATACCGAACCCCTTTTCCTCGCTCTCACGCGCCCGATCGGGTAGGCGTGCGACACATCGTTGCGTTGCCGGGCTCCATTATCGCTGATCTCCCTCCCGGCGCGCGCACGCCCGGCCCCTGGCACTCACCGGACGGCGCAGCATCCGGTGAGGTGATCGTCGACCACGCCCAGCGCCTGCATCGCCGCGTAGGCCGTGGTGGGACCGACGAACACCATGCCGATGTCCTTGAGGCGGCGCGCGAGGGTGGCCGACTCCGGCGTGCGGGCGGGTACGTCGGCCGGCGTGCGGGGCCGTGGGTGACAGGTGGGCGCGACCGACCACAGCAGCCGCGTCAGCGCACCGCGGCCCTCGTCGCGGGTGAGCCGTACGACGGCCGCGGCGTTGGTCACCGCGGCGTGGATCTTGGCGCGGTTGCGGACGATTCCGGTGTCGGCCAGGAGCCGCGCCACGTCGTCCGGTCCGTACGCCGCGACCCGCTCGGGCTCGAACCCGTCGAACGCGGTGCGGAAGTTCTCCCGCTTGCGCAGGATCGTGAGCCAGGACAGTCCGGACTGGAACGCCTCGAGTGTCAGCTTCTCGTAGATCGCCCGGTCGTCGCGGACCGGCCGTCCCCACTCCTCGTCGTGATAGCGGCGGTACTCCTCGGGTTCGGCGCCCCACCAGCACCGCGACGTGCCGTCGGACGCCCGTACCAGCCCGGGACGGTCGCTCGTCACGCCGGGCGGGTCATTCGAGTTGCTCGCCGAGACCCGGCAGCGGCGGCTGCTCGGCGGTGTCGACCTCGGCGTAGGGGTCGAAGCCGACGGCCTCGAACTGCCGCTGCAGGAACTGGATGTGTGCGTCCCGCTCGGCGAGGTCCGCCGCTGCGCGGTCGAGCACCTCGTCGACCTCGTCCATGCGGTAGCCGCGGGCGCCGACGGCGAAGCGCACCTGTTCGAGGTCGGCCCGGGCCAGCGGCCCGGCCGGCGGCAGGTTCAGCGGTGCCCGGTCCGGGGCGACGGACCGCAGCTCGCCGAGCCGGCCCACCGCGAGCAGCGCCACGGCGAGGATGACGGCGAGTGCGACGAGAGTGAACGCGATGGGCACGCGTCCTCCTCTCGCGACCGGGTCGCCCGAGCCTGCAGGGGCGAGCATGCCACGCTGGGCCCACCGGTCGCGGGGCCGGTCGGGCGACGCGCGAGGGGAGCTGCGGTGGGGCTACGGCTCGGCGGCCACGACTTCGGCACCACGCGCACCCTGGTGATGGCGATCGTGAACCGGACGCCGGACTCGTTCTTCGACCACGGCGCGACGTTCTCCGACGACGCCTTCCTCGCCGCCGTCGACCGCGCCGTCGAGGACGGTGCCGACATCATCGACATCGGCGGGGTGAAGGCCGGGCCGGGTGCCGAGGTGGACACGGCCGAGGAGGTGCGGCGCGTCGCGCCGGCGGTCGCCGCGGTACGGGCGCGGTACCCGCGGGTGGTCATCAGCGTGGACACCTGGCGCGCCGAGGTCGGGCGGATCGTCTGCGGGGAGGGCGCGGACGTGCTGAACGACGCCTGGGGCGGCATCGAACCGGCCCTCGCGGAGGTCGCCGCGGAATTCGGGGCCGGACTCGTCTGCACCCATGCCGGGGGTGCCGCGCCGCGTACCCGGCCGCACCGGGTGGCGTACGACGACGTGGTCGGCGACGTCCTGCAGCGCACCGTGGGAGTGCTCGAACGGGCGGTCGCCCTCGGCGTGGGCCGCGACGCGGTGCTGCTCGACCCCGGACACGACTTCGCCAAGAACACGCGGCACTCGCTGGAGGTGACCCGCCGGTTGCCAGAGCTCGTCGCGACCGGATGGCCGGTGCTCGTCTCGTTGTCCCGCAAGGACTTCGTGGGTGAGACCCTCGACCTTCCCGACCCGGCGACGCGGCTCACAGGGACCCTCGCCGCGACTGCAGTTGCGGCCTGGCTCGGGGCGCGGGTGTTCCGCGCGCACGACGTGGCCGCGACCCGACAGACCCTCGACATGGTGGCAGCGATCGCGGGGAGCCGGGCGCCCGCGGTGTCCCGTCGCGGCCTGGCCTGACCGGGTCCGCCGCGAGCGAGCAGCGGCTGCTCGGTCGCGCCGCGCTTCACTCGCCGCGTTCGCCCTGCGCTGTGCGCAGGATGCTCATCACCTCGTCCAGGTCGTCGGTCATGCGCAGCAGGTCGAGCGTGGCGGGGCCGACCTTGCCCTCCGCCTGCACGGTGTCGCGCAACCACTGCAGCAGCCCGCGCCAGTAGTCGGTGCCGACCAGGACGACCGGGAACGAGGTGACCTTGCCGGTCTGCACCAGCGTGAGTGCCTCGAACAACTCGTCGAGGGTGCCGAAGCCGCCCGGGAAGACGACGAACGCCTGGGAGTACTTGACGAACATCAGCTTGCGCACGAAGAAGTACCGGAAGTTGATCCCGATGTCGACCCACGGGTTCAGCCCCTGTTCGAAGGGCAGCTCGATGCCGAGCCCGACGCTGGTCCCGCCGGCCTCGCAGGCGCCCTTGTTCGCCGCCTCCATCAGTCCGGGACCGCCGCCGGTCACGACCGCCCAGCCCGCCTCGGCGGCCCGCCGCCCGAGATCTTCCGCGTACCGGTACTGCACATGGTCGCGCGCGACCCGGGCGGAGCCGAACACCGCGACCGCGGTGCCGAGCTCGGAGAGCGTGCCGAAGCCTTCGACGACCTCGGCCTGGATCCGCAGCACCCGCCAGGGGTCGGTGTGCACCCAGTTGCTCGGGCCACGCCGGTCCAGCAGCCGCTGGTCGGTCGTCGAGCGTCTCACGTGGTGGTGGCGCAGGGTGACCGGGCCCGCGACCTGCTCCGGGACCACCCGCGTCCGGTCGGGGCCGATCACCAGTGGTTCGGCGTACACCCGGGCGTGCTCCTCGACCGCGGCCTGCTCGGTCTCCCGCAGTCCGTCGTCGTCGCTCACCGGGTCACGCTCCCGGGCGTCCGACCGTTGCCGAGCGGGAAGTCGGCGAGCGGGTGCCACCGGCGGCGGGCGCCGGGTGGGCGTTCCCGGCCGTCGTGCTCGTACAGCCGGAAGGAGTGCACGAGGAACCTCGCCTCGAAGTCCGCCAGCGAGTCGTACGCGGCGTCGAGCCGGTCCCCTGGCACGTCCATCGCGACCGTCACGTGCGGGTGGTACGGGAACCGGCGCGGTGGATCGAGCGGGTGCGCACGCAGCGCGGTGGCGAGCTGCTCGAGGCTGCTGATCCCGGCGGCCACCGCGACGAACACGACCTCCGAGACCGGCCGGAAGGTCCCGGTGCCGCGCAGGTGGACCTCGAACGGTTCGATCGTCGTCGCGGCCGCGCGCAAGAGCTCCGGCAGGTCGGTGGCGGACGCCGGTACGTGCACCGGGGGGACCAGGGTGATGTGCGGCGGCATCTCCTCCGCGGTCGGGTCCCCGGCCGCGCAGCGCGCCTGCTCGAGGGTCGACGCGTACGGCTCGGGCACCTCGACGGCGACGCCGATCCGGCGAGAGCCGCGTTGCTGCGCGGTCGGTTCCAGGTGCGGCATCGGCTCAGCCCGCCGGCACCAGGCCGACACGCTGGTACGCCGTGGCGAGCACGGGCGCCGCCACCTCCCGGGCCCGGGCGGCACCGTCCGCCATGACCCTGGCGAGCTCGCCCGGGTCGTCCAGCAGCTCGCGAACCCGGGCGGCGAACGGCTCGGCGAACGCGAGGACCGCGTCGGCCGCGTCCGCCTTCAACGCCCCGTAGCCGGAGCCCTGGTACGCCTTCGCGACGGTCTCGACATCGCGAGCGGTGAGTGCGGCGAGGATGGTGAGCAGGTTGGAGACCCCTGGCTTCGCGGCGGGGTCGAAGCGCACCTCGGTCTCGCTGTCCGTGACCGCCGAGCGGATCTTCTTCGCGATCACCTTGGGCGGGTCGAGCAGGAAGACGCAGCCGCCGGGCTGCGACTTGCTCATCTTGGCGGTGGGGTCCTGCAGGTCGAGGATCTTGGCCGTCTCCTTGACGATATGGGCCTCGGGCACCACGAAGGTGTCCCCGAACCGGCTGTTGAACCGCTGGGCCAGATCGCGGGTCAGCTCGAGGTGCTGGCGCTGGTCCTCTCCGACCGGTACGGCGTGCGTGCGGTAGAGCAGGATGTCGGCCGCCATCAGCATCGGGTACGTGAACAGCCCGACCGACGCGCTCTCGGCGCCGCCACGGGTGGACTTGTCCTTGAACTGCGTCATCCGCGACGCCTCGCCGAAGCCGGTGAGCCCTTGCAGCACCCAGGTCAGCTGGGCGTGCTCGGCGACGTGGCTCTGCACGAACGGCACCGACCGCGCCGGGTCGACGCCTGCCGCGAGGATCTGCGCGTAGGCGGTCATGGTCGCGGTGCGCAGCTCGGCCGGGTCCTGCGGCACGGTGAGCGAGTGCAGGTCGACGACGCAGTAGAACGCCTGGTACGTCTCCTGCAGGCGCACCCAGTGCCGGATCGCTCCGAGGTAGTTGCCGAGCTGGAAGGAGCCGGCGGTCGGCTGGATGCCCGAGAAGACGCGGCGCTCGCTCATGGCCGCGAGTCTCCCATCCGGGCGGCGCCATCCTCCTCACCGGTCGGCGCGGCGGGAGCCGGGGCCGTGACGCGGATGCGGGAGGCGCGATGCCCGTCGAGCTCGGCGACCGTCAGCCGGTGCTCGCCGGCGGCGACCTGGGACCCGACCTCGGGCAGCGCTCCCAGGACGGCGACGACGTAGCCCGCGACCGTCTCGTACGGCCCTTCCGCGAGCTCGACGCCGGTCAGCTCGGCGAAGTCCTCGAGGTTCAGCAGGCCGTCGACGTCCAGTTCCCCGGACGCGAGGGGAGACGGCTCGCTGGCCTGCTCGTCGTACTCGTCGCGGATGTCGCCGACCAGCTCCTCGACGAGGTCCTCCAACGTCACGATGCCGGCCGTGCCGCCGTACTCGTCGACGACGATGGCCAGGTGGGCTCCGAGCGACCGCATCTCCGACATCGCCGGGATGACCTTCTTCGACCCGGGTAGCAGGGGAACCTCCCGCGCCAGATCCCCGACCCGGATGCCACGCTCGACCATGGCCGGGTCGAGTACGTCGCGGACGTGCACGAAACCGATCACGTCGTCGTGGGAGTCCTGGTACACGGGGTAGCGCGAGTGCGGCAGCTCGGCCATCAGCCGCGCCGCCTTGTACGCGGGCAGGCTCGCGTCGAGGAAGTCGACCTCCGTGCGCGGCACCATCACCTCGCGCAGCTCGCGCTCCCCCGCCTCGAAGACGTCGTCGATCAAGTCGCGTTCCTCCGGGGTGAGGGACGCCTGCGAGGCGACCATCCCGCGCAGCTCCTCCTCGCTGATCTCCTCCTTGCCGAGGCGGGGGTCGCCGCCCAGCAGCCGTACGACGACGTCCGTGGAGCGGGACAGCAGCCAGATGAACGGGCGGGAGAGCCGGGCGAGCAGGTCCACCGCGCCGGCGAGCGCCAGCGCGAAGGTCTCGGCGCGCTGCAGCGCGAGCCGCTTGGGCACGAGCTCGCCCAGGACGAGGGAGAGGTAGACGAGCAGCACGGTGATGGCGATGAAGGCCACGACGTCGGCGACGCCAGAGGGCAGGCCGATCCCTTCGAGCAGCGGTTGCAGCTGCGGCGACATCCGGGACGCGCCGAAACCCGCGGACAGGAAGCCGGCGAGCGTCACACCGACCTGTACGGCGGCGAGGAACCGGTTGGGGTCGGCGACAAGCCGGGCCAGCCGCCGCCCGCGGCGGGTCTCCTCCAGGCGCCGCACCTGCACCACGCGCAACGTCACAAGCGCGATCTCCGCGGCCGCGAAGAAGCCTCCGATGAGCGTGAAGACCAGCACCACCGCCAGGTTGACGAGGAACTCGCTCACCGTCGCAACCTGCTCACCGGGCATTGGCTCACTGGGCATTGGCTCACTGGGCGTGCGCTCACTGGGCCGCCCCCGTCCCGGGGGCGCCGGTATGGCCAGCCGTCATGCCGCGATGGTAGGCCGCCGAGAGCTCCGCCAGCCACGCTCCTGGCCGGCCGGCGACCGCGCGTGCTCGCGGCTCACCGCACCCGGAACCGGACCTTCGACTTGGGGCCTGCGCCGAGCGCGTTGCGCGCCTTGACGACCGCGGCGTTCCACCCCGGGCGCAGGTGCGAGCGGTGCACCTTCAGCTTGTGGCGCGGCGCGGTGAGCGTACGGGCGTACAGCCGGTGTCCCTTGTGCCGGATCACCACGCGGTACGACAGGAGCGGCGATCCGCCGTCCGACGCCGGCTTGTGCCACTTGACCGTGCGGCGGTCGAAGCCGGTCCGGCCGTTGACCTGCAGGTCCCGCACAGCGCTCGGGACGGAGAGGGCCGGCGGCGCAGGCGGAGCCGGCGGCACGGGCGGAGTCGGCGGGGTCGGCGGAGTGGGCGGGGTCGGTGGGGTGGGTGGTACCGGCGGAGGCGTGGTGCCGCCCTTCTCGATACGCACCCAGTCGATGTCACCGGAGAAGTAGTCGCAGGTCACCTTGATCTGGTCGCAACGCGGCTTGCCACCGATGGTGAGGGGCCAGTCGTTCGCGATGCTTCCGGTCGGACCGGTGGTGGCCCGGTGATAGGAGTCGTCGATGGTGACGCGCACGTGCTGCTGAGTCCGCTCGCACCGGATCGTGTGCCACTGGCCGTCGTTGATGGCGATCGTGGACTTGACGGCTCGCTGCCCGGCATTCCCGTCCTTGAACAGGCAGGTGACCTGCCCCTTCGGCAGCTCGATCTTGAAGTAGCCGCCGGTCGTCTTGTTCTGCCCCTTCTGCAGGATGTTGCCGAAGGCGTGCGTCGTGCGGTAGCGGATCGTGATCGCGTAGTCGGCGGTTCCGGGGTTGAGCCGGCTGTCGTCGACGGTGACCAGGTGGCCGGGCTGCGCGGGCGGGGTGTTCGGTCTGGCGTACGGGAACGTGTAGTACGTGAGCCCACCGCTCGAGCGGCCGGTGCCGACCTGGTCGCCGATGGACCCGTTGATGTTGTTGCCGCTGCTGTCGAGCATGGTGCGGGCACCGGCCGGTTCGTTCATCTGCCAGTACGCCAGCGGGCCGCTCGCAGCCGCGCCCGCGGCAGCACCGGCGGGGTTCGCGCACGTCACGACGGACGCAAGCATCACCAGTGTCCCCGCCACCGCGAGCGTCGCCGTCGCGCGTCTCATCTCTCCTCCATGCTGGTTCTCGGGGCTGGTTCTCGGGGCTGGTTCTCGGGGCTGGTTCTCGGGGCACCGGACCGGCTGGCGGGATCAACCGGATTGGATGCGCACCCAGTCGACGTCGCCGGTGAAGTAGTCACAGCCCACGTTCGCCTCGTTGCACGCGATCTTCCCGCCGATCGTCAAGGGGTACGTATTCGCGACCGGCCCGGTCCAACCCTTGAGGCGCTTGACGGCGCCATCGACGGTGAGGACGACCGCGTCGGAGTCACGTGCGCAGCGGATCGTGTGCCATGCGCCATCGTTGAGCTTGGTCGCCGACCACAGCCCGCGCTGGCGGACCGTGCCGCGGTAGACGCAAGCGAGCTTGCCGAGGTGCAGCTCGATCTTGAAGAAGCCGCCTCGTGTTCCGGACTGGCCCTTCTGCAGGATGTTCCCGTTCCCGGCCGTCGCCCGGAATCGCATCTGCACGGCGTACTCGGAACTTCCCGGGTTCAGCGCGGAACTGTCGACCTGCACGAGCCGTTCCGGGTTCGGCGGCGCCGACTTGGGCCGGACGTAGTTCCAGTGGTACGCCGTCGCGCCCTGGACCCGACGCCCGGTCTCGACGAGGGTGCCGATCCGGCCGTCGATGCCATGGCCGCTGCTGTCGGCCATGACGCGTGCGCCCGGGCCCTCGTTCAGCTGCCAGTCCGCGACGATCGTCGTGGCAGTCGCGTTCGCCGGAGCGGTGACCACCAGGGCAGAGATCATGGCGAGTGTGGCCGACCCGATCACGGCGGCTGTTGCCCTCGTACCTCGCACCGCTCCTCCTCGTCCTCGTCCTCGTCCTGGGGTCCGGATCCGCTGACGGATCAGCCGGCCTCGACCCGTACCCAGTCGATCTCCCCGACGAAGTAGTCGCAGGTGACCTTGACCTGGTCGCACCGCGGCTTTCCGCCGATCGTCATCGGCCAGCTGTTGGAGATGGGCCCGGTCCAGCCCTTGATGGTGCGCCGGTACGTACCGTCGATCGACACCGTCACGCCGGCGCTGGTGCGCGAGCAGGTGACGGTGTGCCACTGCCCGTCGTTGATCGCGATGGTCGACCTGATCGCGCGCCGACCGTTGGCGCCGTTGAACAAACAGGTCACGTACCCGTTGGGCAGCTCGATCTTCACCTGGCCGCCTGCCGTCGTGGCCTGGCCCTTCTGGATGATGTTGCCGAAGCGGTGGGTCGTGCGGTACCGGAACGTGATCGCGTAGTCCGCCGACCCCGGGTTCAGCGCGGCACTGTCGATGGTGACGAGCCGCTGGGGTTGCGCCGGCGGCGTGTTCGGCTTGGCCCACGACCAGCTGTACGCGGTCGCGCCGTTCACCTTCGCGCCGGTACGGACCAAGCTGCCGACCGAGCCGTCGAGGTGTCGCGGCCCGTTGTCGACCATCACCCTGGCTCCCGGCGCCTCGTTCAGCTGCCAGTCCGCGACCACGGACATCGCCTTCCCTGCCGCAGCGCGGCCCGGCGCTGCGGTGGCAGCGGGGACTCCGACGAGCGCGCCCGCGCAACAGACGGTTGCGGCGAGTGCGGCGACGGCCTTCTTCATGATCTCTCCTGGCCGGGGCGGTACGGAGGCGGCGTGGGCTCGACCGATGCGGCGACACTAGTCCGGCCGGGGTGGTGCCGACGGACCGAAAGTGTTGTCCGTTCGGGGGATCCGCGCCGCTCGCGCAGATGCAGCCGGGTCGGTGGCGCACCGGTCGCGTACCGTGCCGGTGTGCCGCACCCGCCCGCGCTCGACCCCGCGTACCGCGCCCGGGCGCTGCAGCGCCTGACGGCCGGGGTGGACGTGCTCGTGGTCGGAGGCGGTGTCACCGGTGCCGGCATCGCGCTGGACGCCGCCGTACGCGGCCTGTCGGTCGGGCTCGTCGAGCAGCGCGACTTCGCGGCCGGCACCTCGAGCCGCTCGAGCAAGCTGGTGCACGGCGGTCTGCGCTATCTCGAGCAACTGAACTTCGGGCTGGTGCGCGAAGCGTTGCGGGAGCGGGCGATCCTGCTCGAGACCGTCGCACCGCACCTGGTGCGGCCGCTGCCGTTCCTGCTGCCGCTGCGTCACCGGGTGTGGGAGCGGCCGTACGTCGGCGCCGGCCTCACCCTCTACGACACCCTCGGCGGGATCTCGCCGGCCGTCCCGCGGCACAGCCACCTGTCCAAGTCGGCCACCTTGAAGGCGTGTCCCTCGCTGCGCCCCGACGACCTGGCCGGCTCGATCCGGTACCACGACGCCCAGGTCGACGACGCCCGGCTCACGATCGAGCTGGTGCGCACGGCTGCGGCGTACGGCGCGAACGTCGTGCCGGCGGCTCGGGTCGAGTCGTTCCGGCGTGACGGGGAGCGGGTGAGCGGCGCCGTCGTCCGCGACGCGGAGTCCGGGGCCGAGCTCAGCGTCCCCGCGCGGGTCGTGGTGATCGCGACCGGCGTGTGGGCCGGGCGCACCGAGGCGCTCGCCGGGGTTGCGGAGCCGGTCCGGATGCGTCCCAGCAAGGGGGTGCACCTGGTCGTTCCGCGCGAGCGCATCGACTCGTCGACCGCGCTGATCAGCCGTACCAAGACCTCCGTGCTGTTCGTCCTGCCCTGGGGCGGCACCTGGATCATCGGGACCACGGATACACCGTGGCGTCACGGGTACGCCCATCCGGCCGCCACCCGAGCGGACATCGGCTACCTGCTGGAGGAGGCGAACCGGCTGCTCACCAGCGACCTTGCGGAGTCCGACGTCATCGGGCTCTACGCCGGGCTGCGCCCGCTCATCGACCACCAGGGCGAGACGGAGAGCGAGCTGTCGCGCGAGCACCTCGTACGGAGCGCGCTCCCCGGCCTGGTCACGGTCACCGGCGGCAAGCTCACCACGTACCGCGTGATGGCGGCCGACGCGGTGGACGCGGCAGGCGGGCAGCTCGGGGTCGAGCTTCCCGCGTCGTCGACCGACCAGGTGCCGCTGCTCGGCGCCGCACCGGCGGAGGGGGTGGCGGCGGACGCTGCCACGCATCCGGGCGCCCGGCTGGTACGCGCCCAGGACCTGCAGCGGCTCGCCGCGCGGTACGGCGCGCTGCTGCCCGAGCTGCTCGGGCTGGTCGTCGCCGACCCGGCGCTGGCGCAGCCGCTGGCCGGCGGCTCGGACCACCTGGCCGTCGAGGTCGCGTACGCCGCCTCGCACGAGGGCGCGCTGCACGTCGACGACGTCCTGACCCGCCGCACCCGCATCTACCTCGAGGCCGGGGACCGCGGGCTGGCCGCTGCGGGCCGGGTCGCGCTGCTCATGGCCGGCGTGCTGGGCTGGGACGACGCCACCCGCGCCGCCGAGGTCGCCCGCTACCAGCGGCGCCTGTCCGCCGAGCTCGAGGCGCAGCAGGCACCCGACGACGACGAGGCCGCAGCGGTGCGCGCACGCCACCGCGACCCCCGCATCGCCTGAGCCGGCGGGTGCGTGCGCCGCTCAGCCGAACGTGACGGTGAGCGGCGCGTGGTCGCTCCACCGCTCGGCGTACGACCGCGCCTTGCCCACCTCCGCCTTCACCGCCCGCTTCGCCAGCTCCGGTGTGGCGAGCTGGTAGTCGATCCGCCAGCCGCCGTCCGTGTCGAACCCCCGACCGCGCCAGGACCACCAGGTGTACGGGCCGGGTCCCTCACCGCCCAGGGTCCGGCCGAGGTCCACGTACCCGTGCTCGGCGGACCACCGGGTGAGGTACGCGGGCTCCTCCTCGAGGAACCCGGCCTTGCCGCGGTTGCCCTTCCAGTTCTTGATGTCCATCTCGGTGTGGGCCACGTTCAGGTCGCCCGCGACGAGCGCGTGACCCGGGCCGCCCGCGAGGGCGAGCAGCCGCGCCTCGACGGCGTCGAGGAACCGGTACTTCTCGGCCTGGCGGGCCGCATCGGTCGCCTCGCCGGTGTGCACGTACGCGCTCGCAACGGTGAGCGGCCCCAACGGTGTCTGGACGTCGACCTCCACCCAGCGGCCGCAGTCGGCGAACTCGGCAGGTCCCACCCCGACGCGTACGTCCGTCGGCTGCGCGACGGTGAGGACCGCGACCCCGGCGCGGCCCTTCGCGTTGGACTCGGTGTGGGCGACGTGCAGGTGGTCGAGCCCGTCGGCGGCGAGCACTGCTGCCAGTTGCTCGTCGGTGGCGCGCACCTCCTGCAGGCAGTACACGTCTGCGGCGGCGTCGGCCAACCAGCGCAGGCCACCGCGCCGGGCGGCGGCACGGACGCCGTTCACGTTCGCCGTGACAACCGTCAGCACGGGCGCCTCCTGTTCTCGGTGTCGCGGGACGTCATCAACCGGCCGCGACGACACGGCGCGCGTACGTTATCGCCTGGTCGAGATCCGCGAAGACGCGCTCACCGCCGTCCAGCCGGCGGATCACGCCGACGCAGTCGAGCAGCGCCAGCTGGCTGTCGGAGGCGCCCTTCATGAGCACCGTGATCCCGCGGTCCTGCAGGTCGTCGATGATCTCCTCCAGGGCCCGGGCGCCGCTCGCGTCGAGCACGCGCACACCGGAGAGCCGCAGCACCACGACCTGCACGTCCGTGACGGTCGCGAACTCCTCGAGAAACCGTTGTGCTGCACCGAAGAACAACGCGCCGTCGAGGCGGTACACGGCGATCGCGTCGTGCCGGGCACCCTCCTCCACCGTGGATGGCTCGCCGGCGTCCAGCCCGTTGCCCTCGCGCCGGGCCCCGCTGCTGCGGCTCACTGCGCGCAGCGCGAGCACGACCGCCAACGCGATGCCCACCTCGACGGCGAGGATGAGGTCGAACGCGATCGTCACGAACGCCGTGATCGCCAGGACGACCGCGTCGCTCCGCGTCGAGCGCAGCACCGCGCGGATAGCGTGCCTGTCGACCATCCGCGCGGCGGTCACCATGAGGACGCCCGCGAGCGCGGCGAGCGGCACCCGCGCGATCACCGGTGACAGCACCAGGCCCACGAGCAGCAGCAGTACCGCGTGCGTCGTCGCAGCGACCCGCGTACGGGCGCCGGCCCGCACGTTGACCGCCGTACGCGCGATCGCTCCCGTCGCAGGCAGCCCGCCGAACAGCCCGCTCGCGATGTTCGCCAGCCCTTGGCCGAACAATTCACGGTCGGGGTCGGAGCGGCGGCGCTCGCTCATCCCGTCGGCGACCCGCGCCGACAGCAGGCTCTCCAGCGCGGCGAGCGCGGCGACCGCGACAGCGGCCGAGAGCAGCGCCCGCAGCATGCCGAGGTCGACGGCCGGCAGCACCGGCACCGGGAGCGCGGCAGGCACCGCTCCGATCTCGGGTACGGACATGCTGCCGGCGACGCTGACGGCAGTGGCGAGCACGACGGCGAGCAGGGACGCGGGCAGGCTGCGACGGACACGGGTGACGACCACCATGACGACGGCGACGCCGACGGTGACGGCCACGGGCGCGACGGAGTCCGCCGTGACGGCCCGTACCGCCTGCCAGGCGCCGGCGAGCGCGGTGCTGCCGATCGGCGCGTCGCGGCCGAGCGCTGCCGGCACCTGCTGCAGGAAGATGATCACCGCGATCCCGACGGTGAAACCCTCGACGACCGGCCAGGGCACGTACGTCACGAACCGACCGAGCCGCAGCACTCCGCCCGCCAGCACGATCACCCCGGCGAGTACCGCCACCGCCGCGACGGAGCCCGCGCCGTACTGCGCCACGATCGGCACCAGGACGACGGCCATCGCACCGGTGGGACCGGAGACCTGCACGTGCGAGCCGCCGAACACCGCGGCGACCACGCCGGCGATCACTGCGGTGATCAGACCGGCCGCGGCGCCGACCCCGGAGACGACGCCGAACCCGAGCGCGAGCGGGAGCGCCACGATGCCGACCGTGACGCCCGCCATCACGTCACCGCGCCAGGACCGGGAGAGGCCCGCGTAGTCGTCGCGGGAGGGGAACAGGTTGCGGACCGTCGTCGACCTGCCGTTGCTCGGCGCGGTCGTGACGGTCTCCGGTACGGCGCTCACGCGAGCGCGGCGTGCGAGCGGGCGAGATCCGCGAGCAGGAACTCGCGTGCCGCGGCGAGCATCCGCGCGACGGAGCGATCCGTCAGCCGGTAGTAGGCGCTTCCGCCCTCCCGGCGCGCCGCCACCACCCCGGCCCGTCGCAGCACCCCGAGGTGCTGGGAGAGGTGCGAGGCCTCCAAGCCGGTCTCGTCCAGCAGCTCGCTCACCGGTCGTTCGCCGGCGACGAGCAGCTCCAGGACGCGTACGCGCGCCGGATGGCCGAGCGCTTTGAACAGTTCGGCCTTACGGGCATGGACAGGCGGATCGACGGTCACGGACGTCCTTTGTGATGATGATTTGATGTTTTCATCATATCGTCACCGCTACTCCTCGACGCGACCGCCTCCCGAGGACCGCGCAGCGGTCGCACCGGCACGCGGACACGGGCGGCCGGCTAGTCCTGGATGACACCGCCGTCCGTGGCGTCGATCTGCACCTCGACGTCGTCCGACGCGCCGTCGGGGAGGATGTCGAACTCGTACTGGACGCGGCCGGTGTCCTTGCCCTCCAACTTCCACGAGGTGACCGTCCCGGCCTGCTGATCACGAGCCGTACCGACCGCCTCGTCCAGGCCGATCATGTCGTCCGGGTCGAAAGTCTCCTTGCGCTTCTTGGCGGCATCGCTGCCGAGGTCGTCCTTCTTCTCGGACAACTTCTCGAGGGTGTCGGCGTCGTACTGCACCGCGTACTTGGTGTCGCGCGACATCAGCTCGATCTTGTACTCGAGGCCGCCGCTGTCGCGCGGTTCGAGCTCGATCTTCGACACGTCGCCCGTGAACTCCTTGCGCGCCGCTGCCAGCGCATCGCTCCAGCCCTTGTCCGGCGGGTCGTCGACGACATCGCGCTTGCCTTCCGCGCTCGGGCTCGTGGACTCGGTGGTCGGGCCCGCGGTACCCGACTCGCCGGATGCGCTCTGCTGGGGGACGTCGGTCTGCTGCGGCGAGTCGCTCGTCGAGCCGCTGCCGCCGCAACCGGCGAGGCCGAGCACGACGGCGGCGGCGAGTAGGACGAGGCGGCGCATGTGAGGTCCTTCCGTCGGTGGCCCACACCGGCCGTGCGAGCGCGGCATCCTTCACCAACGTAAGGACGCCCGAGCCGACCCGCTATTCGAGGATCGGCCCGGGCATCCCGGTGCTAGCTCTCGACGCCGTGGCGCCGCATGAAGAACCTCTTATGCCAGAGCGGACTTCAGATTGGCGTCGATGGCATCGAGGAAGTCCTGTGTCGTCAGCCACGGCGCGTCGGGCCCGATGAGCAGCGCGAGGTCCTTGGTCATCTGCCCGCCCTCGACGGTCTGCTTGCAGACCTTCTCGAGCGTGTGCGCGAAGTCGGTGACCTCGGGTGTGCCGTCCATCTTGCCGCGGTACGCCAGTCCCTGCGTCCACGCGAAGATCGACGCGATCGGGTTGGTGGAGGTCGGCTTGCCCTGCTGGTGCTGGCGGTAGTGGCGGGTGACCGTGCCGTGCGCCGCCTCGGCCTCGACGGTCTTGCCGTCCGGGGTCATCAGCACCGAGGTCATCAGCCCGAGCGAGCCGAAGCCCTGCGCGACCGTGTCGGACTGCACGTCACCGTCGTAGTTCTTGCACGCCCAGACGTACCCGCCCTCCCACTTCAGCGCGGCGGCGACCATGTCGTCGATGAGCCGGTGCTCGTAGGTGATGCCGGCCTTCTCGAACTCGCCCTTGAACTCGGTCTCGTACACCTCGGCGAACAGGTCCTTGAACCGGCCGTCGTACGCCTTGAGGATCGTGTTCTTCGTCGACAGGTAGACGGGGTAGCCGCGGTCCAGGCCGTACCGCATGGACGCGCGGGCGAAGTCGCGGATCGAGTCGTCGAGGTTGTACATCGCCATCGCGACGCCGCCGCCGGGGAAGTCGAAGACGTTGAGCTCCATGGGCTCTCCGCCGTCCTTGGGCGTGTAGGTCAGCGTGAGCGAGCCCTCGCCAGGGATGACCACATCGGTCGCGCGGTACTGGTCACCGTACGCGTGACGGCCGATGATGATGGGCTTGGTCCACCCCGGCACTAGTCGCGGCACGTTGCTCATCACGATGGGCTCGCGGAAGATCACGCCGCCGAGGATGTTGCGGATCGTCCCGTTCGGGGACTTCCACATCTTCTTCAGGCCGAACTCCTCCACCCGTGCCTCGTCCGGCGTGATCGTGGCGCACTTGACGCCCACGCCGTGCTGCTTGATGGCGTTCGCGGCGTCGACCGTGACCTGATCGTCCGTCGCGTCCCGGTGCTCGATCGACAGGTCGTAGTACTTCAGGTCGACGTCGAGGTAGGGCAGGATCAGCTTGTCCTTGATGAACGCCCAGATGATGCGGGTCATCTCGTCGCCGTCGAGCTCGACGACCGGGTTCGCAACCTTGATCTTCGCCATGCTGGAGGGTTCTCCTCTGTCCTCGGCGTACGCGCCTGGTCGCTCGCACGCCCCTGCGGGCGCCGAAAGCCTAACGATCCTGTTCAGCGACCCGTCCGCCGGGGCACCACCCCAAACAGGGTGCGACCGGTGTCGGGTGTCCCGTACGTCAGATCAGGCCGAGGGCGCGTACGGCGTCGCGTTCCTCGGTGAGCTCGGCGACAGAGGCGTCGATACGCGTCCGGGAGAACTCGTCGAGCTCGAGCCCGGGTACGACCTGCCAGGCACCACCCGAGGAGACTGCGGGGAAGCCGGCGATCAGACCCTCGGGGATGCCGTACGAGCCGTCGGACACCATGCCGACCGACACCCAGTCCCCATCGGGCGTGCCGTGCACCCAGTCGTGCACGTGGTCGATCGCGGCGTTCGCCGCCGACGCCGCGGAGGACGCGCCGCGCGCCTCGATGATGGCCGCGCCGCGCTTGGCGACCGTGGGGATGAAGTCGTTCTCGACCCACGCCTGGTCGTCGATCACGTCAGGCGCGGGCCGGCCGCCGATCAGTGCGTGGGTGATGTCGGGGTACTGCGTGGCCGAATGGTTGCCCCAGATCGCCACCTGTCGCACGTCGGCGACACTGGTACGGGTCTTGTTCGCCAGTTGGGTCAGCGCCCGGTTGTGGTCCAGCCGCATCATCGCGGTGAACCGGTCCTTGGGCACGTCCGGGGCATGGGCTGCGGTGATAAGAGCGTTGGTGTTCGCGGGGTTTCCGACCACGAGAACGCGTACGTCCTCAGCCGCTCCGGCGTTGATCGCCTCGCCCTGCGGCTTGAAGATCCCGCCGTTGGCCTCGAGCAGGTCGCCACGCTCCATCCCGGCGGTACGCGGGCGGGCGCCCACCAGCAGCGCGACGTTCACGCCGTCGAAGGCGGTACGCGCGTCGTCGGTGATGTCGATGCCGGCCAGCAGCGGGAACGCGCAGTCGTCGAGCTCCATCGCCGTACCCTCGGCGGCCTTCAGCGCCGGCGTGATCTCCAGCAGGCGCAGCCGCACCGGCGTGTCCGCGCCGAGCAGTTGGCCGGACGCGATGCGGAACAGCAGGGCGTACCCGATCTGCCCGGCGGCTCCGGTGACGGTGACGTTGACGGGCGTACCAGGCATCGCGCTCTCCTCGTCCGGGTCGGGACCCGGGTGGGTCTCTCGATGTCAAGATAGCCGGTCGCGGGGCCGTCTCAGCCTCCGGTCGGCACCCAGAAGCTCAGCACGCTGATGCTGCCGCCGAGCAGGGCGAGCACCAGCAGGTCGACAGCGCGCGTACGTACCGCGAGCATCCCGGCGTCGCGGGTGTGCAGCAGGGCGCGCAGGAAGAACGCGACCATCACCGCCCCCGCGATCACCACGCAGCCGCGGCGGAAGCTCACGAACACGACGACCGCGAGCCCGGCGAGCACGAGCAGCAGGACGAGCACGATCGGCCACTCGCGGAACCGGTAACGGCTCTGCGTGCGGTCGCTTCCCGCGGCCTGCGCTGCTCCTGTCGGCACCGGGTCCATCCCGCGATCCCGCGAAGGGCTCCGTCAGCCGACCGCGGCGTGTTCGGCCGCCTCGACGACGTTCGAGAGCAACATGGCACGGGTCATCGGCCCGACCCCGCCGGGGTTGGGGGCGAGGTGACCCGCGACGCCGGCCACCGCCGGGTCGACGTCGCCGCGCAGCCCCTCGGCGGTGCGGGTGACGCCGACGTCGAGCACCGCGGCCCCGGCACGCACCATGTCGGCAGTCACGAGGTACGGCGAGCCGGCTGCCGCGACGACGATGTCCGCGCGGCGCAGATGCGCGGCGAGGTCCTGCGTGCCGGTGTGGCACGAGGTGACGGTGGCGTTCTCGGACCGGCGCGTGAGGAGCAGCCCGAGCGAGCGTCCCACGGTGATGCCGCGGCCCACCACCACCACCTCGGCACCGGCGATCGGCACCTGGTAGCGCCGCAGCAGCTCGACGATGCCGCGCGGCGTGCAGGGCAGCGGCGCGGGAGTGCCGAGTACGAGCCGGCCCAGGTTGGTCGGGTGCAGCCCGTCCGCGTCCTTGGCGGGGTCCATCAGCTCGAGCACGCGGTTCGCGTCGATGCGCGCCGGCAGCGGGAGCTGCACGATGTACCCGGTGCACGCCGGATCCGCGTTCAGTTCGTGCACCGCGTCCTCGACCTGCACCTGGGTGGCGTCCTGCGGCAGGTCGATCCGGATCGAGGCGATGCCGACCTCGGCACAGTCGCGGTGCTTGCCGGCGACGTACACCTGGCTGCCCGGATCGTCGCCGACAAGGATCGTGCCGAGCCCGGGCCGTACGCCGACCTCGGCGAGCTTGGCGACCCGCTCCGCGAGCTCGGTCTTGATCGCGGCTGCGGTCGCCTTGCCGTCCAGGGTCACCGCTGTCACGGCGCGATCCTGTCACGCCGGGCACGCTTGCCGCGGTTCGGTACGGGTCCGCGCAACAGTCCGGCGCGCTGCAACAGCCCGGCTCCGACGACGACCGCGACGAGGGTCAGCGCCGCACCGAGGAACGTCGCGAACGTCACCCCCTCGCCGGGCACCGGAACGGCCAGGTCGAGCACGATCGCACCGATGACCTGGCCCGCGATCTGGCACAGGCCGAACAGCAGCACCCCGAGGTGGGCGATCACGAACGCGGCCACGGCGACGAAGGTCAACCCGATGAGACCGCCGGTGTAGAGCCACCAGGGCTGCGGCTCGGTCACCACGGGTGGCCCGCCGGTCAGGGTACGGGCGGCGAGCAGCACCAGCAGCATCGTCGTACCGACGGTGAAGTTGACGCCGGTGGCCGACAGCGGTGAGCAGGCCACGGCGGCGACCTTGCCGTTGATCGCGCCCTGCACCGCGAGCAGGGCACCCGCGCCGAGTCCGAGCAGGATCGCGACGAGGGAGAAGGTGGCGCTGCCGAACTTGTCGGACACGCTGACCCCGACGGCGACGACGGCCAGCACCGCCGCGCTGACCCGCGTCACGGTGACCCGTTGCCGTCCGGCCGGGCCGAGCCCGACCCGGTCGACGTACAGCGAGGCCGCCGTCTGGCCGGCGACACCGGACACCGTGAACAGCGCGACCCCGATCAGCGGCACCGCGAAGGTCTGTACGGCGACGAACGAGCCGCCGCCGAGACCGCCGAGCAGCTCCCAACGGCGCAGCCGGCCCTCGCGTACGGCCGCGCGCAGCCGCCGCAGGCCCGCGCGCATGCTCGGCAGCACCGCCAGCAGCACGCAGAGCGCGATCAGTCCTCCGCCGAAGGAGATCACCGCGGCCTGCAGGCTGTTGCCCAGCCGGCTCGCGAGCTCGCCGTTGATCCGGGACTGCACCGCGGACAGCCCGCCCACACCGACGGCGACCAATGCGTAGATCGCGAGTACGACGGGGGTACGACGGGGCGCGCGAGCCGTGTCAGTGGAAGAAATGACGGGTCCCCGTGTAGTACATGGTCATTCCCGCCGCCTGCGCGGCGTACCGGACCTCGTCGTCGCGGATGGACCCGCCCGGCTGCACGACGGCGCGCACCCCGGCGGCCGCGAGCACGTCGAGACCGTCGGGGAACGGGAAGTAGGCGTCCGAGGCGGCGACCGAGCCGCGGGCCCGGTCCTCACCGGCCCGGGTCACCGCCAGGCGCGCCGCATCGACCCGGTTCACCTGCCCCATCCCGATGCCCACGGCGGCACCGTCCTTCGCGAGCAGGATCGCGTTGCTCTTCGCCGAACGGCACGCCCGCCACGCGAACACCAGGTCGGCGAGCGTCGCCTCGTCGGCGGGCGCACCGCACGCGAGCGTCCAGCTCGCCGGGTCGTCACCGGGCGCGTCGACGCGGTCGGCCGACTGCAGCAGCAGTCCACCGCTGATCGGGCGGATCTCGGTGCCGCCGGCGGGCGGCGGCGCGGCGGCGCGCAGCAGACGCAGATTCTTCTTCTGCTGCAGCACTTCCAGCGCCCGCGGCTCGAAGTCGGGGGCGACGACGACCTCGGTGAAGATGTCCGCGAGCTGCCGTGCCATCGCTTCGGTGACCGGCCGGTTGGCGGCGACCACGCCCCCGTACGCCGAGACCGGATCGGTGTCGTTGGCCTTGCGGTGGGCCTGCGCGATGTCCGAGCCGATCGCGATACCGCACGGGTTGGCGTGCTTGACGACGGCGACCGCCGGACCCGCCTGGTCGTACGCCGCCCGCCGTGCCGCTTCCGCGTCGACGTAGTTGTTGTACGACATCTCCTTGCCGTGCAGCTGTTCGGCCTGCGCGATCCCGGGTGCCGGTGCGTCGTTGGCGACGTACAGCGCGGCCCGCTGGTGCGGATTCTCGCCGTACCGCAGCACTTCTGCGCGCTCCCAGGTGCCGCCGAGCCAGGCCGGGAAGCCGCTGCCGGCGTCGGTCGGGGCGACGACGTTGCCGAGGTAGGAGGCGACCGCGACGTCGTACGCCGCGGTGTGCGCGAACGCCGCCACGGCGAGCGCCTGGCGCTGCTCGAGGGTGAATCCCCCCTCCCGGGCGGCGGTGAGGACGCTCGGGTACTGCTCCGGCGAGGTCACAACGGCGACGCTCGGGTGGTTCTTGGCGGCCGCGCGGACCATCGAAGGCCCGCCGATGTCGATCTGCTCGACGCACTCGTCGGGTGAGGCCCCCGACGCGACGGTGCGCGCGAACGGGTAGAGGTTCACGACGACCAGCTCGAACGGCGCGATGCCGAGCTCGTCGAGCTGGCGCTGGTGCTCGGGGCGGCGCAGGTCCGCGAGGATCCCGGCGTGCACCTTGGGGTGCAGGGTCTTGACCCGCCCGTCCAGACACTCCGGGAAGCCGGTGAGCTCCTGCACCTGGGTGACCGGGATCCCCAGCCCGGCGATCCGCGCCGCCGTCGAGCCCGTCGAGACGATCTCGACGCCCGCGTCGCGGAGTCCCTGGGCCAGCTCGTCCAGCCCCGCCTTGTCGTACACGGACACCAGCGCCCGGCGGATCTCACGTCGGCTCACGGTCGGCTCCTTCTCACGCGACGGGGTGGTTCACCGAGTCTGGAAGCTGGGTGACCTGCCCGTCGTCCTAGGGGATGGTGGCGGTTCGGCCGGTGACGGTGCAGCCGCTGCGGGCCAGCGCCGCGATCGTGTCGACGAGCAGGGTGTGCTCGGCGCACTTGATGCGCTCGTGCAGCCGCGCCTCGTCGTCGCCCGGCGCGACCGGTACGGCGGCCTGGGCGAGGATGGGTCCGGTGTCCACGCCGGCGTCGACGAGGTGGACCGTCGCGCCGGTCACCCGTACGCCGTACGCCAGGGCGTCGCGTACCGCGTGCGTACCGGGGAACGCCGGCAGCAGCGCCGGGTGGGTGTTGACGATGCGGTGCTCGTACGCGCCGAGCAGCCGCGGCCCGAGCAGCCGCATGAAGCCCGCGCACACCACCCAGTCGGGGCGGTGCGCTGCCACGTCCGCGAGCAGGGCGGCGTCCCACGCGGCGCGGTCGGGGAAGTCGCCGGGGCGCACCACGAAGGTCGGGAGCTCGGCTGCGCGCTCCAGCGCGGCGATCCCGTCGCGGTCCGCGCCGACAGCCACGACCTGCGCCGGGTACGCCGGGTCGCGCACGGCATCGAGCAGGGCCTGCAGGTTGGTCCCCGACCCGGACACCAGCACCACGAGCCGCGCCGGTTCCCCCGCCGTCATACCCCGACACCCTCGTTGATCAAGGAGAAGGTGCCCACTTCGATCTTGGAACGATGATCGAAAACGTCACCTTCTCCTTGATCAACGAGAGGGGGGTGTGGCAGGGACTGCACGAGCGGCGATCCTATGCCCCGTCGTGGTAGAGCCGGCGGCGCAGCCCGCGCCAGCGGGTACGCAGCGGCCGCCCGAGCCGCCGGCCGTACGGCCCGAGCACCGTCCCCACGAGCGCGCTCAGCGTCGCCCCGGCGAGCACGAGCGCGCCGACGGCCAGCCCGACCAGCAGCGGATCCGGCCCGACGACGGCGAGCCGGCCGTCACCGAGCGACCCCGAGGCGAGCGTGGCGAGCGCGGCCGCGGCGAGCGCGGTGAACGCGGCCGTGATCAGTACGTCACCGAGCAGCACCCGGCCGCGTCGCCGGCGGCGCTGCAGCACGACGCCGGCCAGCACGCCGGCGGCGACCGGCAGCAGCAGCAGGAGCGGCGCGCCCGGTGGCGGGGTCTGTGGCAGCGCGGCCAGCAGCGGGAACGCGGGCAGCAGGCCGCCGCCCGCCGCAGCGGTCGGGGCGACGACGACCGAGCCGACCGCGATGCCCGGACCGGCGAGGTACGCCAGCGTCCAGACCAGCACGTTGGGCAGGTACAGGACCCCGAGCAGCACCAGCGCCGTACCGCCGGTCACGCCGTCGGCCACCTCGCCGCCGACCGCGGCGACGTCGGGCAGCTGGAACGCGAGCGCCACCGTGAGCGCGAGCCCCGAGGCGGCAGCGAGTGCGGCGGTCGCGACGGTCGCCGCCGCTGCGCCCGCGCGCAGCCGGGCGGGCACGCGCAGGACGAGCGCCCGCCACGAACGCGACTCCCGGGCCGCCCCGACCCCGAAGCCGCAGCAGCCCACGGCGAGCCCGTACCCGAACCCCCATCCCGGTGCGACGTGGGCGCCAGCCGTCGCGCTGCCGGCGGCGACGACCGCGACCACCGAGGCGTACGCCACCGAGGCGACGGCCACGAGCGCGGCGAGCCGGGAGACGGCCGTGCACTGCGTCGCGTGCGCCGCCCACCGGCCGGACCGGTAGGTCAGCCAGGCGGGCAGCGCGAGCAGCCCGAGCGGCAGCAGCGAGACCGCGGCGTGGGGCAGCGCCACCGGCGCGAGGTGGGAGGCGGCGAACACCACTCCGCCTACGCGCAGCGCCCCGTCGAAGCTGGCGGCCGCCGTGCCGCCGAGCGCCCAGCCGAGCACCCCGAGCGCTCCGCACACCAGCAGTCCCAGGCCCGCGGCCCATGCCGCCGCGACGAGACCGGTGGGAATGACCCCGCGCCGCGGCGCGCGTGTCAGCCGCGGCCGCTGGGCGCGGCGCCGGGCCTCCCGATAGCGGCGAGCGCTGACGGCTCCCCGCGGCGAGGACTGCGGCGCGGCGAGAGTCACTGCTCGATGCTCGCACCCGAGGCGGCCCGAACGGCCGCAGCACAGGCGGTGTGTCGCGCGGGTCAGGCGAGGTAGCGGCGGATGCCGGCGTACAACCCCGCGGCGATGCGGGCGCGCCCGGACTTGCTGGACGCGAGGCGCGCGTCGCCGGCGTTGCGCATGTTCAGCGTCTCCACGATCACGGCCGGAACGTCGCTGTTGCGCAGCGTCTCCTGGTCGCTGCGCACCTGGATCGTCGAGCTGAGGTACGTGGACCGGGCCAGCCCGCGGGCGACCATGCCCTTGACGACCTTGCGCGCCAGGCGCCCGGAGGGCCGGGCGATGTCGTCGGTCCAGCCCTTGGCGTACGCCGGTGCGATCACGTGGAAGCCGTGGCCGCTGGCGGGAGCACCGTCGGCGTGCACGGACAGCAGCAGGTCGGCGCGTACCTGCCGGCCGAGCTCGCCGCGCGCCTGCACGCACGGTCCCCAGCTGGTACGGCTGTCGCGGTCCCGGGTCACGATGACGGTGGCGCCGTGCGCCCTGAGCTTGTTGCGCAGCACCCGGACCACACGGAACGCGTAACGGGCCTCCGAGAACCCCGCGTTTGTGGCGGTGCCGGTCGTGTTGCACCCCTTGCGCAGGTGCGGCCAGCTTCCCGGCGCGATCTGCCGGGTGTGGCCGAAGTTGCCGATGTTGTGGCCCGGGTCGAGCAGCACCCGGGTACCCGAGAGCCGGCCCGCGCCGGTCGGGGCGAACACCGCAGGTCGCGGCCACGCGGCCGGCCACGCCCGGGCCGGGCGGTGCCGCCCGTCGGGGTGCCAGGTCGGGACGAACCCGAGCCGGGCGCTCGCCTGGACGTCGCCGCCGGCGGCCGGTTGCGGTGCAGCGGGCGCGCGTACGACCGGCGGCGCCGCCGCTGCCGTACCCGCGGTGGGAAACCCCAACGGCGCGACGGTGATCAGGAGAACCGGGACCAGGAGCAGGGAGAGGCGACCTCGACGCGACTGCACCGCCCGACGGTAGCCCAGCGCGGGCCGCCGCGGACCGCTGTGGCGGGTGTGGTTCCCGTATACCGGCACCACGGCCGCCAACCGGGCTCAGCCGGTGACGAGCTCGCGCATCAGGCGGGCGGTCTCGCTCGGGGTACGGCCCACCCGTACGCCCACCGCCTCGAGCGCTTCCTGCTTGGCCTGCGCCGTACCGGAGGAGCCGGACACGATCGCCCCGGCGTGCCCCATGGTCTTGCCCTCCGGCGCGGTGAACCCGGCCACGTAGCCCACGACCGGCTTGGTGACGTGCTCGGCGATGTACGCCGCGGCGCGCTCCTCGGCGTCGCCGCCGATCTCGCCGATCATCACGACCGCGTCGGTGTCCGGGTCGGCCTGGAACGCGGCGAGCGCGTCGATGTGCGTCGTGCCGATGACCGGGTCACCGCCGATGCCGATGCAGGTCGAGAAGCCGAGGTCGCGCAGCTCGTACATCATCTGGTACGTCAGCGTCCCCGACTTGCTCACCAGCCCGATCCGCCCGGCCTGGGTGATGGTGCCCGGGATGATCCCGGCGTTCGACTTGCCGGGACTGATCAGGCCCGGGCAGTTCGGCCCGATGATCCGGGTGTGCCCGCGCTGCTGGGAGTACTCGAAGAACCAGGCGGTGTCGTGCACCGGGACGCCCTCGGTGATGACGACGACGAGGGGCATACCTGCATCGACCGCCTCGACGACGGCCGCCTTGGTGCCGGCGGGCGGCACGAACACGACGCTGACGTCGGCGCCCGTCTCGGTCATCGCCTCGGCCACGGTGCCGAACACCGGCAGGTCCGCACCGCCGATGGACACTGTGGTGCCGGCCTTCTTGGGGTTCGTGCCGCCGACGATCCGGGTACCCGTCGCGAGCATCCGCTCGGTGTGCTTGGTGCCCTCGGAGCCGGTCATGCCCTGCACGACCACCCGGGAGTTCTCGGTGAGGAAGATCGCCATGGGTCAGGCCCCCTGTGCCAGCTCGGCCACGCGGCGCGCGGCGTCGTCCATCGTGTCGACGAGCTCGACCTGCGGATTTCCCGCGTCCTGCAGGATCTTCCTGCCGACGGCGGCGTTGTTGCCGTCGAGCCGTACGACGAGCGGCTTGGTCACCGGTGCGCCGCCGGACGCGAGCAGCTCGAGCGCCTGCACGATGCCGTTGGCCACCGCGTCGCAGGCCGTGATGCCGCCGAAGACGTTGACGAGCACGGCCTTGACCTCGGGGTCGCCGAGGATGATCTCGAGGCCGTCCGCCATCACCTGCGCGGACGCCCCGCCGCCGATGTCGAGGAAGTTCGCGGGTTTCTGGCCTCCGTAGTCCTCACCGGCGTACGCCACGACGTCGAGCGTGCTCATCACCAGCCCAGCGCCGTTGCCGATGATCCCCACCGATCCGGAGAGCTTGACGTAGTTCAGGCCCTTCTCGGCCGCGCGCGCCTCGAGCGGGTCGGTCGCCGCGACGTCCACGAGGTCGGCGTGATCCGGGTGGCGGAAGGCCGCGTTGGCATCGAGGGTGACCTTGCCGTCGAGGGCGAGTACGTCGCCGTCGGGCGTCTTCACCAGCGGGTTCACCTCGACGAGCGTGGCGTCCTCCTTCACGAAGACGTCCCAGAGCCGTTGCAGCACGTCGACGATCTGGTCGCGTACCGCCGCGTCGAACCCGGCCGCCGCCGTGATCTGTTCGGCCTTCGCGCGATCGCAGCCGGTGATCGCGTCGACCGGGATCCGGGCGAGGGCCTCGGGACGCTCGACCGCGAGCTGCTCGATCTCCATGCCGCCTTCCTTGCTCGCCATCGCGAGATAGGTGCGGTTCGCGCGGTCGAGCAGGAAGGAGACGTAGTACTCCTCGGCGATGTCGGCCGCTCCGGTGACGAGCACCTGGTGGACGACGTGGCCCTTGATGTCGAGCCCGAGGATCGCCTGCGCCTTGTCCGCCGCCTCCTCGGGCGTGCCGGCGAGCTTCACCCCGCCCGCCTTGCCGCGACCGCCCGTCTTGACCTGGGCCTTGACCACGACCGCGCCGCCGATCCGCTCGGCGGCCGCCCGCGCGGCGTCCGGGTCCCTGACCACCTCGCCGGTCTGGGTCGGCACCCCGTGTGCGCGGAAGAGATCCTTGGCCTGGTACTCGTACAGATCCACGCTGCGCCCTCTCCTTCAGCGGCTGCGGTCGCCGGGGGTGGACATCCCTCACCGCGGTGCGGCGCGAGCCTAGTGCGCGTACGTCCCCGGCGGACCGACAGCCCTCGTACCGGTCGCTTTGTCACAACCCGGTCTCAGCAGGGTGCGCCGTTCTGCGGAACGAGGTTCCGTCTCGTACGCTGCCAGGCGTGTCGGAGCGGGACGGGGGCACCGTGTCGCGGGACCAGCCGGGGCTGGTGGACCGCGCCTCGGACGCGCTCGCCCAGGCGTGCCGTGTCGGTAACAACGCCCGCCGCGCCCTGCTGTCGCCCTCGGGCGTACGAGGTGCGCTGCTCGAGGCCGCGTGGATCGCGGGGCACCTGGTCATGTACCCGTTCGGGGTCGCCGAGGAACGGACCCTCGACGTGCTCGGCCGGATGCAGACCCAGTCGCTGCCGCCCGTGCAGCGGGGGCTGCTCGTCGGTGACGTGGAGGCGGCCGGCACGCCGATCCTGCTGGTGCACGGCATCGTCGACAACCGCTCGATCTTCACCGTGCTGCGCCGCGGCCTGCGCCGGCGCGGGTTCGGGGTGGTCGGCGCGTTCAACTACCACTCGCTCGTCGACGACATCCGGGCGGTCGCCACTCGCCTCGCCGACGTCGTGGAGGAGCTCTGCGAGGAGACCGGGTACGAACGCATCCACGTCGTGGGGCACTCGCTGGGCGGGCTCATCGCGCGCTACTACGTCCAGCGCCTCGGCGGCGACGCACGCGTGCACACGCTGGTGACCCTGGGAACCCCGCACGCCGGCACCACCCCGGCGCGCTACTTCCCCCACCCGCTGGTGCGCCAGCTGCGACCCGACAGCGACATCATCGCCGACCTCGCCGGGCCGGCGCCCGGCTGCCGTACCCGCTTCCTGTCGGTGTGGTCGGACCTCGACCAGCTGATCATCCCGAAGCAGTCGGCGAAGATCGAGCACCCGGATCTGAACGCGCGCAACGTGTTCGTCCGCGGGGTCGGACACCTGTCGCTGCCGGTCGACGGCCGCGTGGTGCACGAGATCTGCACGACCCTGGCGCACCTCGACCACGAGGGCCACACGGTCGCGACCGGCGCTACGTCCATCACCAGCTCTCCCGCGCGCCGCCGTACCGCGACCGCACGGACCGCGACGCCGGGCTCGAGCGCCGCGGGCGCGCGACCCTCCCGTTGATCATGTGATGCTGCGCCCGAAGCACCGTTGATCATGACGTCGTGGGTCCCATTCGCCCGATGAGACCCGCAACATCATGATCAACAGGTGGGACGCGGCGCAGCGCGTGATCAGGCCGGGTGCGTACGCGCGCCCTCGATCGGGCGTCCCACCGCCAACGCGGTACGCAACGAGTCGTCGAGGTCGTGGAAGACGTGGTCCGGGAGCGTGCCGGTCGCGTCGAGCACCTTGGAGAAGAAGCAGCGCGCAGCAGCGGCCAGGATGACGTCAAGGATCTCGTCGTCCGCCAGGCCGCACGCCCGCACGGGTGCGAGGTCGGCCTGCGTCAGCCGCTCCGCACCGCGTACGACGGCCCGCGCCAGCTCCATCACGGCCCGGTCGGCCTCGTCGAGCGCCGTAGTCTCCTCGCCGCGCGCGATCCGCGCCACCTCCGCGTCGTCGAAGAGCTGCCGGGCGAGTACGCGACCGTGCGCGAGCGCGCAGTACGACGAACGCAGCTCGAGCGCCGCAGCCAGCGTCGCGAGCTCGTAGCGCCGCGCACCCATCGACGCCTTGATGCCGCTGTTCAACTCCCGCCACGCGGCGTAGACGCCAGGGCGTACGCCGAAGGTCCGCGCGAAGTTCGGCAGGAACCCCCACTGCGACTCGTCCTCGGCCCACATCGCCGCGAGCGCTGCCGAAGGTGACTGCGGTGGTGCCCCGTCGAGGTATGACATGCGAGCCTCCTCCGGCCGGGGGACAGCATGCGCGCGCCGAAGATCCGTCCGCAAGACCGGCGACCGATCCGCGGGGGCACGACCCTCCCGTTGATCATGTGATGCTGCGCCCGAAGCGCCGTTGATCATGACGTCGTGGGTCTCATTCGCCGAATGAGACCCGCAACATCATGATCAACAGGTGGGCGCGGGGGTCGGCTCACAGCTTCTCGACGGGGGCATAACGCAGCAGCAGCCGCTTCTCGCCCTCGGTGCCGAAGTCGACGGTGGCCTCCGCCCGTTCCCCGACCCCGGAGGTCGAGACGACGGTGCCGAGGCCGAACTTGTCGTGCGTGACCCGGTCGCCCGCGGACAGCGAGACGACCGGGCGGTTGCCCGGCGAGCGGGTGCCGGGGCGCGCAGCGGCCGCCACCAGGGAGGGCGCCGCGCCGTACCCGCCGGCCGAGGGCGGACGACCCGCGCCGACGGGGTCCTCCCGCTCCCACCGGACCAGCTCGACCGGAACCTCGTCGAGGAAGCGGGACGCCGGGAAGTACGAGGGCGCGCCCCACGCGGAACGGACCACCGAGCGGGTCAGGTAGAGCCGCTGCTGAGCGCGGGTGATCCCGACGTACGCCAGCCGGCGCTCCTCCTCGAGCTCCTTGGGATCGCTCATCGAGCGCATGTGGGGGAACACGCCGTCCTCGAGCCCGGTCAGGAACACCACCGGGAACTCCAGGCCCTTGGCGGTGTGCAGCGTCATCAGCGTCACCACCCCGCCGTGCTCGTCGGCGTCGGGGATCTCGTCGGAGTCCGCGACCAGGGAGACCCGCTCCAGGAAGTCGGTGAGGGTGCCGTCCGGTTCGTCGGTCTCGAACTCGCGCGCCACGGACTCCAGCTCGGCGAGGTTCTCGACGCGGGTCTCGTCCTGCGGGTCGCTACTCGCCTGCAGCTCGCGCAGGTAGCCGGTCTGCTCGAGCACCGCCGTGAGCAGCGTCGCAGGACCCGTACCGGCCTCGACGAGCGTACGCAGCCCGTCCATCATCCGCGTGAACGACTGGATCGCCTGCAGCGACCGGGACGCCAGGTCCGGCGCCTGCTCGGCCCGGGCGAGCGCCTGCGGGAAGGTGATCCGCTCTCGCTCGGCGAGCCGCGCGATGCCCGCCTCCGCCTTGTCGCCGATGCCGCGCCGCGGCGTGTTGAGGATGCGGCGCAACGAGATGTCGTCCTCGGGGTTCGCGACCGATCGCAGGTACGCGAGTGCGTCCCGGATCTCGCGGCGTTCGTAGAAGCGCACCCCTCCGACGACCTTGTACGGCAGCCCGACGCGGATGAACACCTCCTCCAGCGACCGGGACTGGGCGTTCGTGCGGTAGAACACCGCGACCTCGCGCGGCGGGATGCCGTCCTCGTCGTGCAGCCGATCGATCTCGCCGGCGATGAACGCGGCCTCGTCGTGCTCGTCGTCGGCGACGTAGCCGACGACGCGCTCGCCGTCGCCCGCGTCGGTCCACAGCCGCTTCGGCCGCCGCGTCGCGTTCTTGGCGATCACCGCGTTGGCCGCGGAGAGGATCGTCTGGGTGGAGCGGTAGTTCTGCTCGAGCAGGATCGTCGTCGCGTCCGGGTAGTCGCGCTCGAACTCGTCGATGTTGCGGATCGTCGCGCCGCGGAACGCGTAGATGCTCTGGTCGGAGTCTCCGACCACGACGAGCTGTGCGGGCGGCACACCGACCTCGTGGGTGCCGGGCCCCCCGACGAGCTCGCGCACCAGGGCGTACTGCGCGTGGTTGGTGTCCTGGTACTCGTCCACGAGCACGTGCCGGAACCTGCGCCGGTAGTGCTCCGCGACGTCGGCGAACGCCTGGAACAACCACACGGTGTTGGCGATCAGGTCGTCGAAGTCGAACGCGTTGGCGGCCTGCAGCCGCCGCTGGTACGCCGCGTACGCCTCGGCCAGCGTCTTCTCGTGATGGGTCGCGGCCCGCCCGGCGTACGTCTCCTGGTCGACCAGCTCGTTCTTCAGCTTCGAGACCTGCGCGGCGAACGAGCGCGGCGGATAGCGCTTCGGGTCCAGGTCGAGGTCACGGCAGACGAGCGTCATCAGCCGCAACGAGTCGGTCGCGTCGTAGATCGAGAACGAGCTGCGCATGCCGAGCCGCCCGGCCTCCCGGCGCAGGATCCGCACGCACGCCGAGTGGAACGTGGAGACCCACATCGCCCGCGCCCGGCCCCCGACCAGCTGCTCGACCCGTTCGCGCATCTCGCCGGCGGCCTTGTTGGTGAAGGTGATCGCCATGATCTGCCCCGGACGCGCGTCCCCCGTCGCGAGCAGGTGGGCGATCCGCCGGGTGAGCACCCGCGTCTTGCCGGACCCGGCGCCCGCCACGATCAGCAGCGGCCCGCCGCGGTGCTCGACCGCGGCCCGCTGGGAGGGGTTCAGGTCCGCCACGAGCGAGGCCGGGTCGACCCGTACGCCCAGCCCTGCCCCATCGTCACGTGCCGCCGGCTCGCCCGCCGGCTCGGGGAGGGCGAGGTCGTCGAACAGCGTGCTCATCGCGTTCGAGTGTAGGTGGCGCCGCCGACGCCTCCGCCCGCCGGACCTGGCCGTCAGGCGCGGTGCAGCCGGCTCAGCCGACGCCCACCGTCTTGACCTTGGACCATCCGATGACCTGCCCCCGGAACAGCACGCCGATGCGGTACGTGAGCGGCCCGGCGCTCGACGGCGCTGCGACCTGCATCCGCCACTTGCGCTTGGTGCCGGCGGGCGCGACCGCGCTGCCCCGCGTCTCGTACCCGTCGCCGACTTTCAGGTAGCGCACGAGCGTCACGTTCTTCGGGCTGTCCTTGACCTTGCCCTTGAGCACGAACGTCGCACCAGGCTTCGCGCTCGCCGGGGCACCGAACGACGTCCGCGGCGGGCTGCCGGGCGCGGTCACCAGGACGACGCGCTTGGCCGAGCGGGCGACCTGCTTGCCGGCGACGAGCACGACCGCGCGGTAGCGCAGCTTCTGCGGCGACGGCGCGGCGGCGCTCATCGTCCATTTGCCGGACACCGGAGCGACCGCCTCGCCCCGCGCCGCCCACTGCCCCTTGCCGACCTTGAGGTAGCGCTTCACCACGGCACCCGCGGGCGCACCCGACACCGAACCGGACAGCGTGAGGGACTTGCCGCTCTCGACGGTCACGGGAGCCTCGAACCAGATCCGGGTCAGTACGTTCCCGCCCGGGTCACTGGGCGGATCGCTGGGCGGGTCGCTCGGCGGATCGCTGGGCGGGGGCGGCGGCGTGCCTCCGGCGGCCCCGAGGCCGAGGACGCGGACGGACGCCTCACCGGCGTTCGTGCTCAGCGTGATCCGGCCGTTCTTCGCCACCGGGAGATCGACCGTACGAGGCAACGCGGTGCCCGCACGTACCGTCGCCTTGCCCTTGGTGGACTTCACGGTGAGCGTGCCGGGTGCGTTGCTGGCGTACCGGTCGACGCGCAGCCGGACGGTCGTCGCCTTCTGCACCGGCACCTGCAGCTCGAGCTGCCGGTCGTCCCCCGCCCAGCGGTCGGTGCCCAGCCGGCACGGCGTACCCGCGGCGGTGCCCGCACCGGTCGCGGTGTCCAGCAGCACCCGCGGCTCGGCGGCGCTGCCCAGGCCCGCGACGCGGTAGGGCGAGGTACGGCGGTCGCAGACGGGCGTCGTCATCGGGCGGGCGGCCCAGAAGGAGGTCAGCGCGTCGGCGCCGTCCCAGGAGAAGGAGAGGTGGATGTGGTTGCGGTGGCAGTACGTGTCGTAGCCGGTCGCCTTCATCGCCGGGTTCGTGGTGCAGCTCTTGAGGTCGTCCCAGCCGTTCTTGCCACGGTTCGGGTCGTACGCGCGCCACATCTTGTTGTTCCAGCCGATGTACATGACGCCGAGGCGGCGCGCCATGGCGGCCCGGTTGCCGAACTGGTCGGGGGCGAGCAGCCAGTCGAGGAACGCCTTGGCGGCCGCCTTCTGCGCCGGGACGCGCTTGCTGACCATCCAGTCCATCGCGCGGCCCTCCTTGTGCTCGCTCACCCCCCCGATGCCGCAGTCGCGCACGATGCCGATGCTGTAGTTCCCGTACGTCTGGCGCAGCAGGTCCGCCAGGTGCACCAGCCCGGGCTTGGACACCGGGTCGCACAGGGTCTGGCCGTTGTACTCCGCGTACGGGTCGATGGACGCGGTGAACACCTTCTTGGTGGTCGGGACCGGCGCCTTCTTGGCGGCCTGCGCCGCCGGAACGACGAGGGAACTGAGGGCCAGAGCACTCGCACCGGCAAGGACGACGACGCGGGAAACCACCGAACGCATTGGTGCAGCATCGTCTCTTGGACGGGGCGGCCTTTAGTCCTTTCGGCCAACTACAGCAGTGTAATTCACCCGTCGGACGGGTTCACCAGAAGACCGCGATCGCGACATCGGCGATCGCGAGCAGCCCGATGCCGGCCCACACCCCGGTGGGTACGGACGAGCGGCGCCGGCCCCAGAGCACGAGGCCGGTCAGCACCAGCAGGATCACCAGTTTGGTGCCGATCTTGGCGTTGTCGACCGGTCCGAGCCCGGCCTTGTCCGCCTGGTGCAGCCCCACGAGCACCAGCCCGGTGACGAGCATCGTCAGCGCGCCGTGCAGCTGGCCGAGCGGGACGGTCTTGGGCCGGGCGGACATCGTGTAGAAGAACCCGCCGAGCAGCGCAGCCACGCCGATGATGTGCAGGACGAGGAACACGTTGCGCAGGATCTCCATGCGACCGACCCTACGTTACCGACAACCTGTCGAAAAATCGGCCCTCAGGCTCCCGCGTCCCTGCTCGAAACGTCGCTAACTCCCCGAGTTGACGACGTTTCGAGCAGGGACACGCGTACCTGGGCGAGGGACCCCGCCGGCGAGGCGCCTGGGGCGCCGTTGGAGGCGAACAACTCAGTGGCCGCGGGCGACCCAGTCGTCGTACGAGGACGCCTCCGCGCCGATCGTCGTCTCGTCACCGTGCCCGGTGAGCACCCGGGTGTCCGGGGGGAGCGTGAGCAGCCGTTCCCGGATGGAGTCCAGGATCGTGGGGAAGTCGCTGAACGAGCGCCCCGTCGCTCCGGGCCCGCCATGGAAGAGGGTGTCCCCGGAGAGGACCACGCCGAGGTCGGGCGCGTACAGGCACACTCCTCCGGGCGAGTGCCCGGGGGTGTGCATCACGCGCAGCGACGTACCGGCGACCTCGAGCACGTCCCCGTCGGCGAGCGGGGCGGGCTCGCGGTCCGGGTGTACGACGTCCCACAGCATCCGGTCCTCCGGGTGCAGCAGCACCGGTGCGCCGGTCGCGTCCGCGAGGTCCCCCGCGGCGTCGATGTGGTCGTTGTGCGCGTGGGTGCACACGATGGCGACAACCCGCCGCTCAGCGATGCCCTCGCGGATCGCCGCGGCGTCGTGCGCCGCGTCGACGACGAGCACCTCGGTGTCGTCCCCGACCAGCCAGACGTTGTTGTCGACGTCGAAGTCCTGACCGTCGAGCGAGAAGACCCCGCTCGTGACGACGTGGTCGATCCGCGCGCTCATGAGCCCACCATCACGACCGAGCGCAGCACGTCGCCCTTGTGCATCTTCTCGAAGGCCGCCTCGACGTCCCCGATGCCGATCTTCTCCGAGACGAAGTCCTGCAACGGCAGCCGGCCCTGCAGGTAGAGGTCGACGAGCATCGGGAAGTCGCGGTCGGGCAGGCAGTCGCCGTACCAGGACGACTTCAGCGCACCGCCGCGACCGAAGAAGTCCAGCAGCGGCATGTCGATCCGCATGTCGGGGCTGGGCACCCCCACGAGTACGACGGTGCCGGCGAGGTCGCGTGCGTAGAACGCCTGCTCGTACGTCTCCGGCCGCCCGATGGCCTCGATGACGACGTCGGCGCCGTTGCCTTCGGTGAGGTCCTGGATCGCCTTGACCGGGTCGGTCTGCCGCGAGTTGACGGTGTCGGTGGCACCGAAGCCCTTCGCGAGCTCGAGCTTCCGGTCGTCGATGTCGACCGCGATGATCTTCCGGGCGCCGGCGAGCCGCGCCCCGGCGATGGCCGCGTCACCGACGCCGCCACAGCCGATCACGGCGACCGAGTCGCCGCGGGTGACGGCGCCGGTGTTGATCGCGGCGCCGATACCGGCCATCACGCCGCAGCCGAGCAGCCCGGCGACCTCCGGTGGCGCCGCGTCGTCGACCTTGGTGCACTGGCCCGCCGCGACGAGCGTCATCTGCGCGAAGGCGCCGATCCCGAGGGCGGGGGTCAGCTCGGTGCCGTCCTCGAGGGTCATCTTCTGGGTGGCGTTGTGGGTCTTGAAGCAGTACCAGGGACGCCCACGCCGGCACGCCCGGCACTCGCCGCACACGGCGCGCCAGTTCAGGATCACGTAGTCGCCGGGTGCCACCTCGGTGACGTCGGGGCCGACCGACTCGACGATCCCGGCGGCCTCGTGGCCCAGCAGGAACGGGAACTCGTCGTTGATCGCGCCCTCGCGGTAGTGCAGGTCGGTGTGGCACACCCCGCACGCCGCCACCTTCACGCGCGCCTCCCCCGGCCCCGGGTCCGGCACGACGATCGTCTCCAACGTGACGGGCGCGCCCTTGCTGCGCGCCACGACCCCTTGCACCTTGACCGACATGCTGCTCCTTAGGGGACCTTGACTCACGAGTCAGCCAGACCGTACCCGACGCCCTCGGGGGGCGCTGCCCGATGAAGGCCGTGCCGGCGCTACTCCCACTCGATCGTGCCGGGCGGTTTGCTCGTGATGTCGAGGACGACCCGGTTCACCTCGGGCACCTCGTTCGTGATGCGCGTCGAGATGCGGGCGAGCACGTCGTACGGCAGGCGGGAGAAGTCGGCCGTCATGGCGTCCTCGCTGGACACCGGGCGCAGCACCACGGGGTGGCCGTACGTGCGTCCGTCGCCCTGCACCCCGACGCTGCGCACGTCGGCGAGCAGCACCACGGGGAACTGCCAGACGTCACGGTCGAGCCCCGCGGCGGTGGTCTCCTCGCGCACGATCGCGTCGGCCTCGCGCAGTACGGCCAACCGTTCGGCGTCGACCGCGCCGACGATGCGGATCCCCAAGCCCGGCCCGGGGAAAGGGTGACGCCAGACCATCGCGGGCGGCAGGCCGAGCTCGAGCCCGACCTGGCGCACCTCGTCCTTGAAGAGGGCGCGCAGCGGCTCGACGAGGGTGAACTGCAGGTCCTCCGGCAGCCCGCCGACGTTGTGGTGGCTCTTGATGTTCGCCGCGCCGGTGCCCCCGCCGGACTCGACGACGTCGGGGTAGAGCGTGCCCTGGACCAGGAACTCGACGCTGCCCCCGGACTGCGCCACGACCTCGCGCGCGGCGTCCTCGAACACCCGGATGAACAGCCGCCCGATGATCTTGCGCTTCGCCTCCGGGTCGGTGACCCCCGAGAGCTCGGCGAGGAAGCGGCGGGACGCATCGACGACCTTCAGGCGGATGCCGGTGGCCGCGACGTAGTCCCGCTCGACCTGCACGCGCTCCCCCTTGCGCAACAGGCCGTGGTCGACGAAGACGCAGGTGAGGTTGTCGCCGACCGCGCGGTGCACCAGGGCGGCGGCGACGGCCGAGTCGACCCCGCCGGAGAGCGCGCAGAGAACCTGCGCATCACCGACCGCGGCGCGCACTGCGGCGACCTGCTCGTCGACGATCGACGCGGGTGTCCAGTCCGGCGCGATGCCGGCGAGGTCGTGCAGGAAGTGCTCGAGCACGTCCTGACCGTGCTCGGTGTGCAGCACCTCCGGGTGGAACTGCACGCCCGCGAGGGCGCGCGCGGTGTCCTCGAACGCGGCGACCGGAGCGCCGGCCGTGGTCGCGGTGACGACGAACCCGTCGGGTGCGCGGTTCACCGCATCGCCGTGCGACATCCAGACCGCGAACTCCTCGGGCAGGCCGGCGAAGATCCGCGAACCGGTGCCAGTGACCTGCAACGCGGTACGGCCGTACTCCGAACGCCCGGTGCGCGTCACGCCGCCGCCGAGCGACTGCGCCATCGCCTGGAACCCGTAGCAGATGCCGAGCGTGGGGACTCCGCCTGCGAAGAGCGCCGGGTCGACCTGAGGGGCGCCGTCGGCGTAGACGGAGGCGGGACCGCCGGAGAGGATGATCGCCGCCGGATCGCGGGCGAGCAGCTCGGCCACCGTCGCGGTCGCGGGCACGACCTCGCTGTACACGCGCGCCTCGCGCACCCGGCGCGCGATCAGCTGCGCGTACTGCGCTCCGTAGTCGACGACGAGGACCGGCCGATGTGGTGTGCTCACGAAAGCCTTTCGGCGTACGGCAGCGGGACGCCCCATGCTAGCCAGCGCCGCCACTCAGTCTGCGAGCCGGAGCACCACGACCGGCCCGCCGCCCGGACCCGGTCCGGGACGGCGGGACGCGCGCTCAGGTGCCGATGTTGTAGCTGAACGAGCCGTTGTTCGTGGCCAGCAGGACCCCGTTGACGATCAGGCCCAGCACCCACAGCGCGATCCCGATCCAGCCGATCACGAAACCCGCCTGGGCGACTCCACCGTTGGTCGCGAGCCCCTGCGCGGCGAGCTTCTTGCCCTTGCTTCCCATGACGACCGCGATGATCGACAGGATGCCGCAGCAGAGCAGCCCGATGATCGCGAGCACCAGCGAGGTGGTGCCGGCGCCGTTCTGCGGGGCGGCTCCGGCATAGCCGGGTGGGCCGTACTGCGCTTGGCCGTACTGCGGCTGGCCGTACGCCGGCGGGGCGTTGTACGTCGGCTGCGCCGGTGGTGGTGGTGGTGGTGGCGGCGGTGGCGCCGCGCCCGGCTCCGGCGGCTGGTACGGGTTCGGCTGGTCGGGCTGGTTCGGGTCGCTCATGGGGTGAACCGTAGCGATCACGCGGCCGTGCGGCCCGGAGCCTGCCCGCCGTGTCCCGGGCTCACGCCCCGCATCGCTTCGCTCGGGCGGCGGAAGGCCGCCGCCGACCGGGCGGAAACCGGCTCGCTGGCGACCGGTTCCGCGGATTAGCCTGCACAGAGTGTCCCGGCGCCCGACCCCCTCCCTTCGCGCGCCCGCCGGGTGGACCTCCTTGGCGCGCTTGCCCTTCCCGGAGCCCGGTCGCCCGGAGCTGGCCTCCACCGGCCGGTACCTGTTGTGGATCGCGCGGCGGCAGTGGGGGACGCTCGGCCTGGGATTCCTGTGGGCGACGATCTGGATGGTCGCGCAGGGCCTGGTCCCCGCCGCGCTCGGCTTCGCGATCGGCGCGGCCGCGGCCGCCGACTACGCCGGCACGCTGCGGGCCGTCGGCGCGGTGCTGCTGCTCGGCGCCGTGCAGACCGGTGCCGGGGTGCTGCGCCACCGCATGGCCGTCACCAACTGGATCAGCGCGGCCAGCCGTACCCAGCAACTGGTCGTACGGCACGCGGCGGATCTCGGCGCCGACCTGAACCGTCACGTGGCGACCGGCGAGGTCGTCACGGTCACCTCGAGCGACGTCGAGCAGATCGGCTCGGCGTTCGACGTCGCAGCCCGCTTCGTCGGCTCGGTCGTCGCCTTCCTCGGGGTCGCGGTGCTGCTGCTCACCTCCTCGCCGATGCTCGGCGGTCTCGTCCTGGTGGGGGTGCCCCTGCTCGGGCTCTCGATCGGCCCGCTGCTCGGCCCGCTGCAGCGGCGCGAAGCACGCCGTCGCGAACAGGTCGGACGTGCCTCCGCGCTCGCCGCCGACACCGTCGCCGGCCTTCGGGTGCTGCGTGGCATCGGCGGCGAGGCGATGTTCGTGGACCGGTTCGTCCAGCAGTCGCAACGGGTACGAGGCGCCGCCGTCCAGGTCGCGCAGGTCCGCTCGATCCTCGACTCGCTGCAGGTCGCGCTGCCCGGTGCCCTGCTCGTGGCGATCACCTGGCTCGGCGCCCGGGAGGTGGTGGCCGGCACGTTGTCGGTCGGTGAGCTCGTGGCCTTCTACGGTTACGCCGCGTTCCTGGTCATCCCGTTGCGCACCTTCACCGAGGCGGCGCGGCGCTGGACGTCGGCGTACGTCGCCGCGCGCCGGATCGTCACGCTGCTGCGGATCACGCCCACCGCGCCACCTGCCACCGACGCCACGGCGCCCGACTTCGCGACGAGCGTCGTACGGGACCCGTCCGGGCTGCAGCTGCACCCGGGCCGGCTCGTCGGCGTGGTCTGCACCGACCCGGCGGTCGCCCACCGGCTGCTGGACCACCTGCAGGGAGGCGCCGGGGACGGAGCCGCTGCGACCGTCGCGGACCTGGCCCTGCCGGAGCTCGACAAGCAGGCGCTGCGCTCCGCGATCCTGGTGCAGGACAAGGATCCGGCCCTGCTGTCGGGAACGCTGCGCGAGCTGTTCGACGTACCGCGAAGCGGCCGGGTGTCGATCGCGCAGGCCATCGCGGCCTCCTCGGCGCAGGACGTGCTCGACGCGGTCGTCGACACCGACCCGCTGACGAGCGACGCAATGTCCGCGCGGATCACCGAGCGCGGCCGATCGCTCTCCGGAGGCCAACGCCAGCGCCTCGCCCTCGCGCGCAGCCTGCTGGTGGACCCGCCGGTACTCGTGCTCGACGAGCCGACGAACGCGGTCGACGCGCACACCGAGGCACGCATCGCCGACGCGGTGGCGCAGCTGCGCCACGGGCGCACGACCGTCGTCCTGACCAGCTCCCCGCTCCTGCTGGACCGGTGCGAGGAGGTCGTGCTGCTCGGTCCGAGCGGGCTGCTCGCCGCTGGGCGCCACCGTGAGCTGCTCGTCACGAGCGACGCGTACCGGGCCGCCGTGGTGCGGGAGGAGGTGTCGGCGCTGTGAGGCCGCCAGAGGACGCGGTGACCGCCAGCACCGAAAGCGGGACGGCGCTGCCGGTCGCCGCGCAGCCGACCGTCCGCAGCTACGCGCTCGAGCTGCTCCACCGCCACCGGCGCGCCTTCCTCACGATCATCGTGCTGAACGCGATCGCCGCGGGTGCGGGCCTGGTCGGTCCCTGGGTGCTCGGCGACCTGGTGAACGGGCTCACGGCCGGCACGGCGGCGCAGATCATCGACCGCAGCGCGCTGATCTTCCTCGCGGCTCTCGTGGTGCAGACCCTGTTCACCCGCATGACGCTGCTGCGCTCCGGCGTCCTGGGCGAGGAAGTGCTCGCCGACCTGCGCGAGGACTTCCTCAGCCGTGCCGTCGACCTTCCGCCGGGCGTCGTCGAGAGGGCCGGCACCGGCGACCTGGTGTCACGCACCACCACCGACGTCGACCGCCTGACCGAGGCGGTACGCGGCGCCGTCCCCGAGCTCACGCTCGCGCTCGTCACCGGCGTGCTGGTCCTCGGTGCGCTCGTCGTGACGTCACCCGAGCTCGCGCTCGCGTGGCTGCTCGCCGTCCCCCCGATGCTGATCTCGTCGCGGTGGTACTTCCGCCGGGCCCCGCAGTCCTACCGCGCGGAGAGCGCCACGTACGCCGCGGTGAGCGCCTCGGTCTCCGAGACGGTGGACGCCGGCGCCACCATCGACGCCTACCGGCTCGGCCCGCAGCGCATCGCGCTCACCGACCGGCGGATCAAACGCTGGGTGTCATGGGAGCGCTACACCTTGTGGCTGCGCAGCTGGTGGTTCCCCGCGATCGAGGTGGGCTACGTGCTCCCGCTGGTCGGCATGCTCGCGCTCGGGACGCTGCTGCTGTCGCGGGACGTCATCTCGGTGGGTCAGCTCACCGCGGGGGTCATGTACTCGCAGCTGCTCGTGGAACCGCTGGACACCGTGCTGATGTGGTACGACGAGCTGCAGGTCGGGCAGGCCTCCTTCGCCCGGCTCGTCGGCGTCCGGGAGGTGCCGCCACGCACCGCGGACGACGAACCGGAACCGGCGAGCGGGGAGCTGGTCGTCGACGACGTGCGGTTCGGCTATCACAAGGCGCGTGACGTGCTGCACGGCATCGACCTGCAGATCGCCCCCGGGGAACGCCTCGCGCTCGTGGGTCCGTCCGGTGCGGGCAAGTCGACCCTCGGGCGCCTGCTCGCCGGAATCTACGCGCCGCGTACCGGCAGGCTCGCGATCGGCGGCGCGGTGCTGTCGCGCATGGCGCCGGAACGGGTACGGACCCATGTCGCCCTGGTGAACCAGGAACACCACGTCTTCGTCGGCACGCTGCGCGAGAACCTCTCGCTCGCGCGTCCGGGCGCGAGCGACGACGAGCTGCGCGCCGCCCTGGTCGAGGTCGACGCGGCCGACTGGGTGGCCGCGCTGCCCGACGGGCTCGACACGCTGGTCGGCTCCGGCGGGCTCGCGCTCGCGCCGGGGCAGGCCCAGCAGGTGGCGCTCGCCCGGCTCACCCTGGCCGACCCGCAGGCGCTGGTGCTGGACGAGGCGACCTCGATGCTCGACCCGCGGGCCGCCCGCCACCTCGAACAGTCGCTGTCGGCAGTGCTCGCCGGCCGTACCGTGATCGCGATCGCGCACCGGCTGCACACTGCGCACGACGCCGACCGGATCGCGGTCGTCGAGGACGGGCGGATCAGCGAGCTCGGCACGCACGCCGAGCTGGTGGACGCCGGCGGGCCGTACGCCGCCCTGTGGGCGTCCTGGCAGTCCTGAGCGTTCAGTCCTGCACCGCGAGCGCCGTACGCGCGGCGTCGATCTGCTCGCGCTGCTCCGCCGTCACCTGCGGGTACTGCGGGTCGAGCGCCTCGAGCTCGCGCACGACGATCGCGCTCACCAGCGCGCGCATGACGTACTTGCGGTCGGCGGGAATGACGTACCACGGGGCGTGCGCGGTCGAGGTCGCGCGGATCGCGTCCTCGTACGCCTGCTGGTACGCGTCCCAGTGCGCCCGCTCGGCGAGGTCGTCGGCGGCCCACTTCCAGTTCTTCGTCGGGTCCTCGAGCCGGGACAGGAAGCGCCGGCGCTGCTCGTCCTTGCTGACGTGGAGGAAGAACTTCACCACGCGCGTACCGTTCTCGTGCAGGTGGCGCTCCCAGTCGTTGATCTGTCGATACCGCTGCTGCCAGAAGGACATCGTAGGTTCCGCGCCGTGCAGACGCTCGGCACCGAGCAGCTGCGGGTGCACCCGTACGACCAGCACCTCCTCGTAGTGGGAGCGGTTGAAGATGCCGATGCGCCCCCGCTCGGGGAGCGCCTTCTGGCAGCGCCACAAGTAGTCGTGGTCCTGTTCCTCGGCGCTCGGCGCCTTGAACGAGTACACCTGGCAGCCCTGCGGGTTCACGCCGCTCATGACGTGCCGGATGGTGCCGTCCTTGCCGCCGGCGTCCATCGCCTGGAACACCAGCAGCAGCGCGTCACGGTGCTGCGCGTACAGCCGTTGCTGCAGCTCGTCGAGCCGGTCGCGTGCATCGTCGAGGACCTGGGCGGTACGCCGTTTGGCCTCGCTCTTCGGCAGGTCACGCGCCTCGTCGGGGAGCCAGTCGGTGGGGCTCGCGCCGATCCGGAAGTCCGCGTCGGCCCGGAACCGGGCGAGCTGGCGCATCGAGAGCATGAGCGCCCTCCTCCCGTCGGTCCGGACCTCGCGCGGCGGCTGCCCGCCGCGGCGCGTCCAGAGGCGTTCGGCGCATGCGCACCGGCCAGGATGATCGCATGACGGAGCAGCCCCTGGGTGGTGGTGAGGCCCAGCTGCCGTGCCCGCGCTGCGGCAGCGCCCTGCCCCCAGCCTCGTACCCGGTGATGCTGACCTGCCCCGAGTGCGGGCTGGCGATGCCGAGCTCAGCGGTCGTCGAGCTCGCCGGCCTGGTGGCCTGGGCCGGGTGGGCGAGTGCGACAGCGGACTGGTTGCGCGCGCGCCTGGTGGCAGGCGACCTGCCTGCCGGGTGGAGCGTGCGGGGACCCTCCCCGGCGCAGCGGCCCCGTGCTACCCCGGTCGGTGTGCCGGCCTCAATGGCAGACGGCTCGCCGCAGCCCGTGAGTGCCGCCGGCACGCTGCTCCTCGTCGGCGGCGCCGTCCTGCTGGTGCTCGCCGGGCTCTTCTTCGTCGCGTTCGCCTGGGAACTGCTCGGCCCGATCGGCCAGCTCGTCACGCTGTACGTGATCGGTGCGGCGACCCTGCTGGCCGGACGCGCCCTGCAACCGCGTCTTGCGGGAACGGCGACGGCACTGGGAACGGTCGGTGCGGCGTTGCTGGCGATCAGCACGCTCGCCACCCGGACGTTGGCCGTCGATCCGCTCGGAGCGACCTCGGCGCTCCTCGCCAGCCTGCTCGCGGGGCTCGTCCTCGCCGGCGCCGGCGTACGGCTGGTGCCTCGGATGCGCGCTGTCGGGGAAGTGGCCGCCGGGTGCGGCGCCGTCCTGACGCTCGCGCTCGCCGCGTTCGCGCCCGCCGACGGTGCGGTGCGGCTGGCGACGACATCGTGGGCGTGGTGGCTCGCCGCCGTGCTGCTCGTCGGCGGGGTCGTCCTGCTGCCGCTCGCCCACCACTTCGGCGTCGCGAGCTGGCCGCCGATCGCGGGATCGGCGGTGTTCCTGGGCGGCTGCGTCGCGGCCGGGTTCGTCGCGGAACAGACGCCCGCCGCGGGTCCGGCGCAGTCCTCGCTCGCGTGCCTGGTCCTGCTGCTCGCCGCCGCCGGCGCGGGCGCGCTGGTACGGGTGCTGCCCGGACAGCCGTACCCGCAGTGGGCCGCGCTCGGGCTGGTCGCGGTGGCCGTGCTCGTCGCGTTCGTGTCGGGCAGCGCCACCGCCGACGTCCGACCATGGGCCGCCCTGGCGCTGATCGGGACCGCGGCCTTCGCCCGGTGGGGGCGCGCCCTGCTACCCGCTTCGTCACGTACCGCGCTCACGGGTGCCGCGCCGGTCCTGCTCGGTGCAGCGGTCGGTTTCGCTGCCGCCCCGTGGGGCGAGGAACGCACCCGCTGGCAGGGACTGGTCGCCGGAGCCGCGCTCTCTGCGCTGCTCGTGGTTCTCAGCGAGCGCGCGACCCGGATCGCAGCGGGTCACCGTGGAACATCGACGGTTTCGCTGCCGGCGCTGCTCGCGGCCGGTACCGGACTCGCGATCTGGCTCGGCGCGACCGAATCCGGCGTCCCCTCGGGCAGGGACGAGGTCCGGGTCGCCGTCGTGCTGTGCCTGGTCCTGCTCGCCGCCGCGAATGCAGGACAGGCGCTGCGGCGCCGCCAGTCCTGGTGGACGGTGTGGCTCTCCGCTTGCCTGCTGCTCGCGGCGCTCCTACCTGCGAGCCGGCTGCCCGGTCTCACCGCTGGCTGGAGTCCGGAGGCGTACGGCCTGGCCATGGGCCTCATCACTGCCGCGGCAGGGACGCTGAGCTGGGCATTGCGCCGCCCGCACCCGACAAGTACCTACCTCGCCCTCGGTCCCGCGTCGGCGCTGCTACTGCTGCCGACAACGCTCGCCGTCACCCACGACGCGTTCGCACGCTGGGCTCCGGGCGCCGCCGAGGCATCGACTGCGTACCAGTCGCGGGTCGTCGGCCTGGTCATCGTGACCGCCTCACTGGTCGCACTGGGCGCCTGGCGAGGCTGGGGCGGGATCGTCGTCCCCGCAGCGGCGGCGCTGCTGATCGTGGCGTGCGTGCAGCTGATCGACCTCGGGCGCTTCCTGCCGCAGTGGATGTCGTTCGCGGCCGCAGGCGCACTGTTGGTGCTCGCCGGTGCCAGATGGGAGCGTTTCCGTACGCTCGGCCAGCGCGGCTCGAGCTGGCTGCGCGCCCTGCACTGAGCCGCCGTGGTCCCCGCTATGTCGATCGCGACGAGCCACCGCTCGCGGATGTGGACTCTGGTGCGAAGCGTACGGCTGTGCCACACCGCGGCCTAGTCTTGTGCGCCGTCGCGGTTCGCGCTGTTCTCGTCTTGGCCGTTTCGGATGTTTCGTGCACTCGGCGACATTCGCATGGAATGGATGCCGATGCGTCGACGCAGCTCGTTCGGAAGCGCAGCGTGTGACACGTCATCAAGCCACACGCCAGCCACTGTGGCGGCCCATAGTGGATCGGCCTCACAATGCGCTGCGATCACAGGTCCGTAGCTCGCCGGGTGGTAGTAGAGCGCATCCTCGATCGGACCAGCAGCCAGATCGCTTCTGAAACGATCAGTCGCATCAGGGTGATGCAGGTCGCCGTCCCTTGCGCCGTCACGCATTGTGTCGCAATCGAACTCCTACGCCTGTGCATTTCTGACGGAGTCCTGGCCAACCGCCGGGAGCCTCGGTGGTAGCCATACGCGAACGCACACACGTGTGAGCGACAGGTGGTCTTCGGGTCGTGTGTCGGACCCCCCTCCTACAGTTGTTCGTATGTTGCAGACGCCGGCGGTCGGACCGCGGGAGGTGCACGCCGCGCTGGATCGGGCGCGAGCAGATCTTGCTCTGGTGAATGAAGCGGTTGCTGCTGGGGTGTTGATCGATACCGCGGACGAGGCGTTGCCGGAACTGACCGCAGGCCTGCTCGCGGCCGCGGATGCCGCGACCGCTGCCGCTACGGCGGCGTTGGGTCGTACGCATGACTCGGGCGTGTTGCGCGGGCGCGGGTTCGTCTCCACCAAAGCGTGGTTGAAGGCCACCACGCGGTGTGGGGATCGGGACGCTGCTCGGCTGCTGGCCCGGTCGCGGGATCTGCAACGGCCTGGACTCGCGCCGACCCGCACGGCTTGGCTCGCCGGACGCATCGTGGGGGCGGGGGTGCGGGAGATCAGCCTGGGGCTGGTGGCGTGTGAGAAGAAGACCCGCACCGACCCCGAACTGACGGCGCTGGTGTTCGGGGAGTGTCAGCAGGTGCTGCTCGACATCGCACAGAGCGAGAACGCCGACCACGTCCGCGCCGCCGCTGCCCGGATCCTGGCGACGGTGTTCCCCGACGGGGCCAGCGCCGATGAGCAGGAGGCCTACCACGCCCAGCACCTGCGCCTCACGAGGGTGGGCAACGAGACCGACGTGCGCGGGATGCTCTCAGCCGAGTCCGACGCCCTGCTGAGTACCGCCCTGGACCGGATCGTGGACCGCTGGTACCGGGACGGGACGCTGGGTCCGCAGCCGGTCCTGGACCCGGTCACGGGTGAGATCGACCAGCAGGCCACTGACGCCGCCATCGCCGCCGCGAAGAACGGCGGGACCGGTGGGGTGCAGCGGGGCAAGGCCGACCATTTGCGGGCGTTGGCGTTGGTGGAGCTGGCCCGCCAGTTCCT